>Ga0351951_1001_pt1 | contig 30819 bp, 20 predicted proteins | sample BONcelT113001H14_FD_205816 | JGI IMG/M metagenome (GOLD analysis project Ga0351951, IMG submission 205816) | Enriched cells from coal bed in the Powder River Basin, Montana, United States - BONCAT cells T11 rep3 HSBNCT.T11.300.1.H14 ...
GATTTCGGCAAAACCACCCGGTGGGGGATGCTCCAGGATGTGGGCCGCTTCGGCATTGAAACCCGCACCGCTACACGGGCTTTGGAAATTACGCCCACGGGCATCCGGGTGGAAGCCGGCGGCGCGGCCGAGGAAATTGTCGCTGATACCGTGGTGATCGCCGCGGGCGCGCGTTCCACCAATGAACTCCAGGCCGTAATCGAAGCCAAGGGGATTCCCTGCGATGTGGTGGGCGACGCCAACAACATCGGCCTGGCCTTTGACGCCGTGCATCAGGGGTTTGCGGCCGGCTTGCGGATTTGACTGGGGAAATAATACTCAATTGAATCGGGGAATAAATATAATTGACGGTCACGGCATCCATAACCGAACCAAGCGGGTTTGACGCCGTGATGATATCGGTGATGGTCTCAGCCGGTGACACGCTTTTAATTTTCTTGTTCCACATTTGGTGGAGTTGTCGGTATTTCCAAGGTTACCGACTTTGGCGCGGCCTTGTTGAAAATTAATTTTTCAGATCCTTCATAAGGCATAAAATCCGGCGCCGGTTCAGCGGTAGCAAGCTCCTCCCGAATCATTTCCTTCAGAATCGGGAATCGGCCGGGTTCACAAAAAAACGGCAGCCCGGGAACAGCTGCCCGTCTTTGATACCCCGATGTTGCTCCCGGCAGTTCGATCTCGCCGAAAACAAATTTGTGCAAACCACCATGCTGCCGGCATTCACCCGGTGCTCCCGACTTTTCGGCGGAAAAATAGACTTCAGGCGCTTCGCACAGCCTGACCTGGTCCGGGTAACTCGCATAGCCTGGTTTATAAATGATAAAGCCCACTTTACCGTCCCTGGTCAAAGGAGAAACTGTTGTTTCGAATGAAGGGATCTCAAAATCCCCGTTTTCGCCGGTGAGCGCTTCACCGGCATGGAGGCAGCGAACCTTTCCGCCAAAAATCGCGTATGGCCTTGTCTCGTAATAGACCGCCACCACCGCCCCCCGGATGGGTTCTTTTGTTTCCGCGCTGATCACCTTTCCCTTGTATCCCGGTTTTTCATAGGAGAACCATCCGGCTTCAGCACCCGGAATCATTAAAAATAAAAGCAACCCGATAGCCGGCACGGCAATAAATATTTTTATAAAATCCAGTTTCTTTTGAATTTTCATCAGAATACTCCGCATCAAATCACTGATTTGACTAATTACCATTAACCGAAGGGAATCTAAGTGGTCATGCCCGTCACCCCGGAGAAGGCCGGAGTCCAGAAAAGCCCTGGATAACGAAGGGCTTCACTGCGTGCCCGGACTTCGCCGGTCATGGTTGATAGAGCATTATCTTATTTGATTCCGATGATTTTAAAATGATCCGGGTTTCCATGCCTGATTCTCCACCGGCTTCACCTTCCAGAATCACCTTGCGGTTCCCGATGTCAATGACGGTCAATCCGTCGATCCTGTCTCCTTTTTCAACCATCCGCTCCATGGCCGTCCCGTTTTCAAAGATCACCGCTGTCCGGCAATCATTTGAAATGCTCCTTATATCAAGACCCTGGCCGTATGTTGCGGCAACAGTTAAATCGTCTTCAGGGCAGTGGGTTTCCGGATTTTCAGGATCACGATAAATATCGGGATGATATGGCGGGAAATACGTCCGTATGCCGCCCCATAGCTCATGCCCCCTGAACAGGCGATAACTCGGCACATATCTGCCTTCGGGTTCGTTCTGATTTTTTACCGCCCTCTTGGAGAATTCATCTGTTAACCCCATATTCAACAACTGCTCAATGGTAAAGTGGGGCCATAATGCATCATGCTCCGCTTTCAGGGGATCTGAGGCGGCGACCGCAACGCTGTTGCACATGCTGATCCAGAATGTTTCGGCGCCGAATGTTATATCCGTCAAAAGATATAAACTGTTCACCAGTTCGCCGGGGGGAATATGTTCCAGATGATAGTGATATTCCCCTTGGTTCATCCCCACAATCAGGAGATTATCCATCCTGGAAAACCGGATGTAAAGGTCCTTGACAGTGTGCGCGTAAACATCGTATTCATCCCCTCTGCCGTCGTCATTCCCATACTTGTTTATCTCCCGTGTATCCACCCGGGTGATGGCCTCGGGACCGGCATCGTACCAGTCCTTGACGCGCTCGCCCGCCGGTGAGATCGTATCCAGGCAGATCTTGTCCAAATTGTTGATGATATGGATCGGCGTCGGCTCGCTGATGTCCTTTGATCCGACCCGCACGGCATGATGCTCATATAAAATATTATTTTCCGCGTCTTTTTCAACAACACGGCCTTTATAACTCAGGGTCAGATAAACATCCGTCGCCCAGAGGGGAAGATTTTCCGTAAGGTCGAAAACCATTTCCGCGCCCTGACCATCACCGGCTTTCGGGATGCTTACGATATCCGTATTTGAAACGCAGATATAATGAAACGGCAGATTTCCGGTACGACATGCGGGGCTGAGCCAGTCCTGATTTACGAATGGATCGCATGGCGAAACCTTGTATTTGATAATAAGATCGACCGTCCCCTCGGGCATTTCCTCGTAAGTGGATATGTTTTGAGCTAAAAGCTTTATTGTGGCAAACCCCGCCTCCGGATTATCCGCATCGGTTTTGGCGTAAAATCCGTCGTCCGTCATGCTGATCCTGATCCTGTCCTCAAAGAAATATTGCATCAATTGGGCGGAATAGCCCACCGCACGGGGGATCAGTTTTTGAGCATAGTTGGCGTATACCCGGTTGTCCTTGATGGTGTCCTGCCACCATTCTTTGCATGTTTCAGGTGCATACTGGCAGGTCGCATCCATGAAATTATTCCGCAGGTATGCCCTGAGAAAATATTGAACATGTTCACCATGCCGGATCTTGGAATAATATTTCGAGGTTTCACCGTCGGAAGGGTCCGGGGCGTCAAACCGGCATATGCTGGAGGTTGAATCCGCATTATCAAAGATGACCCTGGGATACGGAAGATCGCCGGTTCCCGGAGCCGTTCCGAATGAGGACATGGTGTCCGGACTGATGAAATTCGCATTGGTATATTCTGAGAGGCCAACGCTTTTGTTTATGGTATCGTCAGGGTTTTCGCCATTATATGTATTCGTATCAAAAAGATTGGCAACGGGGATATGCGATAATTGATGCATGGAGGTTTCGAACAGTTCGGGATCAAGAAAAACAAACGGGATATCATCTGACGGAATTTGAACGGTTTCTTCAAGATTTCTGTAATTTCTCAGATAAATATTACCGCCAGCAAAATAAATATTGCCTCTGGTGCCAATTTTATCGAGCCAAAATTCATAATTATAGAATACGTGTCCATCATCCCTGACATGCTCCGGCACGGATAAATCCTGCACCAGGTGCATCAACTGCCCCAACCCCCTGAACATCCGTGCAAAATATGCCTGGCGGTCGAACTCATTTTCAGCGGTCAGCGCATTATAGAAATAAGTCTCCACGTCATACCAGGAATAATTTCCGGTAAACCCCTGCTCCCCCGCCGGCTCGAATGCCCAGATGATGGAAGAATCAAACCATCCGTATTTATTGATTATATCGATATCCCATAATCCATTGTCGGTCAAGGGGTTATGAAAGTGCCTGTAAAAACGGCCAAATCCTGGGAGATAGTGCTCCTTCCTGTACCATTTACCCCATGGGTCGTCTTCCCTTTCACCGCCCAAGCCTATCCATCTAAATACTTGCTTGGGAATGTCATCAAAAATCAATTCCTCATCCACACCTTCCTGAAAAAGCAATACATCCTGCAGGTAAGTGTTCAAACAAAAATCATTGAGTTTATTGTTGGCTATATAAATATTCAATGCCTTGTGGGTTTCGCCATGTAACGCATATGCCGGAGAAGAAAAGAATATAATAAAGGAAATGGCAGCCAAAACCACAGATCGGATAAATTTTACATGTCGCATCATTAATTCACCTCCCCTAAACCAAATCTTCTTCGCTCTTCATTAATAAGTTTATATAAGAATGGGAATTCTTCTGCGCCACAACAGGCTGGGCCACTTGGAATTGCACGCAACCTTTCATGTTTTGAGGATAATTTGGGCAATTCAAGCACCCCAAAGGTTAACGTGATCGGAACTTTATCAATTTTACATTCACCATTTGATCCAGCTTTTTTTTCAGAAAAGAAGAACTCCGGGTTAAAAAGGCATAAAAAGACCCCCCCGGGGTAGCTGGCATAACCAGGTTTATAAATGATAAAATCCGCATTGGCACTCGTGTTAAACGGCAACATCAGCGTCGTGTAGGAGGGAATGACAAATTCGCCGTTCTCATCGGTTAGGGTTTCTTTGGTATGGATGACGCGGGTCCCCCCGCCCCCTATATCGTAATACAGCACCTTATAATACACGGAAATCGCCGCCCCTTCGATGGGCGCCTTTGTTTCCGCATCAATCACCTTTCCCTTGAATTCCGGCTTGTGGTAGATGAGCCAACTGGCATGGCATGGGGCAACCATAAAACCAAAGAATATCATCAGGCCCATGGATATGATTTTTTTCATGCTGCGCCTCGCGGGTTTATTTTTTTAAAAACTCAGAACCTTCCACAATCCGTTGGTGTCTTTGTGAAAATAGAGCGGATACTTGTATCTGACCCCGTTTTCGATGGTCGATATTTTATACTCAGCCTCGTTGCCATACACTGAAATGAGGGTGATGCCCAGATAAGTCGCCATGAAATCGGGCATTTTTGGAATCATGTTTCCGAATATCATTTCAAAGAGGCGGCGCTTTTCGCTATGAACCAGATCGAGCGCCGAATTCATGTCGCCGGCGTTCAAATCATCCAGCAGGGACGTCCACCTCCTCTGCAGCAAGGCGTCAATGCCCGAATTGCCGTGAACCAATACGGCCAGCGTATCGTCATATTCGTTATTCTGGCTGTCCACGGCTTCGAAGTGAAAATAATAGATGCCTCCCCAATCTATCCGGACCAGGAATGTATTATCGTGAGTTTCAAGATATATAACATTTCCGGGGCCCGTATGTGAAAGATTCGGGGACAAGAAGTTAAAGGAGCCGTCGATCTCCAGTTCCGTGGTATATGACAAGCCTTGAGATTCATTGCCGGATGTCACCCAGATATGATCCACGTCAATATCGGCAAATACGGTGATGGACTTGGATCTGACATTGCCTTCGGAATCGGTGGCGGTGACGGTGATGATGTTTTCGCCGTTTTCCAGAGGAACGTGATTGGCGGCGAATTCATTATGAAACACCAGGACGATGGCTCCGTTGATCGTCACCCCGATTTCATCCGCGGGCGAGGAATCGATGACTGTCCCTTTAACAAGTGTATATGGGCGCGAGATGTATTCACCTGGGCCCGGAGAGGTGATGTTCAACTGGATCGGGGAATAAATATAAGAAACGATTACCGAATCCGATGCCTCTCCCATGGGGTTGGCGGCGATAATGGTGTAGGTGGAGGTCTGTGTGGGCAGCACATCGAGTGTCCCTGCTGTATCGACCGGATAGGTATTCAACGGGTTTTGAGGATCCGATCCGTACTCATAAATTATGCAGGAAGCGGCATTCGCGGATGTCCATGAAAGCGTGCTCGCCTCGCCGGTGTATACCGTCTGGGGATTTGCGCTGATGGATACGGTGGGCGGATCGATCACAAATACCGCAACACTCTCGGCGGTTGACCCGCCCATGCCTTCCGCCGTAATCGTATATGTCGTGGTGGCGGTTGGCGATACTTCCACGATACCGCTCGAAGCAACGCCGCCGATATCCGGCTCGATCATGCAGGAATCCGCATCCAACGATGTCCAGACAAGCGTGCTCGTTCCGCCGGGCTGAATATAAGGCGGATCCGCGCTTATGGTTACCATGGGCAGCGGATAAACGGAAACCGTCGCCGCGCCTGAAGCCGAACCACCGGAACCGCTCGCCGTAATGGTATACGTGGTGGTTTCCATCGGTGATACTTCGATTGAGCCCGCCGGCCCGACCGCACCGATGCCCGGTTCGATTGTACATGAATTCGCGTTTGCCGATGTCCAGGTCAACAAACTGGTCTGGCCCGGCTTAATCAATTCCGGATCTGCGGCAATATCAACCACCGGCGGGGGATCGACAACGGCGATGGTGATCGAATCGGTGGCGGCGCCGCCGGAACCCGTGGCCGTGATGGTGTAAGTGGTGGTATTTGCCGGCGCAACTTTTATTGTTCCATTCGGCATTACATTGTAAATATAAGGCGTTATCCGGCAGATATAGGCGTTTGTCGACGTCCAGGACAACCTGCTTTCATCGCCTTTGACAACGGTTATGGGGTTGGCGCCGATGCTTACCGTCGGCAGCTGATCCTGGATGATATAAATAGTCAGATAACTGTTTTTTTCGCCTTTTTTAAGGGTGATGGAAAGGGTGTTTGCGGACGCCAGTGCAACATTTTTTTCCAGTTGATATATTGAAGCGCCGAAATCAGACGGACTGAAAATTTCCACCCCGTTCAACAAAATCGTTGCGTCCGTTATCCTGGACCCGCCGGTTTCCGCGCCGTTTTTAATGATCAGCCTGCCCTGTCCCGGCAATGCGGAAAATGTCTCAGTATAAAGATCCGCCTTGCCTCCCGTGCGACTGTATGGATTGGGTCCGAATAAACTGATTTCAGAAGAATGGGCAACACCGACGACGCATGAGTCCGTGGCGGTCCCCAACGGCCCGGTGGCGGTAATCGTATATTGGGTGGTTTCAGCCGGCGAAACATTATTAATTGTCCCTGAGGGGTTGACGGATCCTATATCCGGCTCGATCACGCGCAAATCCGCATCCGTTGTTTTCCAGGTCAGCGACGTCGCGCCTCCCGGCTGAATGATCGCGTTGCCGCTTGCCCAAATTCTTGCCGTAGGCGGCTTTATGACATGGACATCTGCATGGCCCGTCGCCGTGCCGCCGATATTTGTCGCTTGGATGGTATACCTTGTATCCGCTGCGGGAGACACCTCTATCGCCCCGTTAACATCCACATCACCGATATCCGGCGTAATCGCGCAGGAATCCGCATTGGTTACCGTCCACGTCAGCGTACTCGTGCCGCCCGGCAATATGGCCCCGGGATCGGCATTGATGCTTACGGACGGCGGAATAATGTTGACCTGGACGGTTTTATGATAGGGACCGATGGGACCATCCACCGTGATGGTATAGGTGGTGGTTTCCGTGGGCCAGACCTCCATGGAGCCGCTGGATCCGACCGTGCCGATCCCCGGTTCAATCCGGCAGGTGTCGGCATCGGGCGAATTCCAGGTCAATATGGTTGGCTGATCCGGTAAAACATTAACAGGGTCAGCGGTTAGGGTTACCTCCGGAGGATCGATCACCACAACCAATACGCTGACGGCATCCGTACCCCCCGGACCGGTAGCGGTAACCGTATATTTTGTGGTTTCCAGAGGGTAGAAATGATATGTCCAGAGAGAACCATTAGAATAAAAATTCCCGGGGGTCAGCCTGCATCCACTGGAGGTGGTGTTGGTCGCGCTCCATGTCAGGTAAGTTTTCCATCCCTTATAAATGACATAGGGATTTGCGCTCAGCGAGACAACGGGAGGCGGTGATTCACATACGTAAACCGTAAGACTTTTTGACGCCGATCCTTCGGGATTGCTTGCCGTTATGGTGTAAGTCGTCGTTTTCGTCGGGGATACATCCACGGAGCCGCTTGGTCCCACACTGCCGATATCCGGCTCAATAACGCAGGAATCCGCATCCGTTGACGACCACCTCAAGGTGTTCGGATACGTATGGCTTTCACAGATGCTTTGTCTGCCGGCATGTATACTCACCGTGGGCAGGGGAGACCCTTTCACGTCAACCGTTACGGTAGCGGTGGAATGTCCGTCAGGCCCGAACGCCATCATCGTGAAAGTCGTTGTTTCGGAAAGTGCGACATCGATGGATCCATTAGGGCCGAATCCACCGATATCAGGATTGATCACGCAGTAATCCGCACCGGGGGCCGTCCAGGCCAACGTACACTTCCCATTGGGCCGGATCGAAGACGGCGTTGCGTTGAACGTCAAGACGGGAATAACGGTAACCGTTACAGCGTCCGTGCAGCTCAATCCTGAACCAATGGCCGTGACCTTATACGTGGTGGTTTCCGACGGTCGAACCTCGATCGATCCGTCCGGGTCGGTTCCCGTATACACACCCGGCGTAATATTGATTGAATCTGCATTGGATGAAGCCCAGGTCAACATGGCGAAGTCGCCCTGCTCAATGGTTTTCGGGTCTGCGTCTATATTGACCGAAGGCGCCCGGACAATGTAAACGGTCAGCCGGCTGTTTTTCTTTCCTTGAATCAGCTCAATCGAAATCGTGTTTTCGGTGGACAAAAGAACCGGTTTCACTATTTTACATGAAGGATATACACAACCCGGAGTAAAATTATCGGGGCCGATAATTTCTTTTCCATTTACCAGGATTCTCGCCCCCTCAACGCCCCATCGTCCGGTTCCATCTCCGTTTTGGACAACCAGACGTGCTTCGCCAGGTGTTGCCGGAAATGTTTCGACGTAAAGATCCGTTGTCTTGGTTGTTGTTCGCAGATATTCACTCGGGCCGAATAAATAATCCGTCCCGGCCAAGACATTCGTCACGGGAAAGAAGATAAATGCCGCCAGAATAATGAACAGCGGAAATGTTTTTCGTTTACGCACAGCATACCTCCCGAGTGTTAATTTCGTTGGCAAAAAAATTTAACTTCGAATAGTATAATTAACGTTAACGTTAACGATAGACTTTAATTTTTAAATTATATAATAATTTAAAGTATTTATATCAATATTGTCAATAATTTGGAAAAATACCGTATTTTAAGAATAATAATATGTCAATATTTTTTTCGATACTGTTTTGCGAACGAGGGGTCTCTTCTTCATCCTGAAACTAGCCGGATCAGGAAAAGGGAGGCAGGCCGATGTTTTTCCAACTTGTCGGACCGGTCCGGGCTGTGTTATGAGGGATCAGTCAATAACCATTGATCAGACAATTTCTTGTTTTTGCGCGGGAGTTGAGGAATAATACACCGATGATTCAAGACTATCTGAAACATAAAGCCGAGCGGGAAGCCCTGAGCATCCCGCCCAAACCCTTGAACGCGGACCAGGTGAAAGCCCTGGCGACACTTTTGCAAAATCCGAAAGATCATGACCCGGCCCTGCTGCGGGATTTGATGGAAAACCGGATACCGGCCGGCGTGGATGAAGCCGCCGAGGTCAAGGCGGCATTTCTGTCGGATCTGGCCTTAGGCCGGTGCGCATCTCCCCTGATCACGCCTGCGGATTCGATTTTCCTGCTGTCTTCCATGGGCGGCGGGTACAACATCCGGCCCCTGATGGATTTGCTTTCCCATCCGGATATGGCCGAAGACGCGGCCCGTGCCCTTTCCGGCATTATCCTGGTGGCCGCCGACGCCTTTGACGAAGTGACAGCCCTGTCCGTTTCCAACGCCCATGCCGCAGCCGTTCTTCTATCCTGGGCCGATGCCGAATGGTTCACCCGGAAACCGGAAGTCCCCGCTGAAATCACCCTGGCGGTCTTTAAGGTGGACGGCGAAATCAACACCGATGATTTTTCACCGGCATCCGAGGCCTGGAGCCGGCCGGACATCCCCCTGCACGCCCTGAGCATGCTGTCCCACCGGATGGATCATCCCCTTGCCGCGCTGGCGGAGCTGAAACAGACCGGCCATCCCATCGCCTTTGTCGGCGACATGGTGGGCACCGGGTCTTCCCGGAAATCCGCGGCCAATTCCCTGCTCTGGCATATCGGCGAAGATATCCCCCATATCCCCAACAAGCGCAGAGGCGGCGTGGTGCTGGGCGGGAAAATCGCGCCGATCTTTTTCAATTCCTTAGAAGATGCCGGCGCCCTGCCCATTGAATGCGATATCAGCCGCCTCCAGCACGGCGATATCATCCGGATTCACCCTTATAACGGCCGGATCACCCGGGCTGCCGATAATGAAGTGATCGCCGATTTCCGCTTGAAATCCGAGGTGCTGCTTGATGCGGTCCGGGCCGGGGGCCGCATCCCCCTGATCATCGGCCGGACCCTCACCGACCGGGCGCAAAAAGCACTGGAGAAACACGGCGGAAAGCATGCGGAGTCGATTGCCCGAAAGCCGGTATTCCGGCGACCCGCGACCCCGGCCCCCGGGAAAAGCGGGTTTACCCTGGCCCAGAAAATCGTGGGCCGGGCCTGCGGCCTGCCCGGTGTCCGTCCCGGCGCCTATTGCGAACCGAAAATCACCACGGTGGGCTCCCAGGACACCACCGGTCCCATGACCGCGGACGAACTCAAGGAACTGGCCTGTCTCAGATTCTCGGCAGATCTGGTCATGCAGTCGTTCTGCCATACCGCGGCCTATCCCAAGCGGGTGGACATTGATATGCAACGCAGTTTGCACGATTTCATCAAGGCAAAAGGCGGGGTGGCCCTGCTTCCCGGCGACGGCATCATTCATGCCTGGCTCAACCGGATGCTGCTGCCGGACACCGTGGGCACCGGCGGCGATTCCCACACGCGATTTCCCGTGGGCATCAGCTTTCCCGCGGGATCGGGCCTGATCGCCTTTGCCGCGGCCTTCGGGTTCATGCCGTTGGACATGCCGGAATCAGTGCTGATCCGCTTCACGGGGGAAATGCCGCGCGGCATCACGTGGCGGGACGTGGTCAATGCCGTGCCCCGCCAGGCCATTTCAAAAGGCTTGCTGACGGTGGCCAAAAGTGGTAAAAAGAATATCTTTTCCGGCCGCATCATGGAATTTGAGGGACTGGCGGACATCGACGTTGCGGCTGCCTATGAGCTCACCAATGCCTCCGCGGAACGGTCGGCCGCCGGGGCCGTGATGGCCCTTTCCATTGAAACGGTGACCCGTTCTCTTAAAGAAAACATTAGCATTTTGCAGGGACTGCTGGCCGACGGTTACGGCGATGCCGGCGCACTGGAGCGGCGGATCGCGGCCATGAAAGACTGGCTGGAAAAACCGGAACTGCTCACAAGGGATGCGGACGCCCCATACGCGGCGGAGCTGGCTGTTGACCTGTCCGCCATCGCCGAGCCGGTGGTGGCCTGTCCCAATGATCCTGATGATGTGCGGCTGTTAAGCGATGTTGCCGGCACCCCCGTGGATGATGTGTTTATCGGCTCCTGCATGACCGGCATCTCCCATCTGCGGGAGGCGGCCCGGGTCATCGCGGGCAGAAAACACCTGCCGGTGCGCTTCTGGATCGCGCCGGCCACCCGGATCGATGCCGCGGCACTGCGAAACGACGGCCTTTTCAGTGTCTTCGGGGCCGCGGGCGCCCGCATCGAAATCCCGGGGTGTTCGCTGTGCATGGGCAATCAGGCCCGGGTGTCGGACGGGGCCACGGTATTTTCAACTTCAACCCGGAATTTTCCCAACCGTCTGGGGGACCGGACCCGGGTCTTTCTAGGATCGGCCCGCCTGGCGGCCGTTTGCGCCCTTTTGGGCCGGATACCGTCTAAGGATGAATATATTACGGCAACAGCAAACCTTTAAAAAATTTGAGAGGGACTAATGATCCGGATTCTAATCGCCGACGACCATTCCATTGTTCGTGAGGGATTAAAACAGATCATTGCCGATACTCCCGATATGGTCATTGCGGGCGAAGCGGTAAATGGCCATGAATTGATTCAAAAAATCGAAACCGGCAAATACGATATGGCCGTGGTGGATATTTCCATGCCGGATTCGCATATTTTAGACCTGCTCAAACAGATCCGGCAGATTCAACCGAGACTGCCGGTTCTCATTTTGAGCATGCATCCCGAGGATCAGTATGGCGTCCGCGTACTGAAAGCGGGAGCATCCGGCTACCTGACCAAGGAAAGCGCACCCACCGAACTGATAACCGCCATACGGACCGTATCCGGCGGTAAGAAATATATCAGCACTACCCTGGCTGAACAACTGATCTTTGCGTTAAAAAGCAATAACAAAAAAGCCCCGCATGAAACCTTGTCCGACCGGGAGTTTCAGGTTTTCTGCATGCTCGCCGAAGGCAGGCCCGGAAAGGAAATCGCCGCTGAACTCTATCTGAGCGAAAAGACCATCAGCACCTACCGGTCCCGGATTCTTGCAAAAATGCAGTTGAAGAACAATTCCGAACTCATCCATTACGCGGTCAAAAACGAACTGATCAACTGATCCGGTTATCCGGCCGGAATCCGGGCAACCAGAACAGTTCCCTGCCCGGGTGTGCCGGATATCTCCAGATCACCCCCATAAGATTCCACCCGCTCTTTCATTCCCATAATACCATAAGCATCATTTCGCATGACCTGCTCCCCGGTTATGCCAACGCCGTTGTCGATTACGGTCAACTCGATATTTCCGCCGTCCCGGCGGGCCAGGCGCACCTGGATTTCGGATGCTCCGGAATGTTTCACGGCATTGTTGACGGCCTCAGAGAAAATCCGAAAAATTACCGTAGCCCTCTCATCATCAATATCCATTCGCCCGGGGGCAATGTCCACCGCGCAACTGATGCCGCTCCGCTCGGCAAATTTTTCCGCCTGCCATTGCATGGCGGGGGCAAGGCCCAGGTCGGTCAGCAGGGCAGGTCGCAGTTCAGAGATCATCCGCCTCACCGAATCAATGCCACCGTCCAGCAGCTCAAGGACAGCGCCCGCCTTTGCCTGTTCCTGAACCTGTTCTTTGGAAATACGGTTCTTCAGCCAGGAAAATTCCATTTTAACGGCGCTCAATATCTGGCCGAGTTCATCATGAATTTCTCTGGCGATGCGCATCTGTTCCTCCTCACGGGCGGAGAGTAGATGTCTGGAAAGGTTGCGCAAATTCTCTCTTGAGATTCGCAGTTCTTTTTCGGCATCAATTCTTTCGCGGATGTCTTCGACAACGCCGATGCCGCCCTTAATATTCCCATCAGCGCCCACAAAGGGAACAAAGACCACATTGGCAAAGGTCGGCTTGCCGCTCAGAATGGACGTGTACTCACCTTCAAACCGGCTGGGTCGGCCTGCCAAAGACTCCGTCATGGCTTTTAGAATATCCGGGTTTTTCTGTTGTCTATATGTATCAAAGCCAATAAGATCTTCAACGGATACGCCAATGATGTCTGCAAAATACCGGTTGCACGCGGTGATCACTCCCTTTTCATCGTAATGAAAAATTCCGATAGGTGCGTTTTCAACTATCAGGCGGTATTTGGCCTCACTTGTCTGCAATGCCTGTTGTGCTATCCGGTGGTCCGTCACTGAAAATCGCAAAACCAGGACAATGCCCGCAAACAAACACACAATGCCGATAAACAACACGGAAAAATGAGAGAGCGTATCCTTTGCGATGATGCCTTTTGATATATCCAAAGGCGCCAACAGGGTATCCATGCCGACAACCCGGCCCAGCGGCAGATGAAAGGACGCGTCGGCCCCATAGCGTTCAATGAGTTTTTTCGGCGCATCCGCTGGATCTCCATGGCACCGGAGGCAGTTTTCGGTCATGCGCATGGCATTAAAAAGGGCGGCATATTCCCGCCCATCCAGACTGATGGTTCCGTACCAGTAATCACGTTCAGGATGCTCATTAAACCAGGCAATTGTTTCAAGCTCTTTAGAACTGGCCCGATTCACGGGATTTCTGGGGTTCTGGGCGGAAAACTTGACAACGATGTCCGGCATTCCGGACTGGACCCTTTCAACCACGCGTCGAGCCACATAACTCGATGACATGATTTCCGGAATAAAGTCATCCGCCGAAAGCAGCTCAAACATTCTGGGCTGGATTTCTTCATAGATGTATTGTCGGACGGCCAGTTCGAATTCCAGGGCGAGTTCCAGCTTCCGCTGGAGCAGCTCGTCCACGTGTGAGGCCATGATAAGATGGGTCCGATGGAGCAGCGCCAGTGAAAACAGCACCACCAGAACCCCGATGGACAAAATAATTCTGGCTCGCAATTTATTCATACTGATCCCCCGTATTTCCGTTGACGGTATCACCCGCCGGTGATTACCGAATCCGTCTGATTTTAATTTTAGCGATGATAGCAGGTTATCAAAAGAATTCAAGGGGGTAATAACACCGGCAATAACTCCCGTTTCGGTGACCGATGTGACGATGCCGCGTAATCAGGCAAAAGGAGATTATTAAAAGTGAATAAGGCGGGTCTTAAAAATATCAATGCATGAATGACGCTTTTGGAAGGCGGCATTCATGCATCGAAGGAGAAGAAATGAAAAAGTAGTCATGAAAAAAAGTCATGACCCGGACGCCGCAATACATACGTCATTTTGATATGACAATGGTATCCGGATTTGTCTGATAATTTTGTAGGATTTTTCCTACAAAATTATCAGGGATCGCAGTACCGCACCCACATTATCCCCTGCAGGGCGATATTGCCCAGCATACGGATCATTTCCTTATTTATCCAAATGAATCAGAATTTCATGTCGTCATTTTTCCGGCGGCAGGGTCAACATTTTAACAATAAACCGCCGGGCGAACGGGAGGAGCCAGAAAAGAAAAATCAGGGCCGGGGTTGTCCCGATGTTCCAGTGAAGCTTTTTGCCATGGGCCGCCTTCCAGACCCGTTTGGCCACATACGCCGGTCCCAGCAAAATCTTCAGGGTCTTTATGCTGTAAATTTCTTCCGGCGAATCCAGCAGCGGGGTTTTGACATACGGCGGCCGGATATCGCAGACATGGATACCATGACGTGCCAGCTCGAGATTCAGGGCTTCGGTCATGGCCGAAAGGGCGTGCTTGGTGGCTGAATACACGGACAGGTCCGGAATCCCATAGAGGGAAGAAGCCGAGGACATATTGATGATCCGAGCGCCGGGGGTCTGTTTCAGATATTTCAGACAGTGGTGCATGCAATTGATGCAGCCCATGAAATTCACCTCGATAATCCGGAGGTGATCAGCAAGACTGACATTTTCAAACAGACCGAATTTAAGAATGCCCGCGTTATTGAGCAGCACATGGATTTTCCCCCCGGTTTTTTGGACAAAGGCATCAATGCCGTTCCTCACGCTGTCGGCATCGGCAACATCCATGACCCGCGAAAAACAATTTTCCGGGCCGATTCTGGCCGCCAAATCGTCAAGACCGAATGGATTGATATCAAAAAGGCCCACGAACCAGCCGTTTTTCGCAAACAACAGGGCGGTTTCAAGGCCGATGCCCGAAGCCGCGCCGGTGATCACGATGGTTTTTTTATTCATTGTCCGCCCCCCGCTTTTTCAGAAGAGAATAAATTCAATATTATTTCCGGTCCGCGAAAAAGAGACCGTTCGGATCTTCATCAGATTACCCGGGCTTCTTCCTTTAACAGTTTGACGAGTTCGGCTACGTCGGCCACCATGCGGCCGCCCTTGCGGCGGGGCGGCTCCGCCATCTTCCGGATCACCACCTTGGGGGCCATGTCCACGCCAAGGTCTGCGGGCGTAACTTGCTTGATTTCCTTTTTCTTGGCCTTCATGATGGCCGGCAGGGCCGGGTAGCGGGGCTCGTTGAGCCGCAGATCCGCGCTGATGATGCCGGGCAGGTCGATCTCCTTGACCTCGATGCCGCCGTCCACCTCCCGTGCCACTCGGGCCTTGTTTCCGTCAATGGTAACCTTTGACGCAAAGCAGGCCTGGGCCCAGCCCAGATATTCGGCCAGAAGCTGGGCCACCTGGTTGTCATCCACGTCAATGGCCTGCTTGCCCAGAAACACCAGATCGGGAATTTCCATTTCCACCAGTTTGGCCAGAATCCGGGCCACGGCATCCGAATCCGGGTCGGCCCCGGTGTTGACATGGATCCCCCGGTCGGCCCCCATGCTCAGGCCGTAACGGATCTCGGTGGGAGCCTTGTCGCCGCCGATGCCCACCACAATCACCTCTCCGCCCTTATCTTCTCTGATCCGCAGGGCCTCCTCGATGGCGATTTCATCAAAGGGATTCATTTTAAAACTCATGGAAGACAGCTCGATCCCCGAACCGTCCGGCTTGACTTTGATCACCATGTCCGGGTCCGTCACCCGCTTGGCCGCCACTAAAATCTTCATGATCCATTCTCCTGAAATCGTTGCCGTATTCTTTGGTTTTGTTGACCCAGTAACAAGTTAGATTTATCAATATTAAAACGCCGCCGGGCGCGCGCGTCATCGGTCCGCGAGCGGATTTGCGCGTGTTGCCGAAACAGACGGGGCGGTTGATCCGCGTCAAGAATTTCTCACTGTTTGAGGGCGACGCCCGAGTTTGAGAAATTCAGCGGATCAACCGGCGCGTCCGGCAACACACGCATTGAGCGAGTGGATCGATGACGCGCGCGCCCGGCATCATTTATGTTTTTTATGTTTTACCATCGCCCCTTCCACCATCTGAGCCAGATCCATGATTTTGATATCGTCGGCCAGCCCTTTGTCCTTTATCGCGTCATCGAGCATGATCATGCAGTAGGGACAGGCTGTGGCAATGGTTTTGGCGCCGGTGGCCCGCAACTGGTCGCAGCGCTCCGCGTTGATGCGCGTGCCGATCTTTTCCTCCATCCACATGCGGACCCCGCCCCCGCCGCAGCAGAAGCTGATCCGCTTCCGGCGCTCGGCCTCCACCAGGCGCACGCCGGGCACGCATTCCGCGATTTCCCGCGGGGCGTCGTAAATGCGGTTGTATCTCCCCAAATAACAGGGATCATGGAATACCACGGGGCCAAGCCCGGCATAGGCATCCAGGGGACCGAACGCGCCTTTTCGAATCAGATCCCGGATCATCTCGGTGTGATGAATGACCTCAAAGGTTTTGCCGAACTGCGGATATTCGTTTTTAAATGTGTTGAAGCAATGGGGGCAGGCGGTGATGATTTTTTTCACCCCGATGGTATCAAACATTTCAAGATTAAAATTGATCAGGTGCTGGGCCAGGTATTCGTTGCCGGCCCGGCGGGCCGTCTCGCCGCAGCACATCTCATCATTGCCCAGGCAGACAAAATCAATACCGCCCGCCTGCAGCAGGCGGGCCACGGCCATGGTGGTTTTCCGGTACCGGTCGTCAAAGGACCCGGCGCATCCGACGTAAAACAGGTATTTAAAATGCGGCTTGTTTTCCGGATGCGGCACGGCCGGGGCCCCGGTTGACGAAAGGGCCGCAATCCAGTCCCCCCGGGTGTTGGAGGCCAGACCCCAGGGGTTGGACAGATTCTCGAATCCCTTGAAGGTCTGCCGGAGTTCTTTGGGAAACCGGCTTTCCACCTGGACCAGATACCGCCGCAAGTCGATGATATGGTCCACGTGCTCGATCATCAGGGGACAATTGGTGATGCAGTGGCCGCAGGTGGTGCACGACCAGATGACGTCCTCGGCGATCACCCCACCCGCCAGGGCCGGGCCTTCCCACTGTTCCAGCAGCGCGGACGCCGCCTCGGGTCCCTCACGGCGCCGGGCCAGGGCCGCCCGCCACATAAGCGGAGTTTTATCCTTCAAGTGCTCCCGCTCCTCCATGATCAACCGCATGGGCGATAGGGGCTTGCCGGTCAGATGGGCCGGGCAGTTGGCCTGGCACCGGCCGCATTCGGCGCAGGAATACATGTCCAGGCCCCGCTTCCAGGAAAACTCCTCGATCTTTCCCACCCCGAAGATGGCGTCTTCATCCTCGAAATCCTGCCGGGCCAGGGTTCCGACGGGTTTCCGGCTGCGCAAAAAAAGGGCCGGCAGAGAGGTAAGTTCGTGAAACTGCTTGCAGTAGGGAAGATAATTTAAAAAAGAAAAGGCCAGCAGCAGATGTCCCCAGAACCCCACGGCATGGAGCCTCGCAGTGATCGGGTCCGCGGCCGTCAATCCTGAGGCGACAAGCATCTGCCGGCCCAACACACCGAAAAATGAGGTCTGCTGTTCCGGGTGATCCGGGACCAGCACAAAAAGGGTGGATGAATAAAGCCAGTCCATGACCATCATGGAAAAAATCCAGAGCAGAATGATCAGGGCTTCCGGGGTGTGGAGCATGCGGGCCGGGCGATTGAACACCCGGTTGTAAAGCGCCAGGCCGCAGCCGAGCATCACCGCCAGGGTAAACAGATCTTTGGCAAAGGCATATGCGGGGCCGAGATGATCATGGCCGAAAAACGGCAGGTGCCAGTCCGGCACAAATCCCCGGCCGACCACATGGATGGTGTTGATGGTGACCACCAGGGCGCCCCAGAAAATCAGGATATGGGCCAGCCCGTGGAACCATTCAAACCGCTGCAGAAAACGGAACTGGCCCAGCCCGTATTTGATCACATCCCCTGCCCTTGGTACGGGCGCGTCCCACCGGAGGTCGGGCTGCATGACCGTCAGGGGCAGAAACCGCCGGGCCAAAGACCATGACAGCAGTCCGAAACCGACAACAAGCAGAATGGCGGTCAACAGCGGGTTCATGGGCTACCCGACTTCCTTTTGCAGGGCCGCGGTCAGCTCGGGCAAGGCCTTGAACAGGTCGGCCATCAGACCGTAATCAGCGATCTGGAAAATCGGCGCTTCCTCGTCCTTGTTGACGGCCACGATGATCTTGCTGTTTTTCATGCCCGCCTGGTGCTGGATAGAGCCGGACAGACCCACGGCGATATAGAGTTCCGGGGCCACGATCTTGCCGGTCTGGCCGATCTGCAAGTCATTGGGCATCCACCCGGCATCCACGGCAGCCCGGGTGGCGCCGGCGGCCCCGCCCAGCAGGTCGGCCAGGGCCTCGATTAAGGCAAAATTTTCCTTTCCGTTTAAGCCCCGGCCCCCGGACACCACCACCCGTGCTTCGGTGGGATCGGGCCGGACGCTTTGGGTTTCCCGCATTTCCACCACCCGGGACCGGACAGTCGGCAACGTGACCGCCACAGCCTCAACAGGCGTGTCGCCGGCAGCGGGTTCGGCCGGGGAAAACGCCGTGGGCTGAATGGTGAGCACCCGGACGGGCGTGGTGATCTCCACCGCGGCCAGAGCGTTACCGGCCCACATGCCCCGGAGAAAAAACTCTCCGTCAAACCCGATCACATCCGAGGCCATGCCCGCGGAAAGCTTTGCCGCCACCCGGGGCATCATGTCCTTTCCGGTGGTGCCGGAACTCATGCCCACCACAATGGCGTCGCAGACGCTTGCGGCCTGGGCCGCGGCCGCGCTCCAGGCCTCGGCCGTGTAATCGGCCAGCCCGGCGTCATCGACCGTTAGAATCCGGGAGACCCCGTAACCGTTGAGGTCTTCGGCGATGGACCCCACGTCGTGACCGATAACAGCCAGACAAAGCTCGGCCTGGAGTTTTTCGGCAATCTGTTTGCCAAAGGATACGGCGTGCAGCGTGGATTTCCTGAGTTTTCCCTTATAATGTTCCGCGATGATACAAACACTTGGCATCTGATTGATTCTCCTCTTAACATTCACGGTTTCGCAGGCCATCGGTCCGCGAGCGAATTTGTGCGTGTTGCCGAAACAGACGGGGCGGTTGATCCGCGTTAAGAATTTCTCACTGTCTGAGGGCGCAGCCCGAGTTTGAGAAATTCAGCGGATCAACCGGCGCATCCGGCAACATGCGCACTGAGCGAGCGGATTGATGGCCTGCGAAACCGCGGCCGCCTGACAGCATGAAGTCTCCCTTCGCAGCCGTCAAACCTTTTCCAGAATGTGAATGCACATAGCCGCCTCTTCGACGCCGATATTGCCCCCGCCGTTTTCCGCCAGCCCGAGCCGGGCCCCTTCCACCTGGCGGGCCCCTGCCTCGCCGCGCAACTGCACGCCGAGTTCGTAAATCTGGGCCAGGCCCGAGGCTCCGATAGGATGACCGCGGCACTCCAGTCCGCCGCTGGTGTTGACCGGCTGTTTGCCGCCAAGCTTGGTGGCCCCGGTTTCCGCATACGGCCCGCCCTGGCCCATGGGGCAGAACCCCATGGCCTCGGTCTGGTGCAGCTCGCCATAGGCCGTGGCATCGTGTAGCTCGGCCAGGCTGATGTCTTCGGGTCCGATTCCGGCCATTTTATACGCCTGCTTCGACAGCCGCTCCCCGATATCCTCGCCGTCGAAATCACGATCGGTTCCCGAACCGTGAACCGAAGCCCGGATTTTAATGGGCTTCGGCGCGGTCAGTTTTTTAAGAAACGCTTCGGAACAGACAATGGCCGCCGCAGCCCCGTCTCCCACGGGCGCGCACATGGCCCGGGTCAGGGGGTAGGCAATGGGTTTGTCCGCCAGCACTTCTTCCACAGTCATGTCCATCTGGTACTGGGACATGGGATTTAAAGACCCGTGGAAATGATTTTTAGCGCAGATTACCGCCAGTTGACGCTGGGTGGAGCCGAACCGGTTCATGTGCCAACGGGCCCCCATGGCATAGGCGTCCATGAAGATGCTGCGCCCTTCCCCCGGCGGAGTCTGGCCCGCGGGGATATCCACCGGGAACATGGTCACGGCCTTTTCCATCATCTGGAGTTGCTCGCCGAATTTTTCCACATCCATGCAGGTGGCATAGGCGGATAGCGATTTCATCTTGTCCGGGTCGGTGATCTTTTCGGAACCCACGGCCAGGGCCACGTCATACATGCCGGCCCGAATCCCGGTATAGGCCAGGTGAAGGGCCGTGGAGGCCCCGGCGCAGGCGTTTTCCACGTTGGTCACCGCAATGGCGTCGATCCCCATGGATCGCAGCGCCACCTGGCCCCGGATGGAATGCTGATTGGCGAACATCCCCCAGAAGGTGTTGGAAAAAAAAGCGGCTTCCAGGGCTTTTTTATCAAGGCCGGCATCGGCAAGGGCCAGGCGGATCACTTCATGGGCCATGTCCCGGACATTGCGGTCCGGGTATTTGTTGAAGCGGATCATGCCCAGCCCGATGATATAGACATTTGACATTATATTGTTTCTCCTTCCGAACTTGAAAAATCACATATCCAGGCGCGGATAATTGTGGATCAACTTATGTCCGCCGGCTATGGCCAGGGTGTCGTTGGAGCCGTCCTCAATGAGCATGGCCCGGGCGTCCCGAAACAGCTTTTCGATATGGTATTCCTTTGTCAGGCCGTTGCCGCCGAAAATCTGGATAGCGTCATTGGCCACATCAAAAGCGGCCTGGGTGCCGTAAACCTTGGCGACGATGGAATACTCTTCGGCCGGCGTGGATGTGGACTGATTAAAAATATAGGCCGCGCGGCTCATCAGCCGGGTGGTTTCCACCTTGGAAAACATGTGGAATAATTTGGCCTGGACATTGGGATATTCGATCAATGCTTTCCCGCCCTGGACCCGGTTCTTGGCGTATTCCAGGGCCTCCTCAAAGGCCGCCCTGGCCAGGCCCGCGCTGAAAATGCCCATGAGGGCAGTGGTGGCCGACAACGTGATTTCCAGAAGAGCCTCATAGGCTTCCGGCCCGGCGATGAGATATTCCCCGGGCACCCGGACATTGTCGAAAAAAATCTCGCCCTGATTGAGATCCCGCTGGCCGATCTTGTTTAACGGCTTGCCCTTGCTCACACCGGGCAGATCCAGAGGGAGCGCGAAAATCCCGCCGCCGGCATGTCCCATGGACGGATCGATCTGGCAGAACAGGGCGCAGTGCGTGGAAACGGTCCCTAACGATACCCACGCGGATTTCTGGCCGTTGAGGATGTAAAAATCCCCGTCGGGTCTGGCCCGGCACTGGGATTTGATGTTAGGGTCACTGAAGCTGGGATAATGGGGAACCAGGGTGTCGGAACCATGGTCCGGCTCGGTGATGCCCCAGCATCCCACGATGCTGGCGTCTTTACATTTGCAGAAAGGTTCGATGATTTTTTCGATGAGCGCTTCTTCGGCCACCAGAGACGCGCCGAAAGATGGAAAGGCGGCAACACCCAACGCCACCGTCAGGCCGACGCTGCCCCATGCCAGTTCCTCGTAGAGGATGGCCTGCTGCTTGGACGTCAGATCCATCCCGCCGTAGGGTTCCGGGATCAGAATGGTGTGATACCCCAGTTCATAGGCTTTTCGCATGAAATCCCAGAACGGCGAATCCTTGGCGATCACTTGCTCGGGGGTCATTTCATCGAGCTTGACGGCAATGGGCCGCATCACTTCCCGGGCAAAGCGCTGGGCCGCGTTTTTGAGCTCGATATCCTCTTCGGTCAAATCAAGATCAATATCCAGGTAATTCATTTTCTTTTCCTTTCCTTGTAACGGGCCTCGATTTTACCGGCGTGCTTGACCACGATTTCCGGCACCTGCTCAAAAAGAATCTGCTGCATGACCTCCATGACCTCCGGGGAATAGCCGATGCCCATGAATTCGGGCGGGGCCCACCAGTCGTCCTTGGTCTTGTACATGGGCGTTCCGCCGCCGGGAAACGCGGCGAACATGGTGGGCACGCAATTGACCATGTCCTGCTTGTCGAGTTCATAGCTCATGCTCTTGTGCATTTCCTCGCGATTGTAATAAACCATGTCTCGGGGCGGTCCCAGGGCAAGTCCCAGCTTGACATCCATGTCCGGCATATAATTTAACACATGAAGGGCAAACCCCACGGAACCCATGATCCGGTTGTCCACCCGGTACTGCCAGGCAGCCGCGCAGGCCCAGTCGCAGGCAACGGCCCAGTCCAGTATTTTCCAGTTGCAGCTCGGCCCGCCCAACTGGCCGCCGCCCTTGTTTTCCTTGCTGTGGGCGTTAAACTCCTTGCAGGTATCAAACCCGCAGGCCCCGCAGTTCCAGTTAAGATTGGACCGGCTCACTTTGCCGCCGATGGCGATGATCACGGGTGATTCGCCCTTGTCATAGCAGTTTTTGATGGTTTCATAATCCCATTTCACATACCGCATCACATTGCCCACCGGCCCCATGACCTCTATAATCGGCTCTAAATCCTCACCCCAGAGGATTTCCGCCTGCACCTCGGTTTTGCCGGTAATCTGGGGCGCCTTGTGAACAGCCAAAACGATGTTTTTGGCCACCTCGAGGAGGTGGTCCAGACCAAAGTCTTTTCCCATCAGGTGTCCCATTATTTATCCCCCTCTTCGGTTTTCTTGGGTTTCGGAATCCATTTGCGGTAATCAAACCCCCGGATGATCCGGGCCGTCTGATAGATCTTGCGCGTATTGTCCAAAACCTTATCCATGTTGATCAGATGATAATCCACGTTGACATCCACGTAGGGATTCTTGGCCTTGACGCCCACGGGAACGGCAACCACCATTCCCGAATTGGGACAATACCCCAACTTCTGACCGGCCATGCCGATGCTGGCAAAGGGCCGCGCGTCCACCATCAGGGTGTGGGCGGTCCAGAGGGCGCTTCCCACGGCATATCCCAGGTCCCCCACCCGGGCCGTGCAGAGCGGCCCGTTGACCATGCGGGGCGAGGACCGGTCCGTGTTGTCCACCAGGCCGTATCGATGGGTTTTCTTGTCATAAAAATAGCTGCAATCCAGACCGCCGCCGCACAGACCGCAGCCGGCATCAAGGGCCGTTTCATGGCAGCGGATATTGCCGATGAACAAAATCACGTCCGAATCCCGGACCATGACCGCCTCATATAAAAACGGCTCCTTCCAGGATTCCCGGGTATGGGCGATTTCCTCAACCTTCCGGGCCACGGCTTCGAGCTCTTCCTGGCCGTAAACAATATGGGCTTCAATGGAAGGCACCCCGCCGGCAAAGGGCGCGGTCAGGGCCGAATTGAGCATCAACCGGGCCGCCTCCAGTGCTCCCTTTTTCCGGCGGATGTCCTGGGGCGACCACGGCGTCCATTCGCCGACAAACTCTTCTCCCCGAAAATCAAGGTCTTCCACATATTTTTTCATCCCTGTCACTCCTTTATAATATTGTGATTAAACAGGAAATTTGGACGGATAAAAACCGCAAGGCCGGATCATCTGAAATCCTCACTCGCGTAAACGTTTTCCGCTTCCTTGTTGAATTCATCCCTGAGCAGCCGGTCCAGGTTCTTTTCGGATGCGGATTTGGGGATGGCATCCACCACCTGCAAGTACGACGGAACGGCATTGCCCTCCAGTGTCTGCCGGCACAGAGAAAATATCGATGCCGGATTGATGGGATATCCGTCCATGGGAACCACGGCAGCCACCAGATCGCTTTCTCCGGGCGCGCCCGACGCCGCCGGTATCCCGTAGACGCAGACATCGCTGACCTCGGGATGAACCGCGATGCCGGCTTCCACATAATGGGGCTGGATAAAATCACCCGAACGGCGCAATCCACCGCCTTTGCGATAATCAAAGAAGAACCAGCCGGCCTCGTCGGTGTGGCCCATGTCGCCGGTGCGCAGCCATCCGCCCCGGGTCTTTTCCTCGGACGCCTTCTTTTTGCCCAGGTAATCGACTTCGATTTTCTGGCCCGGCATCCGGAAAATAATCTCCCCGGTCTCGCCGGGCGGACACGGCGTGTCATCTTCCCCCTCCCGGACCACCCGCATTTCCATCAAACCTTCAAGGGGTTTGCCGAAGGACCCGATGGGACCCACCCCGGGCGGCTTGTGGGCGAATCCGCCTTCCACGGCGGCGTACCATTCATGAATCATGACATTAAAACGCTTTTCAAAGGACTCCCAGATGGCCAGAGGGGTGCCGGCGCTTAACACCAGCCGGACCGGATTATCCGCATCGTCGGGCTTGGGCGGCTCGCTGTAAATCCCCATCATCATGCCGCCCAGCAGGGAAAACGTCGTACATCCATGCGTCCGGCAGATGTCCCAGACGCGGCTCTTGGTGAATTTCCGGCTGATGACCGCGGGGATGTTGAGCATCAGCGACGGCACCAGTGTCACGGCCTGGGCGTTTCCATGGGTCAGGGAAAGCCCCGTGTAGAGCTTGTCCTGGGGTGTGTACTGCCACACGAACAGGGCCAGTTGGGCAAATTGCGACATCCGCCCCCCTTTGACCAGAACCCCCTTGGGATCGCCGGTGGTACCTGATGTGTAAATCACCTCAAGTGGGAGGCTCGGGTCATCGTTGCACTGGTCGGGCAGTGGAACTTCCGGGCTTTCATACATCTCATTTAGCACCGGAAAAGCGTTTAAGACCTCAATATTCATGCCTGGTTTATAAGCAACGCCAAGCACGGGGATTTCCGGCAGGCCGACAAGGGCATCCATGACATTGTCTAAAAACTCACTGGTCAGGACAATCCCTTTGGATCTGGAATCCTTCAGCACGTATCGGAGCCGATCTCCCTTGACCCTGGGATCGATGGGGACCATGACGGCACCCAGCAAGGATGCCGCATACATGGCATAAAGAAATTCCGGATGGTTCCGCATGACAAGGGCAAAGGCATCGCCTTTTCCGATTCCTGCCTTCTGCAGCATCCGGACAAATTTCCGGCCGGAAACGACGATATCCCGATAGGTGAGCACCTCCGCGGGAAAGTCTCCATTCTCAAACGTCAGCACCTCAAAATCCGGCTTACTCTCCGCCCTGGCATCCAGCTCATAGGCGATATGACCGGGGACCTTGCTTTCCGTCATTGTTTCTTCTCCCTTTCAAGATTCAAATCACGTCATTTTATTAAATACAAACCCGTCAAGCCTGCCGACAAACAGGGGTTGCGGCGGTCCCGTCCGAAAGATATCCTTAATCCACGGGAAGTCCGTGCTTTTTGCAATATTCCGGAAATATTTCATGCACGGGTTTTAAGGCGGGCAGCATTTTCAAAACCTTGGGAATAGGTCCCTTGGCCTTGATTTTCCGGGTAGCCAGGGCCACCGGCAGCGAAATTTTCTTAAGCCAGAACTGGTGAATGGTGTCCCCGGAGAGTTCCATGGTGATGACCGCGTCCCGATTGGCCGCATCGCCGGTGATGACCGTGTCGGGATCTACATAAAGATAGCCCGGTGGGTCGGTCATGATGTACTTATAACTGACGCCGTATTCCCGCATTTTGTCGCCCATGCCGGATTCAAACACGATGTACTTCCAAAGATCCTCCAGAAATGCATACAGATGCTCGGTGTCTTTAAATACGCTCATTTTTTCCTCCTTGTGTGTTAAATGTTTGGCATAAAGGCTTGTAGAATCGTAAAAAGTCCGATTTTGCTCTCAAAGCGAACAATTCGACTTTTTACGAGTGAGATGGAAGTCTTTGCATATTAAAATTTGCAAACAATGTGCCATTGGATTTCTTTATACTAACATATTGATTTATAAAAAATTTTAAATTAATTACATCCGACTGTGTCCTGATAAGGACATTGTTGTGTCCGTATTCGGACATTGCGGTTGACAAAAGGCGATTTTTTGTATAGATTTTTGCCCGGACTCTTCATCATCAAGGAGAAAGCGATGCCGCCCAGCAAAAACGCCTCCCATGTACGACCCGCTGATGACGCCTTTACCATTGAAAACAATCTCGCCCGGCATGCCCTGGCATCCGGCGACCGCAATGCCGCCTGGGTGCGGCTGAGTCATCTTGCCGAGCGGTTCATGGATCCGGAAACGAACAGGGAAAAGGACGGCCTGTTCGTTTCCACGAGCATAGAACTTGCCAACCTGAGTTTTGTTCTGGGCAGGGGCTTCAGCGACCTGGCCCATATTCTGCAACATGCGTCGGCATCGGCCGAAAAAATGGGGGACCGGCGTTCCCTGGCTCTGATCCGTCTCCATCTGGGCCGTCTCTTTTATTTCGCCGAACAGCGGGACCAGGCCATGTCCATGTTCGCCGACGGAAAAGCCGGGGCCGAAGCTCTCGGAGATGATGATATACTGATGCAGGCGGCGGAATTTATCGGCCTTTACTACTTTATCCAGGGCCGTTTCCGGGAAGCCATCACCTATTTCGAGCAGGCGGCCCAGAGCTTTGAATCCGAGCAGCACGACCGGGTGATCAACCCGTCCGGCCCTTTATGGCTGAGCTATTGCGCGGCGTTTCTGGGTCAGTTTCACCGGGCCATCGGCACACTGGATTACTACCGGCGGCTGGCCGTGGAAGGGGCCGATCCGAGTCTGGCCACCACACTGCGGGCGACGCTTGGCATCATCCTGCTGGGCATTCAAAAAAACAGGGAGGCCCATTTTCATCTCTCCGGCGCTTATCAGGAAGCCCGAATTATGCAAAACGCCCTGGCCGGGTATTTCGCCACGGGCGGGCTGGCATTCCATCATTACATGGAGGGCCGTCTGGCTGAATCCCGGGAATGGCTTCGGAAAAACGCGGAAGACGGGGAAGCGTCCGGCCTGATCCGGCAGTACGCATCACCCATTGTCATTGAGACCCTTTTCGAGCTTCATCGCCACGGGCTGCAATTCTCGGAAAAACTGAGTTATCCGACCGAATTCGAGCGGATCATGCGGGAGCCCAATATTCACTTGCGGGGGGTGGCCCTGCGGCTCAAAGCCGCGGATGCCATGGAAAAAGACGGCGCCATGGACCCCATCGCCGCCGATCTCGAGCGCAGCGAAGCCTACTTGATCCAGTCCGGCGATCCCATCCAGCTCGGCAAAACCCGCCTGGAGGCCGCGCGGTTGAAACTGCGTGCCGGCGAAACCGAACAGGCACGTCTGATGGCCGAAAACGTCAGAAAGGATTTCGGCAGTTATGTGGATATCTTTTTTCCGGATGATCTGCGGCCCCTTCTGACGGTCAAAAGCGACCTGAATCTGGAACGGGATACGGAAACGCATCTGCTGGGCATGTTCGGAGAGGTGATCCAGGAGCTTTCTCCCAGCGCGGATTTTGACAGCCTCCTGTCGCGCACCGTCAAGGCTACCAACCGGTTTTTCGGCGCTGAACGCGGGGGGATTTTCTGGTTCAGGCCCGGCGGCAAAGCCAAAGGCCCGGTGCTCCGGGGTCCCTGTAACCTCTCCGCCACGGATGTGGCCTCCCCTGAATTCAAGGCCAACCTCTCCCTGGTGTTTAAAGCTTTTTATGAAAACCGGCCCCAGGTGGTGCGCCGGGAGGAGTTTGAACTGAATCCAAGCCGCGTCAAGGCCATGATGTGCGTCCCCTTCCAGATGGAAGGCAATGTCCGGGGTGTTCTCTACCACGATAATTCCTATGTCCGGGACTGCTTCGACAACTTCGACATGTCCCAGCTCTCCCACATGGCCCAGTGGCTGACCCGCTACATCGATCATATCTTCGGCTTTTCCAGCCGGATGGCCCAGAAAGCCACCGACCAGATGGGGCATCTGGAATCCGCCGACGGCATTGACATCATCACCAAGAACCCGGCGATGATGCATCTTCTGGATCAGGCGGACCGGATCGCTGCTTCGGTCAGCACCGTGCTGATTTCCGGTGAAACCGGTACCGGCAAGGAATTGCTGGCCCGGCGCATCCATCAGGTGAGCCCCCGCAAGACCAGGCCCCTGGTCATTATCGATCCCACGGCCATTCCGGAAAACCTGGTGGAAAGTGAACTCTTCGGATACGAGAAAGGGGCCTTCACCGGCGCGGATCATCAGAAAAAAGGCCGTCTGGAGCTGGCCCATACCGGCACACTGTTTATTGACGAAATCGGAGAAATCCCCAAATCCATCCAGGTAAAGCTGCTTCGGGCCATCCAGGAGAAAACCATGGTTCGCATCGGCGGAGCCAAAACCATCCATTCCGATTTCCGGCTGATCGCCGCTACCAACCGGGACCTGGCAGAAGAAGTGGCCGCCGGCCGGTTCCGGGACGATCTCTACTACCGACTCAACGTCATTCCCGTCACCATGCCGCCGCTGCGGGAAAGAAAAGAAGACATTGTGATGCTTGCCGATCATTTTATGGAACGCTACGCCGTTAAATACAACCGGGAAGGGCTTCGCCTCACACCGGAGCAGACGGCCATGCTCACAGCCTATGGCTGGCCCGGCAACATCCGGGAACTCCAGAATGTGATCGAGCGTGCCGTACTTCTGTCTACCGGCGGAACAGTTTTACTGGATCCGCCTTCCGGCGGCCCCATCAGGGGCAAACACCCCTTTGACGACCTGCCGTCCCTCGATGAACTACAACGATGCTATATCCGGTATGTATTAAAAAAAACCGAGGGGAAAATCAGCGGGCCGGGCGGCGCATCGGAGATTTTGGGGATGAAACGGACCAGTCTCTATAACCGGATGAACCGGCTCGGGATGCGGCAGGAATAATCCCCAGGGAGAATGACCATGGCAACCCTTCGTGAACAGATCATCGCGCTGCTCTCTCAAAAGGAATGCAGCGCCCGGGTTCTGTCCCAGGCCATCGGCATGAGCGAAAAAGCGGTTTACGACCACATTCCCCACATTATCAAGACCGTAACGGCAAAGGGAGAAAATCTCGAGATCTCCCCCGCCTGCTGCATTTCCTGCGGATTTGAATTTAAAAACCGCAAGCGACCATCCCGCCCGAGCCGATGCCCGGCATGCCGCGGCGAACGCATCGACCCGCCCAACTTCCGGATCAGATAGAAACAGCGGCGGTCCGAGCGAGGAGAGCGGGGGGGGCGCCTTGATTAGCGCAGGAGGGGGTCAAACCTTGATTTGTGATTATCCACCAGGAAGTCGTTATTTTATTGTTTTAACACCAGAATATTCCCATGCCCCCAAGGACCTTTAAATGACATTTTCCCTCCGGAACTATACAATAATCACTAATCAAGGTTTGACCCCAGAACTGCGGCGAGTTCGGTGAGGGTGATGGGGGCGATGACGGATTTGCCGATGGCCGACAGCAGCACGAAATGGATATGGTCGCCCTCGCGCTTTTTGTCCCGGGCCATGGCGTCCATGAGCCGGTCCGCGTCAAAATCAAGCCGTGTGGGCAGTGAAAAGCGGGCCAAAAGGTTCTCGATCCGGTCCACGTCTGCTGCGTCCAGCATCCCTTTGGCCGCGGACAATTTTGCCGCGGTCATCATGCCGATGCTCACGGCCATGCCGTGGGGCAGGCCCGTGGTCTTTTCCACGGCATGGCCGAAGGTGTGGCCGAAGTTGAGCTTGCGGCGTTCTCCTTTTTCCGTTTCATCCCGTCCCACAATGGCCGCCTTGATGGCCACGGAGTCATAAATGATCTTCTCAAGGATATCCAAAGACATTTCCAGGCCGTTTCCAGTATTTTTTTCAAGAAAACTGAAATATCCGGCATCGGCAATGGCCGCGTGCTTGATGATTTCGGCAAAACCCGCGGCCAGTTCGGCCTCGGGCAGGGTCATCAGGATCTCGGGATCGCAGATGACGAAATCAGGCTGGGAAAACACGCCGATCATGTTTTTGTACCCGGAAAAATTCACGCCGGTTTTGCCGCCCACGCTGGCATCCACCTGGGCCAGCAACGTGGTGGGGACATACCCGAACCGGACCCCCCGGAGATAGGTGGAGGCCGTAAATCCGGTGATATCGCAGACAATGCCGCCGCCGATGCCGATTAAACAAACACTCCGGTCCGCGGCCAGGGCGATGAGCCGTTCATAGAGTTCCCGGACCGTATCCAGGGTCTTGATGGCCTCGCCGGTTTCAAGAACGATGCGCTCGCAATCCGGAAAATACTGCTGATAGTGCCGGGCCACATTTTCATCAGTAATCACGATGGCGGGGGAATCCGCCAGATACTTGGAAAGATTGGATATCTTCTCGCCAACGCAGATTTTTGAACGGCCGGTTTTTCCGTTGATCTCAAGTTCCCGCACGGCACCCTCTCTTGACTTTCGGTATCAGATACTAAATCCAGCAACCGTTTTTGCACTTTAATTTATAATGCTTATAATGCGGCATCAGGACCAGGTTTGCGCTTGAGGCATATCCGAAATCAGTCCCCAGATCGCCCGGACCTGGCGGCACAACACGTCGAACTGTTCCGGCAGCAGGGACTGGACCCCGTCGCTCTGG
>Ga0351951_1002_pt1 | contig 25577 bp, 24 predicted proteins | sample BONcelT113001H14_FD_205816 | JGI IMG/M metagenome (GOLD analysis project Ga0351951, IMG submission 205816) | Enriched cells from coal bed in the Powder River Basin, Montana, United States - BONCAT cells T11 rep3 HSBNCT.T11.300.1.H14 ...
ATAGCACAGAATCGCGAACTATTCGAGCAACTCGCCGCGCTGTGATACCGTAAACCAAAATCATCCGTTTCTGCATCGCCGTCGCCGAAGAAAACATGCGCCTGGCGGCCGGCGAACCGATCACGCCGCAGAGTATCCCCGCCATTGCCGAGTGGTTCCGCCAGCTCTTGCAGACGGCCGCTTGAGCAGCCCCGCCAGGGGAACAAAAAAGGGAGAGAGCCTGTGCCCCCTCCCCTTGTCTACTCGTCCCCTTGTTTCCTTATCTACCCGCTCACTCCGTCCCCGCCATCCGGGGATCCAGCGCGTCCCGCAGCCCGTCGCCGACGTAGTTGAACGCCAGCACGATCAACGCGATGCAGATGGCCGGCGTCAGCAGCAGCCACGGTTGGGCGTTGATCGCCACCTGGCCGTCGAGCAGCAAGGCGCCCCAACTGGTGATGAAAAGCGCCCCCGGATCGGTAGCCGGCCGCAATCCGATGCCCAGGTAGCCCAGGGTCGCCTCAGTGATGATCATGCTGGGGATCGAAAACGCGGTCGAAACGATGATCGGGCCGAGGCAGTTGGGAAGCAGATGCTTGATCATGATCCGCGTGCTGGGTGAGCCGATCATGCGAGCTGCTTCGATGAATTCCTTCTGCTTGAGGGAAAGCACCTGGCCGCGCACCAAACGGGCCAGCCCCACCCAACTGACGATGGAGAGCGCCACAAACAAGAGGATCAGGCCGTTCAGCGCCTGGCCGAGCGGGGTATCGCGCAGCGCGGTCATCACGATGATGAAGAAGAGCAGCGACGGGAAGGCGTAAATAATGTCGGCGGCGCGCATGAGTAGGTTATCTGCCCGCCCCCCGCGGTAGCCGGCAAAGAGGCCGATCGAGATGCCCAGGATCAAGATGATCACCACCGGCACAAAGCCCACCACCATCGAGACGCGCGAACCGTAGACGGTGCGGCTCAAAACATCGCGGCCCAGGCTGTCGGTGCCGAAGAGGAATCCTGGCTCGCCGCCCTTGCCAATCGGTCCGGTTTTTTCCCAGGCGGCCGGCAGGTAATCTTTGCCACTGTTAATCTGGAGCGGGTTGTGGGGTGAGATGACTGGCGCAAAGATGGCAACCAGGAGGAAAAATACGATCACACAGGCGCCGATGATAGTCGCCCGATTACGGAGCAGCCGGTGCCACGCATCACGCCAGAGAGAGCGCGACGGGCGCGAGATGATCTGCATATCCAAAGCCGATAATGGCGTGCTCGATGGTGGCGTGCTCGATGCTGAGGTCATGCTCAGTCTCCCACTTTGATACGCGGATCCAACAGGCCGTAGACCAGATCCACGGTCAGGTTGGCGACGGCCACGAGCACGGCATAGATCAAGGTGGTCGCCATGATCATCGAATAGTCGCGGTTGCGGATCGCCCGCACGTACTCACCGCCGCTGCCGGGGAAGCTGAACATGGTCTCGATGATAAAGGAGCCGGTGACGAGACCCGCCAAAGCCGGGCCTAAGATCGTCACGACCGGGATCAGCGCATTGCGCAGCATGTGGCGCGTGACCACGATGCGTTCGCCCAGGCCCTTCGCGCGTGCTGTACGGATGTAGTCTTGCTGCATTACCTCGAGCATAGAAGATCGCGTCAGACGGGTTACGTAAGCGAACGTGCCGAAACCCAGTACCGCGGCAGGCACCAACCAGGCGCCCGGCTGGCTCCATTCCTGTTGGACGATCTTCATCAGCCCCAGTTTGACCGCGACGATAATGATCAGAAAGATCGCCATCACAAAGCTGGGCACCGAAATACCGATGGTAGAGACAAAAAGTGTGACGTAATCAGCGATCGTGTTCCGCTTGAGCGCTGCGATCATACCGAGTGGGATGCCCATAACAACGGCCATCGCCAGCGCGATCATGCCCAAACGCATTGAGTAGCCAAACCGGCTCTCCCAGATTTGTTTGCCCTCTGCGGGTTGGAAAAGAATGTCTTGGACATCCCGCCCGCGTTGGCGGTAAGAGGGGCCGAGATCACCCCGCATGGCGTTCCAGATATAATTAAAAAACTGGCTGTCGAGCGGATTACCGCCTTGCAGATTGAAAAAGAGGGGTTTGTCCAGGCCGAAGCGCGCATTCAGTGACGCTTGTGTGCGCACATCAATCTGTTTGCGCTCGAGGTCGCGGTCCCACGGGCCGCCCGGCGTCGCATGCATCAGCGAAAAAGTTATGAGCGCAACAAAAAAGATCACAGGGATCAGCCAGAAGATCCGGCGGACAGCGTAGCTAATCACAGGCCAACCTCACAAAGATCGAAACTCCCGCTGATTGGCAAGCAAGTCAGTCAGCGGGAGCCGTCCAGGAGTAGGCCGCCCCCGCAAAGGGCGACCTACTCCTAAGAACCACTACTTCTTGGGCAACATCGTTGTGTCAATGTCAATGGTCCACGGCGTATAGCTGCCAGGGAACCCGTGATCCTGCGGGGTAGTCTGCATGCCCTTCACCCACGGCTTCACCATGTAGGTGTTGACGTTGTTCCAGGCCATCGCCACGGGCACGTCGTCCAGCAGCTTCTTCTGCGCATCCGCATACAACTTCATGCGGGTTTCGGGGTTGGTCTCCACATCGGCCTTATCCATCATAGCATCCAGGTCTTTGTTGGAGTAGCCGATGCGCTCGCCGAACGCGCCCGTCTTCCAGTAGACGCTCAGCCAGTTCTGCGGATCGGGGTAGTCGGCGCACCAGCCGAGGATGAAGGCCAACGGCGCGGTCTTGACATCCTTGGTCAGCGCGGTATAGGTGGTGGACTCGACCGGGTCGAGAGTCACGTTGATGCCCAGGTTCGCCTTCCACTGCGCCGCCAACCACTCATAGCGGGTGCGATTGCGCGGGCTGTCGGAGAAGGTCAGCTTGATGGGCGGCAGCTTGTCCGCGGTAACATACTTGGACTCGGAGAGCGCCTTCTTGGCCGCGGCCACATCGAAGCCCCAGCGCTTCTCATCCTTGTCGTACCCAGGATACCCGGGCGGGATCCAGGTGAGGGTCGGCGCGCCGAGGCCCGCCAGCACATCCTTCACCCACGTCGTGCGATCGTACGCCTGGGCAAACGCCTGACGCACCTTCGGATCGGTGAACGGTTCCTTCAACTGGTGGAACATGACGGCAAAAGTGCAGGAGCCCGGGTAGATCTTGGCTTCTGGCTTCAACGCCGCATCCGCCATGACGACCTTGTAGTCTTCCGAGGCCAGGCTCACGACGTCAAACTCGTTGTTCTTGTACGCCTGGAACGATACGGCGCTGTCGGTGATGTACGAGTACTCGACATCGGTCTTGACCTTGTCGCCGTAGTAGTTCGGGTTGGGAACGAACACGCCCTTGACGTACGGCTCGATGCTCTTCAGGATGTAGGGACCGTTGCCGATCTGGTACTTGGACGAGGTCCACCAGATATCGCTGGCTGCGATGTTTTCTGCCTTCGCCGGGTAGGTGACCCACAGACCCATCACGGTGTGGAAGTAGGGGGCCGGCTTGGAGAAGGTCAGCTTGAGGGTGGTGCAGGCCGCGTCCTTGTAGGTATCTTTCTCGGCGCAAGCCTTGCCATCGGCCGTGAGGGCCTGGACGCTGGCAGCCACAGTCTTCTGGGCTGCTTCACACTTGGCCTTATCGTCGCCGCAGCCGCGCCATTCCGGCGCGCCCTTGATTTCGTCCGTGATCGCAGCATATTCGCCGGCGGTCGCAGGGTTGATATTGCGCTGGATCGCGTAGGCGAAGCGGGCGGCGTTCAAGAGGCTACCGTCACTGTACTTCGAATCCTTGCGGATGGTGAAGGTCATCTCCGTGGCGTCTTTGTTGTATTCCCACTTCTCGGCCGCGCCGGGGATCGTCTTCAGATCCTTGTCCAGCTTGGTGAGACCTTCGTAGATCATGCCCAGATGCGCGATCTCATTGACGAAGGAGGCTTGTTGGGGATCGAGGTTGTCCGGGTAACCACCCAGATTGACGCGCAGCACCTTGCGTACCGCAACCGGCACGGGCGTCGCGACGACGATCTTCTCGACAATCTTCTCGACCGGCTTCTCGACGATCTTTTCGACCGGCTTCTCGACGATTTTCTCGACGATCTTCTCGACCGGCTTCTCGACGATCTTCTCGATCGTCACCGGCGTCGGTGTCGCGCAGGCCGAGAGCACCATGCTCAGGATCACGATGACCCCAAGCAACACGGACCACTTCTTGGTAGACATGTCTCCTCCTAGAGAGATAGAGTAACTTGAAACGGGTTGAATGTGCCTCGAAACTTAGCGGAAAACAACATCACCCCCCTTCAACACACGCGGGCCGCCTGATGGCGACCTCCCAACTCAGCCGGCTGCGCCCTGATACACACGGCGCACATCATCGGGTGTAGCCGCGGTCTTCAGCGCACGCTTCACTGCGTCCAGCCGGCCCGGATCCTTGATCTCGCGCAACTCTGGCAACAAGCTCAAACCGGCCATCCCGAACTTGATGTCCAATACCAACTCGATACCTTCAAGAAGGCCCTGTTGACGGCCTTCCTGGCGGCCTTCCTGACGACCCTCTTGGCGGCCTTCCTGACGACCTTCCTTGAGGCCCTTCTGAACCCACTTTTCATAAACTGTCGGCATAACTTCCTCCCCCGCTTCTGGGAACACCGCTCAGGAAGGCCCAGCTCATACTTAAAGAACTCATCGTGCGGATTCGTGCGCTCGGCCATACCTCGCCTTGTCTACTTGTCTACTTGTTTCCCCGTCTACTTCTGATACAACCAACACGCCACGAAATGCTCGCCGCCGTAGTCGCGGAACTCCGGCTCGTTATCCCGGCACACGTCCATCGCCTTCGGGCAGCGGGTACAGAAGTGGCAGCCCTTCGGCGGGTTGACCGGCGTCGGCACATCCCCTTCGAGGATGATGCGCTGGCGCTGCTCCTCGACCACCGGATCGGGGATCGGCACGGCCGAGAGGAGCGCCTGGCTGTAGGGATGCATCGGGTTCCGGTACAGTTCATCGCGGTCGGCCATCTCCATGATCTTGCCCAGATACATGACCGCGATGCGATCGGAAATATGGCGCACCACCGAAAGGTCGTGGGCGATGAACAGGTAGGTCAGGCCGAACTGCTCCTGCAGGTCTTCCAACAGGTTGATGATCTGCGCCTGGATCGAGACATCGAGCGCCGAGATCGGCTCGTCGCAGACGATGAAGGATGGATTGACCGCCAGCGCACGGGCCACGCCGATCCGTTGGCGCTGACCGCCGGAGAATTCGTGCGGATAGCGATTGATGAAGTACGGGTTTAGCCCGACGACGCGCAACAGCTCGCGCACGCGCTCCAGCCGCTCTGACTTGTTGCCGATATTGTGGACTTCAAGCGGCTCCGAGACGATGCTGCCGACCGTCATGCGCGGGTTGAGCGACGCATACGGATCCTGGAAGATCATCTGCATCTGCCGGCGCATCGGCCGCAGGTCGTTGTCCTTCAGCTTGACCAGATCCTGACCCTCGAAGAGTACCGCTCCGGCAGTAGGCCGATAGAGCTGCAAGATGGCGCGGCCGGTGGTAGATTTGCCGCAGCCCGACTCGCCCACCAATCCCAAGGTCTCGCCGCGGTAGACGTGGAAGTTGATCCCATCCACCGCTTTGACGTCCGCCACGTGGCGCTGCAAGATGCCCCGGTAGATCGGGAACCACATCTTCAACGCGTTGACTTCGAGCAATTTCTCGCGGGTTGCGTTGCTACTCATTGCGCCACCTCCGCCGCAGCACGATTGCCGGTCTGCCGGAACTTGGTGATGTCCACCCAGCACGCGATCCGGTGGCCTGGCCCGACGGGTTCCAGACGAGGATTTTCATTGGCGCAGCGTTCGACCCGGTAGTGGCACCGGGCATAGAACGGGCAGCCCTTCGGCAGGTCAATCAGATCGGGGGGCAGGCCCTCGATCGAGGTCAGGCGGTGTGCGCGCGTCTCGTCGAGGCGCGGCAGTGAACCGAGGAGGCCAACGGTGTAGGGATGTCGCGGGTTGCCGTACAGCTCCTTCACGTTCGCTTCTTCGACCACGAAGCCGGCGTACATCACGATGACGCGATGCGCCAGCCCCGCGACGACACCCAGGTCATGGGTAATCCAGATGATTGCCATCCCGATCTCGTCGCGCAGACGCTTGACCAGGTCGGTGATCTGGGCCTGGATCGTCACATCGAGCGCGGTGGTCGGCTCGTCGGCGATCAGGAGTTGTGGATTACAACTCAGCCCCATGGCGATCATCACACGCTGGCGCATGCCGCCGGAGAACTGATGGGGATAATCATCGAGACGATTGGCAGCTTGAGAAATGCCGACCATCTCCAGCAGTTCCACGCTGCGCTTGCGCGCCGCCGCCTTATCCATGCCCATGTGCAGGATGAGCGTCTCGGACAGTTGGAAGCCGATGGTCAAGACCGGATTGAGGGAGGTCATCGGGTCCTGGAACACCATCGCGATCCGATTGCCGCGCACCTGGCGGATTTCGTCGTCCGACACCTTAAGGAGATCCTTGCCATCGAACCAGACCTCCCCACCTGTGATCTTCCCCGGAGGCTGTGGGATCAGCCGCAACAGGGACATCACACCGACACTCTTGCCGCAGCCGCTTTCACCCACAATGGCCAGGGTCTCCCCCTCATCCAGGGTATAGCTGATGCCATTGACCGCATGGACGACCCCGTCTTGCGTGAAGAAGCGGGTTTCCAGCCCCTTCACATCCAAAAGTCTACCCATCCCGCGCCTCCCGGCTTGGTATCGCTATGGGAATCTGACGTCGGCCCAGTAAAAATAATGATTGAGGAAAACGACCAAACCTTGATTAACTGCAGGCAGACAAACGACAGAACTCCCGTATGACTCAGAGACCGATAATAGCACAGCGCGCAAGACGTGTCAAATCCCTCCGGTAGTTGCGGGGTCATACTTCCAGTAACAAGTGCGTCATTATTGCGATTAAGAGCAGCGCCAGCAGCGCCAACAGTAAGACGCCCAGCATCCACACCCCGGCCAGACCGGCAACCAGAAGGGCAAGCGCGACGACAGTCACCGCCAGCATGGTATTGGTCGCGGCGTGACGCCGACCCACCCACGGCCAGTTGACCCGCAACCATAGCCATCCGCCGCCGGCAATGCCAGCCAACCCCAGCGCCAGCCAGACTGCAACCAGCAGGCCACCGCTGACCCAGGGGAGATCGAGCACCACGATGCCGCACGCCTGCGACTCTGATGGCATGGGCGCCTGGCGCAAGGCGCTGACGCGCACCAGGATCAGTGCACCGTAAGCGGCATCAGCGGCGGTCACGGGCCATGTCAGGCGCTGGGTCTCGCCGGGCTGCAAGGGGAGGTACAGCGTCTCCTCGCGCATCAGGGTCACGAAGCCCTGGCTGATATGGGCGCGGATCGCGCGGTTAACCGGCCGCGGGCTGGTGTTCCGAAAGCTGGCCGAGACTTGGCCCGTTTCCTGGCGCGTGATGAGCACCGGACACCGCAGGGAGTTCAAGCGGGTCTCGGCCCGAATGGCGGCATCGAACAACGAGGCTTCCAGGTCGCCCCACGTCGCCAACGCGCCCAGCGCCACCGTCAGTACGACGCCAGCTAAAAAGATCAACACCCCAACTACGCGCTTCAAGTTCATCGTCAGAAGGCGTGAATAATCATTGCTAACGTCGTCGCTCGCGGACGTAGAACGCCGCGCCGAACAGGCCAAGAATCAACCCACCCATGGATGCGACATACGAGAGGAAGAGCAGAGGGAAACCCGGCTGCATCTCTCCGATCACCATCAAGAACGGGACGATCACGCCGAAGGCCATGAGGCCAAAGCCAACTAACAACATCGTCCCCGGGCTAAGCGATCTCATCGGTAGAGCCAGCACGCGGCATAGTGTTGTGATACGATCTCGAAGTCGGGCGGCGCTTCAGTATCGCACAGGCCTTTGATGACGTGCGAGCAGCGCGGGTGGAACCGGCAGCCGGTCGGAGGATTCACCAGGCTGGGTGGTTCGCCAGGCGGCACATCCCGGAAAACCGTTGCATTGGCCGCGTCTGGGTCTGAGGTCGCTTCGATTAGCGCCCGGGTGTAAGGATGCTGCGGCGACCCGAGCAGGTCATTCACTTTGCCTTTTTCAACGATCTGACCGGCATACATCACCATGATTCGTTCGGAGAAATAACGGACGGTGGACAGGTCGTGGGTGATGTAGATTACCGCCAGGTCGTGGGAGGCCTGCAGCCCACGCAACAGCTTGAGGATTTCGACGCGCACCGAGGCGTCTAACATCGAGACCGGCTCATCGGCCACCAGGAGCTTCGGTTCCATAATCATGGCACGGGCGATTACCACGCGCTGTTGCTGGCCCCCACTGAGCATGTGAGGAAATTTCGGCAAGAACTCATCTGCCGGACTCATTTTGACTTCTTCCAGCGCTTTGTGGATGCGGCGATCCCGCTCGGCCGCGTTCTTTACCCCGTTGATGATCAACGGCTCGTGCAAAGCGCGCTGAACGCTCATGAAGGGGGGCAGCGCGCCATACGGATCTTGCTGCACATAGCCCACCTGCGAGCGATACCATTGCATGTCGCGCCCCGACAGATCATTCAGTCGCCGATTATTGAAGAGAACCTCGCCCTTGGTGGGCCGATATAGTCCCAGGATCGTTTTCATCAGGCTAGATTTGCCGCAGCCGCTCTCGCCCACCACGGCGACCGTTTCGCTGTGAACCAGGTCAAAGGTTACCCCATCCACCGCGCGCACATAGCCGGCGTGCCCAAAGCCAAAACGCCGTAGCTCAAACCACACTCGCAGATCGTGAACAGACAATAAGGGGCGCCGACCGTCGCCATTCTGGCTGTTACTGCCGGCTACCACCATATCTTGTGCATTGCTCATCACAGACATGACGCATCTCCCCAACTCACGAATGATATAGCCAACACTTGACCAGGCGTCCATCAACGTTGACCGTCGGCGGCTCCTGTTCGCATTGCGCAAAGCGCTTGTGGCAGCGGGCCGCGAACCGGCAGCCTGTCGGCGGATTGATGAGGCTGGGCGGCTGACCGGTGATGAACTCAGGATCTTTGGTCTCCCGCAGCCGCGGCACGCTGGCCATCAGCCCGTAGGAGTAAGGATGCAGCGGTTCCTTGAAGAACTGGAACGCATCCCCGACTTCAACGATCTGACCAGCGTACATCACCGCCACGCGATCCGCCAGCTCACTTGAGGTAGCGATATCGTGGGTGATCAGGATGAAGCTCATCCCCATGGATTGCTTGACGCGCTTAAGTTGGTTCATGATGTTGGCCTGCGTCAGCACATCTAGCGCCGAGGTCGGCTCGTCCAAAATGATGAGGTCGGGGGTAGTCACCAGCGCCATAGCCAACGCCACGCGCTGCCGCATGCCGCCGCTGAGTTCGAACGCATAGCGGCTGATGAAATCTTCGGGCACGCCCACGAGCTGAAACATCTGACGCACCCGCTGCAGCGCGGCGGACTTGCTGGCCCCTTGATGGAACATGGCCGGCTCAGCCACTTGATCCCCGACGCGCAGCACCGGGTTCAGCGCGTTCATGGCGGCCTGCGGAACCATCGCCATCCTGGCCCAGCGGATATTGCGCCGGAATTCTTCTTCGGGTAACGGCATCACATCGGCGCCGGTCAGAATCACCTTGCCGGAAAAGGCGTGGACGTTGCGGGGCAGGAGCCGCAAGATCGCCCTGGCCAGCGAGGTCTTGCCGCAGCCCGATTCGCCGATGATCACGACGGCCTGGTTGTAATCCAGGACAAAATCCACTCCGTCAACAGCCTGCACGACTCCTTTGCTCGTGCGGAAATGCAGCAACAGATTCTCAACGCGTAGCAGTGTGTCGTTGGGCATTGCAGTTACAAACCTCGCAGTCTGGGGTTGAAGATGCGATCCAGAGCGAAGCCCACCATAGAGAAGCCGAGGCCGGTGAGCATCAGGAGGGCGGCGGGTTGTAGAACCCAGTAATAGTAGCCGTTGTAGAGCGCGCCGTTGCTGTTGGCATCGTCAATGATCTTACCCCAGGTCGGCAGCACGGGATCGCCCAGCCCCAGCACGGCCAACGACGCCTCCAGGAAGACATAGGAGGGGATCAGGACAACCAGCTCCGGGATCAAGAGCGGGATGATGCGCGGCACCAGGTACTGCGCGATGATGCGGCCATTACCCGCGCCGTAAGCCCGTGCAGCCTCGATATAGGGCGACTCCTTGACCTGCAAGAAGATCGCGCGGTAGGTCTTGATACCGGAACCGAAGATGCTGAGGATGATGACGACCCCCAGCATCAGCCAGATGGATCGCGAATAAAACGTGCCCACCATGATCAAAATGGGCAGTAGAGGCAAGATCAGCCGCACCTCGGTGATCCGTTGGATGAGGCCATCCACGACGCCACCGAACCAGACGCCGAAGGCCGCGATAAACATGGTCGTGACGGTGGTGCCGAGGGCGGCCAGCAGGCCAAATGCCAGGGCGATCGGCGTGCCCCACAGCAACGCCACCATCAGGTCGCGGCGGCGATGATCTGTGCCGGCCAGGCCATGCACCTGCCCATAAAGGACGAATTTGGCATCCACGTCGGCATCCGGCTCGAAGGTGAAGGCGTTGATCTGCAACGTGTAACGGCCTTCCAGCGGCGTGAGTGGCTCTACGTCCGGCTGGGCAAAAAGCCCCTGCTCGACCAGCGCGCCACCCAAGCGCCGCTTCAACCGGTCATCCTGGGTGATGCGAAACGAATCGCTGCTCCGGGGCGAGAACTGTCCGAGCCGGATTTCGCGGCCATCGGGCGTGAGCCAGGTCATGTCCACATGCGGCTGTTTGGTCGCGTATTTAGCCTGAAAATAGAGGATCAAGTCCTGCGGGAAGGCATCATACGGATAATCGAATGTGAAGGTAATGAGGATATCGCGTCCCTCGCCCAACGGCTGGGACTTCTTCATCTCAGGCTGCCCGACGCTGTTCATCACCGTGGTCGCGGGCAGCTTGACCCGCGTGAACCAATTGCTCCAGAGCGGTCGGGCCAGGCGAGGGTTGTCTTCCCAGACCCCTTCGCCTGCGCGCCACAACCGGATCGCCTCGGCGTGCGGCAGCGCGATGAGGGCATAAACGGCGACGCTGATCAGGGCGATGATAATGATCAGACCCGCGATGGCCGAAGGGTAACGCCTGATATCCAGGAGGTTGTGCAAGAACGTTTTCATGCTTTCTGACCTCCGCCGCCAACCTTGACCCGCGGGTCAACCAGGGCATAGATGAAATCGAGCAGGAACACAGTGATCGCAAGCAAGTAGGCGTAGATCACGGTGGAGCCGACGATCACTGGCGTGTCGTACAAGCCAATGGCCCGGTAGAGCAGGCGTCCCAGGCCCGGCCAGTTGAACACCGTCTCCAGGATGATGGCGCCCGTCCAGAGGCCGATCAAGGTCAGCGCAAAGCTGGTGATGATAGTCGGCAGCGTCGGCCGCAAGATATAGCGGCGCTCGATGATGCTCGAGGGCAGCCCCTTGGCCTTGGCCATATCCACGTAATCTTCGCTGGAATAGATCAGGAAAAACGTGCGCCAGTTGTAAATCGTGAGGAAGACCGAGCCGAGCACGAGAGCCGAAACCGGCAGGATCATGTGCTTGAGCGTGCTAAGCGCCCGGGCGACAAGACTCTCTGGTGGGGGCGCGGCCACCATGCCGCCAAAGGGCAGCACGCCGAGCAGCGCCGCAAAGATCAGGATCAGGAAGATACCGTAGAACCAGCCGGGCGCGGCCGAGGTGGGGGCCAGCGCAACGACCAGTCGGTCCGCCAGGCTGCCGTAGCGGCGCGACAGTGAGAGCGCAAAAAAGATGCTCCCGAAAAAGAGGAGCATGTTCGCGGTCGCGAAAAGCAGTAAGGTAGGAGGCAGGCGCTCGAGGATAATCCGGCGCACCTCGCTGGACCCGCTGTCACTGGTCAGATCCTGGGCGCGGCCCAGGTTGAGCGACAAGGCGTCGGTCAGGAATCTCAGGCTGCGAATGAAAAAAGGCTGGTCCAGCCCGAACCGCTTCTCCTCGACCGCGACGATTTCTGCAATGATCGTCTCGCGTTGATCCTTGGGCAATTGGCGAAACTGTGGATCCTGGCCGTACTGCGCGCCGATCTGTTCGCGAATTTGGCTTGAGCGGATTTTATCAACATAGCCGCCCATGTTGGCGATCAAAATCGTCAAATACACGCCCACGACCACCGTCACGAACAACGCGATCACTCGAGTCGCCGTGTACTTGAGGACCCGGTTTAGCGTGTTGACGAAGGGGCTGCTGGTGCGAGATGCCTTAGCTTTCGGTTGCTGAGCCAGGGGCGCTTCCGCCATGCCACACCTCATTGATGTCAAAATCTGCCAGGTAAAAACAGGGGCGAGGCGTTGCCTCGCCCCCAGGGGTGGCAGTAGAATCTTGGCAATAGCACAAAATCTACATCACCCTGGTGAGCGTAGCCAGGCTGCGCCCACCAGGACATACCGTTACATCACAACCCGCTCAGGGCGCAGTCACAAACTGCACGGATTCCGACACGGGTAGGGCCACCAGTTTGGACACGACGACCGCTTCCAACACGTTGGAGCCAGCCGCCAGGCCCTTGGTGACGTCGGCGGGGAGGGCGATCTTCCACGCGCCGTCCTTCTCCGCGGTCGCCTGACCGACGTGGGCCAGTTTGTTGGTCGCGTCGAAGACCAGGAACTTGATCTGGTTGATGTCGGCTGTGGCGTAGGGCTTGCCCTCGAAGCTGACAGCCACATCGAAAGTTGCCGCCTGGCCGATGGTCACGCGCGCCGGCCCTTGCACGTCCACCTCGGGGATGCGTGGGGCCGAGAAGCGATCCCACCGGTTCGCCGCGAAGGGATAATCCGCGTAGCGCTGCAGAATGACGGTGCCCTCCACCGGGAAGGCGCGCTGCAGGAAGTAAGGGCCGGTGCCGAGCAGCAGATGGCCGCGGCTGCGGTACCACTCCGCCAAGTTCTTGTAGCGGGTCGCGATCTCGTCCTTGGAGATGAACTGGCTCAAGGTCGCCTCGTAGGGGATCTTGCTATCCTTCGTGGCCTCGTCCAACTCAGTCTTCAGGATCGCGACGGTCGGGCCGGCGACGTAGGAGAACCGATCCTTCTTCAGCGCGGTCGCCTTGGTGGGTGAGAACGCGCCCAGTTCTTTCTGCTCGGCGAAGATGCCCAACGCCAACATGTCCCAGGAGCCTTGCCCCTGCGCATACATCGGGAACCAGGTATTGACGTTCAACTCCGCGTCGAGCTGGTAGTTGTCGGTGTAGGTTTCGATGACCAACGGATCCTTGGAAAGGATGCGCACACCCTTGAACGCGGACATGAAGGACTTCAGCGCCGCCGATTTGGACGCATCGTAAATGACGCTGCCTTCCTTGCCGCGGTCGAAGGTGAGGATCATGCTCATCACGAAATCGCCGACCGAGAGGTTGCTGCCGTTGTGCCACTTGATGCTCTTGTAGAGATCAGCCGGATAGTAGACGACGTTACGGCTGAGTGACTTCTGGGTCTGGGTGAACTTCTCGCTGGCGGTGATGAACTTTTGCGCCTTGGGGTCCCAGTCCACCCAGGCCTCGCCCGGCACTTCGATGGACGGTACGAACTTCAGGCTCACCCAATCCAGCGTCTTGCCGACCGGCAGCCCTTCCTGGACGAAGACCTCGGCCTTCTCGAAGTAGTTGGGCCAGTAGAGGCCGGTATAGAGGTCGGGCTTATAGGCATACTCGCCGATGCCACGCAACAACATCATGTCGAAGATCCAGTTCGAGCCATCCAGCGGGTTCCACGGCGCGGTCAAGATGCTGGGCATGGCAATGGTCATGGAACCGCCGACCTGGCCGGTGCGGCGGACGGTGTTCGCCCACATCATGGAGCCGCTGGGGCCGCCGTACAGATCTGAACCGACCTGGACTTCTTTCCGCTGGGCATAGATCGGGGAACGATCCACCAGCCAGATGCGATACGAATCTTCCATAGACAACTCAAGCCCGCGCGAGATCAACTTACTGCGCTCCTCAAGTGTCTTGAAGTCGTTATTGTCGAGCTTCTTCGCAATCTCATAGTATTCCGGATCGTTCTTGTACTGCTGCCACATGTTCTCGGCGCGGCCCATGTCCGTGTAGAAGTAGGCGAAGTTCGTGCCCAGGTCGCGCGGCACCGCGGTGGTGATCCAGCCGCCGGTGTAGATGTGGAACCGGCCGTCCTGCGGCTCGCCGCTCAACCAGATGGGGCTGGCCTCGGCCGCGGTCTTGTAGTCGCGTACCACGGTGAAGCCGATATCTTCCAGCAGCGTGCCGACGTAATCGCCGATCTGGCGGCGGGTGTCCTCGGTGCGGATCAAGATGATGATCTCGACCGGCGCGCCCTCGTACTGCCACTTGCCGCCGACTTGCTTGGCACCCAGTTTCTCCATCTCGGCCGAGATGACCTCGACGGCGTGCGCCTTGTTCGGCGCGTACTTGCGCTCCAATGCCTTGGCCACATCGGCATGCAAAGCATAGTCGTTGGATGCGTTGTTGAAGGGGAAGTAACGCGGGATCGCCATGCCGCCGTAGAGCTCTTTGGCGAGGTAATTGCGATCCACCAGCCAGTTCATGGCCTCGCGCACCTTGGCAACCGAGAACGGATTCAGCTTGCCCGTGCCCTTGAAGACCGGGCCGGCCGGGTTGAAGGATAACTCGTCGTAGTTACCGTAGGCCCGCAGGTAGCTGAGCGCTTGCGAGTCGTAGACCGTCTTCGCCGTCTGCGGGCTGGCGATGGCGAAGGCGTACATGTCAATATCGCCGACTTCCAGACGCCGGATGGCCGCATCGGCGCTCGGTTCCGCAACGACCACGATGGTATCCAGCCACGCGCCAGTACGGGTGACCGGCGCAGGGGTCGCTACGACGACCTTCTCGACCGGTTTCTCGACGATCTTCTCAACGACCTTCTCGACCGGCTTCTCGACAACCTTCTCGACGATCTTCTCAACCGGCTTCTCGACGATCTTCTCGATGACTTGGGGCGTCGGCGTCGCGCAGGCGCTCAGCAACATGCTGAGGATGACGATCACGCCCAGCACCGTAGACCACTTCTTGATGGACATTGTCTCCTCCTGATTCAAGTGAGTTGAAAGATAAACCGACATCGAACGACTGAGGAAAAAGGGTGTTCGACTTCGTGGCACCGGCGGCTGATCGCGCGCAAGCATTCTGCGGAGCCAAGCGCAATACAGACGCCTTGAAATCACCTCCTTCCAGATGATCACCATGAGAAAGGTGAGTGACCGCTTCGACAAAACAACCGACGCACGGTAGGCCCTGTAAACCTGTCCGAATGACTCGTAGCCCGCTCTCGAACGCCTGCCGAGGGCTACCGATCTTCGGATAATCGTTACAGCCGTGGATATCAACCCGAACCTATGGAGTTGAGCCTCTGCCAAAGGCGGTATAAGGATAGCATCAGATAGTTTGGATGTCAAATCGAATTTGCCAGGGAACCCCGCAGAACGCCAGGCCATTGTGACAGCGCGACTCTGGCGAAATCGGCGCCGCGTGCTATAATACCGGCCATGCCGATCCTGGACATCAGCCGCACGTTGACCGCCAGCCTGGCCGTCTGGCCCGGCGACCCGCCCTTTGCCATGCAGATGTTGGCGAGCCGGCGCGCGGGCGCGGCGGTCAACCTGTCGGCCCTGGCGTTGAGCGCCCACACCGGCGCCCACGTGGATGCCCCGCGCCACTTCGCCGATGATGCGCCCACGGTCGCGACCCTCGACCTGACGCCCTTCTGGGGACCGGCCCAGGTCGTGACTGTCACCCGCGCCGCCGGCCCGCTCATGCCGGCCGATTTCAGCCAAGTGGACCTGCGGCGGGCGCCGCGCCTGCTGGTGCGCTCGGCGGCCAGCCTGGTCGCGCCGGAGCTGTTCCCGGCCGCCTATGTCTTTCCCAGCCCGGAGTTGGCCGATCACCTGGGCCGCTTCGGCATCCGCCTCTACGGCGCGGATACGCCGTCGGTGGATCCTGTGGAAAGCGCCGACCTCCCCGGCCACCGCGCGCTGCTGCGCAACGGCATCGCGATCCTGGAGGGGCTGAACCTGGCCCACGTGGCCGATGGTCTGTATGAACTGGTGGCTTTGCCGCTCAAAATCGCCGAGGGCGATGGCAGCCCGGTGCGCGCGGCGCTGCGCACATTGGATTAACTGGTACACGACTGAGACAAACCATGACTGGACATACCCACTCCCCCTATCTCGAAGACATCCCGCTGGACGAAGCCCTGGCGCGCTGGTTCGCGGCGTTGGCGCAGGCCGGGTTGGATCGGCCGCTGGCCGGCGAATCGGTCGCGCTGGAAGACGCCGCCGGCCGTATCACGGCCGAGCCGGTGTGGGCGCTGATCTCGTCGCCGCATTACCACGCGGCCGCCATGGACGGCTACGCCGTGCGCGCCGAAGAGACGCGCGGCGCGTCCGAAACCAGGCCGGTCCAGTTGCGGATCGGCCAGCAAGCGTTCTACGTTGACACCGGCGACCCGCTGCCGCCCGGCACGAACGCGGTCATCATGGTGGAAGATGTGCAGGTGCAGGAGATTGCAGATGCGCAAATTGCAAATCGGCAAATTGCAAATCGGCAAATCGGCAAATCGGCAAATCACGAAAACCATGAGCCGCAATCTGCGATTTGCAATTCGCAATCCGCAATTGAAATCCTGGCGACCGTGGCGCCGTGGCAGCATGTGCGGCCGATGGGCGAAGACATGGTGGCGACGGAACTGATCCTGCCGGCCAATCAGCGGCTGCGGCCGCCGGATATCGGCGCGGCGGCCGGGGCCGGCCATGCCCGGCTGGACGTGCGGCGCAAGCCGCGCATCGCCATCCTCCCGACCGGCACGGAGTTGGTGCCGCCGGGCAGCAATGTGCGTCCCGGCGACATCATCGAGTACAACTCGCTGGTGTTGGCCGCCATGATCGGCGAATGGGGCGCCGCGCCGACCCGCCTGGCCCCGCTCTCCGACGACTACGCGGCGATCCGGGCGCGCATCGTGGAAGCGGCGCAAACGCACGACCTGGTGATCGTCAACGCCGGCTCGTCGGCCGGCTCCGAAGATTTCACCGCACGCATCATCGCCGAGCTGGGGCAGGTGCTCGTGCATGGCATCGCCATCCGGCCGGGGCATCCCGTGATCTTGGGGATCATTCAGGAGTCAGGGGGCAGGAGTCAGGAGTCAGGAGTCAGGAGTCAGGAGTCAGCGGCCGGGCGTGTGGTTCCCGTCATCGGGCTGCCGGGCTATCCGGTGTCGGCCGCGATCACGTGTGAGCTGCTGGTGAAGCCCACGGTGGCGCGCTGGCTGGGCCAGCCGCTCGATGAACGCGCCGAGGTCACGGCGGCCATCACCCGGAAGGTCGTCAGCCCGGAGGGAGAAGAGGAATTCCTGCGCGTGACGGTGGGCCAGGTGGGGGAGCGGCTGGTTGCCACCCCGCTGCCCGGCGGCTCCGGCGTGCTGATGTCGCTGGTGCGGGCCGATGGCATCGTGCGCATCCCGCGCGGCGAGGGCGGCTTCGAGCCGGGCGCAGCCGTCACGGTGGCGCTCCACCGGCCGCCATCCGCCATCCGGCGCACGATCATCGCCATCGGCAGCCATGATCTGACCCTCGATCTGTTGGCCGACGAGCTGGGCCGGCGACGGCCGGGCTGGCGGCTCAGCTCGGCCAACGTCGGCAGCCTGGGCGGGCTGTTGGCGCTCGGCCGCGGCGAGGCGCACCTGGCCGGCTCGCACCTGCTGGACGAAGAGACGGGCGAGTACAACCTGTCCTACACCCGCCGCTACCTGGTCGGGGTTCCCACACGGATCATCGGCTTCGTGCGACGCGAGCAGGGGTTGATCGTGCCGCGCGGCAACCCGAAGGGGCTGCGCAGCCTGGCCGATCTCACCCGGCCCGATGTCGCCTTCATCAACCGCCAGCGCGGCGCGGGCACGCGCGTGCTGCTCGATTATCGGCTGAAGCAGGCGGGCATCTCGCCGCGGGCGATCCAGGGCTACGAGCGGCAGGAATTCACGCATCTGGCCGTGGCCGCGGCGGTCGCGTCGGGCGCGGCCGATTGCGGGCTGGGCATCCTGGCCGCGGCGCGCGCCCTGGATCTGGACTTCGTGCCGCTCGATCACGAACGTTACGATCTGATCATCCCGGCGCGCTTCTATGCCGACCCGCTCCTGGCCCCGCTGCTGGAGATCCTGGGCGAGCCGGCCTTTCGGGCGCGCGTGGCCGCGCTGGGCGGTTACACCACGGCGGAGATGGGGCACGTGCTGGCGGAGGTCGGCGGATGAACGACGCCCCGCGCAAAGGCCCGCCCGGGCCGGCCCGCGTCCTGCCCTTCCCGGCGTTCCCCAAGCCCGCCCCGCGCGTGATCCTGTGGGATGCGCCGGGGCGACCGCAGGAGGAGGCCGTGCGCGGCCGGCTGACCGAGGCGGGCTATCAGGCCGTCAAATGGACGAGCGAGCCGGCCACCGGCTACCCGCCGCACGTCCACATCTACCCGGAGTTGCTCTGGCTCATCAGCGGCAGCCTGACCGTGATCCTGCCCGCCGAGGGCCGGCTGCTGGAGTTGGCGCCCGGCGACCGCGTCGAAATCCCCCAGGGTCTCGCGCACGGCACCATGGTCGGAGCCGACGGCGCGACCTATCTGCTGGCGACGAAATAGCGCGCTACCCCGCCACGTTGACCCCGATCAACCGCCCCACGCCGAAGGTGATCGCGGCCGCGGCGATGCCGAACCCCACCTGCCGGAAACCGGAGTAGAGCACGCTGCGGCCGGTCATCAAGGTGATGGCCGCGCCGATCACGAAGAGGGCGACCAGGCTCAGGCCGGCGCTCACCGCGACCCCCGTGACCCCGGTCAGGAAGATGTAGGGGAACACCGGTATCAACGCGCCGATCGAAAAGAGCAGGAACGACATCAAGGCGGCCTCCCACGCCGATCCGCCCAGTTCGGCCGGGTCAATGCGCAGCTCTTCGCGGGCCAACGTGTCGAGCGCCGTCGTCTTGTCGGAGAGCAGGCGCTCGGCTATGCTGCGGGCGGCCTCCGGATCCAGCCCCTTGGACTGATAGATCAGCGCCAGCTCAGCCAGCTCCTCTTCGGGCATCTCGGCCAACTCGCGGCGCTCGATCTCCAACTGATTCTGATACAACTCGCGTGAGCTTTGCACCGAGAGCCATTCGCCCAGCGCCATCGAAAGGCCGCCGGCCAAGAGACCGGCCAGCCCGGTCAGCAGGATCTCGCGTGCGCCGACCCCCGCGCCGGCCACCCCCATCAGCAGGCTGAAAACCGAAAGCAGCCCATCGTTTGCGCCCAAGACGGCCGCCCGCAGCGCGTTGCCGCCGCTGGCCCGATGCCGGCCCTCGAACCGCGCCACCGCCGTGCCTTCCAGGCCGCGGGTGGTGCGGGCCAGAAAGCCGAAAACCTTAGCGTGCGAGCGCTCGTGGGCCGACATGCTGGCCGCCTCCGGCTCCGGTTGGCCGTCGTACTGCGACTCGATGTTGCTTTCCAGGCCCGCGATGGTCGGCAGCACGAAGGCCGGCCCGAACCGTTGGGCGAGCGCGCCGAGGATGCGGATGCGCCAGTTGGCCGCGTAGACGGGCGCCTCGACGCCGGCCAGCCGCAGCTTCTCAACCCAGAACGCGGCGTGGCCTTGCTCCGTCTCGATCATCCTGCGATATACGCCCGCGAGATCGGGGTTGCGCTCGGCCCCAACCAACCGCCCATACAACGTGATCGCGTCGAGCTCGGTCTGAAGGTTTTCCAGGTAGCGGCGGATATCGGCCTGCGTTGCCATGATAGATCTCTCCTCGAATGCGCTTGGGTTCCGTGCGATATTGTATCACGCCCCAGCAAAAACGCCGCCCATCGGATCCGATGGGCGGCGTTTTAGATTGGCAGCGGGACGACTGGGAGATTGTGACGTTACGCCTTCAATTCAGACGTGCAGTTCGGGCAGCGCCGGGCCTTCAGGGGAATGGCCGAAATGCAGAACGGGCATTCCTTGGTGCTGACCGGGGCCGGGGCGGGCGCCTTCTTGCTCCGATTGTACGCCTTGACGACCACGAAAACCGCAAAGGCGACAATCACGAAGTTGATCAGGGTGTTGATGAAGATGCCGTAGTTCCAGGTTACCGCGCCCGCCTTCTGCGCGGCATCCAGGGTGGCGTAGACCGCGCCGGCCGGGCCTTTCAAGACGATAAAGTTATTGGTGAAGTCGGCCCCGCCCAGCAAGAGACCGATCGGCGGCATCAAAATGTCCTTGACAAAAGATCCAACGATCGCGCCAAAGGCAGCGCCGATCACGATACCGATTGCGAGATCCAGCACATTCCCGCGCAGGATGAACTCCTTGAACTCCTTAACCATGTTATGACCCCTTTCTGAGTAATGGATCCGTGTATCCGACCAGCTTGTCGGTACAATATACCCTCAGCCGCCGCTCGCCGGAATTACGTGTATCTTATCGCACGAACCTTAACTTGACTTTGTTAGATTAGCAATCGGATAAAGACTGGTATTATTCTACCTCCAAGAAACACTTTGGTGAAAGGTAGGAGATACCGTATGGACAGCAACATCAATGAACCGAACGTGTTTGACCGCCAGAGTTGGGGCTTGCCGAAGGAGGCCGTGAGTGATCTGGCAGGGCGCTTGCGACGTATGTGGTCTTGTTTTCGGGACTGTTTCAAAACCAAGACCCGTGACACGAGCGAGAACGCTTGGGTCTATCTGCGAGGCCTGTTGACGATGGAGAGCAAGCGGAACTACTCCAACATTGTCCGGCGGGTGGTGGGGATTGATGAAGATGGCCAAGACTTGCAGCAGTTCATGTCCGATTCGCCGTGGGCTGGGGAGAAGGTTTTCGTCCAGATTCAGACCGAGATTCAACGGCGCCCTGAGTTGGCGGGGGGCATGTTGACCCTGGATGAAAGCGGGGATGAATGCGCTGGCGACCAAAAGGCGGGTGCGGCACGCCAGTATTTGGGGCGAGCCGGCAAGGTAGACCTGGGGCAGGTGGGGGTCATGGTGGGCTACTACCAGCACGAGGTGTGGGCGCTGGTCGGGGCCGAGTTGTACTTGCCCGAAGTCTGGTTCGACCCAGCGCATGCCGAGCTGCGTAAGCGCTGGCATATCCCCGCCGAGCGCACCTTCGCCACCAAGCCCCAGTTGGGTCTGGAGTTGGTCCGGCAAGCCAGAACCAACGGCCTGGCATTCGCAGTCGTGGGCATGGACAGTTTGTATGGCCGCGACGGACAGATGCGGGCCGACCTGGATGCGGAGCATTTCGTCTACATGGCCGACATTCCGGCGGATACCCAGGTGTATCTGCGCCGCCCGGTCGTCGGCATCCCCGAAACCCCCGCCGGCAAGCAAGGACGTCCCTTCTCGCGGCCGCAGGTGTTGAATGACGTAGAATCGGTGGCAGTGCGCACATTGGTCGGTCATCCCGATTTTGCCTTGCGCCCGCTGGCGATTCGGCACACCGAGCGGGGCTTGCTGACCTATGAGTGCGTCGCCCGACGGGTTTGGACGCTCACACCGGCCGACGAAGTCCGTGAAGAATGGCTTTTCCTGCGCAAGGAGACAGACGGCACATGCAGTTTCTCGTTGAGTAACGCCGCGTCTGATACCCCCCTGCCCCAACTCGCGCTGTGGCGTTGCCAGCGCTACTTCGTCGAACGCACCTTTCAAGATGCCAAGTCGGAAGGCGGGTGGGATGAATTGGTGGCGCGCAAATACCGCGCCTGGATGCACCACACGGCGTTGGACGCGCTGGCGCTGTGGTTCGTCACCGAAACTAAACTGGATTGGGCCAAAGCCCACCCCCGCGACCCGCAGTTGGTGCAAGAGTTGAGCATTGAAGTTCTGCCAGCCCTGTCCATGTCCAATGTGTGCGAACTGCTGAAGGCGGTGATGCCCTTGAATCGACTGTCGCCCGATGAAGCCACCCGCTTGGTGATCAGACATTTGGTCAACCGTTCCAATTCAACTCGAAGTCGCTTGAATGCCCAACGTATGATACGCGGGCCTACTTGAAATCTAACAATGTCAAGTTAAGAAGCGCATTAAGAAAGGGCCCGATTTGCCAAAGGTGTCAGTGGCCGCGCGCAAAGCGGCTCATGCACTCCGACCAATCCGCGCTGATGGGCGTATCGGAGATCGGGAAGGTGACGAAGAAGGCGGCGCCCTGACCGGCTTCGCTTTCCAGCCAAATCCGGCCGCCATGCAGCTCGACCAGCGCACGGGTGATGTGCAGCCCCAGACCCGCGCCGAGCGCACCGGCGGCCGAAGCGCTGCTGGCCCGGAAGAAACGCTCGAAGAGTTTCTTCTGCTCGGCGGCCGGGATGCCGACCCCGGTATCGCGCACAGCGATCTGCAAAAAGCCCTCGTCGGCCGCGCGTTCAAGCTGGATCTCGATCCGCCCACCCGCCGGTGTGTACTTGGTCGCGTTGCTGATCAGGTTGCCGATGATCTGAGCGGCCCGCACGTTGTCGCACAGCACCGCCGGCAAATCATCGGGGATCGTGAGGGTAAGCTGTTGTGTCTTGGCCGCGATCTGCGCCGCGTATTCGCTGGCGACGGCCCGGAGCACCGCGCCCAAATCCGCCGGCTGCAGGACGAGCTCGAGGCGGCCGGCCTCGATGCGCGTCAAATCCAGCAGGTCATTGGTGATGGTGAGCAGCCGGTGCGCGCTGCCCTGGATGATCCCCAGGTAATCGCGCTGAAGATCGCTGAAGCAGTCTGCGCCATCATCCATCAGCAACTCAAGGTAGCCGGTGATGGCGGTGAGGGGGCTGCGCAACTCGTGGGCGGCGATCGCGACGAATTTCGATTTCATCTCATCGAGGCTTTGCAGCTCAGAATTCGCGGCTGCCAGTTGTTGGTTGCGGTGATTCAGCTCATCGCGGAGGAGGCGGAGCTCGTTGCGCTGCTGGGTCACGCGCTGCTCGATCGAGGCAAAATCGGTCATATCTTGAACCAGGTGGATCAGCCCAGAAACCTGGCCGTTTGAGTTGTTGTAGGGCAGGCTCACCAGCATCAGGTAGATCGTCCGCTGATCGTCGGCCGTGCGGTTCACGCCGGCCAGCTCGAAGCGCGGCAACTTGCCGGCCAGGATGTCCGCCAACACCATCTCGCTGCCGACCAATTCCGGCATGATCTCGAGCAGGGAGTGACCCACCATGTCATCTGCCTCCGGCAGCAGGCGTGCGGCATCGCTCATCTGGGTCACCCGCAGATCACGATCGGTGATGCAGTAAGTGATCTTGCGGTCCGCGAGGATCACCTGCGTTGGCAGCGCGTTCACGATATGACTCCGGTCAGCTCACGAGCGAGCGCCCCAATTCCCGAAAAAGCAGTTCGACGGCATCCCCGGTTTTGGCGCTCGCCAGGAAATAGGCTGCCGGCAGACTGTGTGCAAACTGACGAACCTGCTCCTCCCCAATCTGCTGCTGTTCAACCAGGTCCAGCTTGTTCGCGGCCACGACAAACCGGGCGCCGGGGCTCACCTGACGCATGTCGTCCACATAGCGGCGCAGACTGGCCAATGTTTCCGGTCGCGTCAGATCGCAAACCAGAACGGCGCCCGATGCGCCGCGCAGATAGCTGGCACGCACTTGATCGAACTCCTCGCTGCCTGCCAAATCCCACACCATCATCGTCAGCTCCACCACGCCGGCGTCTGTGTTGACCGCAACCGATTTCCGGCTCACTTTGACGCCGATCGTGCTGATGTACTTGTCGTCGAACGCGTGGTATAGGAAGCGGCGCATCAGGCTGGTCTTGCCGACCGCGAAGTCGCCGAGCAGGCATACCTTTTTGCTCAGAGGGTTCAAGGCAGCGGTTCCTTTTCTGAAACGTCAAACCATCGGCCCTGAGGCCCATCACACCCCGGCAACTACGCGCCCCATCATGAGTTGGCGGAGGCGCGGCTCTTCAAGACGAAATTGGGCCGCATCACCATCGTAGTCGCGCAACGCTTCGGCGTGGCGACTCTGCACCGCCATGATCTCCTCGCGCATCTGGGCGCGGAAGCCGGGCGGCTCAATCCCATCCGCCACAATCGCCAGGTAGGCGTCCTGCGCCGCCTCGATCAAGATGCGCCGGGCGCCATACTGAATCTCATCCAACTGGCCTTCCTGGCCCTGACCGAAAGCCTCCTGGGTGAAGTCACGGATCGCCGTCAACATCCCACCGACCACATCGGAATCGGGCATCGGCTCGGCATCCCCGCTCAAGCACAGCAGCAGCAGGCCGCTCTGCCGGTGGATCAGGAACAGATCCGCGATGCTGAACGACAGCGATGCGCGCAGCGCCAGCTCAGCCTCCGACACCCCCCGCACGCGCGCCTGGATGCGCTGCCAGATCGCCTGAGGGCTGAGCGACACCCGCATCCGGTGGTCAATGCTGCGGGCCAGGTCGCGGATCGCCTCGCCGACGGCACGCACGACCAATTGGCCGATGATGGGATACAACGCCTCGACCATGGCCGCCCGGTGATCCCGGATGGTCGTGCGGATCGCGTCGGTCATGACGGGCGTCAACAACGCCAACAGCCCGTCCTTGTCTTCGACCTGACGTTGCAAGTCGGCGACCTGCGCTTCCAGTTCGGCCAGGCGGCGCTGCTCGTGCCCGACCAGGATCTCGCGCAGATCGGCCAGGCCCGGCGCGATGGAATCTCCGCGGCTGGCCTGGCTCGGCTGCGGGCTCGGCGCCAATAGAGCCGCCCCCGGGAGCTGATCATCCTTCTGCTCGGTGGTCACAGCGCCGATCTCTAGCCCGTCTATTCGATCCCCGTCAACAGGTGGGGGAGCGCCCCGCCATCCTTGAGATGATTGCCGATCTCGATGAAGAGATCGCCGAGGAGCGCCCGGTCCACCTTCTCATCGGACAGTTTTTGGGCGGTCTGGCGCAACTCGTCGCGCGCCTCATTGTCAGCTCGCTGCATCTCGCCGCGCAGCGCCTGCAGCTTTTTGCTCTGCTCCGCGTCTTTGGCGGTAAGCTCTTCACCCAGGCGCTCAAGTTCTCCCTGGAACCGGGTCAGATCGCGCTGGAACGCCACAAAACGCTGCTCATAATCGCGCATCTGCTGACCGAACAGGATCGTTCGAATACGTTCCACATCGCCTTACGATTGACTCAGCGGCGCGGCCGGGGCGGGTTGATCGGGCATACGATTCTCCTCATGGTACTGATAATGTAGAATAGCCGAACTACCTTACTTTTCACATTACGAAGGCGTGTTTTGCCGCTTAGCCGGGAAACTGTAGCCCAGCCCGCGTTCGGTCAGGACATAGCGGGGCTGCGATGGGGCCGGCTCGATCTTCTGGCGCAGGCGGTGGATATGCACGCGCAGCGTGTCTTCGAACACCTCTTCCATCGGCCACAGCCGGCGCATCAGAAAATCGGCCGAGACGACGCGCCCCGCGTTGCGAATCAGGATATAGAGCAGCTTAGTTTCCGTGGGGGTGAGTGGGGTTATTTGTTCTTTGACG
>Ga0351951_1004_pt1 | contig 22474 bp, 20 predicted proteins | sample BONcelT113001H14_FD_205816 | JGI IMG/M metagenome (GOLD analysis project Ga0351951, IMG submission 205816) | Enriched cells from coal bed in the Powder River Basin, Montana, United States - BONCAT cells T11 rep3 HSBNCT.T11.300.1.H14 ...
ATCTCCGGCAATTGGACAGCCATATACAAAGCATCCATTTGCACCACCTGAACCGGATAAAATTTGGAGGAGGGCAGGAATACATGTTTTTGCAGATGACCCGATTATTTGTTATGCTGTATCACGTTATCATTATACTTCCGATGGTTTTCTTGCTCTGCCTGTTAATTCCCTTGGAAAAGATTATATAATTGCATCATTTGCTGATGTTTCAAGTAACAATGGACAATGGTTACCAAGCATGTTTACAGTTACTGCGGCTTATGATAGGACTAAAGTACTGTTCACAATGGGTGGAACTGACTGGTCAAAGACAGTTAGCGGACAGTTACCCGGAGAAAAAACTTCATGGAATCTTAACGCAGGTGATGTATTGCTGGTATCCAGTTTGGGAACAAAAGCCGAACTTTCAGGAAGTACAATAAATGCAGACAAACCGGTAGCTATCGTATCCGGTAATTATTGTGCATACGTTCCAACAAATTGCGGTTGTTGCGATTTGTTGGAAGAAATGGAATTACCAACTGATACTTGGGGTACGGAATATCACGTTACACCAATTATTAATCGTCTGAAAAATTCAATGATAAAAATATTTGCCAAGGAACCTAAGACAAATATTTACAGGGATGGAAATTTAATGGGATTTATAAAAAATGCAGGCGGGGTTCAGGGAGCAGGGTTTCTCGATATGAGAGCTGATGAAGGATCTGATACGGAACCAAGACCTATAGTATTTTCAGGAGACAAACCAATAAGTGTTACTCAATATAATACAGGGCAACTTGATGATGGAATAACAAGCGACCCCTTTCAAATGGTTTTAGTTCCAACAGAGCAATATCAAAAGGATATTACTTTCAATACACCTGGAATTCGTGGTGGTTTTGGATTTCCGCAGAATTATTTGAATCTTTGCTATGAATCGGATAGTATTGGAACAATACCTAATGATTTGGAAATAGCATCATATAATACTAAAGATTCAGTTTTTGAATGGAAAACAATTAAAGATACTATTAATACTATTGGGATACCTTTCACTAATACCTTGTCTGAAAAATATTACTCGTTATTTACTTACAAACTGCCCAGAGATGGAGTTTATAAATTGAGGGCTAATAAGCCATTCCAGGCATATATGTATGGGTTTTCATGGTGTGACAGCTATGGTTTTCCTGCTTCTGTTGCCTTAAAGAAACTTGATATAATAGACACTTTGCCACCTGAACCTAAGTGGGTTATGGACTGTCAAGGGAATGTAAATAAAGATACAATCAGATTTGTAACTGATAAACCTGACTATCCGGCAACATTATCGGGGCTTTCGATGATTTATATGCACTCTGACCTAAGTTATAATTACAGATTATATAATAGTAACTTTATGCCTTGTGAAGATATATCTGCGACATGGCGACTTGAAACCAGTGACCCAACTGAAGATGCAAGGGCTGTTGTTACATTTGCTGATTGTAATGGAAATGACAGTACATTAGTGATTGAGTATTTTGCACCAGACATAAAGTTAGTTGATAAAACTTGGGATTATGGAAGACATAGTGTAGGAGAAGAATCATGGCATCAATTCCATTTAATTAATTTCGGTTCAGTTGCTTGGGAATGTAAAAGACTAAATTTAAAGAATGGAACAAACCAGGGATTTGAAATTTTAAATGAAAATAAATCTGGAGCTTTGACCTTTCCAATAACTATTCCCAGTGGCGATTCATTACATTTTTGGGTCAAGTTTACAGCAACTATGGAAGGTTTATTTTGGGATTCAATCGGATTTGGAGATACATGTTTCTTTTATTATAAATCTTATGTAAATGCAGTAATAGGTATGCCAATTATTGAGGTCTCAGATTGGAATTTCCACCCAACAATCGTTTATAGTTCAGCTTTCGGTCAGTTTGAAATAAAAAATTCTGGTTCGGTTAATTTAGAAATTTGTGGGTATGAAGGACCATCACAAGTTGGAACCAAAAACAATTTAAAAATTTATGAATCTTCTGACTTGGAGCAAAGAAATATTTCTGCAACCAACAAGTTGATTATGAAACCTGGTGAGGTAATAACCATGAATCTTAAGTTTACTCCTGATGATACTTTAAGTTTCCCTGATGAAATCAGGTTCTTAAGCAATACTATTAAGATGTATCCAAATGGAGACCTTATAGACAGTGTATGTTTATTAAAAGGAAGAGGATTACTTTCAGATTTAACAACGACAAGTTATAATTGGGAAAGAAAACGAATACATAGAGATAATTTCCCAATTGAACCTTATCCAACATTGATAAATTCTTTGAATCCACAACCATGTATAAGGTTATATAATGGTGGTAATACTTCAATTACTATCAAGAAGATTAATGATATAACCGTAACCGGTGATAAAAACGTATTTAATTTCGATAGAACTAAAATAGTGGGAACTACAATTCCGGCGTATTGTGAGTTATTAGTGGATGTAACATTCCAACCTGTAACACCCGGACCTTATCTATATACATTTGAATATGAAACTGATAATACTAGTATTTCTGGTGTACAAACCACATTGCAAGGTATTGGTATTCTTCCGAAAATCAGAACGACTAACTATGATTTAGGTAAAACTGTTGTAAATGACTTCGAACATCCAAATAGTGGTATGATTGTTATAACTAATGACAGTTGGCAGTATGAAGATTCTGTTACAATAACAGGATTGGTCAATACAAATATTTATAAAGATGTTGCTGTTGTACCTACTGCATGGACAGATTTTACAGAATCATTCAGATATGATGCAAATCCTACAAGATTACCATTTCCTGTTACATTGCAACCAGGCGAGACATTAGAAATTGACCCAGTTGAATTCGTAGCCAGAACAAAGGCATCTGTTTCAGGTTCACTCAGAACAATAAGCGATGCTGAAACAGAAGTAACCGCAAACATAAGCGGATATGGAACCGAACCCGGAGCAGTTGAAGAACATAATGAAGAAATAAAAATTTATCCCAACCCAACAGAATACATCTTAATTATTAACAAGCTCCCTATAAACACAAGTATAATTCAAATCTTCGATGAATCCGGCAAAGAAGTAAGAACTATTGATAATAAGAATCAAGCGGAAAGTTTGAAGATTTCAACAAAAGATTTGCCTGTTGGGACTTATATTTTGAGGTTGTTTGTTGGTGGGGAAGTGGTGGATAAGAAGTTTGTGGTACTTAGGTAAAAGCCCTCAACCCTGTCTTACGATGTGAGAAGTGAGTAAGAAAGCTAAATTGTAATGAAGAATAATAAATTAAAATCCCTCTCCCTTGTGGGAGAGGGAAGGGTGAGGGTTTCTTACAACTCTGAATTTGCGTGTTCCCAGTTTACTATTTCCCAGAATTTTTCAATAAATGTTGGGCGTGCATTTCTATAATCAATATAGTAAGCATGCTCCCAAACATCTAACGTCAAGATGGGTTTTTTATCCAAAGTCAAAGGTGTTCCTGCATTGCTTAATTGCAATATTTCAAGTTTATCATCTTGATTTTTTGCAAGCCATGCCCAACCCGAACCAAATAAAGTTGTTGCGGCTTTTGAGAACTGGTCTTTGAAATTTTCAAAAGAACCGAAACTCTTATTTATTTCATCTGCAATTTTTCCTGTCGGTGAGCCACCACCATTAGGTGATAAGCAATTCCAGAAAAATGAATGATTGTAATGCTGTGCCGCATTATTAAATACACCTGCTTGCGATTTCTTAATAATTTTATCAAGTTCCTCGCCTTCAAATTCAGTTCCTTTGATAAGATTATTCAAGTTTGTAACATAAGCATTATGATGTTTACCATGATGGTAATCGAATGCTTCTTCCGAAATAATTGATTTCATCGCATCTTTTGCGAATGGTAAATCAGGCAGTTTGAATTCCATTTTTTTCTCTCCTAAAAAATTTATAAAATAATTGAACCAATATATAAAAGATGATTTTTAATCAAATTTATTGTTTTCATTTTTCAATCCATAACAAAAATTACTCATCATAATCAACTGAACAAAAATCTGTTACCGGATGTGATTGACAAGTTAAAATATATCCCTCCTGAATTTCATCCTCAGTCAATGCTTCGTCTTCATCCATTTTAACTTTACCTTCGAGCAACTTGGCTCTGCAAGAAGCACAAGCCCCAATCTGACAACTGAAAGGAGGGTCATAACCTTGTCTCATAGCCGCTTGTAGTATTGACTCATCTTCCTCTACTTCAACATCAAATTCTTCAAAATATAATTTTATATGTACTTTTTTCAAATTCATTCTCCTTAGAAAAAACCAAGTTCAAGCATTGCAACTTCACTCATTCTGCTTCTATCCCAAGGTGGGTCGAAAGTTAAAATCACTTTGCAATCCTTTACTTCTGGAATTTCATTTATATCAAATTGGACAGCAACGGGCAATCCTTCGGCTTCGGGGCAGTTGGGAGCGGTCAAAGTCATTAGCACAACCACTTCGTTCAACTCGGTAATTTGTATATCATAAATCAAACCCAATTCCCAAATGCTAACGGGAATTTCAGGGTCATAAATTCCCTTTATAACTTCCACTACTTTTTCATGAAGTTCTTTTCTTGTAATTTCTTTTTCCATATCTTATCTCAGCATATTTACTACATTTTTTAGAGCAGAAATAAATAAATCAATTTCTTCTTTCGTATTATAAAAAGCAAATGAAGCTCTCGAAGTTGCCGGTAAATTAAATCTTCTCATAACCGGTTCGGTGCAATGATGTCCGGTTCTGATTGCGACACCCTTCAAATCGAGCATTGTCCCCAAGTCATTCGGATGAATATCATCAAAAACAAATGAAATCACACTTGCTTTGTTTTTTGCATTTCCGACAATTTTCAAACCATCAATAGTTTTTATTTTTTGCGTTGCATATTCAAGTAAATCAGATTCATACTCTGCTATATTTTCAATTCCAATTTTATTCACATAATTAATTGCCTCACCCAAACCGATAGCTCCTGCAATGTTTGGAGTACCGGCTTCATATTTAAAAGGCAGATAATTGAATGTCGTTTTTTCAAAAGTTACTGTCAGTATCATATCACCACCACCCTGATAAGGTGGCATTGATTCTAATAATTCTTTCTTTCCATACAACACACCAATACCTGTCGGTCCATATAATTTATGTCCCGAAAAAGCAAAGAAATCGCAATCTAATTTTTGAACATCAATCTTTCTGTGCTGAATTGATTGAGCACCATCAATTAAAACTTTGGCTCCAATTTTATGTGCCTTTTCAATAATTTCTTCCACAGGATTAACTGTCCCCAAAGAATTTGAAATATGAACAATCGAAACAAATTTTGTTTTTTCATTCAATAATTTATCGAACTCATCCATAATTAATTCGCAATCGTCTGTCATTGGAAGAATTCTCAAAACCGCCTTTCTTTCCTCGCAAATCATTTGCCAAGGAACAATATTTGAATGATGTTCCATCTCGGAAATAATAACTTCATCAGCTTCATTCAGATTAGCTCTCCCCCATGTCGAAGCCACCATATTGATTGATTCGGTAGTCCCGCGGGTAAAAATAATTTCTTCAAAATGTTCAGCATTAATGAATTGTTGAACTATTCTTCTTGATTCATCGTATTGTTCAGTAGCTGTCCTGCTCAGATAATGCACGGCTCTATGAATATTACTATTGATTTCTTTGTAATACCAGTTTAATTTATCTATCACTGCATTCGGCTTTTGAGTAGTAGCCGCATTGTCGAGATATATTAATGGTTTTCCGTTGACTTGCCTTGCCAAAATCGGAAAATCCATTCTAATTTTATTTACATCAAAATTACTCATAAATACTTTCTAAATTTTTATTCCGGCATTTTCAAATACATCTCCAAGTACATCGCAGAAATAAATATCATCAACAGTTAATCTTTCTGCAACCTGTCTTTTAATGTCATCTCTCAACGCAGATATTTTTATCTTTTCAATTATCTCACTTGCATAAGCATTCAATAGTAAAGATTTAGCCATAGTTTCGTCTATTCCTCTCGCCTTGAAATAAAACATTGCTTCTTTGTCAAAGTATCCAGTCGTAGCTCCATGACTGCATTTCACGTCATCAGCATAAATTTCCAATTGTGGTTTCGTATGAATTTTTGCGTCATCAGTTAATAAAATATTTTTATTAGTTTGATACGCATTCGTCTTTTGTGCATCTGGTCTTACCAATACTTTTCCGCTGAATACCGCTTTGGATTTATCATCTAATATCCCTTTATAAAATTCATTGCTATTGCAATTCGGAACGGCATGGTCAATGCTCGTATGATTATCAATAAAATCATCATTTTTCATAAAGTAAAATCCATAAAGATTGGCTTCTGCATTTTCTTCAGTAAATACAGTTGTCATATTATTACGAATAAATTTACCACTCAGCGATAAATTAGCAGAAGTAAAAGATGAATTTTTTGCCTGAGTAACCTGTGTTGTTCCTATATAATAAGAATTACCTTTATCATTTTGAATTTTACTAAACTCAACATTTGTTGCAAAATCCAGAATAATTTCGGAAACCATATTCGTAAATGCCGGATTATCACCAATCGTGTGATAAGTTTCAATCAGTTTTACCTGACTGCATTTCCCAACAATTATTACATTATGCGGATTGGAAAGAACAGCACCTTTCCTCGAATCTGTAATAAACATTATATGAATAGGTTCATCTATATATACGCCACCAGGAATATTGATATAAACTCCATCCTTTGCAAAAGCTGAGTTCATTGCAGTAAAGAAATTATTTTCGTATTTAGCATGACTTGCAAAATGCTTTATAAGATTTGGAGCATTTCTTTTCTCTGCTGTCGAAAAACTTTCGACGATTATTTCATCTCTCGGATAAGAAATTCTTGAAAGCTTTTCCGAATATATTCCATTAATGAATACAAGTATATTAGCATTGATATCTTTAATCATAAATTGCTCAATATCTTCCGAAGATAAGTTCTCATCAGTTTGTGTATGACTAAAACTAAAATCATTTTTTGTAAGAAAATTCAAACTTGTGAATCGCCATTCTTCTTCTTTCATTGTTGGTATATCCAATTTTTTGAATGATTCAAAAGCAAGTTCTCTGATTCTATGAATCCTCGAAGAACCTTGACCATTCAATTTATTTGAAAAATCAACAAACTCATTTACCATTTTATTTTTAAAATCCAAATTCATATTTCAACCTTAAATTAATTGCAAATTATTTTGCATTTTGTTTAATCTCTTCATAACCTTTTTCTTCAAGTTCCAGAGCTAAATTTTTATCACCTGTTTTAACAATTCTACCATTATATAAAACATGAACAAAATCAGGAATAATATAATCGAGTAAGCGTTGATAATGAGTAATCACAATAAAAGCATTATTTGCTTTACTCAATTTGTTAACTCCGTTAGCAACAATTTTCAAAGCATCAATATCCAAACCTGAATCCGTTTCATCTAAAATAGCAAGTTTCGGTTCAAGCATAGCCATCTGGAAAATTTCATTTCTTTTCTTTTCACCGCCGGAAAAGCCCTCATTTACTGAACGATTTAAAAACTTTTGTTCAATTTCAACTAACTTAGCTTTTTCTCTCATCATTCTTAAAAATTCCATAGCATCAATTGGTGGTTTACCCTGAAATTTTCTTTTCTCGTTAATGGCAGTTTTCATAAAGTTTGCATTTGAAACCCCGGGAATTTCTACAGGATATTGAAAAGCCAAAAATATACCTTCCCATGCTCTTTGTTCCGGGTTCAAGTCAAATAAATTCTTGCCCATATATTCGATGCTACCACCTGTTACTTCGTAAGCTTCTTTTCCTGTCAAAACATTCGCAAGTGTGCTTTTTCCTGAGCCATTTGGTCCCATGATTGCATGAATCTCGCCTTCATTTACTTCAAGGTTAATGCCTTTTAGTATTTGATTTCCATTAATTTCTGTCTTTAAATTTTCAATTTTTAAAAGTGCCATAATATTTCCATATATTTATTTGTTCATTATTTCCAATTATCCTACACTACCTTCTAAACTAACAGCCAAAAGCTTTTGTGCCTCTACTGCAAATTCCATAGGTAATTGATTTAAAACTTCCTTAGCATATCCATTTACTATTAATCCGATTGCATCCTCAGTTGCAATGCCTCTTTGATTGCAATAAAAGATTATATCATCAGATATTTTTGATGTTGTTGCCTCGTGCTCAATAATAGCAGATTTGTTGCTAGTGTCAATATAAGGAAAAGTATGAGCTCCGCATTTATCACCCAACAACAAAGAATCGCATTGAGAAAAGTTTCTTGCATTTTCTGCTTTTTTACTGACACTGACTAATCCACGATAGCTGTTCTGGCTTTTCCCTGCTGATATACCTTTTGAAACTATTCTACTTTTAGAATTTTTACCAAGATGAATCATTTTTGTACCGGTATCCGCCTGCTGGTAATTATTTGTTAATGCAACGGAATAAAACTCACCCACAGAATTATCACCTTTTAATATACAACTTGGATACTTCCAAGTAATCGCCGAACCGGTTTCAACCTGAGTCCATGAAATTTTTGCATTATCATGGCAAATACCACGTTTTGTTACGAAATTATAAATACCACCAACTCCATTTTTATCTCCCGGATACCAATTTTGTACAGTAGAATATTTAATTTCAGCATCTTTCAATGCAATCAATTCAACAACTGCCGCATGCAATTGGTTTTCATCTCTCATAGGTGCAGAGCATCCTTCAAGATAGCTCACGTAACTACCTTCATCAGCTATAATCAATGTCCTTTCAAATTGTCCGGTCATTTTTGCATTGATTCTGAAATAAGTCGAAAGTTCCATCGGACATCTGACTCCCTTCGGAATATAACAAAAAGAACCATCGCTGAATACTGCAGAATTTAAAGTGGCAAAGTAATTATCAGTCATAGGTACAACTGAACCCATATATTGCCTTACTAAATCAGGATGATTTGCAAGTGCATCACTAATTGAACAAAAGATTATTCCAAGTTCACCAAGTTTTTCCTTGAATGAAGTACTTACCGAAACGCTATCAATAACAGCATCAACTGCAACACCCGCAAGCTTCGCTCTTTCGTTCATTGGGATACCGAGTTTTTCAAATGTCTTAATTATTTCAGGGTCAACCTCATCCATACTTTTTAGTTTGTTTGAAGTGCTTTTTGGTGCGGCATAATAATAAGCATTCTGATAATCTATTGGCGGAATCTTCAAATGAGCCCAATCTGGAGTCTTCATGCTCTTCCAATATTCAAAAGCTTTTAAACGCCATTCGAGCATGAAAGCAGGTTCATTTTTTTTCTTGGAAATAAACCGGACAGTATCTTCACTCAATCCAATTGGAGCTGTGTCATTTTCAATATCAGTATAAAATCCATACTTATAATCTGAATTTGTCAACTCCTCAACTAACATATTTTCTTCTGTCATCAATAACACCTTAATTTAATTTATCGTCATTACTCAATATCATTTCTGCAATAGTCATTTTTGCAAAAACATTATTAATTTGTTGTTGCAAGCCACCTATATTATGTCTTATTGTACAATCGTCAGCTCTTTGGCAACTTTCTTCATTTTTATTGTCAAAACACTCAACTAAATTTGATTTTTCTTCAAGAGCATCAATTATTTCTGCTATTGATATTTTATCAGGTTCTCTCGATAAAATATAACCGCCTTGAGGACCCTTTTGAGATAGAATCAATCCATTTCTCATCAATTGCTGTAAAGTTTTTGATAAAAACTCAAAAGGAATATTCAGCATATCGGACATTTCTCGTGCCGATGCTTTTTGTTCAGAATTATTGGCAATATATTGCAAAGCCAAAATTCCATATTCCACTTTTTTCGATAACTTTAACATAAACCTTAAACAATAATTAAAAACTTTTTCGCAAGACGAACATTATATCGGACTATTGTTATCGTATTTGATTATTTATTTTCGATTGGGGTTTCGATTGTAATTCTTACGGTACGACAATAGAACCTGCCTTCCGGTAAGGTATTATCATATAATAAGTTTTCTTGTCCGATGCCAATAATCTGAGTATCAGGAATATCCAGATGTTTTGCTACTGCCATAGCTCTTTGAGTTGCTATTCTTTTATTTAGCTTTTCATTACCCATTATATCTGTATGTCCGGTAATTATAACTTTGGAATTTGGTTTTAATCTTTCCTTAATTATATCAATGACTTTTCTATGTTCTCCCCTGAGTTTATATTTCCCATATTCAAATATAATTAAACTATAATACTCATATTCCCGGTCTAATTTCTTCTCAATTCTTTTGCGTTCTATTGTCATTTGTTCAACGTTCAGTTTTTTTTCAGAAGTAGATGCAAATTGCCCAATTCCATCTTCAATAATTAGTGAATACGCAATATTATCACCAAATTTATGTGCCTCTGGAATATCCGAAGATAATTCCCAATTTATACTTTCGGGGATAGTCTTTTTACCACTAAATTCTTTTAATATTGAATTTTTTTGCTTTACAAGTAATCGCCAGGATTTTATACCCGCTTCTGCTTTGACTTTGGGATAAAACTTAATTATAGTCTTATTAATATTCCTCGTAGTATCAATGACAATAACAGGCTCGGTAATTTTCCAATTATCAGAAATGATTTCTACTCTGCGATTTTCTTCCTGACCTTCAATTTCAGAAACACTTGATGGTTCATCGGGTAAATGTCTTGCTTTTATTTCAATTCTATCAGGTTCAATCTCCCATACATCTATAAAATATTGTTTAACTGCCAAAGCTCTGTTCTTAGAAAGTTGAATATTACCTTTCTCATCTCCGGTATAGGAGTTTGTCCCCAACAATGTAACCTTTGCTGTATTATCAAGCCATAATCTTAATCCCATAATGTTGAGGATTTGATAATAAGTTTCAAGGACACCAAGCTTTCTGAGATTTTCCAAGTGAAATGTATCTCTGCTCTCTTTTGTAAGCTTTACATAACGGTCTATTATATCCGATGAGTTTTCTTCAAAGAAAATATAATTCAACATAGGAGACATAGTATGGGAAACAAAGTCTTCAACCTTAATATCAACAACCTTATCTTCCTGACTTACACTATCTATCTGAACTGCATTAACATCGACAAAAATAGCCGCAGGTTTTTCTAAACCGGGATATTTCGGTAAGGGTGGGTCTAAGGGTGGTTCCGGTGGTGGCGGCGGGGGTGGTGGTTCCATATATTTAACAGCCAAACCCAGCTTAAATGAATGAATATTCCATCCGGCATCTGCTACAACAGAACTTAGAATAAATGTATAAAAGAACTCGGGACAGAGAAAAAGTGAACTGTCTTTATTCATCTGTAACTGATAGGATGCACCAATTGTCAAACCGAAATCTAATGATGCATCTAAAGAACTGTCAAGTTTATTTCTTGTTGGGCTATTGTTCGTTCCCGGAAAGTATCCTCCAATTGGTTCTTTGATTTTTTCAATATAATTAAAACCGGAAGGAAAGATTACCCCCAAATCAAAACCTGCAAATAAATCCAGATAATCAATTACATGATATGCGAACAGTGGATTTAAATATAAGCGGTTTAAAGAGCTATTAAAATTATATTCAAATCTTCCATCAACGGGGACGTAATCATCTAAATCTTTATCATATTTCATAGCTTTGAATGATTCTTCCTGCAACATTAAATTACCGATTCGTTCAAATCCTAACCTCAATTGAGCTCCATAAACCTCAGTATGCCAATAATCAGCAAGAAATCCGAAATTAAAACCGCTACCGGTTCCAAACATATTATCCTGACAACAACTTGGTATTAAATCCACATTTGAAAAATTAGCATACTGGATATTCATGTTAAAATTTGTGAAAATACCAAATTTTGGTTTTAATTCAAGAGTATCCTCCTCCTGAGAAAAAAGATTTTCACAAGAAATAACAAACAATACAAGACATATTTTTAACAATAACTTCACTTATCACTTTCAAATGTTTAACAAAAATAGTTAAAAATATTTTAACCATGAAAAAGTTTAATCCCACTTTTTATCAACACATAATATATACATTAATAATTAATCGTTTTATATTAAGTTTTTTTTTATTAATTTGCTTTAATTATTTTATCAATATGGAATTTTTTATGGTAAGAATTTTTATTACATTACTTTTTTGTTCATTTTTTATGAACCTTAATCTTCTTTCTCAGGATGAGAAAAGAGATAAAGGTCAATTTATTAATCATCGAAGTGAATACTGGAACGAGATTAAAAAAGCAGTTGATGAATTTGAGAAACCTGATAAAGAAATTAAAAAAGTCTTTAAAATGGATTTATCGGGCAAAATAATTCCTAAATCTACTGAGGAGTTCAATCAGCAATGGCACAATGAACCGGTTTCTCAGGGCTGGTCAGGTATGTGCTGGAATTATTCAACAACTTCTATGTTCGAATCCGAAATTTTCCGCATATTTGGAAAGAAGATTAAAATCTCGGAACTTCATACTACATATTGGGAATATGTCGAAAAAGCCAGAGGTTTTATTCGTTCAAGAGGGAATACACTTTTTGCAGAAGGTTCTGAAGCCAATGCAGTAATGAGAATTTGGAAACAATACGGTTGTGTACCGGCAGAAATTTTCACAGGGTTAAAGCCAAATCAAAAACATCACGGACATGAAAAAATGTTCAACGAAATGAATGATTACCTGCAATCTGTTAAAAAATCAAATTCTTGGAATGAAGAAATTGCTATACAGACAATAAAATCTATTTTGAATTATTATTTAGGTGAACCACCGAAAGAATTTAAATACGAAGGAAAAAATTATACAGCCCAGCAATTTTTAAAGGACATTGTCAAATTAAACATGGATGATTATGTTGATGTAATGTCATTGTTGCAGAAACCATATTTTGAAAAAGTTGAATATGAAGTTCCCGATAACTGGTGGCATAACGAAGATTATCATAATGTTCCCCTGGATGAATTTATGACCGCTATTAAATCGGCAGTCAAAGCAGGATATACAATGGAAATCGGTGGTGATGTTTCGGAAGCAGGATACAGCTCTCATTCCGATGTAGCGATGATACCAAGTTTTGATATTCCATCGGAATATATTGATGAGAACGCAAGACAATTTCGATTCAGTAATAACACAACACAGGACGACCATGGTATTCATATCGTTGGTTATAAAGAAATGGATGGAGATTATTGGTTTTTGATAAAAGATTCCGGTAGCGGTGCAAGAGATGGTGCCAACAAAGGGTATTATTTTTATCACGAAGATTATATTAAATTGAAAATGTTGACTTTTTGTGTTCATAAAGATGCGGTTAAAGATTTATTAAAGAAATTTAAATAAAAATATTAAAGAAATTTAAATAAAAATGGAATTATTAGATAATAACAAAGAAATGAGCAAAAATTTTAGTGAAAAATCTTTTTTCAGAAAAGTAAAACGATTTGCACTGAGAGTTGGAAAAGCCGGAATTGGCTTAGCTCTCACTTTGTTTTATACGGCAATGGATTCCGATACTCCCAAATGGGCAAAAACTATAATATTAGCTTCATTAGGTTATTTAATATTACCGATTGATGCAATTCCTGATATTATACCAGGATTAGGGTTTAGTGATGATTTAAGTGCCTTATTAGCCGCTTTTTCATCAATTGCGGTTCATATTAAAGAGGAGCATAAATTGAAAGCTAAGGAAAAATTAGCAAAATATTTTAAAGAATAAATTGGAATAAGTTATTTTTTTTTGTAAATTGTTATTATTAATAAATATTTACAGGTTGGAATATGTTGAGTTTACCTGAAGAGTTGATGCTAATAGCATTAAAAGACGAAAAGGGCACTGTTCTTTTCACTGCCGCAAGTGTTTTGCCATATTCTTTAGTAGGTGCTGTCATCTTAGACCTATATTTCGATGGCAAATTCGAATTCCGTGATAATAAGCTATTTGTGAAAGATAATTCAAAAACAGGTAGAAGTTTATGCGACGCTGTTCTGAAAATGATAGCCGATGAAAAACACAATAAGGATTTAAAGTCCTGGGTATTAAAACTCGAAGGTAGTGTTAAAAATATTAAGGAAAAAGCACTTGACCATTTGGTTGAAAGTAAAGTTCTTAGAAAAGAAACTACTAAATTGCTTGGATTTATATCAAGAACTTCATATCCAACAGCTGACCCAATGCCTGAAAATGAACTAAGGCAGAAAATTAGAAAATTTATTCTCGAAAAAGAATTTCCAAATGAAAGATATATTGCATTATTAAGTTTGGCTCAGGTTACTTCATTATTTGAAGATATATTCCATCAGGATGAACTGAAGGATGCCAAAGAAAGATTGAGAGAATTGGTTGAACGTTCTCACGAAGGCGATGCTATTCGCGAAGAATTAAGCAGATTAATCAAAGGTTTGAATGTAGCAATTCCGGAAGCATCAGGCACAAGCGGAACGATATAAAGAAATTTCATTTGTTTAAAAAAAAATAAAAAAGAGGGTTGAAGTTATATCCAACCCTCTTTTTGTATTTACATGAGATGACTATCTAATAACCTGTATTGACTTGTTAATTACTCTTGTTCCGGTTGAAATATTTATTATATATGAACCGGTAGGTAAAGATGATAAATCTAAACTAAGATTATTTTCACCCTTGACAACTGAAAATTCTCTGTTTAACAATTCAATCCCTAAAAGATTGTGTATCAATACTTTAGCATTATCTGATTCAGTATTGAAAATAATATTTACGAAGTCAATTGCCGGAATCGGATATGTCTGCAAAGTATTAGTGTTGAAATTCTCATCATCAACATCAAGAACAACTTCTTCCATTCCAAATTCCAGTTGAACATTTGATTTTTCATTGTAATTTGTTTCTATTGTTCCTTCATAAGTTTCCATACCTACTTTATCGGCAAAGATTCTCAGAGTACCTTCGGCTACTTCTTTCATATCAAAAGCACCTTCATTGTTGCTAAAGACATAATCGCAAACATTTCCGTTTTCATCCAAAATATAAACGAATGCACCTGAAACAGGAATTCCTGATTGAAGTTCATTGCCCTTGGTTGAAATATATCCACCCTTATTTACTATTTTTCCGCCAATTTTAACCAATCCCATTTCACTACGAAGATGATGCTTGAAATCAAATAGCATTTCAATCATTACCTCACCTACTGAAATAATTGCTGATTCCTTCCAATTCAATACAACAAAATCATTTTTATTATAATAACCGGGGACGTAATCTTTACTCATTGGTATTGATTGGACTATATAATCACCGGGAATTAAGTTTTCAAAACGAAAATAACCATTATCATCAGTTTCGGCTGTATATGTAGTTTTGACTTCTTTAAAATAATCGTTTTGAGTTTTGATGCAATATGCAATGAGTTTACCCTGAATCGGTTCTCCATCTTTATTGATAACAGAACCTGTAAATCCCGATCTAATTTCCTTGTATGGAGTTAAAGCAAAATCAATATTCTCAAGATTTCCGGTTAATTTTATCAATTCGGCATCCATTGGAGTTTGTGCATCTTTATAATACACTACTTCAAATCTTAAACTGTTCATCATTGATACTGCTTGTGCAATATATGAATAATTATCAGGTAAAGTAATAGTATAATGACCATTATGGTCAGTTTTAGTTATAAATCTTGCGTTCTCTTTACTACCTGAGTTATTATACATTTTTTCTGAAGGAATAAATTCTACCTGAGCTAAAATCCCTTCATCTGTTGTTTTATTGTAAACCCTACCGCTAACAGTAAAATGTTTAGGAACTGGTAAAGATTTAACATAAGCATTTAGTTCATAAGTTTCTTCACAAGCAATTGTGATTCTCTTTGCTTCAGTAACAAACTCAGCATCTTCATACCATTCAGGATAAAAACCGGAGCCGGAAATATCGAGTGCATAATTGCCTTCAGGTACATTCAATTCAAAACTACCTTCAGCAATTTTTGCCTTAAAAATAGGTTGTTCGTTTTTACTATTTCTATCAAGTTTCAAAGCATTAACGGTACCTTCCAAAACAGGCAGATTATCTTCTGTATATACTTTTCCTTTAATCCATGCACAATGTTTCGGGTCTTCATGTCCACCATAAACATATACTATAACTTTTCTTAAATCTGAAATATTGGGGTCACATGAAAGAGTAGCTCTGATAACAATTACATATTCACCTGCTTTTTGTGCTGACATAACTAATATTTCTTTTCCATCGAAATGGAACCCATCGGGTAGTCCATGTGGAAAATCAAAAACGACAGGACAATTTGCATTTGATTCAGCAAACAGTTTCAGAGTCATAGTGGTTCCAAGTTGCATTTTTATTGCTTCTTCGATTCTGATTTTAACATATAATTGACCATTATGGTTATCGCCGACTTTTATTACAAAAGATTGAACATCATGAGCTTCAATACTGCAATGTGAGTAAGAAACCCTTACAGACACTTTGTATTCACCGGCTTTTTCCGGCACCCACATAATATTGTTATTTTCCATAGTCATTCCTTCAGGATGAGTTATTAACTCATATTTGATTTCACAACTCATAAGTGAATGAACTTTCAAACTATAAAAATATTTTTCTCCAATTTTTGCTTGAATAACTGGTTGAGAAACAATATATAATTGTCTTGGGTCACCAATTTTTAATGTAATATATTGTGCATATCTGCTCTCGATAATTGCACCATTTAGATACGCAACCGCAGTTATAGTAAAACTATATGTACCGGGTTTCAATTGATTGATTATATGTTTATATTCATTCTGATTTTCTAAATGTTGCACCTTACCCAATAATATCATTTTATTGGCATTATTATCAGTATAATAAATATGATAAGCATTCGGAATGATTCCATGAGGATTTGTTTCCCATTTGAATATTACGGCTGTACCTGCACTTGTTTCTTCAACAAATGCTTTGAAGTTTAACGGAGTTTCAGGAGCTTGCTGTTGAGCAACGACTTGGCTAATACCCGCGATGATGAGCATCATCACTAAGATTTTGAAAAATATTTTCATTTAACACCTCTATATTAATTTGTAAAAATTTTCAATATTTAAATTGGAATCTTCCTTTAACAAAAAGAACATCCGGAATACTATCAATTAAATTAGTATTATTATCTGAAATAAAATATCTATTTTCATGAATTTGGGCATCCAAATAAACCCATAATTTTTTATTCTCTCTGTCCAAACTAAACGAAATTTCGCTTTTATTTTTACTTACATCAGATATAATAATCATATCATAAGTAGTGTTAATACCACGATTTATGTGATACCTTATATATGAATCTTTATAATTCGATGAACCGAGCAACAATGGTGTCCCGGAAACCGGTACATTATTAAATAATAAAAATAATGAAGATAATTCCAATTTCCCTGAACTCAAATTCGTTTTTATATTTGTTTCCAACTCAAGACTTCCCCAGATTAACGGATTTTTACTTGAAGTATCAATTTCAAGCATTGCACTGACTAATTTAAAACTACCTAATTGACCACTGGCTTCCAATGTCATGGAAACTATATTTAAAGATATGGAATCAATAGGATTAGGTAAAATTTTATCCCTCGGAGTATCCAAATCCAAAGGAGACTCGCAAGATGCGAGTACAACCATAATTATTAACAATATATTATATAACTTTTTCATCAGACTAATATAACTAAACTATTTTAAATTAACAAATTAAATTCACTCTCCCTAAAAAAAATGTTTAAAATCTCATAAACATACCGTACATTATACCTAAGTTTTTACTTGAGTACCAAATATTTTCATTTTGATAAGCAAGCAAACTACCTTCCAAACCCAAAAGAATACCCAAACCTGATTCGGATACAAATTGTAAACCGGCATTGGTTTTAACTAATGGTCCAACTGAAGTCGAAGCCATTGTTAAATGCAAATATGGCTGAGAATAAGCCAAAAAATCAATATGCTTATCAGAAATAATTTTTACACCAACTCCAGCCCATAGCAAAGTTGGTTTTTGTCTGATAGTATATAAACGATTATCTTTATCGTCAATATCATAGAACTCCATGCCAAAAGGTTCTTTTCCGGCTTCCAAACCAATTTGGAATATTTCTGAAACCGGAGCAAAAGCGGCTATTGAAAAGTTAGTAATAAAACTTTCATCAGTTCCAGAAAAATTAATATTAGGATATGAGGAACCAGACATAACTTTGAATTGTAATGTCAAAGCAGGGTCATTATTGACAGCAGAATAATAATTATTCACCAAACTAATTTCTTTTGTCATTGAATTATTTAAGTTTGATTGATATGGCTGTAACTTTACATTGTCAAATGGAGAAAATGACAAATTATTATAAATATCGTTCAAATTGCCGGTATCGTTTACATTATCATCTGTGTTCTCAACATCATTATTAACAACTTCAACAGTATTATTTGGCTTATCTTTAATGTACTTAGTTATATATACTACTTTAACTTCCTGTCCGGATTTATTATCGTTAGTAATCTGAGTAGAACTTGCCAAACTTTCATTTGCCTGTGAAGTATTCGCAACAGTTTTATTATTATCAGCAATTTGGTTACTGTCATTTTCATTGATGCCCTGAGAATTAAAATTCCACATCAGAATGAATGTAACTAACGAAGCTAAAACAGCAGTAAATGCGGGATTCCAGATTTTATGCCCTACATTAGCCCAAAAACCTAAACTTGTAGCCGCGGGAATACTAACCGGCATAAGCGGTATAGTATAACCCAATTTACTAAAAATCCCCGATGTTGCAGAAATTGGTGGCGTAAAAGCTTCTACGTCACGTCTTACGGATTCCCTTATAGAAATGAGTTCCCGCATCTCATTTCTTAACTCTTCGTTACCGAGTAACGAAGTAAAAAGAGATGCTTCCATGCTACTGTCAAGCTCTCCATCTAAAAGCAGATGGAGCATCTCTGATGGGTTGTTTGCGTTATATTCGTTCATGTTTCATCAAAATTTATTATTAGACATATTATTATCAAAATCACTATAATCAGCTAAATAAGGAGCCAAAATTTCTCTTAATCTCTTCTTGGCTCTGAAAAGTTTAACCTTAACAGTATTGATTGGCGAATCAGTTACTTCCGCAATTTCAAGGTAACTAAGTCCGTCATATTCCCTTAAAATAAACATTTCCCTTAAATCATCAGGCAACAAATCAATACTTGTCTTGATTAAATTCAACAACTCATCTTGCTCTGTCCGATTATCATTTTTGAAAGACATATAGTCTTCATAAGATACAATCGGAGACGTTCTTCTTTTTGCATTCAAACATAAGTTTCTTGCAATTTTCATAATCAGACCGAAAAGACTTGTAACTGGCTGATTTTGCTTTATACAATGATGGAATTTGATAAAAGTTTCCTGGAATGCATCTTCCGAATCTACTCTATCACCGAGGAATCTTCTGCAATACGCATAGACTCTGGGTGAGTAGCGGTTATACAACTCTGTAAACGCACTCTCAGCAGATTTTTCACCGGCTAATACAAGCCGGGTTAATTCCTCATCATTCATTTGTTCAACTTTTGTCTCCATCATAATTGTAATAACACAAAAAAAGGCAAAATGTTACAACAAATTAAAAATAAATTGAAAATAAATGAAAATAATTGTGTTTTTTCATTAGTCAAACCTAAATTTTGGTAAAAAGTACTATATTTTCTTACAAGTTTTTACTATTATTTGAAAAAATCTTCAAATTGAAAATAATTTTAGGATACTCATTATTTGCAGAGGGTAGATAGAAATATTTTATATAGTGTCAAGATTTAAATTTACTTCATAATATTAAAAAACCTTATTTAACTCTTTAACCTTAGTAGAATTGTTAACCAACAGAATAACGAACCAAATTATTTTATTATTCGTCGAGATAATTTGATGGAATATGAAGCTAATAATAATTAAATTAAATTAATTTGATTTACTGTGCGTTAACGTGCTATACTAAGGTCGGTTAAGTAAAATAATGTTTAATAAGCTTATTATTTTTGTAAAAAGTCAACGCTATTTAGGTCAACACAAACAGATAACGGAAAAACAGAAAACTTAGTAAAAATATTTAAATAATTTGTAAATACATCTTGACATATAGTAAAATTATTCTTATATTTGTATTAGTAATTTTGAAAATTTTTTTGAGGGTTTTATGGTTTCAAATTATTTGTTGCCGAATAAATATAAAAAAGTCGGCTGGTTCTTACTAATACCATCACTGGTACTTGGTTTTTTACTTACTATTGGCATAGAATACAACATCAATACAACTGTATTTGCGTTCTGGTTCGATGAAATTATGGAGGATTTGGTTTTATTCTCATTCATCAAAGAAAATATTTATAATGAAATAATAGGAGTTTGCTTACTTATTAGTCTTGCACTCGTAGCATTTTCAAAGGAAAAAAATGAAGATGAGTACATTTCGCGAGTCAGACTCGATTCCTTACTTTGGGCTACTTATATAAATTACGGACTGCTATTTTTGGCAATTATATTTATATACGGAATACCATTCCAAACAATTATGATTTACAATATGTTTACCATATTATTAATTTTCATAATTAGATTCAATTTAGTTTTGTTCATCACAAAGCGGCAGATGGAAAATGAAAAATAATCTTAAAGTTCAGCGAGCTATATTAAATATTACTCAACAGGAATTGGCTAATTTAATCGGTGTCAGCAGACAAACGATTAATGCCATGGAACTTGCAAAATACGTTCCATCAACAGTTTTAGCTCTGAAAATTGCGAAATTATGCGGGAAAAATGTTGAAGAAATATTTTTTCTCGAAGAAGATGATTAAATAATATTTGTATCTATGTATATTAGTGTTTAACTGATAATGTGCAGTATTATCAGATAGGGATTATTTCCTGTTTTCCGCATTGGACACCCAATAAAAAAATTCTTGTGTTGATTCATAATGACTTAAAAGAATTGTCCTAAAAAGTGCGGAAAGCAGGAATAGAGCTAATTAATTACCCACTTTATATGACATAGAACCCATAATAAGTTGCATAAATAAATGAATTCCCAAAATTGTAAAAACCTAATCATTTAGGAATATAGTATTTTATTAATATCTTTTCGGCATAATTACTATAAAAACCACCCAAATCAACATCATTAGTAATGTATTCGGTTCTGGAATATCCCAAACCTATATCTTTAATGTAATATGCTAAAATGATTCTTCCACGATGATTATAAAAATATTCTGACCAAAAATTGCTTGAAAAATAATGATAGAATCCCATTGCATTATAGTTATTGTCGTTAAAATTTAAAACAGTATCTTTTATTCGATAATTTTTATTCCATGCTTGATACCCCTTGAATGGATTGCTTGTTGTTTCTCTGTATTTCCAATCTTCAATAATGGTGTCTTTATAATTATTGAAGTCATTGTATAACATCCATTTACGTGCTGAATATAAAATAGCTGATTGTAGTTGAAATAATTTTGAATCCTCACCATAATAATAGCAATCTATTGTACCAGGTTTTGTTAATACTTTAAAGCATTCTTTTCCTTCAACTGTCATAATTTTATCAACTAAAATTGTATCATAGGTGGGAGAGTTGTTTAATCTGACGTAATTAGAATCTGTATCATAGTTTTCATAAATCCAGTAAGCACCTACTTTCAATGGAAAATAATCACTCCATTCTACCGGAGGCGGAGGATCATAAAATGGTGAATTTGGATTATTCTCAGTGCAAGAATAAATCAATATAAATATTGATATCACGAGTAAAGATACAATTTTTTTCATAACAGATTCCACAATCATTAATAATTATTTATTTGTAATAAATCAACTCAATGATTAAAATATGAAATTTTTGGAAATAAACAAAGGAATTATATGAATTTCATAAAATATAGTGCTAAAAATATCAGGATAGCAAAGATAATTGCTACTTTAACAAATTTTTTAACAATTGAAATAATCAATAGAAAGATTAATGCAATTACAATGAATTGAGCGAAAACAGGTAATCCCATAAAGAAATTTATAAAATCATTAATCATCTTAAATTTTCCTAACTTAATTTAAAAGTAAATGTAATTATGCCATACATGGATTTTTCTTCCTGCAAAGGATTGAACCGCCATTGTTTTAATGCTTTCATTGCCGCTTGTTCCAAGGCAGGGTCTCCTTTTTGAAGTGGAACCATACTTATTACCGTTCCATCACGGGAAACAGTAAAGCGAATTTTTATTTCCGCAGAAGTATTGACCCCTTTTGGATATTCCGGTAATTTCTTATATAAAACCGTACGATTTCCGCCGCCACCCCAA
>Ga0351951_1006_pt1 | contig 21806 bp, 18 predicted proteins | sample BONcelT113001H14_FD_205816 | JGI IMG/M metagenome (GOLD analysis project Ga0351951, IMG submission 205816) | Enriched cells from coal bed in the Powder River Basin, Montana, United States - BONCAT cells T11 rep3 HSBNCT.T11.300.1.H14 ...
CATTTGTTTCCATCGGCCGCTGCGTGCAAACGTTGACTGTTCACGCAGGCTGCGGCGCTTCGAAGATGCTGTTTTTTTTGCTGATGGCGGCGGTGCTTTTTCAGCCCGCGCCGGCGGAGGCGACCTTTATCGAGCAGATGGCCATCGACACCCGGGGTATGGCCATGGCCAACACTTGTACCGCCAATCCGCCGGGGCACATGTCGATTCACTATAATCCCGCGGGTCTTTCCAAGATTGCCGAGGGGACCTGGTGGCATCAGGGCGTGATCCTGCCCCAGATGTTCAAATATACGAAATTCCGCGGGAATCCGGATTTCCCCGGATGGTTGCAGTCCGAGCGTTGGAGTCACAAGGCCGACCCGATTTACAAGGGCAAGGAAGTGCTGAAAGCCGAGGGCAAGGCTAAAAGCGGCGTCATGTACCTTCCTCTGCTTAACAAGACCATTGACTTTGCCATCTCTCCCAGAACCGTCATTGCCCACAAGAGCGAAGCATCCAAATGGACCTTTGCCACGGGCATGTACACGCCCTTTGCCACCGGCGCCAACCACAGCGGTAAGGGCGATCCCACCTGGTTCGGCAGCAGACGGGCCGTCCAGCAGCACTTGATTTACCAGCATCCCACAGCCAGTTATCAGGTGACGCCGGAACTTTCTATCGGCGCCGGCGTGGGAACCGGCCAGACCGCACAGGCTGCCGAACTCCGCCTGCGCAGTCCCAACGATTTGACGGCCCTGACCAGGGAGCTCGGCCAAGCCACCAAGGGCATGGCCATCCCCCCGTGGACCTACCTCTATTACAAGGACCCCCTCTACGGCGGCGGCATCCATCCCTGGGAAGAGGTGGCCAGGCTGGATATGAAAATACGCAACGACTTCGCCCCCAGCTATAAAATGGGCATGCTTTACGAACCCTACCCCTGGCTCGGCTTCGGCATGGTTTATCAGAGTGAAATCATCGCGCACATGAGCGGAAACTATAAAATTACCTATGGCGATGATTTCATGAACATGGTGGACTATTACGGCTCCGGTCCGTGGGGGGTCCGCAATACCTCTATTATTCTGGACCTGCCCATCAATCCCGTGCGGTACCAGAGCGGAGTACTTACCACGGAGGTTAAATATCCCCGGCGGATTCAGACCGGCGTCCGGTACAGCCCGGTAAAACGCCTTAATTTGATGTTTGACCTCAAGTGGTCCGAGTGGTCCATCCGTGATCAGGATACGATGAAGCTTGACCAGGACATCCAGTTGCTTCAGGTGGCTAAACTCTCCGGGCATAAATACGGGAACCGGACGCTGGTCTCGGACCGCTTCATGAAAGACACTCTGGACTGGGGAGTTTCCATGGAGTATAAATTATCGGATACAATCGACCTGCTGGCGGGGTACGAATTCCGGAAAACATCGGTGAATACGAAATACATGGACCTGACCACGCCCATTGCGGACATGCATTATTTCGGCTGCGGGCTAAGCCGGCATCTGGATAACGGCGGCCGGCTCGATTTCGGCCTGGCCTACGCCAGGACAAGGGCCAAACTCGATCCGGAGGAAAGCACGAATCTCACATCCACCAATTATTTCTGGGATGGCACCAACATGTTTGCCGGACAATATTACGAGGGGGATCTGGATGTTATCCTGATCTCCGTGGGGTTTGTGGTGCCTTTTGACGCATACGTGGCATACCAGAAAGGCAACCGGGCAAAAATCATTCAACGAATTCGATTCCTCAATCCCTTCACGCGGGTAATAGAATAAAAACGAATCGAAATTAAGGCCGTTATCCCGTCTGCGCCCTTATCAGCCCGTTATTTTCGGATTCATTTTCGCCCGTTTTCTCTCCCTACCGCTCCCACCGCAAAATCGGATTTTGTCGCCTGACGGGTATCCTGCTCTTTCAGGTATTCCAGCGTGAGCCGGTTGAATTCCTCGGGCTGCTCAATGTTGCACAAGTGCCCGGCATTTTCAACGATGTGCATAATCGCGTTGGAGTCCCGGGCCGCCCAGTTGACAATCTGATTTAAAAACAGGTGATCCTGGCATCCCGAGATAAACAGCTTGGGGGTTTCCAGCAGAACCGGCCGTTGCAATTCCAATTGATGCATGGGAAATTGCATCAGGAGCCGGTACCATTTCCGGAATTCTTTCCCCCCCAGTTTATGAGCCTCCCGAATAAAGATAGCCCGGCTCCGGGAATGGTTGCGTCTGGGCATCATGATCCACGCGAAAAAGCGGTACAGCCACATATAGGGCATGAGGTTTTTAAGAAAATTGCCCGCATGCAGCAGCAGGGTGGTGGGCAGGTCCATGCCCACCGTGGCCCCTCCCAAGACCATGGATTTAACCCGGTCCGCATGATAGACGCCCATGAAGCACCCCAGCCCCGAGCCCATGGAAATCCCCAGAAGATGCACCCGGTCAAGCCCCAGATCATCAAGCACTTCCGCCATGGCGTCCGCCAGGCCCTCAAAGGTGTAAGTCGGCATGGTTTCCCGGGTCAGGCCGTGTCCGAAAAAATCCGGCAAAATCAGGTTGTAGTGTTGGGACAGATCCGGGACCTGCTTGTACCAGATGCTCGAGCTTCCGCCGAGACCATGCAGCAACATGATCCATTCCGTGTTTTCTTTGTGGGCGATGGTCTGGTATTGCAGCATGCCGAATCCCTTTCTCTGTTATTTTAAATAAACTTATAATATTAATATGTTATATCTTCATCAAATAAATTCTGCTCATTCGCGGGCGCACTTTCGTGCTTTTGGGGAGGCCCCTCCCTGATCCTTTGCAGTGCGTAATCCATCAATGCCAGCCGGGCTTTTTTGGGTTTATAAAAAGGACTTACATTTCGCTCATAAGTATTTCGTATCTCTGTTGCCATGTTGGCGCTGAAGTTGAAATAAAATTTGAATAAATTATTAAGGATTGCCGGATTGTCGACGGTTCTGAATCGTTGGGGGCCGACGTCCATGGATCTGGCTTCCGGACTCAGCATGTGCAGGACCGACCGGTGCATAAGAACGGCGGCGATTTTGTCGAAATAAACCAGGGACCAGTCGGGCGAGTTGGCCAACCACTCGATGAGCGACAACTGGCGCATATGGATCAATGCAATATTGAATTTGTATTTATTCCGAAAGATATCGAGGCCGCCTTTTTGCAGCATATACCGGTCACCCAGATTGAAATAGTCATCCAGCAGGGTTTTATCGTAAGGCATGAAGCGGGGATCAATGAACACCTTATATTCCGGGTACATGGCCCATATCATGTATCCGCCGATGAGATAATCGTTAAAAATCGGTCCGGGAAGGTTGTTTTCTTTTATAAATTGAACCTCCTTGATGGGGACGAACTCCTCGAAACCATTGGCGATCAGTGATTTCCGGCCTTCTACGGCAAGGAATGTCCAGGGCGTATAAATGCAGAGCCCGATAAAGACGAGAAGGGCCGCCGGCGCGGCTTTACGTGGGAACTGTAAAGCCCCGGTTGCCCGAATAAGATAAACCACGGTGCAAAACCATACCGACGGGTAGAAAATGACCGCTCTCCCCATGCTCATGGAGAACAGGAAGAAAAACAGGTTCAGTGCGAGTATGGCAAGCGGCAGTTTTTTTTTGCAAATCACATAAAACGTCAGAAGACCGGCGGAGGATAGCCCCATGAGCAGCAGAGACCAGGCGGAGGGTATCCAGTATACCCGCAGGTCAGGTGGAAAAAGGTTTTTCCATAAGCTCTCATAGGATATATTGTGGACAAAATATTCTTTTATTTCAAATATATCGGCAAACCAGCCATCGAGAACCCGCATGTGGAAAATCATGCCGTGCGGATTTATCAGCGTAATCGGTATGGCCAGGCCGGTAAAGAGAAGGAGCCGGTTGTATCGGGACAGGGGCAGGGCCTGGTTGGGCAGAAACAAACGGGCGAAAGTTTCCATGCACAAGACTATGCCCAGAAATGTCAGACCTGCAACAATGCCGCCATGGGTGTTGGCCCAGACCAGGAAAAGGAGAGGGTATATCCAGAAAAGGTCTTTTTCTTCACTTTGCTTGCCGTGAAAATAGATGACTGTCGTCGCGAAGAAAAAAAGCGTGGTGAACATTTCCGGCTTGATATAGGTAGAGATAATCTTAATGGCGACAAGACAGATCAGCAGAGCGGTCAGAAGGGTGATATTCATGCGGAACCCGGAAAAACGGGCATATAGCATCAGGCAGGTGATCATGCCGATCAACACCAGCCATTGAAGAAGAAGCAGGCCGGTTACGCCGGCTGCCGCGTGGATCAGATACAAAAACCCGGAACCGAGCCATGTGACATAGGTCCATTCAGTGTGGGCGGGGGTCCAGGAGAACTGGCCGTGATCCAGGTACCAGGTAAAATTCTGTAAATATTCACGGCCGTAGGTCAGGTGAAACCAGATGTCGTAATCATCAAACTTGGCCGGGTAATACGCCAAGACAATAAAGGGGAAGAGCAGCAGGCAGATAATCAAAACGGGCCGGCTGTCGGCGATGCCGATGGCGTGTATGGCAATCTGCTTTAAAAAAGGGGACGGGTGGGCAGGGTCGGATGCACATGCTTGAGATTTGAGGTCATTTTGAACGGGACGGTTTTTAGGCCGGGTTTTATTGGAAACTCTCATTTGGCACCATTATTTCAGGGCTTCGCAAAGTGCCCGAAAAACTTCAATATGCTTAACAGGCCAGATTTATAAGTAATTTATTCTAATAGAATATGCGTGTCCGCCTGTCAAGATAAACCTGTACGTGGTCCAGGGCAATCGCATGTAGAAAGTTATGAGTTCAAGATTTTCAGGAGGTATTTGTGATCCCAGGCGGCCTTGAGTCGCTTGGTCTGGATACCCCCTTTAAGGGATTTTTCCTGTTTGAGCAAGTTGAGCGCCATATGTCGCAGGACACCGAAATTTTCAGGGGCATGGTCCTTGCGTACCCGGCAGTGATCTTCCCGGAAAGAGACGTCTAAGCACCAGTGGAGTCCGTTTTCAATACCCCAATGGTTCCGGATGGCATGGGCGATCGTTGGGGTATGATTTTGAAGGCTGGAGATAAAATAAGCGGTTTCCGTTGATACGGTTCCGTCAATATCTCGCTGCCGTACCGCCATGGCGATGCTGGTGATGCCTTCCCACAGGTGTTTTCCTTGAAGCCAGTCGATATTGTCGGTGGTGTAGTAACGCCGGGTTTCGATACGACCGTGTTCGCCGTCGACGGTTTCAAAAGAGTCAAAGGGGCCATTGGCTGGGTCTTGGAAAAATAGCGCCATCTGTTGATGGAGGTCTGGCTGGTTGTTTTTGACTTGCAGGACATAATCGGCATTTTCCTCGATGATGGTGCGGGCAATTTTCTTTTGACAGCCCATGGCGTCAATAGTGACAATGGCACCTTCCAGAGCGAGGGTTTTGATCAGTTCCGGGATCGCGGTGATCTCATTGGATTTATCATCGGTTTTGAGCTGGCCGAGTACGAGGTTGTGTTCCGCTGCCCACGCACTGACCATATGAATAGCGGCCGTACCGTTGGCGCGGTCATGGGATCGACGAAGCGTTTTTCCGTCAATGGCGACGGTTTTGCCTTTAAGGGAGTAGGGAAGATCCTGGACCCAGCGGGCGAAAAATGTTTGAAAAGCCTTGGGTTCAATCATGGCGAACAGGCGGCCGAAGGTATCATGGGAGGGGATGCCGTTGGGCAGTTCCAAAAACTCATTGAACCAAGTCTGTTTGGTACGGCCGTATTCCTCTACCTGTGTCCAGGTATCCGCGCCGCTGATAATGGCGCAAAGGGCGACCATCAGGATATCGTAGAGCTGGTGTCGGGTGTTATGATGCCGGGGGTCTGTAATACAATCGATGTGCCTGGCAATGGGTGCAGCGATGGGCTTTGTCATGGTGTAACCTCCTAAAAATTAATGTTTTTTAGGATGGTTATCATACAAAAATGTAAAAGTCTAGATTTTTTAACAATTTCAATTGTTTATTTTTTATAGTCTATATATGACATTTTATCAGGCTGTTAAGAGATTTTTTTGAGACAAACTTTGGCAATATAACACATTTTGATGATAAAGTTACTTGCGATTGCCCTGGTACGTGGTCCGTTTTTCCATATCTATATTCAGCGGCCCAATCTGATATGGACCTGATATGGCCCGATTACGACGGCCGGAAGACCCCATGCCGGCGATACCCGGTTCACATATTTCGGGTTGTTTTAGAAAAAGCTTGATTTTTAATGCGTTTGCCATTAAATATATTGATATTATTCCTGTTTTAAGGGTCTTGAACTAATTTGGACGGCCTTTCACCGTAATTCATTATGAAGAATCGAACCGCTTGAGACCGTATTTATATGGAAAATCCTGATATTTCAGTTGTTGTGCCGGTATATGGATGTGACGGCACGTTGCCTGATCTCTATCGAAGGATTGACGCGGCGATAAGCCGGATCCCTGCCAGCTATGAGCTTATTTTTGTCGACGACCGAGGTCCGGGCCGGCCATGGGAGTTGATCAGCGAACTGGCGGTCAATGATTCACGGGTTATCGGAATTCAGTTGTCCCGAAATTTCGGCCAGCACTATGCCATTATGGCGGGGATCGATTTTGCCCGTGGAAACTGGCTTATTATTATGGATTGCGATTTGCAGGATCGGCCCGAGGAAATTCCAAGGTTGTGGGCTCAATCGCAAGAAGGGTTTCATGTTGTCGTTGGTCGCAGGTCCAGGCGGCAGGACAGGTTTTCAAAGCGCCTGTCTTCAAAAATATTCCACTGGTTTTTTGGATATATGACGGATCAGGCAAGCGACCCGACGCATTCGAATCTTGGCATTTATTCCCGTAAGGTGGTTGACGAAATCAAAAGATTTGCCGAACAACCCCGGATCTTTCCCCTTATGGTTCGATGGCTCGGTTTTGAAACGGCGACCATAGATATTGTCCATGAAAAGCGCGCAGAGGGTAAATCGGGTTATAATTTTCGGCGCAGGTTGTCCCTTGCCCTCAATACCATCGTTTCTTATTCAAATAAGCCCCTTAAGCTTTTTATTCAGGTTGGATTCATAATGGCCTTCGGGGCCTTTTCCTATGGAATATGGCTCATCACGCAATATCTTCTTTTTGATTATGTCGCCCCTGGATGGACCAGCGTAATGGTTTCATTATATTTTTTATCCGGGGTTCTTCTGCTTGGAATGGGTATTCTTGGTGTTTATATAGGCAGGGTTTTCGACCAGGTTAAAGGGAGACCGCTCTATGTAATCAAGGATCGCACCCCGGTTAAAATCCATAAGAGCCCGAGCAACGGGTCATCCTCATTGCCTTAAAGAAATAAATAACAGTGAAAATAAATAAAAAACGGATGCTGATTGCCGGCGGCGGCCATGCCGACATTCCTCTTATTCTGGCTGCAAAAAAATTAGGGTATTACGTTATCACCAGCGGCAATCGCCCGTATGACCTGGGGCACCGGTATTCAGACGAGTATGCTCCGGCCGATTTTTCAGATCCGGAAGCCATTCTTGCTTTAGCCCGGAATTATAAAATTTCAGCCATTTGTGCCTGCTGCAATGATTTTTCAGCCCTTTCGGCGGCTTATGCGGCGGAAAAACTGGGCCTGCCCGGTCATGATCCGTATGAAACGGTCAGAATTATCCATCACAAGGATGAATATCGGAAATTCGCAACGGAAAACGACATTCCAACGCCCATGGCGATCTGTTTCACGAGTAAACAGGAGGCGTTAAAAAGAATCGAGGAGATTCCCTGCCCCGCCATTATCAAGCCGGTGGATCTCACCGGCGGCAAGGGGATTTCTGTCGTCAATAAAATAACAGAGATAAAGTCTGCCATTGATAAATCGATTGCCGTTTCAAAGGCAGGACGGCTCGTAGCCGAGGAGTTCATCATTGGGACCCGTCACGGGTTTTCCGCTTTCTTATATAACGGAAAAGTGGTCTTTTATTTTTCCGACAATGAGCATTATTTTTTAAATCCCTATCTTGTTTCGGCCGCTTCCACGCCGAGCACCGTTCCGTTCTTTGTGGATAGAAGCCTTTGCGAACAATCAGAAAAGATCGCATCTCTATTGTCTCTAAAGACCGGGATTTTCCATATCCAATATATTTTTAAGGAAAATAAAGAGCCGGTTATCATCGAAATCTGCCGCCGGGCTCCCGGGGATCTCTATATCAAACTGGTGGAACATGCCACCGGGGTTGATTATTCATCCTGGATCGTAAAAGCATCGGCCGGACTGGACTGTTCCGGCCTGATCCATGTCGAACCAAAGGGATGTTTTGTCCGGCATTGCGTGATGAGCGCCGCTTCCGGCAGAATTATAGACGTTGTATTTGATTCTGCCATTGAAAAACAAATCATCGATCGGTTTATGTGGTGGCAAAAAGGGGATATGATAACCGATGTCATGACTTCCAAATGCGGCATCGTTTTTCTTGAGTTTGATTCAAGGGATGAAATGATGGAAAAAACAGACCGGCTGCAGGAGATGATAAAGGTCGTAACGGAATAAGACGATAAAGGAATTTGAAATGACAGCACCGCCAATCAGACTGGGCTTTATCGGCGGCGGTCTTAATTCCGCTGTGGGCAACACGCACCGGATCGCCGCGCAAATGGATTGCCGCTGGAAACTGGAGGCGGGCTGTTTCAGCACGCATCCCGACATCAATATCCAGACGGCGGATCAATGGGGCATTGATCCGGCCAGGCGCTATGATACCTGGGAAGATCTTCTGAAAAATGAAAAAGGTCAGCTTGACGCAGTCTGCATCCTCACCCCGACCCCTGTTCACGCGAATATGGTTATCGAAACCGTAAATGCGGGGTATTCCGTTGTCTGCGAAAAAGCCATGGCCGGCTCCGCAAACGAGGCCGAGGCCATCTGCCGGGCCGTGGATGCGCAAAACGCTTTTGTGGCGGTCACCTATAATTATACGGGGTATCCCATGCTGCGGGAACTCCGACGGATGATCAATGACGGTAGGCTGGGGAACCTAAAGCTGATACAGATCGAGATGCCCCAGGAAGGCTACATCCGCCTGGATAAAAGCGGCAATCCGCCGGTTCCCCAGGCATGGCGGTTGCGCGACGGCGTCATCCCCACCGTATCCCTTGATCTGGGAGTTCATCTTCATAACATGACGGAATTTCTAAGCGGCGAAAAACCCCTTGAGGTGGTGGCCGATCAGGCCGCTTACGGCCATTTTGATCAGGTCGTGGACCATGTCGGCTGTCTGGCCCGTTATACCAACAATCTGCGGTGTCAGATCTGGTATGGCAAAATGGCGCTGGGCCATCGCAACGGTCTGCGCGTCAGGGTGTATGGCGACAGAGGCGGGGCCGAGTGGTTCCAGTTGCAGCCCGAAGAGCTGATGTTCAATGATGTATATGGAAACAGGCAAATCATCGACCGGGCCTCTACCGTGCAGATTGCGGACCAGTTGCGTTACAATCGCTTCAAATCCGGCCATCCCGCCGGTTTTATCGAAGCATTTGCGAATCATTACTTTGATATCGCCGACGCGCTGCTGGAATTCAAGCGGACCGGCGTCTATTCCTCCCCGTGGGTGTTTACCGCGGCCCAGGCCAGGGAAGGGCTGGAAATGTTGGAGACAATGGCGATCTCTTATGAAAAAAAATGTTGGCAGGCTGTTTCAACCATAACCAATCCGGCGGACGAGGGAACCGCATGTTAACTATATATCCAGAAAAGCATTATCCGGATGCCGTTGTTTTCTGTGAAGCGTTTTGCAGGAAGTCAACTCGCCCCAAATATGTGCTGGGCCGGAATGAATATGCCGCCAGTATTGCCGAATTCGTTGAACTGGAGGGATTTATTGATGACTTTGCCCATGATGCCGAGTGGATGGGGAAACCGGTGCGTAAAACCGAAGATATTCCCAAAGACAGCCTCGTGGTTTCCGTAAACGTTTTGGGAAGGCCGTTGGTTGCCCTGAAAAGACTGCAAAAGCACGGGGTCGCTTGCCTCGATTATTTTAAATTTTTCAAGTATTCCGGATTGGCCGTTAAGGAGATCAAGTCCCTGCGAGACGAAAAGAGTGATATTAAAAAAAATGTATTGAAATACCAGTGGCTTTATGGCCGACTGGAAGATGATGAATCCAGGAATGTACTTGAAAGTTTAGTCAACTTTAAAATTTCTTCGGACCTGGTTTATATGCGCGGGTTTTCGCATGCGCCGGATTATCAGTATTTTGAGGATTTTCTTGATCTGAAACCGGGTGAGGTTTTTGTAGATGCGGGGGGGTTTGACGGCCAGACCTCAGTTGAGTTTATTAAAAGATGTCCCGGCTATAAGTCGATATATATTTTTGAACCGGATCTTAAAAATTTGGAATTGGCAAAAAAAAACCTTATTGGGTATCCGAATGTCCACTTCCTTGCAAAAGGTCTTGCGGAAAACAAGAAAACACTGAAGTTCTGTTCCGGAGACGGATCTTCCAGCAAAATAAGTCAAACCGGGGACGTCGAAATTCAGGTGGATGCCCTTGACGGTCTCGTGGATGAGCCGATTTCATTTGTTAAAATGGATATTGAAGGTGCGGAGGGGATTGCGTTGCAAGGTGCTGAAAAACACATCACGGCCGATCATCCGCGGTTGGCGGTATGCTGTTACCATAAGCCCGATGATTTGTGGCGTCTTCCAGAACAGGTTCTTACGATTCGAGATGATTATTTAATATATTTAAGGCATTATACCGAAGGGCTGACGGAATCTGTTATGTATTTTATCCCTCAGCCCAAAAGTCAAAACCTATTTCGGGAAGAGTCTGTCCATGCTTAAAATTTTGATATTAAACGGGATTTGATGCCGGAAAGGGTGAAAATCCAACCCCCATTCCTACCAATGCTAAGCGATAATCGCCAAGTCAAGATGATGGTGAAAACCTTCATAGGATTATGAAAAAAATATTATCTATTGTTTCAGATAGGCGCAGCATATTTTTGCTACTTGCCAAAAAGGCGGTGGAACACCCTAATATGATATTTGGTGGAATATTCAGCCTATTGAATGGATTTTATTATAGAATAAAATTTTTATTATTCTTTAAGAAGGCTAATATTGGTAAATTTTTTAGGGTTTATGGTAAGATTGATCTTTTTGGTCTTGGATCAGTATCGATTGGAGATAATTGCGTTATCCAGGGAAAGCTGTTTGGCAAAGTAACAATAATGACAATTTTCAAGCATTCAGAGGTTATCATTGGCAACAATGTGAGCTTTAATGGGACAACGATTATTTGTTACGATAAAATAACAATTGGTGATAACTCGATAATTTCAAATGCATATATAATTGATTCTACTGGTCATTCGTTGTCAATTGATCGGGGCCTTATCCCGGATGAACAACTGGAAGCTTTACCAGTTAATATTGGAAAAAATGTTTGGATTAGTGTATCGGTCGTAGTATTGCATGGCGTTGAAATTGGCGATAACAGTGTGATTGGGGCATGCTCATTAGTCAGAAAAAGTATACCGCCGAATAGTTTGTATGCTGGTAATCCATTGAAATTTATTAAAAAAATATGTTAATACTGATAAATCTATCTTTTTATCAATTACTAATCAGGTCATATTTCTCTGGACATTTGTCAATTAACGATATATACTTCTTTCATGAAAACAACAGACGGAAGAAAACTCAGCCCCCAGGTAATGGAAGAGATCCGGAAACGCGCCGTAGAGCGTGTTCACGCCGGTGAAAGCCCTGAAAAGGTCATCAAAGCGCTTGGATTTGCCAGGGCCTGCATTTATGACTGGCTTGCCAAGTACCGCTCCGGTGGATGGCATGCCCTTAAAACCGGCAAAAGGCCCGGAAGGCCCAAAATCCTCACCGGCTCCCAGATCCGATGGGTTTATAACCTGGTAACCGAGGGTGACCCCCAGCAACTCAAATTCCCTTTTGCATTGTGGACAAGAGACCTGGTGGCCTCGGCTATCAAAGACAAATTCGGCATCAAACTGTCTGAGAGTTCGGTCGGTCGTCTTCTCCGGCAACTCGGCTTTTCCAACCAGAAGCCGCTTTATCGCGCGTATCAACAGAATCCGGAGGCGGTTAAACGGTGGATGGACGTGGATTTTCCAAAAATCAAAAAGGAAGCCAAAAAAATCGGGGCAACCATCTATTTTGAGGATGAATCGGGAATCCGGTCTGATTTTCATTCCGGAAAGACATGGGCGCCTGTCGGAAAAACGCCGGTGATCAAGGCGACGGGAGCCCGCTTTGGTCTCAACATGATCGCCGCCATCAGTACGCGTGGTCATATGCGTTTTATGGTAGTCAAGGAAACCGTGGATGCGGATCGGATCTGTGATTTTCTGAAACGGTTGATGCATAATGCTGAAAATCCGATTTTTCTGATTTGGGACCGTCATCCCACCCATCGTTCAGGTAAAGTTAACGATTGCATTAAAAGCTTTAACGGCCGGCTCACCGTGTTTTATCTGCCGTCATATTCGCCGGAGCTGAACCCTGCCGAACAGGTTTGGAACAATGTCAAGGTTCACGGCGCCGGCCGCACCCCGGTTTTTGGCCCTGACCAGCTTAAAGCGGCCGTGATGAAACAACTTCGCCGGCTGCAGAAACTGCCCGCGCTGATAAGGAATTTTTTTCAACATCCGGAATGCGTTTATTGCACTATTTAATGTCCATAGATTTATGACCGGATTAGTATATAAAGATTTGGTGATGTAACATTTATCCCATATGCTGAAAAATCTTATGGTCAAGTCCGGCAATTTTGTAGCCAGCGAACTGATATCAACCGCATGCATCATAACGGATTCAGTTTATGAAAAGTAAGGAATGGTCAAAATCAAACTGGCGTTCGTTTCCCGTATATCAACAGCCGCAATGGCCGGATAAACAGTTGCTGGCCGAGGAGCTTAACAAAGTTTCTCGATTGCCCGCTTTAGTCTTTGCCGGGGAAACCCGGGCGCTCAAGCGACAACTGGCCGAGGCCGTGGAGGGAAGGGCCTTTGTCCTGCACTGCGGGGACTGCGCCGAAGATTTTTCCAGTTGCCACGGCCCCCGCATCCATGATCTTCTCAAGGTAATCCTGCAGATGTCCATCATTCTCGCTTATGCGGGTGAAAAGCAGGTGGTCAGGATCGGCAGGATCGCGGGACAGTATGCCAAGCCCCGGTCATCCGACACTGAAACAATAAATGGTATTGAAATTCCCAGCTACCGGGGAGATATGGTCAACAGTCCGGAGTCGACTCCTGAAGCAAGGATGCCGGATCCGCGACGAATAGTGGAAGGATATTTCCGGTCTACCGCCACCCTGAATCTGGTCAGGGCATTTACCCGGGGCGGATACGCGGCCCTGGATTATGTCCAGGAATGGCATCGGGATTTTTGTGAGGCGTTTCCCGCCAACCGCAAATATATGGAACTGGTGGGCGGCATACGAAAGGCCGTCAATTTTACAAAAGCCATTGGATATGATATTTACACGCCCCAGTTGAACCAGACCACGCTTTATACGTCCCATGAGGCGCTTTTGCTCGATTATGAAGAAGCCATGACCCGCATTGACACCACCACCGGCGACTGGTACGACACCAGCGCTCATATGCTCTGGATCGGGGAACGGACCCGCCAGCCGGACGCGGCCCATGTGGAGTTTATGCGGGGTATCGGCAACCCGGTGGGCGTCAAAATCGGTCCGAGCCACGACATTGACGACATCAAGCGGGTGGTGGAAGCATTAAACCCGGATAATGCGCCGGGTCGCCTTACCCTGATCACACGGTTCGGCGCTGAAAAAGTAGGGATCTTGCTCCCGAAATTATTGGCGGAGATGAAAAAGGAAGGCTTTAAGATCGTATGGAGCTGCGATCCCATGCACGGCAATACGTATAGCAACCAGTTTCAGATGAAGACCCGGAACCTGGAGGAAATTATAAAAGAGTTGCGTGATTTCTGCCATATTCATGAAGCGGAAGACAGCGTGCCCGGCGGCGTTCATCTGGAATTGACAGGAGACAAGGTTACCGAATGCATCGGCGGCAACCGTCGACTTCTTGATTCGGATCTTCAAAAGAACTATCGGACCAACTGCGATCCCCGTCTCAATGCCGAACAGGCCGTGGAACTGGCTTTTGAGCTGGCCGAGATTCTTAATCCATAAGGATTTTTCTGATGATAAAAAGCTTATCCTTTTTTCCCATCAGCAATTCGTTTCTTAAAGGTTATCTTTTTATCGGCGTTTTTTTATTGCTCAACACCGCCAATCAGATCGTGTTTAAAGCCGTTGCCCTTGGACCGGGAGGGAGTGATTATTTTGCCCTGGTTTTTGAACCTCTGTTTTATTTGTGTGGTATTTTTTTCGTGATGCAAGCCGTTGTTTGGTTGGTCGTTCTGCGCTGTCTGCCTTTGTCACAGGCATATCCATTTACAAGCTTGACCGTAGTCACCTTGTTGGCCAGTGGCGTAATTTTTTTTGGCGAATCGGTCACACTGGGCCATATCTTTGGTACGATTCTGATCATGACGGGTGTCGCGGTCATCGCAAGCGGAAATAATGAAGCGGGAAGTGAAGGCGAGAGTCAATCATGATGATCTATTATATGTTGTTGTTCCTGGCGGTATTCCTTGCCGCGGCGGGCCAGGTAATGCTTAAAATAGGCGTTGGGGCGGGAGGGCTGGAGATCGGTTTTGTGCGCCTGAACAGTCACGTTTTCTTTGGCCTTGGCGCCATGGTTGCATCCATGCTTTTGAGTGTGCGGGGGTTAAGTGTCGTGCCTTTGCGAGACATAGCATTTATTCTGCCCACAGTGTATATTGCAGTACCTGCTTTTTCATGGATATTCCTGAAGGAAAGGCCCAATGGACGGGTTTTGATCGGCAGTCTGATCATGATTGTGGGAATCATGATGTTTAATATCCCGATGATGCGTATTTATTAAATGGAACATAATGAAAGTTTGCCTGAAGTGCGCGTCCCTGATTCTTAGCGGATGGGATTGCCAATCATGTGGTTGGTCGCCGGATATTATAGACGGCTTTCCACTGCTTGCCCCCGAACTGGCAAAAGGGTTTGAGGGGTTTTCCGCTGATGCCCATGATCACTTAGCCGGTGTTGAAGAAAATAGTTTCTGGTTTATCAGTCGCAACAGGCTGCTTGCATATTTGCTGGATACGTATTTTCCGGATATCCGCAATATGCTGGAAATCGGCTGTGGAAACGGTTTTGTGATGGCCGGCCTGGCAAAGCATCGTCCCGAAGTATCCTTTCATGGCGCGGAAGCCTATCTGTCCGGCCTGAGTCGAGCGCAAAAGAGATTACCGAAAGCCGGGTTTGTTCAAATGGATGCTCGACAGATCCCTTATGTCGAAGAATTCGATGTTATAGGCGTTTTTGATGTGCTGGAGCATATTTCAGAGGACCGGTTCGTTTTAAAGCAAATGCACAAAGCCTTAAAACCGGGCGGCGGCATTATGATCGCGGTGCCGCAGCACCCTTGGCTTTGGAGTATAATCGATGAACGCGCCGGGCATAAAAGACGTTATACCAGAGATGGGCTGCAAAAAAAAATCGAGGCGTCCGGGTTTGATATCGAAGGGATGTTTTCGTATATTACCTTGCTGCTGCCGTTTATGCTGTTGTCTCGCCTTGGGGGCATCGGGAAAACTGGTGGTACGCAAAAAATGGGTGCGTCTTTGAACGGTTTGCAATTACCGGGTATTTTGAATATGGTTTTTACGAAGATATGTGATTTAGAGCGTGCCATCGTTAAAGCGGGGTTTTCGTTCCCAGCCGGCGGTTCACTGGTGTGCATCGCTAAAAAGAGGAAAGATATTAATGGAAAATAAACTTGGAATTCCGTTCAATCGCCCCTACATCGCTGGCAAAGAGCTTTATTACATCGCCCAAGCTGTTATCGAGAACAAGCGAATTTCCGGTGATGGCTCGTTTACTCAGCTTTGTCAGGCGTGGATTGAAAACACCCTGGGAGCGAACAAGGTACTGTTGACTCATTCCTGCACCGCCGCATTGGAAATGAGCGCGCTGCTTTGCAATATCGAGCCGGGAGATGAGGTAATCATGCCGTCGTTTACCTTCGTGAGTACAGCCAACGCCTTTGTACTCCGGGGCGGGGTGCCGGTTTTTATTGATATCCGGGAAGATACGTTAAACATTGACGAGAGGCTCATTGAAGGTGCCGTAACGAAGAGATCAAAGGCTATCGTGCCTGTACATTACGCGGGGGTACCATGTGACATGGCCGTTATCATGGAGATTGCCGGTGAAAAGGGTTTGCGAGTGATCGAGGATGCCGCCCAGGGATATTTTAGTACGCACCGGAACCGGCACCTGGGCACCATCGGGGATTTGGGATGTCTTTCCTTTCACGAGACGAAAAACATAATCTCCGGGGAGGGCGGGGCCCTGCTTATCAATGATCCCGAGTTGACCGGCCGGGCGGAGATTATATGGGAGAAGGGAACCAACCGGAAGCGGTTTTTCCGGGGAGAGGTGGATAAGTATACGTGGGTGGATTACGGTTCCAGTTATTTGCCCAGTGATATTGTCGCCGCTTTTTTATTTGCGCAGCTTGAGATGGCTGAAACCATTATCACGGCAAGGCGCCGAACTTTTGAACTGTACATGGCGGGTCTGAAACGTCTGGAAGCGCGAGGAGTTGTGCGGTTGCCGGCCGTTAATGCCCAGGGAACGAGCAATGGACATATCATGTACATTATCAGCGACTCTCTGGATGAACGGACCCGCCTGACCGCATACCTCCGGGAGCGCGGCATTTACGCGGTATTTCATTATGTCCCGCTGCACTCTTCCCCCATGGGGGAGAAATATTGCCGGACACATGGAGATTTGAGGCATACGAATGGCATCAGCGATCGGCTCCTGCGTTTGCCGTTATATTTCGGGATGACGGATGACGACGTTGAGCGGGTGGTTGCGGCGGTAGAAGAATTTTATAAAAAATAGGTGAAGGCAGCGTAAACCAAACTGCCTTCACCTTTCTTATTCCTTATTCTTTGGGTTCCAATATAATATTACTTGGAACTTTGATACAGCATGGCTACCTGATTCGGGGTCAGTGCCCGGTGGAAAATCATCACATCATCGATGTCGCCGTTAAAAAAAGTATTATCCGCCCCGAATGCCCAAATATGAGGGTATAATTTTACGCCGTCATATGAGCGCGCCAATGATCCGACACCGATAAAACCCCAGGACGCCAACCCGGTGCCAATGGGTCCATTGGCAGCTCTTGAAGCCACTTCTTGTCCATTAACATATAATTTGCTGACCGTCGAATCACAAGTTGCGACGATGAAATGCCACTGTCCATCAGCATAATCTCTCTCGGGCACCAGACTAAAGGTGGTACCCGCCGCATTGGTAACGGCCCAGTCCGCATTTAGCTGTTCTTTGGAATTTTTCAGGGTAAGGTGCCAGTATTGAGATTTGTCGAATGACACAATATGTTGAATTTTATCTGATGAGGATCTGATCCACGCGCCGGTGGTTATCTCATCGATTGTTTCCCCGGCCCATGCGTTGCTGCCGTCAGCAGGCCCGTAAAACATATTCAAAGCGATATAATTAGTACTTTTTGTTAAGATTGAGTTGACAATTGAGTATGCGCTGTTGGGTTTCCCGAACCGGTCTATAGTCAGCTTGGGGCCGAAAATCTCACCATCATGGCCGTTGCCCGTGGCATCTGTCGCATCTCCATCAAATGGATAATACGCAACTGGCATGGGAACATCGACCCTTTCCACGCGAACCGTGATTGTCATATTGCTATTGTTGTTCCCTCGGTCTGTCACTTGGATTTCAGCCGTTCCTGCCCGCGGGTTGGCCGGCAGCCGGAGAAAGGCCCTTGCATTCGCATAGACAGTCGTGTCCGCATCTACAATGACGACATTGCGGTTGCTGGAAGACCACACGTAATTGGGGGCGCTGGCCGCTTTATAGGTCACTGCTTCCAATGTCTTGGCTTGATAGGCAGCCCAGCTCGTAAAGAGCGGTTGATCGGTGCTGATGAAACTCATGTCAATCGTATCTTCGCCCCAGGGATTGGTGGCGGTGGAGTTGACATAGACCGTACCGGCAATGCCGTCAAAGAAATCGCAGGTTTCGAATACACCGGTAATGTTCTGTTGGTCTGCATTGCTATTATCATTGATTGATATATTCAGAGTTGATGTGTTTGCGCAATTTCTGGCGGGGAAAATAGAGCTTTTATAATGGAGCCAGTAAAAACTATCGGCAAAATCAACGATCTCATCCTGGATGTGACGCAGGGTATCTGCCAGATCGGTATCAGAAGCCGGCACGGAATAGTATCCCGCGTTGGCAAAGGCCTTCAGGTCATTGAGATTGGCTCGGGTGACCAGATCGTCAGCCACGCCTACGCAGATGACCTGTTTGTTGTCTTTGATTTCTCCCAGGACCGCACCCTTGTTGACAAATCCGAAAAGGGAATCCCATCCATCGGTCAGGACCACCAAAACCCCCTGACGAAGCTGGCTGCCTACCGTTCGTGGAGCCTGGTTATTTTGCCATAGGCGCAGGGCATCTACCATTCCGCCAAAAAAGTTAATGGGGCCGAAGCCTCTTGGGATAGCATCGATGGCCGCCTCGAGCGTGGCAATGTCCGTGGTGAAATCCTGAACAATCCGGCTGTCGCCCCCCTCAGAAAACGACCAGATGGCGATTTCCTGCTGGTTGCGGCCGGCGGCGTCCAGAATCGGACCCTTGTTGTAATCCGGATCATCAAGTTTATTGATAAAAGCACGATGCACAAAAGCCTTGGCAGCTTCTTTCATCAGCGCCAGGTTGTCGCCGTCCGCATCGGTGCTGGGGGAATTGTCGATGAGCAGGACGGTTTTTAACGTATAGGTGTGGGTCGACGGCAGGCGGTTGCGCTTGCGCAGATTGGTTTCGGATGTTTCGCGATCCACCTGGTTTTCAAGAGCCGTTCCCTTGTTTTCGACCAGAGTGAATTCCTCGCGCTTCATGTCGGGAATCCATTTCCACTGGTTGTTAGTCGGATCGGTTTCCCTGACCTGGAAGGTGGCGTCCACGTTCCAGGGGCGTTCGGATTCTATGACATGCCGGAGTATCTCATAGGAAAATTCGCGCAGCAGTATGATGACCTTCAGGTTCGCGGAAACGCCGTTGGCGGTGTCCGTGACCCGGATGAAGGTTTCGCCGACATTGTTAGCGGTGACGACTGCTGCGGGGCTGTTGCCGGGTTTGGGATCAACCGAAACCACGTTGCTGTTTAAGGATGTCCACGTAAATTTCGAAGGCACTTTGCCGGTGCGGGAATAGGTGAGGGCCGATAGTTCATCCGTCACGGACCCGATGGCCTGGCCTCGTTCCAGCAAATACGTAACTTCCGTGATGCCTGATGGGTCCGAGGTGCTGGCGTTGAAATAAACCCCTTCGCCTGCGATGAATTCTTTGCTGGAAAACGTGCCGGTAATGCCGGCGTTGTCGCCTTTATTTATATTTCCGGCAATGGCCAGATCGACAATGTGATCCCGACGGGCGCCCGGCGCCCCGACCTGCTCGCTTCGGTACTGAATCCAGTAAAAGGAGTCCGCAAAGGTAAGCATCCGTTCCTGGATGATTGTAATCTGGTCCGGGAGTCGGGTTTTATCGGTTTTGGGCACCGGGAAATATCCTCCGTTTCCGAGAGTTTCCATGTCCGCCAGGATGCCGGCGGAAATCCCTGAGCCCACAGGTACCGTGATCACCCGCTTGTTGTCGTAGTCACGGGTCGCAACGGCGTCTTTGATGTTGTATAAACCGGCGGTATCCAAGCCCTGGGTAATAGCCACCACAAAGCCCTGGGTCAGGGTTTTGGATGCGGGGGAGGGATTTTCATCCCAGAGGCTAAGGGCATAAATGACGGCGCCATAAAAATTGGCCGTTCCATAGGAGCGCTGAATAGCTCTGGAATTGCCAGGGGTTAAATATTGATTTAATAATGATGTGTTGGCGGTAAAATCACTGATCAACTCCGGAGCCCCAGCATTATCAAACGCAACAATGGCGAACTCCTGCTGTTTTTTTTTATCAATGATATCAGGATTTTCCGGATCAAAAAAAGCCTTGGCCCCTTCCATTATTTTATTGAGCATCTCGGGGGATACGCTTGATGAGTTATCGATCAGGATGACGGTTTTCAACTGGTAGGTATACTCAGGGGGGAGCAGGTCCCGCTTGCGAATGTTGATGTTGGCCGTTGCTGGGTCCAGAAGGACGTCGTTTTCATGGATTTTGAAATCAGTGGTCTTTAATCCGGATATGCCGGCGCCGTCCTGATCGGTTACCTGGAAGGTCAGGTTGACGAACCAGGGAGCCTGGGCGTAAAATTTCAATCCGGTGTTGCCGGCATTCAGCAACGTGGCGGATGATGTGGATTCAGTTCCCGGTACCCCGTCATAACCGGTCAGATAATACGCCCCTGATGAGCCTCCGCTAGTGCTGTCGCTGCATCCGATGATGCCGCCCATCGCTATCAGGAAAATGATGGACAGTGCCATCACAAATACGCGGTGGCATGAATAACGGAGGTTCTTTTTCTGGCTGATCATGTGTGTCACTCCCCTTTTTAATTTCATCTGAATTGGGTGTGGATGCGGATATTTTTTTATTGGATTTCGTCGTTTATCAATGTTTACAACGTTCACCGAACGCACAACATCGATAGGAAATGTAAGCATTAGATACCATAATCATATCAGAATGCAATAAAAATGTTTTGGGGTCAAACCTTGATTTGTGATTAAGGGCGAAAACACCTGTTAATTTTGACCCCTCCCGTAACAGTGGCTGTCCCCAATTTTTCTACAGAGCGCAGGCCCGTCCGGATTTAGCAAATTTTTCAAGAATGCCGGCCCGTTCCTGGTTTAATTTCTGATAATAAGACAGGGTCAGCATTTCAAATTCATCCACCGCGTATTGATTGCCGCAATAAATCAGGGCGCCGGAAATAATTTCTTTTTGAAATACCTTGATACGTGGCGCGCGTTCAGCAGGTTGACGGTTTGGTGCAGAGCCTCCTCGATGTCAAACCGGCAATGAGGTTTTTTTGTTTTTTCGCCTGGTCATGGGGCAACAGCAGGGCGATATCTGTGTCGCTGTCCGGCTTGGCGGCGTTTTCCGCATGGGAACCAAACAGATAAATTCCTTCCACGGCGGGAAAATGCGCCAATCCCGTGCTGATGATAATATTATGTTTTTTCATGATAATTTTCCCCAATTATCCTTCCTTTTGACCGGTCCAAATGGCGGCATCAGGCTTCCAGCACTTCCCGCAGTTCTTCGCGACAACTTTCAAGGGTTTCCGTATTTGCATAAACACCCTTACACCCTTACATTCGGGAATTTCTCCATAATAACTGCCATCATCGGGCAGGATTTCGTACTTTGCCTGGCGGAGCGCCGCGTGGACGTATTCAATGCGAGGCTTGGGGTCAAACCTTGATTTGTGATTAAGGGTGAAAATACCTGTTAATTTTGTTAATTTTGCCCATTCAGGCTCGGGAGCCCACTTGATGATACCGTTCCAAGCCGTCGGGGGCGAGGTCTTCACCTTCATGCCGGCAGATATATCTCCAAGGAGATGAGATCCACGGCCTCAAGCCGAGTTATATTTTAGTGCTGGAGGCTGTTTTGTTAACGTTCATAGAAATCCCTTTACATCTGTCCCTGAAAATTGTTAAATGGACTAAGCTATGTGGTC
>Ga0351951_1007_pt1 | contig 20915 bp, 19 predicted proteins | sample BONcelT113001H14_FD_205816 | JGI IMG/M metagenome (GOLD analysis project Ga0351951, IMG submission 205816) | Enriched cells from coal bed in the Powder River Basin, Montana, United States - BONCAT cells T11 rep3 HSBNCT.T11.300.1.H14 ...
ACCAACCCGTTGAACAACAGGTGGAAATTTTAATCAATCCTGATGAGCAATTCAGTAAATTCAGGACAGAAGACAAAACCGGAGCTTTTATTGTACCCTTCAGCCTCGATGGTCACCGCGACGAATTTACCTATGACCGCAATTCCCAACCTTCGATCTCACTCGAAAAAGCCCTTGAACTGTTAAGGAAAGGTGTAATCACCAAAGACAACTTCAAAGGTGATGCCGACAACCTTATTTCGGCCGGATCCATTGCCGACAAGGCCGTGTTCACCATCAAAGAACTCAAGATCGCAGAAAGGGTGTTGAACAACGTTGAAATTACTGTATATCATAACCTGAAATACGGGTTTGTATTCGGACAACGCACCTTATCACAATTTGGCGCTTTTGAATTCAACACCAAAACGATGCAACTTCAGTTTCGATGAGCACTGATCAACGGTACAGCCTTCGTGGGGTTTCGGCATCGAAAGAAGATGTACACCATGCCATCCGCGCCATAGACAAAGGTCTGTTTCCCAATGCATTTTGCAAGATTATTCCCGACATACTGGGAGGCGACCCTGACTTTTGCAACATCATGCATGCCGACGGAGCAGGAACCAAATCCTCTCTGGCTTACCTGTACTGGAAAGAAACCGGCGATATTTCGGTGTGGGAAGGAATTGCGCAGGACGCAATAGTGATGAACACCGACGACCTGCTGTGTGTGGGCGCTACCGACAACATCCTGCTTTCGTCAACCATCGGGCGCAACAAAAACCTCATCCCCGGCGAGGTAATTGCGGCCATAATCAATGGCACCGAAAAATTCCTGGCTCAAATGCGCGACATGGGCATTGGTATATGGAGCACCGGCGGCGAAACAGCCGATGTAGGCGATCTGGTGCGCACCATCATCGTTGACAGTACAGTTACTGCCCGGCTTCAGCGCAATGAAGTGATCGAAAACCATATTCAGCTGGGTGATGTCATCGTGGGTCTTGCCTCCTTTGGTCAGGCAACCTATGAAAACAGTTATAACGGAGGCATGGGCAGCAATGGCCTTACTTCGGCAAGGCATGACGTGTTTCACAAGCTATTGGCCGTCAGATACCCCGAAAGTTTTGACCCGCTTGTGCCCGATGAACTTGTTTATTCAGGCCCTTTCGGCCTTACTGACCCCACCGAAGTGCCGGGGGTGAATGCCGGTCAGCTGGTACTGGCACCCACACGCACCTATGCCCCCATCATCAAAGCCCTGTTAAAGGAGTACCGACACAACATTAATGGTCTTATTCATTGCAGCGGAGGCGGGCAGACCAAAGTTCTTAACTTTGTGGACAAGCTGCATATCATTAAGGACAACCTCTTCGACACCCCTCCCCTGTTTCACATGATTCAGCAGGCATCTGGCACAGATTGGCACGAAATGTACAAAGTATTCAACATGGGCCACCGGATGGAAGTTTATACCGATGATAAAACGGCTGAAGCCTTGATTGAGGTTTCAAAATCGTTTGGGGTGGACGCGAAGGTGGTTGGAAGGGTTGAGGCGTCAGAGATAAAGCAGTTGACGATTGTTTGTGGCAAGGAGAGATTTTTGTATTAATTAGAGCTTATACCCACTCATTTTTTCGTACCCAAGGTTTACCAATAAACCTGCCAGCGCATTCGGATTCTTTCAACGGAATAAATGTGTTTGCTTACACTTTTTCAAAGAAGTAAGCATTAAACACTACAAACCATTGAATTGAAGGTTGAAAATCCATTTATGTTTACTTACCTCAAATTCCCTACCTTTGCACCCCAAAAAGCAGGAAAAGTGGAGATTACCGACAAGTTGGAAGACATCAGGCGCAGGTGGGAGGAAATGGGCGAACAGCTCAACGATCCTGCCGTTATGGCTGATATGAAACGATTCGTGAAGCTGAACAAGGATTACAAGGATATGGAACCTATTGTTGCAGCCTTCAAAGATTATAAGAACATCATTGCCAATATTGAACATGCCCGTGAAATCATGCGTAAGGAAAAAGACGAAGATTTCCGCAATATGGCCAAAGACGAACTTGATGAACTGAGTGCGCGAAAAGAAAAATTAGAAGAAGACATCCGGTTGATGCTTATTCCTAAAGACCCTCAGGACGATAAGAATGCAGTGGTGGAAGTGAGGGCAGGAACAGGTGGTGATGAAGCAAGCATATTTGCCGGCGACCTCTACCGAATGTATTTGAAATACTGTGAAAACAAAGGCTGGAAAACCGAGCTTGTTGACATGAACGAAGGCACTGTGGGCGGTTTCAAAGAAGTTGTTTTTAATGTCATCGGCCCGGGTGCCTATGGAATTCTCAAGTTTGAGTCAGGCGTCCACCGCGTTCAAAGGGTGCCCAAAACCGAAACACAGGGCCGCATCCACACATCGGCTGCCTCAGTGGTTGTGTTGCCAGAAGCTGAAGAATTCGACATTGAATTGCTTGATAAAGACATTCGAAAAGATACTTTTTGTTCTTCGGGACCAGGTGGTCAGTCAGTAAACACTACCTACTCAGCCATCAGGCTAACACATATCCCAAGCGGCATTGTGGTTTCATGCCAGGATGAGAAATCACAGATCAAAAACCTCGCTAAAGCCATGAAAGTGCTGCGCACCAGATTGTTTGAGCGCGAATACAGCAAATACCTCGAAGAAATTGCCTCCAAACGGAAAACGATGGTTTCGACTGGCGACCGCTCAGCCAAAATACGCACCTACAACTGGCCTCAGGGAAGGGTAACCGATCACCGGATCAACCTAACCCTGTATAACCTTTCGGCAATTATTGATGGCGACCTTGATGAAACAATCGAAAAGCTTCAAATGGCCGAAAACGCCGAACGCCTGAAAACAGAACTTGGTTAAATCATCAGATATGACACGAGAAGGATTGTTTGAACAAATCCGCCAAAAAAAATCATTCCTGTGCGTGGGCCTTGATACCGACCCTGACAAAATCCCTGTGCATCTGAAGGATGAAGAAGACCCTGTATTTTCGTTCAACAAATCCATTATTGACGCAACAGCACCATATGCGATTGCCTACAAACCCAATATTGCCTTCTATGAGATGCAAGGCATTGCAGGCTGGGCTTCTCTCGAAAAAACAATTGACTACCTCTGCACGGCTTATCCCGAAATGTTCACCATCGCAGATGCCAAAAGAGCTGACATCGGAAACACATCTGCAGCCTATGCGCATGCCTTTTTGCATAAATTGGGCTTCGACGCCATAACTGTTGCGCCATACATGGGCAAAGATTCAGTGGAGCCATTTTTAAGGTATAATAACAAATGGGCAATTTTGCTGGCCCTGACTTCAAATCCGGGCTCAAAGGATTTTCAATACCTCGAAACTGATGACAAAGGCAAAAAACTTTTCGAGCATGTGCTGATTAACTCACAACAATGGGCCGGGCCAGACCAAATGATGTATGTTGCCGGCGCAACCCACCCTGAAGAATTTGGAAAGATCCGTAAACTAGTACCCAATCACTTTCTATTGGTGCCAGGTGTAGGCGCACAGGGAGGCGACCTTTTTGAACTGGCCAAAGTGGGGCTCAACAGCCAATGTGGACTGATCGTAAACTCCTCAAGGGCAATCATCTATGCCTCTACAGGTCTTGATTTTGCTGAACAGGCAGCCTTTGAAGCACAAAAAGTACAAATGCAGATGCAGCAGTTGCTTGTGGAATTCAACCTTATCCACAGCTCATAAATAACCCGGAACCTAAGCCCCGGGTTGTTCAGTTTTGGAGTTTTTTCCTTATAGCCCTTCCAGTACTGTTGTCCAACCGTACTTGTCTTCTATCTCACCTTCCTGAATGGACCGAAGTGTAATGTAGAGTTTAGTTGAATATGGCCCGGCAATATCGCCATACTGATACACTTTCTTGGTTTCGCGGTCAACAATTTTCTTGATGGGCGAAATGATGGCTGCTGTACCACAGGCACCCACTTCTTCAAAAGTCTCGAGTTCTTCGAGTGGCACAGGCCGTCTTTCTACCTTAAGACCAATCTCCTCGGCTATCACCTCAATACTTTTGTTGGTTATTGATGGCAAAATGGTGCACGATTTAGGTGTAATGTAGGTTTTGTTCTTGATCCCGAAAAAGTTCGCCGGGCCGGCCTCGTCAATGTATTTCTTCTCTTTTGCATCGAGAAACAATACTGAGCTGAACCCATCTGCATGTGCCCTGTCAGCAGGCCTGAGGCTTGCAGCGTAATTACCACCAACTTTTATGTGTCCGGTGCCTTGGGGGGCAGCTCTGTCGTAATCATGAACCAGTTCGATGGCAACCGGATTAAATCCTTCTTTAAAATAAGGGCCTACCGGAGTGACAAAAACCACAAACATATACTCTTTGGCAGGCTTAACCCCCACCTGGGGTCCTGAGCCAAACAAAAGAGGCCTGATGTATAGCGCTGACCCTGTGCCATAAGGAGGTATAAAACGGGCGTTCATCCTGACAGCTTTTTCGATGGCCTCAAAAAACAACTCATCCGGAACTTTGGCCATCATGATGCCCGAAGCAGACATACGCATCCGTTTTGCATTATCCTGCCAGCGAAACAAACGGACTTTACCATCTTTTCCACGATAGGCTTTCAGGCCTTCAAAAGCCTCCTGACCATAGTGTAATCCTGTTGCGGCCATATGAATACTGATATACTCAGACGAACTAACTTCCAGCTGACCCCATTCGCCGTTGCGCCAGTAACACCTGACATTGTAATCCGTTGGATAATAACCAAATGGCAAGCTTTTCCAATCAATACTTTCCATATTTTTTGTTTTAAATGATTAGCCTTACTTCAAGCAGGCTAAGGTACATAAATATTTACAACCTGTGCTGGAAGGGGCTTTTTTGGAATCAATCTAAGAAAAAAAACAGGAGGCTTATCAAATCATGTACTTAAACCATGAAAGGAGCAGAGCAAGGGCAAGTGCAGGCAACAGACTGAGTATCCGGATCGTGGTAATTCGAAGGAGATTCAGTCCAAGACCCACTAAAATAACTCCACCGGTAGCAGTCATGTCCATGATCAGGCTTTCGGGAAGAAACGCACCAAAATGATATGCCAGCAAAGTAAGGCCGGCCTGATACAAAAACAGGGGAACAACTGAAAACAGGACGCCTGCTCCCAGGCCCGAAGCAAGTGCAATGGACGAAATGCCATCCATTAGTGATTTTATGTAATACAATTCGCGCTGGCCTTTCATTCCCTCTTCGATAGCTCCCAGTATGGTCATCGAACCCATGCAGAAAAGCAAAAAAGCTGTCAGCAGTCCCTCATTAAAGGTTTTGCCTTTGGTATTAAAACTTTTACCCAGCCTTTGAGCGAGGGTATCAAAAAAAGCTTCAAGCCTGAGGGCCTCTCCAAGTAATCCACCTAATATCAAGGAAAGGATCACCACCAACCACTCATCAGCCCTAAACGCCATATAAAACCCAAGCACAAGTGTAAACAACCCAATGGCCTGAAAAGTAATCGTGCTGTAACGCTCAGGCACCCTTGAATGAAAAAACAAGCCGATAAAGCTCCCGACACCAACAGCCAGCACATTAATTATAGTACCAAGAATGATCATGTCAGGGAAAGTTTTTCGAGGGCAGTTTCAAGGTAATGAGTCGCTATTCCATATTCGTGCTTAAGACCGGCGATCTGCTCATTAATTAGAACTGTATTAACAACCCCCATATGTTTTACACCTGCCAGCATAATGTTTTTCGGAGTGTGTTCGGCCTCAATAAACTCCATGATCCTTGTTTTGTAGCTATATTTTTCCATCAACAGTGCCCTAAGGGTGTCCGTGAGTATTTCTGCCTGACGCTCAAGGAGGATTCCATACCTGAACAATGGAAGGCTCGGTTTGCTGCTCAGAATTTCCTGACGAACCTGTTTGTGGCAACAAGGGGCGCAAACAATCAGCGAGGCTCCTGCATGTATGCCGGCGGCAATTGCATCATCAGTCGCAGTATCACAAGCATGAAGGGCAATTAATATATCTGTTTCGCTCAGGGGGTAACTGTTTATGGAGCCTTCAACAAAATCAAGACCCTCTAACTTGTGATTTCTGGCAATCCGGTTTGTGAGTTCAACGAGTCCGGCACGCTGCTCAACACCAGTTATTGAAAAGTTGTTGCCAACCTTTTTCTTTAGATATTCATAAAAAGCAAAGGTGAGGTAGGCTTTTCCTGACCCCATATCCACAACTTTCAGCTTTTTAGACCAGCCCTGCGGCATGAGAGGTTCGAGCAGACCGATATATTTATCCACCTGTTTGAATTTGTGTTGCATCGAAGGCAACACAACACCCTCTCTGCTTGTGATTCCCAGATCAAACCAATAAGGTTGTAAAGGATCCAGAAAGCGGCTCTTTCTCCGGTCGTGCTCCAGATTTGGTGTTCGTTGCACATCATTCTGCCTGATTACAAGACGTGAATTTCCACTTTTTGAAGCCAACCATTCATATTCAGATTGAACCCCAAACAGATTGGCAGCCCTGAAACTTCCCAATAATCTTCGGACTTCTTCAACGGCCTGTTCCGGCAATAAATTCTGTGTTGTATGCTTCCCTTCCTCGCTGTAAACAAATGAAAGCAATTGTACACCTTTAATTATAACAGGTTTCACGAATACATTCCGCGGACCAGCATTCTTCTGTTTTGGCTTGCTAAGTGTCAGTTTGACCAGCTTGCCTTCCCCGGCCAATCTGGTAATATGCCTCAACAACTCCTCAATACTGTCATCATTCATTGGTCAAGCCTGCTTTTGTAAGGCAAATGTAGGAAAATAAAGGGCTGAGAAGGACGAAAGGAAGGAACTGCAGAAAAAACGACTGCTCCAATTTGTCGGTTCACTGTCTTTGAAGGGTCAAAATGTCAGTAAGCCGCCTATTGGCATATACTTTGATCCGGTAGCGGAAACAAAAACCTATCAGTCATGCAAAAAGGAACCATTGAAGTTAAGACAGAAAACATTTTCCCGATTATTAAAAAATTCCTCTATTCGGACCATGAGATATTTCTGCGTGAATTGGTCAGCAATGCGGTGGATGCAACGCAAAAACTGAGAACATTGGCTGCAAACGGTCAGTTCAAAGACGAACTTGGTGACCTTACCATTCAGATTGAGGCCGATAAAAAGAAAAAAACCATCACCATCCGCGACAATGGGATTGGTATGACGCAGGAAGAGGTTGAAAAATACATTAACCAGATTGCATTTTCGAGTGCAGAAGAATTTGTAAAGAAATTCAAGACTAAATCACAGGCCGAAGCCAACGCCATCATCGGCCATTTTGGTCTCGGTTTCTATTCTGCCTTTATGGTTGCAGAAAAAGTTGAACTGAACACCAAAACATACAAAAAGGGAGGAAGCACCAAAGCGGTAAAATGGGAGTGTGACGGCAGTCCGGAATATTCAATTTCGGAAAGTGATAAAAAAGACCGCGGAACAGAAGTTGTCCTGCACATTGACAAAGAAAACGCTGATTTCCTTGAAGATTACAAGATCAGGGAACTGCTGAATAAATACTGTAAGTTTCTGCCCGTGCCAATACAGTTTGGCACAAAAAAAGAGGAAGAAACCATTGAAGGAGAAACAGACAAGGATGGTAATCCAAAAACAAAGACAGTAGAGAAACCCTGGATTATTAACAATACCAATCCATTATGGAAGAAAACCCCAGCCGACCTTAAAGATGAAGAATACAAGGACTTCTACCGTGAATTGTACCCTTACAACTTCGATGAGCCACTTTTCCACATTCATCTGAACGTTGACTATCCCTTTAACCTTACCGGAATACTTTATTTCCCGAAGGTAAAAAACAACTACGAGTTTCAACGAAACAAGATTCAACTCTATTGTAACCAGGTGTTTGTGACTGATTCGGTTGAAGGCATCGTGCCCGACTTTCTTACCCTGCTGCATGGTGTGATTGACTCGCCCGACATCCCACTCAACGTGAGCCGTTCGTTTTTGCAAAGTGATCAGAATGTCAAGAAAATCTCAGGCCACATTTCAAAAAAAGTTGCAGATAAACTCGAAGACCTCTTTAAAAAAGATCGTGAGAACTTTGAAAAGAAATGGGACGACATTAAAATTTTCATTCAGTATGGGATGATTTCCGATGCGAAATTCTTCGAGCGGGCCGAAAAATTTGTACTGCTGAAAAATACTGACGGGAAATACTTCACGCTTGATGAATATCAGAAGCACATTGAGACATCGCAGAAGGACAAAGACAATAAGCTGGTTTTCCTTTATGCAACCAACAGGGACGAACAGTTCAGCTATATCGAAAGTGCCCGGTCGAGGGGTTATGATGTACTCATGATGGATGGCGTACTCGACAGCCACTTCATCAATTCCCTGGAACAAAAACTCAAAGACAGCAGCTTTGCCCGGGTTGACTCAAACACAATAGACAAGCTCATCACAAAGGATGACAACCAATTACCCACGAAATTAGATGAGCAGCAAAAAGAAACGTTGAAATCATTTGTTGAATCACAGGTTGACAACAAACAATTTGAGGTTGTTTTTGAAAACCAGAGCGAAACCGACATGCCTGTATTGATTATCCAAAATGAATTTATGCGCCGTATGAAAGATATGAGCGCAGTAGGCGGAGGCCCAATGATGGGGTTAGGTGATCTTCCGGATTCATACAGTCTGGTGATAAACACTAACCATCCGGTAATAAGCGGCCTCGCTCAGTCAAGCGACGAAAACCGGACTCAAATATTCAGGCAATTGTTTGATCTTGCCAGACTTTCCAAGAACCTGCTCAAAGGCAAAGAACTTAATGAGTTTATCAACAGAAACATGCATAACGTAAGCAATCAGTAAAATTGACTGACCTTTGGTTGTCCGAATCAAGATCAAATTATTAAGATCATTTGCCGGTTAAAGCCTGAAAAACAAAAATTAACGTAATTTAGCAGAGTAAATACAACAATAAACATGAAAAAGAGCCTTATTGTCATTTTAGTGATCCTCGCTGTGGTGTTTATCCTCTACAGTATGTTCAAAAACACCTACAACAACCTGGTAACCAAAGATGAAGCCGTAACCGCCCAGTGGGCGCAGGTTGAAAATGTGTACCAGCGCCGTGCCGACCTCATTCCCAACTTAGTAAGTACAGTTAAAGGATTTGCTGAACAGGAACAGGAAGTGCTGATCGGGGTTGTGGAGGCAAGGGCCAAAGCTACCAGCATGAACATTGATGCATCAAAGCTGAACGAAACCAATATGCAGGCTTTCCAGCAGGCACAGGATGGACTTGCAGGGGCATTGTCGCGGCTCATGGTGGTGGTTGAAAAATACCCTGATCTGAAATCAAACCAGAATTTCCTTGAACTACAATCCCAGCTTGAGGGAACCGAAAACAGGATTGCTGTTGAGCGCCAGAAATTCAACGACACAACAAGAGACTTAAATACATACCTCAAACGCTTTCCGCAAACACTTTTTGCGCGTATGTTTGGTTTTGATGAAAGGCCATATTTCGAGGCTGTAAAAGGGGCCGAAGTGGCACCTAAAGTTGAATTCTGATTAAAGCCCAAACCATGCCCGACGCAAAAAACTTCTTCACCACAGCCGATAAAGAGCATATTACAGAGGCTATTCGTGAAGCCGAAAAGGCCACTTCAGGTGAGATCAGGGTGCACCTTGAAAACAATTGTCCGGAAGATGTGCTCGACAGGGCGGCCTATTTATTCGACCAGCTTAGAATAAATCAAACGGAATTAAGAAACGGAGTGTTGTTTTACTTGGCTGTGAAAGACAGGAAGTTTGCAATTATCGGTGATGTAGGGATCAATGCTTTGGTTGAGGAACATTTTTGGGAAGACATCAAATTGCTCATGGGCGAACATTTCAAACTCGGTGAGTTTGTTACCGGGCTGCAAAAGGGAATACAAAAGGCAGGAACGAAACTCAAAAAACACTTTCCGGTTAATACTGATGACGTGAACGAATTAAGTGACGAAATCTCATTCCTTTGATCATATGGCAACAACAATAACAATTGGCATGGATGTCAGTATGCGAAACAGTCACAGGATTCTTACTGCCCTTATTATCCTTACATTAAGCATCACTTCCTTAAGTGCCCAAAATATACCAACCAGGCCTGCCCCTCCCAGACTGGTAAATGATTTTACAGGCATCCTGACTAAAAACCAGATTCAACAGCTCGAATCAAAGCTGGTAGACTACAACGACTCCACCTCGACTCAAATTGTTGTAGTGCTTGTTTCTGAACTTGGCAACTTTGAAGCTGCCGATTTTGCCTATAAACTTGGTGAAAGTTGGGGTGTGGGCCAAAAAGGAACAAATAACGGAGCAGTTGTATTAATCAAGCCTAAAACACAAAAGAGCAAAGGAAGGGCGTTTATTGCCACGGGTTACGGTCTTGAAGCAGTTATTCCTGATGCACTTGCACGAAGAATTGTTGAAATCGAGATGATTCCATCCTTTATGGAAAATAATTATTTCGAAGGGATTGATAAAGCCCTGAATACGATGATCTCCCTTGCTTCTGGAACATACACCTCGGATGAATACCTGAACCGTCAGCAAGAATCCCCGTCTGGCGCCTGGTTTGTTCCAATAGTGATAATTGCCATCATTTTTCTGATGATGAAGTTATCGCGGTCGAACAACCATATCGGAAACAATAAAAACCTTCCTTTATGGACGGCACTTTGGCTTGCCAGTCAGGCGGGCAGGAGCCATGGTGGAAGTTGGGGAAGTTTTTCAGGGGGTTCGAGAGGATTCGGTGGCGGGGGATTTGGCGGGTTCGGTGGAGGCAGTTTTGGCGGTGGAGGTGCTGGTGGTAGCTGGTAGCAGCCTGCGTTTCTCGCAAATGACATAAATCATATTGACCAACAGATAATTCCAGTCTCCTGGCATAGACAGCCACGAAATTTTATCATAAAACAGGTATTCTTTTACCTGTTTTTTTTTTGGAAATGAAATGTTACTATATTTGAACTTTCAATTGAACCAACCAGACCAAATATCAACACCCTGTTAATTATGATATTAACAGTTTACTGGAATCCAAAATCCACTTCAATAACATTAGCATCAAATATGATGATCAGATTTTTACCCCTGTTAACCAAGATTAACCGGGTGTTGTTGATCATGCTGTTTACCGGATTACTGATGTTCGGAAAGCATACCAACGCTCAGACACCCGAGGCCGAAAAGAATTTTCAGGTTTGTAAAGCCTGTCACAACATTGACGGCCCAAAACTGATCGGGCCTAACCTTGCCGGCGTAACCGAGCGCAGGACTACTGAATGGCTGATAAAATTTATCAAAAACTCGCAGGAGGTAATCCAGTCCGGAGATCCTATTGCTGTTCAGCTGTTCGAGGAATACAACCGTATTCCCATGCCACCAAACCCCCTTTCTGACGATCAGATCATGGATCTGTTGGCTTACATCGAAAATGGAGGCAAAGTTGCTGATGAATATGCCCAAGCTGCTCCAACCGATGAGCAGGTAGCGCAAAAACAGGCATTGGTCGAAGAAATGCAGGCCAAACATGCACAAAAAGAAGCCAGGCTGATCGAACTTGAAAGGGATGCCAACCGTAACTTTGGAACAACCTTTATTATCACGTTGATTATACTGATTGTTGTTTTGTTCGACTTACTTGTGACCAAGGTAATCAAAGCAAGATTTGTTCACACCATAATCATCTTAGTGTCTGTGTTTATTATAGGTGAAATCCTTTATAAGGAAGCCACGATGCTTGGCCGTCAGCAATATTACCAGCCCGAGCAACCGGTTTGGTTCTCACACAAAATACATGCTGAACAAAATAAAATTGACTGCAATTACTGCCACAGTTCAGTTGAAAAAGGCAAAAGTGCCGGAATACCAAGCACACAACTGTGTATGAACTGCCATAATGTTGTCAGGTCGGGTAAGATTACAGGAACTGTTGAAATTGCCAAAGTACTTGAGTCTTGGGAAACAGGAAAACCGATTGAATGGATAAGGATACATAACCTCCCTGACCATGTCTATTTTAACCATGCCCAGCATGTTCAGGTGGGCAAGCTTGATTGTGCCGAATGTCATGGACAGGTCGAAAAAATGGATGAAGTGATGCAGGTACACGACCTGAGCATGGGCTGGTGTCTCGAATGCCACAGAAAAACAGAGGTACAGTTTACCTCAAACTCGTTCTATGCCACATACGAAAAGCTCCATGAGCAGCTTAAAAACGGTCAGATTAAAAAAGTTACAGCCGACATGGTTGGCGGCGACAACTGTATGAAGTGCCATTATTAATCAATTTATTGATCACACTCCCTATTCATGGAAAAAAAATATTACAAAAGCCTCGAGGAACTTAGGATAGCTCCTGAACAGTTTCAAAGCGGTGAAATGCTGGGCGACAAGAAAAGTTTACTTCAAATGGAGCAGGAATTGAAGCAATCATCTGGTCCAAACCGCCGCGATTTTCTAAAACTATTTGGATTTACAGTTGCTTCAGCCGCTGTTGCCGCAAGCTGCGAACAGCCTGTACGAAAAGCAATTCCATTTCTTATTCAACCTGAAGAAATTACACCCGGAAAAGCCAATTACTATGCATCCACATTCTATGATGGAAATGACTACTGCAGTATATTGGTAAAAGTCAGGGATGGACGTCCGATCAAGATAGAAGGGAATACCCTCTCAACAGTTACCGGAGGTGGGACAAGTGCCAGAACGCAGGCCAGCGTGCTGGATCTTTATGACAACACCCGCTACAAGGCGCCACTCGCACAGGGACAGGAATACAGCTGGGAACAAATTGATAATGAAGTTCCTAAAAAACTTAGCGATATTGCTGCACGTGGCGGAAAAATTGTCGTGCTCAGCCCTACTCTTATCAGTCCTTCGACCAAAGCGGCAGTTGATTTGTTTATCAACCGATATCCAGGCACTGAACATATAAAATACGACACAACATCTGCCAGTGCTATCCTCAGAGCCAACGAAGTCAGTTTTGGCAGATCATTCATCCCTGCCTATCAGTTCGACAGGGCAGAAGTGATCGTAAGTTTTGATGCTGATTTTCTGGGCACCTGGCTCTCCCCTGTTGAGTTCACAAAGCAATACATCAGCAAAAGAAAACTCCACGAAGGCAACAAAACCATGTCGCGGCATATTCACTTCGAATCCGGCATGTCGCTCACAGGCTCCAATGCTGATAAGCGCGTTGTAATAAAACCTTCACAGCAAAAGACTTATGTCGCCCAGTTATTGCTTGCATTGACAGGTAATGCTCAGGATAATCCTGAAATAGAAAAGATTGCAGGAGAATTATCTTCAGCTAAAGGTAAATCTCTGGTGGTAAGCAACAGCCAGGACACCGAAACGCAGATGATGATTATTGCCATCAATGAGATTCTGAGCAACTATGGATCAACACTGCTTACTGATGTTCACCTGAAATTAAAGCAGGCCGACGATTCAGCGATGGCCAGACTCATTGACGAAATGGCACAAGGCAAGATTGAAGGCATTGTGTTGTACGATGTGAATCCTTCGTATGACTACCCCGATCGGGAAGCATGGATAAATGGTCTGCAAAAAACACCATTAAAAATAACCTTCAACAGCAGCAAAAATGAAACCAGCGAAATGGCTGATTATGTCTGCCCTGATCATCACTATTTAGAATCATGGAATGATTATGAAGTAAAAACAGGCCATTACAGCTTATCGCAACCTGCTATCAGGCACATTTTCAACACCCGTCAGGCGCAGGAAAGCCTGCTGAAATGGTCAGGAGTTGATACCGATTTCAGAAACTTTATACAGGAGCACTGGAAACAAAACATATTTGCTGCCGACATAAACAGCTTTGTTTCATTGTGGAACACATGTGTACATGACGGAGTTTATGTTACAGGAAAGAAAGAAACCGGAATAGCAACGATTAACACTTCGGCAGCACTCGAATTGGCAAGCGCCAGTTCATCTGCCAATGCTGATGACAGCATCCAGCTTGATTTATATTATAATATCAGTGTCGGCAGCGGAAAACATGCCAACAATCCCTGGCTGCAGGAACTTCCCGACCCGATAACAAAGGTTTGCTGGGACAATTATGCAGCGGTATCACAAAAGCTTGCTGAAGAACTGGGTCTTGAAGACGAAAGTCTTGTCACCATCAACAAATTAGGGCCATTTCCTGTTTTGATCCAACCAGGTCAGGAAAGCCGTACGATTTCTATAGCACTCGGTTATGGCAGGGAGAAAGGCGGTAAATCAGCAGTTGGTGTTGGTGTAAACGCTTATCCTCTTGTAGGATTCAGCAACGGAGCCAGACAGCTTCAATCGGCTAACATTGATGTTGAAAAAGTCAATGGCAAATTCAGGCTGGCACGCACCCAGACCCACCATTCCATGGAGGGCAGGCAAATTGTTCGCGAAACAACACTGGCCGGATACCTTGAAAACCCTAAATCGGGCAACGAAGTCCGCGATGAGATTAAAAAACACCTCAAAACTATTTATCCCAAGAAAGAGTATGCCGGGCTTCACTGGGGAATGGCTATTGACCTGAATTCATGTATTGGCTGCAATGCTTGTGTGGTTGCCTGCTCAGCAGAAAACAATGTGCCGGTTGTGGGCAAGGAACAAGTGTTGATGGCCCGCGAAATGCACTGGATAAGAATAGACCGATATTATACAGGTGATCCGGAACATCCTGAGTTGGTCAGACAACCCGTTATGTGTCAGCACTGCGATAATGCTCCATGCGAAAATGTCTGCCCTGTTGCAGCCACCACGCATAGTGATGAAGGCATCAACCAAATGGCCTATAACAGATGTATCGGAACAAGGTACTGCAACAATAACTGTCCTTATAAGGTTCGTAGATTCAATTTCTTCGACTACACCAATGCTGATGCAATCAAAGGCAACTTGTATGACCACGAAGAAATGACGGTTGATCTCCGCCGACTGGTATTGAATCCTGATGTAACCACCCGTGCCAAAGGGGTCATCGAGAAGTGCTCTTTCTGCATTCAGCGCATTCAGGATAAAAAACTTACCGCAAAAATAGAAAACCGGCAGCTGGCAGATGGAGAAGTAGTAACAGCCTGCGCACAAGCCTGTCCGGCACAAGCAATAGTATTTGGAAACCTGAACGATAAGGAAAGCCGGGTTTCAAAGATGTTTGCCGATGAACGTAACTACCATGTTCTTGAAGAACTGCATGTGTTGCCATCTGTCGGATACCTGACCAAAGTTAAAAACACCAACGTATAAACCAAATCCTTCTAACGCATGTACGTATCTCCTATTCGAGAACCCCTCATCAGAGGAAACAAGGATTACAGCCAGGTTACCAGGGATATCCTGGCACCTATGGCAGGCAAGCCATCCAAATACTGGTACATGGGAATTACTCTTGCCGGCGCCGCAGCCCTTCTGGGCGCATGGGCATCCTACGAAACAGTATTTAACGGAATCGGCACCTGGGGGCTGAACAAAACTATCGGCTGGGCATGGGACATCACCAACTTCGTGTGGTGGGTCGGTATTGGTCATGCCGGAACATTTATCTCAGCAATTTTGCTGCTGTTCAGACAAAAATGGAGAACCAGTATCAACCGTTCTGCAGAAGCTATGACATTGATTGCCATTGCATGTGCCGGATTCTTTCCATTGATACACATGGGTCGCCTCCTTTTGGGATTCTTTATTTTTCCCTATCCAAATACGCGCGATTTATGGGTAAACTTTAACTCACCCTTGCTTTGGGACGTTTTTGCAATCAGCACCTATTTTCTTGTTTCTCTGGTGTTTTGGTATGTGGGCCTTATCCCTGACATTGGAACTGTCAGAGACAAAGCCACCAATAAGATCAGAAAAGCGATTTATGGATTTTTGAGCTTCGGCTGGACAGGTTCGGCCCGCCATTGGTCACGCCATGAAACCATCAGCCTTGTCCTTGCCGGACTTGCCGCACCATTGGTTTTGTCCGTGCATACCATCGTGAGTTTCGACTTTGCTACTTCAGTAATACCAGGCTGGCATACCACAATTTTCCCGCCATACTTTGTTTCGGGCGCAATTTTCTCGGGCTTTGCCATGGTACTCACCTTGCTGATAGTGGCATGAAAAGCCCTTAATCTGGAGGATTATATAACCATCAATCACATCGAATCGATGAATAAAATCATCATTCTGACAGGTTCGATTGTTGGTATTGCATACCTAACAGAGTTCTTCATTGCTTGGTACTCAGGTGTTGAATACGAGCAATACGCCTTCTTCAACAGGGCGTTTGGACCCTATGCATGGGCCTATTGGATCATGATGACCTGTAATGTGATTACCCCGCAATTGTTTTGGTTCAAAAAAATAAGGACCAGCGTTATTGCGACCTTCATCATTTCCATCTTTGTAAACATCGGAATGTGGTTTGAGCGCTTTGTTATAGTAGTTACCTCCTTGCACCGCGATTACCTTCCTTCGAGCTGGTCAATGTATAAACCTACTTTTGTTGAAGTAGGGCTTTACGTTGGTACCCTGGGATTGTTTTTCACCCTGTTCCTGTTGTTTATCAGGGTATTCCCTGTAATAGCCATCGCCGAGGTAAAAAGTGTTCTCAAGTCATCCGGTGATAATCCTAAAAACGCACACCATGAATAAGTTTATTACAGCCTATTACCACGATGAGGAAGACCTGATCAAAGGCGTCAGGCAGATAAGAAGCCTGGGGATCGAGCCAGCCGATGTGCGCACTCCTTTTCCGGTTCATGGGCTCGACAAGGCACTTGGGTTAAAACGTTCGCGTCTTACCCGCGTTGCATTTGTCGGTGGTGCGATCGGCGGACTGATCGGTTTCTTTTTCCAGGCCTGGGTATTCACGAAAGCCTATCCGCTCAATTTTGGGGGAAAGCCTTTCTTTGCTGTGCCATCGTTTATGCCGGTAACCTTTGAAATGACTGTTCTGTTCGCTGCCTTTTCCATGGTTATTGCATTTTTCATTCACAACAAACTGGGCCCGGGAGCTAAAACGGTCATTTATGACGAACAAGTAACCGACGACCGCTTTCAGGTATTGGTTGACGCAGATGATAAAGATGAGTCAGAGCTTCAACGCATTGAGAAAGTGCTATCAGAAGCAGGCGCACAAGGTATTCAATTAAAATCATAACAACCATTTAGTTATGGATAACAACACCTTCATTCTTTCAAAAAAAGTAATCAATATCAGCCTGGCAATGATTGCTATAGGCCTAATTGCCCTTGCATATGGCTATTTTGCCGGTCTGGGCGGAGGACGTATAGCAGCCAACCTGCTCATGAACATTTTCTATTTTCTTGGCATCTCACTTATTGGGTTGTTCTTTGTAGCCGTTCATGCCATAGCTGAATCCGGCTGGCAGGTAAGTGTGCAACGGATCGGCGAAGCCATGAGCAGTTTTATTCCTGTTGCCGGAATCCTCCTGCTGTTGTTGTTTGCTTTGGGCGGTCTATCGTCACTTTATGAGTGGACCCACACCGAGCACCTCGATGCTTTGCTGCTTAAAAAAGTTGGCTATCTGAATGTGCCGTTTTTCATGGTACGGTTTTTCGTTTATTTCGCCGGATGGATCATCCTTGCCTGGTTGATCAGGAAGACTTCACTCAAACTTGACATGGACGGAAACCTTTATTATTTTAACAGGCTCAGAACCGTTTCGGCAATATTCATTGTCTTTTACGCCATTACAAGCGTAACCTCTTCTTTCGACTGGCTTATGTCCATTGATGCACACTGGTTCAGCACACTTTACGGCTGGTATGTTTTTTCCAGTGTCCTTGCCAGTGGCACAGCAGTAATAATCATCTTTCTGTTTATGCTCAAAAGAATGGGTTATATGACTCAGGTTAATTCTGAGCATGTGCATGATCTTGGAAAGTATTTGTTTGGATTCAGTATTTTTTGGGCTTACCTATGGTTTTCGCAATATATGCTCATTTGGTATGCCAATATTCCCGAAGAAACAATTTACTATTACACCAGACTTAACTACTTCAACAACATTTTCTTCCTGAATTTGATACTTAATTTAGCTGTTCCGTTGTTGCTGCTGATGACGCGTAATTCAAAAAGAATGTTCGTAGTACTTTTGCCTGTATCAGTGATTGTTTTCATTGGACACTGGGTTGATATGTACCAGCTTGTTATGCCTGGTGTTGTTGGAAAAAATGCCGGAATCGGACTGCTCGAAATTGGACTTACCATAGGATTTGCTGGTCTTTTCAGTCTTATTGTTTTCCGCAGCCTGAGCAAGGCACCACTAGTACCAAAGAATCATCCATTCTATAAGGAAAGTCTTGAATATCACACAAACTATTAAGATAATGAAATCACTTATCAGGACAGGGCTATTTCTATTCGCAATAACGGCCATCTTTGCCTGTAACCGCGACAAAAATCATCCGGGACATATATTTTATCCCGATATGGCTTATTCACAGGCATATGAGACCTATACAGAAAATCCTGTTTTCGCCGAAGGAAAAACAATGCGTACACCTGCCGAAGGAACGATTCCAAGAGGTCATACACCCTACCCCTTCAAAGCCAAATCATTTGATGACCAGCAGGCTGCCGGACGAGAACTTTTGAACCCCCTGGAAGCCAACACAGCGGTTATCGCTGAAGGAAAACGATTGTATGGCATTTATTGCATGATTTGCCATGGCGAACAAGGAAAAGGCGATGGTCACCTGTACACGAGCAAACTTTTTCCTGCCAAACCTACTTCATTGGTTGAAGATTACGTGAAAAACAAACCAGATGGAGAGATATATCATGTAATTACAGTAGGATCTTTATCAGGCCTGATGGGCGCACATGGTGGCCAAATTTCGCCCCAGGACCGCTGGAAAATCATTCATTATGTCAGGGAATTATCAAAATAATCCCACATCTGTACTAGCAAGCCCCCGCTGCAAACGGGGGCTTTTTCTAATCAATCGGTTATGAAAATTGGAACGAATGTCATGGCAAGCATTTGCTACGAAGTGAGGGAACGGGAATCTGGAAATATCCTGCAACAAATTCCATGCGACAAACCTGAAACATTTCTGTTCGGACACGGACTAATGCTGGATGTCTTTGAAAAGAACCTGGAAGGATTGTCGCCGGGCGCGTTGTTCAAATTTTCTGTGGACAGCAAAGATGCCTATGGCCCTATAAACCCTTCAGCTATTTTCGATCTGCCACTATCAACTTTTACCGAGGATGATGGCAGCATTGATGCATCAGTTGTAAAAATTGGCCATATTTTCCCAATGGCCGACAAAGAAGGTAACAGACACTTTGGCAAGATCATCCGCATAATGGAAGGAAGGGTTACTATGGATTTTAACCATCCAATGGCTGGTAAAAATTTAGTTTTCAGCGGAACTATAGTGTCTGCAAAGCTCGCTGAAGCTGACGAAATCAAACAAGTGCTCCATCCTTCCCAATGATAAAAAAGACAGATGTCGAATGTGAAATCTGTTTTTTTCCAGCCTCCTCATCACCATCAAATAACAAACAACAGAAAAACTGTACTTTTGAGTACCTGAAAAAGTAATTTCAACAATGAAAAAAGCATTAATAATCACAGCTATTGTTGCAGGGATAGCGTTTGCCGCAAGCAGGTGCAGCCTTCCCTGGATCAACAAAATAAATCCTGCAGACGAAAATACATGGAACTGGTCGGCTGGTTTTACCGATGAAATTGCTGCAAAATACAAAGAAATTGGTCGTAAGGTACTAAAAACCAGTTTTCTTACCCTAAATGGTGAGGTTACAAACGCTATGAAGGAAGGGGGTGTTCAACATGCAGTGCGTTATTGCAACCTGAAGGCCTATCCCCTTATTGATTCCCTTTCGGAGCATTATAAAGTGTCCATAAAACGTGTAGCCCTCAAATACAGAAATCCTGACAACACTATGCGGCCTTATGAGCAGGAGTTGTTTATGGATTACGATGCCCGCAACAAGCAAAAGGAAAGCATTATGGATAAGGTTGTCCTGAGTTCCGACAACTACCTTGAATACTACGCCCCGATAATTTTAACAACAGCTTGTCTGGCCTGTCACGGAAGTCCGGGTACTGACATAAAGGACGTTGACTACCAACTGATCAGAACTTTATACCCAGAGGACAAGGCTACCGGCTTTGTGCCGGGCGATTTGCGCGGAATGTGGAGGATTCGGTTCATGCCAGAACAACCAAAATAGCATATAATGAAGGATAATGCATGCCGGCACTGTGGCAGTGATTGCGGATCTAGCCCGGTAATGTTCAGCGATGCTGCTTTTTGCTGTCATGGATGTAAGGCTGTCTATGAAATTCTGCACAAAAATGAACTGGGTCAGTATTACGAAATACAGCCCATGTCAGGGGTTCGTATTGAAAATGCCCAATCACTGCGTAAATTCGCCTTCCTCGACAACCCGGAGATAGCCGGTAAATTAGTTAGTTTCAGTGACGGAAACGTATCCAGGGTAAAGTTTTTTATCCCTTCCATTCACTGTGCATCGTGTATCTGGTTGCTCGAACACCTCAACACACTCCATCCTTCGATCAGCTATTCGGATGTTAATTTCCCTAAAAAGGAAGTCACAATAACGTTTCGAAACGACCAGCTTACATTGCGGCAGCTGGCCGAAATGCTTGCCGCTATCCATTATGTCCCTGAAATAACCCTTGACAGCCTCGAAACAGACAAAAAAGGAACAACAAACCGAAAACTGCTAATAAAAATAGGTATTGCTTCCTTTAGTTTTATGAACATCATGATGTACAGTTTTCCTGAATATCTTCCGGGCGGCGACCTGCTGGAGCAGGATTTCAAACACATC
>Ga0351951_1003_pt1 | contig 20037 bp, 21 predicted proteins | sample BONcelT113001H14_FD_205816 | JGI IMG/M metagenome (GOLD analysis project Ga0351951, IMG submission 205816) | Enriched cells from coal bed in the Powder River Basin, Montana, United States - BONCAT cells T11 rep3 HSBNCT.T11.300.1.H14 ...
TCCTGGCATACCTCGATGGAATAGTCCCAGTTCCTGCCCCAGTATTCCAGGCCGGTGATTTCCGCCCCGGGATATTTCTGTGCGAGCCTGATCGCCAGGGGGCCGTTGCCGCAGCCAATATCCAGCGCCCGGCCTTTGCCGTTCCAGTCGACATGTTTCACGACCAGCTCCTGGACATGTGCCTGGAGGTTTCCGCCCCGCGGTGAAAAAATCCACCTGGCCAAACAGAAATAGCCCCCGATCACGAGAAACAACGCGGCTGGTATCAGGAACAACCAGTGGGACAGCCCCAGACCGAGGCACAGCATCCCCAGCGCCGCGGGTGCGATGATCATTTTCGCCGGCACCCAGTTGCCAAAATCGACGCGTTTTATTTCAGTGCTTTTCATTTATTACCCTCGTTCGTTTGTGATTCCCGCTCTTCTCTTTTATCCCGGTAGATTTTACGGATTAGATTCAGGTATTGTTCCAGGAACATCTGGTCCAAATCTCCGGCGGAGCCGTCCAGTTGAAGGGCCTCTTTGAAAAATTTCTTGTAACGCATCCAGAAATCGATCGGACCGATTGTCATGGTGAGTAAAACAAAGGGGGAGATGCTGCTGTCCGCCATACCGGCGGCCTGCATCTGCCGGATCGCAGAAGCCAGCCAGGCGGTCAGTTTCATTTCACCCTCGACCCATTGCGCCTGGTTTTCCAGGTAGGCCCACAACGACATGCGCTGGTAAGCCGTGTCTTCATTCCAGAACTTGAAGGTCTCGCGCAGCATGGTTTCGGCGGCCTGATCCGGGCTGCCGGAACCCTGGCCGGCCTGCGACAGGGCGTTGAAATACTCGCTGGCCAGGCCTGCCAGCACGATTTTGTGCAGATCCTTCTTGCTTTTGAAATGGTGCAGGATCAGACCGGTGGAGACCCCGCAGCGGTCGGAGATCATTTTGAGCGAAGCACCCTGGAAGCCGCGCTCGGCGAAAACTTCCCTGGCGCTCTGAATCACGATTTCCCTGGTCGAATCTCCATCTCTTGATCTGCGCATTTTTTCTCCTGTTACTTACTGAATGATAAGTAATTACAGGAGAATTGTCAAGGGGTTAATCCCACGGGTGAAGCGGATGTCTCGCCTGCATTAAAAATAAACCGCGTTGCGCGGCTGTTCCTCGCCCAGGACCTTTTTATTGCTTTCCATCATCTTTTCCACCTTTTCGGTGGCGCAGATGACGGCTTTCCGCGGGCATACCACTGTGCAGCGATAGCAGTACAGGCATTTCTCCGGGTCGCGTATGGGGATGCCTTCCAGGCGCAGCGCCCCGGCCGGGCACTCGTTGACACAGCGCCCACAGCCAGAGCATTTCACCCGATCAAAGTGAATGGGGAGCTGGCGCAGCCGGCCGATCAACTCTGTAAACGGATAGATCATCCTGGCTTTGCGGCTCTGATTCGAGAACACCGGCCGCACCCGATCCCATTCAATGGCGCGGAACCGATTGTCTGACGTTCTCCGGCAGAAATCCTCCACCGTCTGCGCGGCGGCCGGGTCGGGATACTGCGCGGGGTTGAAGAAATGCGGCGCCCAGACTTTGAACGCGCCGATAAGTGGGACGCCGTGTTTTTCAAGCAGGCGGGATAAATTCAGAAACGCCCTGCCGGTGGTGATGCCGCCGTATGTCAGGTAAAGAAAGGCGTGGATATGGCCTGCGGCATGCGGCAGGGCTTCTTCCAGGAACCTCTCCAGCGGCTCAAAGGCGCGCATGTGAAAGACCGGGCTGCCGACGCCGATCAGATTGACGCCGTCAAAAATACCCGCGCCGACCTCCCGATAAGAGCGGCTGCCTGGCCTGCCGATATTGAGCAGGGCGACCTGATGGCCGTCCCGGGTGAAACGGTCGGATAACAAATGACTGATTTTTTCCGTGGTTTTTCCCGGCGAAATGTAGGTGAGGAGAATTTTCATTTTTATCCTTCCGTTTTTCTGGCGGTGTTTTTCGCCGACAATTATTAATACTATTAGTTTATACTTATGGTATAATAAATATTACCAGATGTCAAGGTCGCGGTGCGGGCGGGAATGCCTATAATTGATACATACAGGTGTCTGACAGCCGCGGACAAATAAACGAATCTGATACGGAGAGGTTGAAGCATGGCCGGAAATAAAATGGGCGCGCAAACAAAAGAGAAAATCATCCTGGCCGCGGAACAGGAGTTCCTTGAAAAAGGTTTTGAAAAGACCAGGGTCGAAGAAATCGCCCGGCGGGCCGGCATTACCAGGGCAATGCTTTTCTACCACTTCAACACGAAACAGAACCTGTTCAATGAAATCATAAAGCGGTTTGTCGAACTGGTGAAAATCGAATTCCAGGCGGTGATGGCCGGCGCCCACGCGGAAGATGCGGCGGATTTTCGCAGCCGCCTGGCAGCCATGTTGGATTTTTACGGAGAGCGGCGCGCCGTGCTGCGCCTGGTTTTATCGGAATACATCAGCGGCCGGCATTCAGACCCGGGAACCCTGGCCCTGTTCAATGAGGTTTTTGCACTGATCGCCGGCCTGGTCGGAAAAGACGCAGGCCTGCGGCGCGAGGAATTGCTGGCGCGCGTTTTCTTCTTTAACATGCTCCCCATGCTGGCCTATCCCTGCCTTGAGGATCAATTCTGTGCGGATTTTAGCCTCCCGGCAGACCAAACCCGGGAAACTTTTCTGGATACCTTTGCAGAAGTGTTTCTGAACAACCTGTCGGCTTCCCTGCGCGAGGGGCAGGGGGAAGGCGCCGGTTAACGCCCGCGGTGTTTTTCTTTTTTCGCGGCCTGTTTCTTCAGGAGTTTCGCTCGCTCCTCCGCCAGGCGCTCAGAACGACTCTTTTCTGCTTTATCCTGTTTTAATCGTTCGCGCTCGGCCTGCAGGGCGCGCTGCGCATAAGTACCGATCCCATCCGGCGCGGTTTCTTTGCGAGTCATGCGCCGGCGGCGCTTGAAATTCGCCTCGTGGAAAATGGATGATCAGTCTCCCGGGTTTTCGCTTTTGATCATGATGGTTTCCTTTTCCACTGCAATACTGATTACCTTAAACCCGCCGCGGGAAAGCAGGTTTTCATACGCCTCTTCATTCTTGAATTTGACAAATTCGTACCATTTTGAACCGACCGCCGGGAAACCATTGATAATGAAAAATTTACCGCCTTTTCGAAGTATCCTTTTGATTTCTCTTAAGGCTGCCTCATGATCTTCCCAAAAATTGATGTTGTCAAAGGCCGTTACGATATCCATGCTGCCCGGTTCAAGGGGCATATTCTCAACCGAGGCGTGCTTGATTTCGGCCCGGCCAGATTGGCAATTCCGCCGGTTTGTTCTCTGCGCTAATGCCACCATATCCCTGGAATAATCCACGCCGATCACCCTGGCGTTCTGATAGACCTTTGCGAATTCTTTAAGGGCGATCCCGCCGCCGCAGCCGATATCCACTATGGCGTCAACGCGCCCGTCGACCCGGCCGGCTATCTCCCGAATGATCCTGGCATACTGACCTTGATGGATCAGGTTCATGAGCAGCCCGGCCAGGATTCCGATTTTCCCGACCGGTCTCGCGCCGATGTTTTGTTGGTTCATTTTTTCCCTCCCTCTTCTTCACTTAACAACCCGTTTCCCATTTTTTGGGCTAGAAGGGGTGGCAAGGGTTCGTGATGATATGGATTGGCTTCACCAATTTAATGTCGGGGAAGGCTATCCCATCCTTGCTTTTATGATCTGTAAAGCTCTTTTCTGTGTTGTTTTTCGGAAAGAATACTGCCAGCGTTCGGCGAACTTCACTGCGGTGTTTTGTCCATCCTGGTCCAAATTCTTGAACATCTTAAACAGTGCTTCAAGCAGCCAGTCCTGTTCGTTTTCAACGATGCTTTTCATGGACTGGTCCAGGATGGGAAAAACCCTTTGCGCGTCGTCCTTCGAGATCGCTCCCAGGTCGCCCAGGTACAGATCGGCGGAGCTGGCGATGCACAATCCCTCTTTGTCTTCAATATACTTTTGCGCGAAAGGGATGGCTTTTTGCGCCACTAATTTGTTCAACCTGGCACAGAATCCCATCACCCGGATGATCATCCAACGAGTTTGTGGTTCTTTTACTAAAAGAGCCGGCAGGAGCTTCTCCAGGTGCGGGGCAACCAGCGCCGGCTGCTTTTCGGCTACAAGTTCTATTACCTTTGCCGCACCGGCTCGGATATTCCTGAATGATGCATTTGAGGCTTGATATGAGGACAGGTCAATGCATTCCATCAGGATATCAATCCGGTTCTCTTGAAGTATATTTTGAGCAAACTGTTTGCCAAGTGAACTGGAAATTGTGCCCTTGTTCACAGATAGTTGTTGAAAGATAGTCATTCCTGAAATCCCTCCTTGGAAATCATCCAACATGTTTAAAGATGAATCCGCAGCACAAAACTACTTAATTGAACTCATTTTGAGAGGAAGGTTGTCAACCCCGACAATCTATGTAATTATACATATATACCAACTTTTTTTTCAAAACACGTCTAATTCTGTTGTGGAAGACCTGGAGAAATCCAGAATTTGAAGATTGTTACGAGATTGCTTCGCCGCTTGAACAATCTTCTGAGAAATTTTTTACACCCGTTTATAATAATGAACTGGACACAAAAAATGGTCGATACCCCGCAGCCCAACAACCCATTACACGGAATTACGCTAGAGATGATGCTGACACAATTGGTGGATAAATTCGGCTGGCCGGAATTATCGAAACGCATCCCCCTGCGCTGTTTTTACAACGAACCCAGCATTAAATCCAGCCTGAAGTTCCTCCGCCGGACACCCTGGGCGCGGAAGGCTGTGGAAGATCTATACCTGAATTCCATTATAAAATAGTATCCATCATCAATACAGTTCGGGGAGGACCTTCACCATGACTGCACAAAAATCCGGCGCACAGATCAGCGCCAAAGCCTTCATCCAGGCCGTTGCCATCATCTTCCTTCTCATGATGGTCGCCGGCGTCCTCACCCTCACCATCCCGGCCGGTGAATACACCCGCGTGCTGGTGGACGGGCGCGAGGTGATTGACCCGGCCACTTTCCGCGTCATTGATCGCCCGGATTTCCCCATCTGGCGCTGGTTCACCGCCCCCTTCGAAGTCCTGGCCACCCCCGACGGGCTGACCAAGGTGCTGCCCATCATCCTCTTCATCCTGCTGGTGGGCACCGCTTTCGGCATCATGGACCGCAGCGGCATCCTGCAGGCGGTCATCGCGCGCATCGTCAAGACCTTCGGCGGGCGCAAGTACGTGCTCCTGCTGGTGGTCACCTTCTTCTTCATGGCGCTGGGGACATTTTTCGGCATTTTCGAGGAGGTCATCCCGCTGGTGCCCCTGATGATCGGGCTGGCCTATTACCTGGGCTGGGACTCGCTGACCGGGCTGGGGATGTCGGTGCTGGCCACCAATGTGGGTTTTTCGACCGCGGTGTTCAACCCTTTCACCATCGGTATCGCCCACCAGCTTTCAGGCTTGCCGCTTTATTCGGGGGCGGGGCCCAGGGTGGCGCTCTTCGTGGTGGTTTACCTGATCCTGGCGGTTTTCATCGTCCAGTACGCCCGCAAAATTGACCGCCGGCCGGAATCCTCGCCGGTCTATCTGGAAGACCAGGCCGGGAAGGCAAAGTTCGGCAGTTTCGAAGTGAACGACATCATGTCGACCGACCCGCGCATGAAACGCGCCGCCGTCTTCCTGGGGATCTTCTTCGGGCTGATCCTGGCGGTACTGGTCGCCATCCCCTTCCTGGATTTCCTGCGCGACATCGCCCTGCCGCTCACCGGTCTGCTGTTCGTCATCGGAGGCATTGGCGCCGGGCTCATCTCCGGGGCCGGCAGGGCGGCCTGGAAGGCGGCCTGGGATGGTTTCGTGGGTATCCTGCCCGCGGTGCCGCTTTTGATGATGGCCGCCAGTGTCAAGCACATCATCGCCTCGGGCGGTATTCTCGACACCGTGCTGCACTGGGCCAACAACGGCCTGACCGGCGCCACCCCCCTGACCGCGGCGCTGGTAATCTATCTCCTGACACTGGTGCTGGAACTGTTCATCACTTCCGGCTCGGCCAAGGCCTTTCTGCTTATCCCCATCCTGATGCCGCTGGCCGACCTGGTGGGGGTCAACCGCCAGATTGCCGTCAGCGCCTACACCTTCGGCGACGGTTTTTCCAACATGGTCTACCCCACAAATGCCGCTCTGCTGATTACCCTCAGCCTGACGGTGATCCCCTATCCCAAATGGCTGCGCTGGGTGCTGGGATTGTGGGTGTGGATCATCCCGGTCACCGTTGTGTTCCTGGCGATCGCCGTGGCGGCCAATTACGGCCCCTTCTGATCCTTTCCTGCCCGGACCGACCCTGCCATGAGTTTAATCCCCGTATCTTATTATGCCTCTCGTGAGCGTTTCCGCTCGCGACTGCCTTTGCTGGTGGCGCGCTGGCCGGGCGCCCGTCTGGAGAGCCTGCCGCTGCCCTCAGACCCCGGCCTGACGATCGACATCCTGGCCGCCGAACCGGCCGGCGAAAAAGAACGCCTGCTGGTTCTCACCTCCGGTCTGCACGGCATCGAAGGCTACCTGGGTTCGGCCGCGCTGGAGCTGTTCCTGCGGGAATTTGCCCCGCGCCTCGACCCGGCTGAAACCGGCCTGCTGCTGGTGCACGCCATCAACCCGTGGGGTATGCAAAATTGGGAACGCAACAACCCCGCCAACGTGGACCTCAACCGCAACTTCATCCAGAGGGATTTCGGCGCCCTGGCTGATGCCAACGCCGACTATCACGCCTTGTCGCCTTATCTGAACCCCGGCGGCGCGCTTCAAAACCTGCCGCAGGCCAGACTGAGTTTTATCGCTTCAACGATCAAAAACCTGGCCGCCTTCGGAGCGCGGCGCATTCGTGAATCAGCCCTGATGGGGCAGTACCGCTTCCCGCGGGGCATCTATTTCGGCGGGGCGGCGCTCCAGTTTGAGACGGCCGCCATGATGGAAGTGTACCTGCGGGCTTTCGCCGGTTATCAGGAGGTCGTGCACCTCGACTTCCACACCGGCTATGGGCCGCGCGGGAGGATGACGCTGGTCACATCGCCTTACGAGCAGGCGTCAGCCGGAGAGATTTCCGCCCGTTTTCATGCATCACTTGTAGCCGCCGCCAACCCGGATGAGTTCTACTCGATCCAGGGCGACATGATCGATTGGGAATACCGGATGGCGGCGAAGGAGTTCCCGGGCATGAAATTCTTCGGGGCGACCTGCGAATTCGGCACCTATGGCGATTCCATCCTGCAGGCTGCCCGCAGCCTGCGGATAACGGTTCTGAAGAACCGGCTCAAACAATACGGCGGCAGCCGGGAAGCCTCACGCTGGGTCGAGCGGGAGTACCGAGAGCTGTACCTGCCTTCAGATCCGGCCTGGCTGGAGAAAGCCATGCAGGCCACCGGCCGCATCTTCGCGTCGGTGGTTGAACCGCGGCAACTGTGAAGGCCGCGATCTGCCCGAAAAGCTATTGCCCGGGCAAGCGAAAGTTCACGCCGATCCTGACGGCGCTGTCGATTTCCTCCGGTGTCAATAAAGAGGCTGTTTTAATGGTAAAAGAGCCGCTCACGTTGGCGGTCATGGTAAATGCCGCCGCATTGATGTCATCGGGCAGATTGACGATGGTATAGAAGTCGTTCTCGCCAAAGGAGAAATACATCGCTTCCAGGTTCCCACCCAGACTGTTCAACGCCTGACGCACTGCGTCGGTGCGTCCTGAACCGCCTTCCGCCTGGAGGCCCTTATACCCTTGCGGGGTATACGAGCCGTATAAAAGGTACTTTTGCATCTCACACCTCCAAATACTGTTGGTCAAGATGGGAGTATTCTGCAGTGTAGATAAACTTTACATTCATTATACAATTCAGGCGCCGCGCTTGATCTAAGGATTTTTGCCAATAATCCATGCTGAAGACATGGGCAATAATTGATTCTCTGTTTATCGGCGAAACGCTGTGTGATTAAACTTCCGCCGCCACCCGGCAGGGCAGGCCGGTCAGCCCTGAAAATTTGATCGGGTAGGTATGGATGGTGCACAGCCTGTGTTTCTCCCCATGCAGGACAGCCTTCAGGTTGGTCAGGTTCTCGACCACAAAAACGCCGCGGTCGGCACAGTACTGGTCTTTGGGGGTGTGCTCCGCTCCGCGCCGCAGGCCGGCGAAATCGACTCCAATAACGGCCGCCTTCTTTTCCAGCAGACGGTCGATCAATTCGTCGGATAGCTGCGGGTGGGCGCCGAAGTATTCCTTTGAGCCATAACCGACCTCCTCAATAAACCCCGTGTAAAAGGCCGCGAACATGCCCGGCTTCACCAGCCCCAGGTCGACATCCTGCACATCGATTTCCCGCTCGTATATTCCTTCCGCATCGAAGACCACCGCTTCACGCTTGAGATATTCCAGGGGGAACTCTTTGTCCATCACATCAAAGTGGGTTCCCAGGTGGCCGAAGGCGGCCATCTTTTCGTTTTCGAGCGTTTCCTTGTTGGTATATTTGGTGACCAGTACGGTCAAATCAATCAGCATGGGGGCCTTGTAAATAAGGATTGGAATTCGGGTAACCGGTTCTATTATAAAAGAAACCGCCCACCAAAGGTTCCTGAAGCCGGCGCTCTTCTACTCCAAAATATCACAACCCGCTAGGAAGCGGAGATCGACAATGAGTTGTGCCAACTGGATTCTGTGAAGGATATCTAAAGAAGGAAGCTTAAAAATCATAGGTGTTTATTGTATAATTGAAAATAATTTTCAATAAAGACCCATCTTATGAAATCAACAATACTGGCTGTGGTTTACACTGATCCGAATTCGACCGCGTTGCTGGAAGACCTCGCGAGAGCCGAGATCAACCTCCTGCTTTGCCGCGATGCCGCTGACGCCAGATTAGCCGGTTTGGCGTTGGTTTTCCTGGAAGATATAGCAATCCATCAGAAACCGTCTACCCCGTGGCTGGCCTGGGACCAGACGGGTTCATCCGATGCAATTACGAACGCCTACCAGGCCGGAGCGCGCTCGGTTTTTCCCAAAGAGACGCCTGTCCATGTGGTCGTGGAGACTGTGCGGCGAACAATGGACGACCTATCGCGCAGCGACAGATCCAACCACCCGCGCAGGCAAAAAGACTATTCCAGGGGGGAATTGATCCTGCTGGAAGCGGACGAGGTCTTACGGGTTGACGAAGGCATCCTGGCCACGACCATGGTCCACCAGGACGGGATCGAAGTGCTGATCGGTTTGAGCGGCAAAGGGCAAATCATCGCGGCGCATCCCAACGATAACTGCCATATCCAGATCATCGCGCATACAGATACGAAGGTTCAGATTGACTCATGGGAAAGCGCATCCGCTCAACCGGATTTTTCGACGAGTTTGCGCGGCCGCCTCCAGCAGATGGAAGGCTGGGCTGCCATGCGCGCCCGTCCTTCTCTGCAGGGGAGGGTGCTGCGTTTGCTGGAATTACTGTCCGATCAATTTGGCGTCCCCGTTGAGGGCGGATTATTCATCGACGTGCGCATCACCCATAGCCAGCTCGCCGCCGCCGTGGGGGCCACGCGTACCTCCATCACACGCGCGCTGAGCGAATTACGCGCCCTGGGAAGGATTTCGACCGTTGCCCGGGGAAGTGAGGATTTCTTTTGCCTGACCGGAAAGACCGACCGTCATACCCACATCTGATCCAATTCTAAAAGACTGAAGGTAAGCCTGGTCAACCGGCCCGTTTTCAAATGAAGGTGTCAAATGATACATAGTTCCTGTATCAAATTTGACCCGGAAGGCGAGCTTTTTGCGACGACAAAACCTATCAGGTTTGAATATCATCAATAAATATTATCAATGGAAAATCCCATCCCGCAGAAAGCTCCGTCACAATCGGGATCAGACCTGGCAGGACGGGCTTTCGGATTGCACTCGACAGACGCGGGTTATCGGATTTTCTTTTGGTCGCCAAGATAAATCGAAAGGTTTAATCAATGAAAACCAGAAGTTTCCTCATCCTGTCATGTTTGTCATCTGCCGCACTTTTTCTGTCTGCGTGCGTACCTGTTGCCGAAAATCGCCCTACTGGGGAAGTGGATAAAGCGCCGATTAAAGCGCTTGCCTCCACGACAGTTCTAACCGATATCGCCCAAAATATAGCCGGAGATCGCTTGAAAGTGAATTCGCTGCTCCCACATGGCGTTGATCCGCATGTCTATGAAGCCAAACCATCCGATGTCGCAATAATCGCACAAAGTAACCTCCTGATATTAAATGGCGTCGGTTATGAATTCTATATCGAATCGCTACTGGAAAACGCCGGCGGCGATCGCGTGGTGGTCGAAGCCGCGCACGGTCTGGAAGTGCATCATATGCCGGAACATGCTCATGAGGCCGCAGGGCATGAACACGAAGGCGAAGTGCACGAACATGAAGGGGAAGACCATGAACATGAAGGCCACACCCACGCCGAAGGCGACCCGCACATGTGGCTGGATCCCATCCGGGTTATCACCTATGCGGAAAACATTCGCGACGGTTTAATTCAGGTCGATCCAGACGGCGCGCAAATATATACAGCCAATGCGGAAGCTTATTCTGCAGAACTAAAAGAACTGGATGTTTATATTAAAGGTCAGGTGGAAACCATCCCCGCCGGGCGCCGGCTGCTGGTTACCAACCATGAAGCCCTGGGATATTTTGCGGAACGTTATGGCTTCGAAGTTGTTGATACGATCCTGCCCAGTTTTAGCTCCGACGCGACGGTATCGGCGCAGCAGGTTGTAAAAACCATTCAATCCATCAAATCCTCCGGGGCGCCTGCCATCCTGCTTGGCGAAGTGGAGAACACCAGTCTGGCCAAACAAATCGCCGCTGAAACGGGTGTAAAGATCGTTGACGGTCTTTATCTTGAAACGCTGACCGTAGGCCCGCCGGCAGCGACGTATATCGATATGATGAAATTCAACGTCGCCCGGATGGTGGAAGCTTTGAAATAACATCCGCACGGGGCAGGGCGCGGCATAATCCCTGCCCCTTCGCTTGTATTATCGCTTGAAGAAATGAGCGCTAACATCACCGGCTTGAGAAAGCCGGACGATTTTTCCCACCGGACAGCGCCGCTCGCTCTGCAAACAGGCTCGCGCTTCAGCAAAAGCCCTGAAATAGTTACGAAATTTTGGCGGCTTTGACCTCTGGCAGTCATATTCAAACCCGTCTTGCTCACTTTTTCTATTTTTGATGGAATTTGAGCACGAAATTTGGTTTTTCAGGACACTAATTTGAGCAAGTCAAGTTCTTAATTTTTCAAAGTAGGGTGATCCAATAATTTCATTTGCTTTCCCGAAGGGATCTTGATTCCTCCTTCGACAGGCTCAGGATGAGCGTATAAACGCGGATTGCTCCTACTAGAGTCACGGGCCGATTTTCTCCCGACTCCCGACGTGCTCTCTTTTTCAATTTTTGATGGAATTTGAGCACGAAATTTGATTTTTCAGGACACTAATTTGAGCAAGTCAGGCGGCTTTGACCTCCGGCAGTCATATTCAAAGTCACAATTTAGGTCATAATGGAGTCATATATTTGTATATTCTGAACCGGAATAAGGTAAAATCCAAAAACCGCCGCGAAATCCATGGCGCCGGATCCCATTCAGGAGAAAACCCATGTCAGATTATGTCCTTTCCTGTTGTTCGACAGCAGATCTGCCGGTCGACTTTTTTAAGACAAGGAATATCCCCTTCGTCTGTTTTCATTACACCATGGACGGGGTCGAGTATCCTGACGACCTGGGACAGACGATGTCGTTCGAAGAGTTCTACTCCCGTGTGGCGGCCGGGGCGCTGCCGACCACCTCGCAAGTGACGGTCGGGGCTTTCGTCGACTTTTTCGAGCCGATCCTGGCATCCGGCAGGGACGTGGTGCATATTTCATTCTCATCGGGTCTTTCGGGAACATACAACTCGGCTGTGATTGCGCACGAGCAGCTCACGGCGAAATATCCGGATCGCAAATTCTTCCTGATCGACTCGCTGGGGGCTTCATCGGGCTACGGTCTGCTGGTCGATATGGCGGCGGATATGCGCGACGGCGGCGCTTCCATCGATGAAGTGCGCGCCTGGGTAGATGACAACAAACTCAACCTGCACCACTGGTTCTTCTCCACCGATCTGAGCCATTACAAACGCGGAGGACGCATCTCGGCGACATCCGCGGCGGTGGGGGGCCTGTTGGGCATCTGCCCCCTGATGAACATGAATCATGAGGGGAAATTAATCCCCCGCCAGAAGATCCGCGGGAAGAAGCACGTTATTGAGGCGATTGTGAAAAAGATGCAAGAGCATGCCCAACAGGGTAGTGATTATGCCGGCAAGTGTTATATTTCCCATTCAGCCTGTTATGAAGACGCCCGTCTGGTGGCCGACCTGGTCGAGGACACCTTCCCGAAACTGGATGGCAAGGTGCTGATCAACAGCGTTGGGACGGTGATTGGCTCGCATACCGGGCCGGGGACGGTGGCATTGTTCTTCATGGGCGACCGGCGCACGAAGTAGCGATCCTCCCTTTCTCGCGCGGAGAAGCGGAGCCGCAGAGAAAGAAAAAGGATTTTCGCAGAAGTGTAGAGCCGCGAATTGATAAAAGAGAATAGTATTTGTCGCTCTTGGATAAAAAAAGCCTGAATTTCAGGCTTTTTTGAAATACCCGTGTCCTTCCCTTTCTTTTTTTCGCTTCTCCGCGTGAGATCTAAAACTCCGCCACCCGGCAGGGCAGACCACTCAGGCCGGCGAACCTATCGGGTAGGTGTTGACGGTGCACAACCGGTAAGGCGCGCCCTGCAGGACGGCCGCCAGGTTGGTGAGGTTCTCGACAACAAAGGCACCCCGGTCGGCGCAGTACTGATCTTTGGGAGTATGCTCTGTGCCGCGCCGCAGCCCGGCGAAATCCACCACGATGATGGCCAGGCGTTTTTCCAGCAGGAGATCAATCAACTCATTGGATAGCCGCGGGTGGTTGCCGAAGTATTCCTTCGATCCATAAGCCACCCGCTCGATGAAACCAGTGTGGAAGGCGACGAACATGTCTTTCTGCACCAGGCCCAGGTTGATATCCGCAGCGCCGATCTCGCGTTCCCCCACGTCTGCTTCATCGAACACCAACCCCGGGCGCTTGAGGTATTCCTGGGGGAACTTCTTGTCCATCACATCGAAGTGCGTACCCGGGTGGCCAAAGAAGGCCATCTTCTCATTTTCAAGGGCTTCTTTGTTGGAATATTTGGTGACGAGCACGGTCAGGTCGATAAGCATAGCTGCCTCGCTTGAAAAGCATGAATCATGGATATATTTGGACATCAATTATTAAGGGGGAAGCCTGCGAATAAGGTTCTTTGGCGCGAGCGTCGATTTTTTTCGGCTGAGTTGACCCACGTCAAGAAAATGCAAAAATCTTCCATCTTGATCCTTAAAAAAAACAATTCCCCCCTCTTGAAAAATCATTAACATGATGATTGGAGGACATTTATCATGACGACCCGATCAAAGCGAAAAACAATCATCTTCATTCTCATTCCTGTTCTCATCCTGATCGCGATTGCCGCCGCCTTTCCGTTTGCGAGCCGGGCTTTGCAGAAACAAGAATACCTGAAGGACTTGCAGAGCCTTTCTTTTAACAAATACCTCGGCGAACCCGTGGGCTATTCCAGCACCCGGCAGTTTCCCCATTGGGAGGCGTACATCTTCGAGGCGCCCGAGTTCCAGTGCGTCACTGGGGGGCCGTATGTGATCCTCGCCCACAGGGGCGAGGAAGCGGACAAGACCGTCCTTTGGTTCGACGTCGGTGCCGAATGCTGGCCGGGTCACGCACAGTGCGGCGGTAGGCTGGAATCCAATCTCGCCGCAGAGGAAACCCTGCAATACCTGGTCGACGGCGTCGAAATGAGCTCTTTCGGCCCCACCTCCGCCGACAAATTGAACCCGGTTGCAAAGTGGAATTACATCTACCTGCCCACCTGCGATGCCAGCTCACATTTTGGCGACGCGGCAGCAGATTTTGACGAGGATGGGACGGCGGATCACTGGTTCAACGGCCTACGGCAGACCAGCGCCGCGGTCAATATCGCCCGGGAACTGTTTCCCGACAGCCGCAAGATCCTGGTGGCAGGCAGCAGCAACGGCGGCTATGCCACCTTTGGCGCCGCCCCCATCACGCGGCTGGCCTTCTCTGACGCCAGCCTCTACGTGCTGAACGACAGCGGGCCGGGCATCTTCAGCCCCGACCGCCCGGATGTCTATCCAGTCATCCAGAAAGCCTGGAACCTGGCGCCCATGTTCCCCGCTGATTGTGAAAAATGCACCCAACAGCTGGCCTACCTCGCCGACTGGATGCTGGCGCGCGACGCGAACCTGAAGATCGGGCTGTTTACTTCCTACAAAGACGCGATCGTCAGCGAAGTCTTTGGCATGGAGCCCGAGGAAAACCGCCGGCTGATGCTCGAAGTTACGGGGGAGATTCACGAACGGCACCCGCAGAGCTACAAGCGTTTTCTCATCAAAGGCGACTCGCACACCATCGTAGATTATTACCAGAAAGTCGATGGCGTCAGACTGTGGGACTGGATTGCGCAGTTGGTCAACGACGACCCGGCCTGGTCGGAGCACCTGGAAGAGGAATAAAGCTCCCTTGGTCGAAGCGTGGCAGGATCACTCGCATGGGCGGAGCGTGACAGAATCAGACCATGCATAATGGTTGGATTGCTCCCGTGGGCGGAGCGTGGCCGAATCAGACCTTGCATTTCTATAGAATCGCTCCGCCCCTACCCTTCCTCTGGACGGTAGGTCACCGGCTCCAACGGCTGCTCGTTGACCGTGAATTGGAAGATGTCCGGGCGGGCGTAATGACCCACAACATCGAAATCGAACTTGCTCCTGGCGATCAGCGTCATGTCCAGGTCGGCGAAGAGGATGCCCTCTTCGTCGAAGAGTGGCCCGGCCAACACCTCGCCCAGCGGCGAGACGATCACGCTGCCGCCCCGGCACATGATTTCCGGCTGGCTCGCCAGTTCTTCCAGGCCGGGCAGGTCGGGCGGGTACATGGATTTGGTCACAAACTGGTTGCACCCCAGCACGAAACAGCGCCCCTCGAAGGCGATGTGGCGCATGCTGGCTTGCCACACGTCGCGCGAGTCGGCTGTGGGCGCCAGGTAGATTTCTACGCCCTTGCCGTACATGGCCATGCGCGCCAGTGGCATATAGTTCTCCCAGCAGATCAATCCACCGATCTTGCCGATTTCGGTATCAAGTACCGTCAGAGTGCTGCCATCGCCCTCGCCCCAGATCAAGCGCTCGGAACCGGTGGGTTTGAGCTTGCGGTGCTTGCCCAGCAGTTGACCATCCGGGCCGAAGTACAGCGTGGTGCAATACAGCGTCCCCCGACTGTACTGGCCGTCGCGTTCGATCACGCCCACGGCCAGGTAGCAGCCGGCTTCACGCGCCGCCGCGCCCAGGGCTTCCACAGCCGGGCCGGGAACAACGACAGCGTTCTCCCAGTAAGCCTGCCAGGTGAGGCGTCCGGTCGGACTGCGGCTGCCGACCACCGCCCCGAAGGACAGCCCGCGCGGGTAAGCCGGGATGAAGGCTTCAGGGAATAGCACCAGCTTTGCGCCTTGAGCCGCGGCCTCCTGTGTCAGGCATTGCACCTTCTCGATGCTGGCCTCGCGGTTGAAGAGCACCGGGGTGGCCTGTACGACCGCGGCTTTCACGACGGGGAAGGTATGGATATCATCAGGTGTCAAAACGTTTCCCTTGTTCCTCAAGTAAATGAGAGCATTGGTTTTATTTGATACAGCACAAATAATTATAAGGCGAATGAGGGGAGGTGTGTGAATTTCTGATTGCAAGGGGAGCATATTTGCCCATGCTCACACGAACCGGTTCAGGAAAAAGGACCGGGTAAGAAACTCGTTTTCTCCCGCATGTTCGGGTTCACGAATATCCGGCAAGCGGACCAGGAGATGGAGCAGCCCGTGTTAGGCCGGTTTTATGCAGGATATGCTTTTAGGAAACCCAGTGCCAGCGTAAAGGTTTGCTTGCTTCTCTGGTGAGATTTCCTTTTGCCTCTTGATCCAGTTGCACGGTTTTTACCCACCATCCCGCCTTTGACCCTCCCGGGAACAAGCTTTGCGGCAGGTGTGGAATGACCGCTTCCAGCATTTCATTTTGGGTCAAACCTGGAGATCTTTTCGGCAGAACTTCCCTCATCGCCTGGTACATTGCATCGTACTTCGCCCTGTCGACCCGGGTTGCCGTTCCAGGGATGTTCACGTTCTCGACAATGATTTTCTCTTCCATAATCGGTTTTACCTCCTGATTTATTGTAGAATGAGCAAGCGATTCATCCTCTTCGTGATCCGACAGCGGACTTACCATTTCTATTTATTGGTATGTATTCCTTTATCTTCTGACCAGGGGTGATTTGCTCATGTAACGCCTGGATAGACCATGATCGGTTTCGCATGAGCCAAATGCTTCCATCGGTGGCAGCCCTCAGAGTCCGGCGCGTCGGGAAGTCTAATTCGGGTTGAATCCCGATTAATATAATCGGATATATTTAGTCATATTATAACAAAATACGCATTACAATCAACCAGGAACAATTTCACCCGGTTGGAATTATTCCCGGCGCTTACTTGAAGAGGCCTGCATAAATTTTCCAGGAGTGTTTCTGGATTGTTGCGAGTGGGATCTCTATGTTCCCCTTTTTCAATAACCGCGAGCATCGGGATGGTATTTCCGGATGAGCAAAGAAATCTCTGAATCGATCTAGGGAGCGACTTTCTTGTATCTAACCGGATTATCCGGTAGATGGATTTCCTCCCCGCGTTTCAAGATGGCTCAGCAGGTGGTTTGTAGCACATTGCCTCTAACGGAAGGACCTGGCGGTGCTCCAGATTCTTTCAGGCGGGATTTTTGGATCACGGCACACGAAAATATAGAGGTTGTTGCCCTGCATCAGCGGAGATTGGTATTTGACCGGTCCTTTATTCTCGCACTGGTTGAAGAAGACATCCATCGGATTGGTGCGATTGGTGAGCAGAAGCATCACGTCCCAGGAATAAACCGGCCCCCACAGGTAATAGGTCAGCGAGCCGCTGACGGCATGCGGCAGCCCATGACGCGGACCCAGCATGTCGATGGCGCCGGCGGTCCAGTACCAGTCAGAATAGATGCCGGCGACGGCTCGTTCCTGTTCGGGGAGTTTATTGAACTCATCGGCCACGTTTTGCACAACTTCCTCCCATCCCGTCCGACCGAAGAGCATAATCGGCAGATAGTTGCTCTGGCCGTGAAACTCGCGGGTGGACTGGTAGAGCGGCCGGAGTAATTGTGTGTACGCAGGCAGGGCATCAACCGGGAAGATCGGCAGACTGCCCGGCGCCGTGAAGACCAGGCCGACCGCCAGGTAAGCGAGGAGAGCCGACTGCGCCAGCCGTCTCCAGGGGAAGCGCGTGATGATGCGTTCGGTCAGTTCCTCGAAACACACCGCTCCGGCCGCCAGGAGAGGCATGAATGCCGCTGCCAGAAGGCGAATTGTGGCGGACAGACCGAAAAGCAGCGCCAGCGTGCCCAGGAAAAGGATCCCGAAAAAACTGTAGTTGACGCCATCCATACGGCGGAAGAGGCGGTACAACCCGGCAATCCAGAAGGGCAGCAGGAATGGACTCATATACGCCAGGATGTTCAAAAAATACTGCCACAGCGAAGCCTGGTAGACTCTCACTGAACTGTAAGCCGTCCAGTATTCGAGGGTCGGCCAGCCGTTGACCACCTGCCAGATCAAGTAGGGCGAGAGGAGAGCCAGGCACAACAGAGCGCCCAGCCAGGGCCAGGGAGTCAGCAAGTCGCGGCGCTGTCGCGAGATCAACAGGGCGGCCAGGAAACCCGGCCCCATGAACAGGAGGGTCATCTTGGTATTGAGCGCCAGCCCCGCCAGCAGACCGAGGGCGAGCCACAGCCTGCGGTTGCCAGTCTTAAGCAAGCGTACCAGGATTAGAAAAAAACCTACCAGAATCAACTGGTCGAAGCTGTCGTAGGCGAAGATGGAATTGAGGCTGAGCCATAGCGTCCCACCCAGGAACCCCAGGGCGGCCAGCGCCACGGCGAAGGTCCTGCCCCCGAATTCCTTCACCATCAGACAGATGAAAACCAGGGTGAACGCCCCGGCCAGGGCTGGAAAAATATGCATGGCCAAAAGCGATTCCCCCAGCAGGGCCCGGCTTAGGGCCATCAAGGCCGGCGTCAGCGGGGGCACATCCACATATCCGAAGGCCAGGTGACGGCTGAGTGCGGCGGTGTAGAACTCGTCGAAGAAGAAGCTGTATCCGGGCGCGGTGTAGAGGTGTATGCCGAACTTCACCAGCGCGGCCAGGAGGATGACCAGGTTCATGGATGTATGTTTAGTGAAAAATGCGCGCGGCTGCATGGCGATTCTCCCCAAAATCGAGCTGTTGCATTGATAATGGCGTTACTATATCATGAAAAGCAAACCTTCCGCTGGCAAAACGATAAATGATTGCCGCGAACGGCGCCGCCCCCGGCCTGTTTGCATCGTCGGTCACCAGGCCACCGGTTTTGAATAACAAACTTGATGATTCCGATGGAACAAAGGCCCGGTGAAGATCACTGCGTTTAGCAATGGATTTGAGAAAACCGGTTTTATTTGCTGATGTCTTTTTCCATCGCAACCATCCTGATGCGCGCCGAGCGGATAAGCAGGAGTCTTTCACCGCAGCGGGCATAACCCAGCTTGGAGTAAAACTCAACCGCCGTCAGGTCGGCCTGCAGGCTCAACTTTTCCAGTCCTTTATGCCTGGCCCTGTCCTCGATAAACCGCATCAGTCTCTCGCCGACGCCTTGATTCTGGCGGTTCACCCGCACGAAAAGATTGCGAACACGTTCCGCTTCCAGCGTTACCGTTCCAACCAGGTCCGCTCCCGCCGCCGAGACAAACATCTCGCCATCGCGGGCATATTTTTTGATATGCGCGGGTGAGTAGAGTGTTGCCAGCTTTTGCATGGCTGACTCACTGTATCCTTTGGCATTGACAGTCAGCAGGTTCTCAATGATAAGGCTGCTGATACTGCCGGCGTCGCCTCCGCTAAATGGTCGAATGATCAAGTCTTCATTTTCTGTCATTTGGTCTCCATTATTAATCCGGGAAGATGGGCATCATTGCGGTATCAGGTAGACGCTCAAAGTCAACATGTCAATCAACACATGACCGATAACCAGGAAGGGCATCAGGCGCGGTCGAAGCTTGAGAACCAATCCGATATAAAACGCAAAGGGCATATACATCAGCGCCCGCCACAGCAGATAAGGTCCGTCAAAGATCAGCGGCAGGGTTGCGTGCTGAAATCCAAGAAAGAAAGAAGAGACAGCCCATGCCGGCCAGCTGCTGCCAAATTTCTCTGCGAGGCGCGGCATGACATAGCCGAAATATGTCGGCAGTTCCGCCAGGGCGATGGTGAGGGGGAAGAGCAGCCCGATCAGCAGCGCCCAGCCCGGCAGAGGGCGGAAGAGGAAATCGGTCGATCGGGCGGCCGACCCCAGGATCAGGTCTCCGAGGATGGTCATGGGATAATAGGCGATCGGTGCGGCGATGATGAAAGCCAGCAGCGCCAGCCCCAGGTCCTTCCAGAAAGTGCCGCGGTGAAAGCGGAAAAGTTCCAGGAAACGCCCGCCCTCGCGCTTGAAAAGCCAGTTCAAGAGCAAGATGGATAGGATGTTGGCCCCGGCGGCGCAAAAGATCCACCAGCGTTCGGATTCATGCCAGGCGGAGGTGGAACCGGCAGCCAGGTAGCCAAAAGCGAAAATGGCCTGAACACCCGCGAAGAACAAAGTGCGAGAGAGTAGCATGAGCCAGGGGTGGGAGGAAGTTGTGCAAAACGTGGCCGATGAGTTCAATAAACTCCCCGAACAGGAACGAGCCGTCGCCGGCATCTATTCTGACTGGTAC
>Ga0351951_1010_pt1 | contig 19336 bp, 20 predicted proteins | sample BONcelT113001H14_FD_205816 | JGI IMG/M metagenome (GOLD analysis project Ga0351951, IMG submission 205816) | Enriched cells from coal bed in the Powder River Basin, Montana, United States - BONCAT cells T11 rep3 HSBNCT.T11.300.1.H14 ...
AGCCCCGGTCACGCAGCTCTTTCTTCAGTGTTTGCAATTCCTGTCGCAGCTTCAGATATTCACTCGGGCTTGGCAATCCCTTGAGGTGGTAGCGCAGCAACATATATTCCCCGTGCAATTCATTGAGGCGTTGCTCGAGTTCGCTATTACGCAGGCGCAATTCAGCGTTTTCTTTGCGTAGTTTGCCAAGGTCCTCTTTTATCTTCGAAAAGATGTCTAGTTCAACGGTTTTCATGGCTTTCACCCCTCCTCTAGTGCTGAATGGGGCGCATTTCCAACCATAGCTACACTCTAGTCAAACGACAATCTTTTGTCAAGGTTGCCATTTCAAGGATAAAGGGTATAATTTCCAATGGTTAGAAAGGAGACAGCCATGAAGGAAGCTATGTTTTTCGAGAAACGGGGAGACAAGAAAGTGCAATGCGGGCTTTGCCGTTTTCGCTGTCTCATTGCAGACGGCAGAAGAGGGCTCTGTGGTGTGCGGGAAAATAGGGCCGGAGTCCTCTATTCCCTTGTCTACGGCAAGGCAGTGGCAGAGCAGGTGGACCCGATCGAGAAGAAACCCCTGTTTCACGTTCTTCCCGGCAGTCTGTCCTATTCGGTTGCCACCATGGGCTGCAACTTCCGCTGCAGACACTGTCAAAACCACAGCATTTCGCAGCCTCCCCGCGAAGGAGGGCGAATAGAGGGGCGGCAGCTTATGCCGGACGAAATAGTTGCCAAGGCCCTGGCTGCCGGTTGCAGATCCATTGCCTATACCTATACCGAGCCGACCATATTTTTCGAGTATGCCTACGACACCGCGGTACTGGCGCACCGAAAAGGTCTGAAGAATATTTTTGTCACAAACGGTTATATCAGCGAGGAGGCTCTTTCTTTTATCCGGCCCTATCTCGATGCGGCAAACATCGACCTGAAGGGCTTCACCGATTCCTTTTACCGGGAGGTTGTCGGGGGGGCGGTTTTGGGCGAGGTTCTCGAATCGATCCGTCTCCACAAACGCCTTGGTATCTGGTTGGAAATAACCACCCTGGTAATTCCGGGACTCAATGATTCCGACGAGGAGTTGGCCGCCATCGCGCGATTTATTGTCGATGAGGTGGGGTGCGAAACTCCCTGGCATGTGAGCAGTTTTCATCCCACCTATCATTTGACCGATCGTTCGGCGACACCGTATGCAACCGTACGGAGAGCTCGCCAGATCGGCATTGCCGCGGGTCTCCGCTATGTTTACGTGGGTAATGTCCCCGGGGATGGGGGAGAAAATACCTGGTGTCCCGGATGTCATGCGCCGCTGGTTACCCGCCGAGGTTTCGACGTCGAAGATATTTCTGTACGGAATGGAAAGTGTCCTTCCTGCGGTTTTGTTCTTGATGGGGTGTGGCAGTAGTGGTAAGACGTTAATCCCTGTTCCGTGCTGGTAGATGCATGGTTGCAGAGCTGACGGGGCGAAGCTTATAATGGTTGCCCCATCTTCTTGAAAATGCTATACATTAGCCTTGTCACTATTTCAAATCAGACGAGGTTTGTTTGAAGGTATCATTTCTTCGCCGTTTTTGGGTCACGTTCTCTGCCCATGTCGTCGGCTTCTATGCTTCCGTGCTCAACCGCTTCACTGTCAGTGGCGATGAAGGTATACCCCCGACCGGAGGTGTTCTTCTCGCATCCAACCATATTTCAGCCTACGACACGATATTTCTGCCTTGGGCCATCCTCCGCAGATTTCCGTTTCAGATGGTTTGGGCTCCTGCCAAGGAAGAACTTTTCGTAAAGCCTTTTCAGCGCTGGATCTACAGTTCGTGGGGTGCATTTCCGGTTCGCCGGAAGCGCGATGTGCGGGCCGGCAGGGTTCTCAACGAGCTTCTTGAAAGTCAGAAGGTAATGTTGTTCCCTGAAGGAACCAGAAATCGAGAAGGGATTCTCGGCAAGGGCAACCGGGGCGTGGGAAAGATTATTTATGATACTCGTCCTACGGTTATTCCGACAGCCCTGATCGGACTCAATCGCTGGAAGTTTCCGGGGTTTGGTCAGAAGGCTCAGGCAGTATTCGGCCCGCCGCTGGATTTTACCGATCTTTTCGAACGTGAAAACTGCAAGGAAACCCATGTGCTCATCGTTGAGCGGGTAATGGCTGCGATCGCCGAACTCCTGAAACGCGAAGGAGCTTTTGTCCAGTGAAAGTCGAGATATTCTGTGACGGTGCCTGCAGCGGCAACCCCGGCCCCGGAGGTTTCGGCTGTGTCCTTCGTTCCGGGAACAAGGAAAAGGAACTGTCCGGCTCCGATCCCCATACCACCAACAACCGTATGGAAATGATGGCGGCCATTACCGCCCTGGAGTCGCTGAAGCGTCCCTGTGACGTGGTGTTGACCACCGATTCCCAGTATCTGGTCAAGGGGATGACGGAATGGATTGACGGCTGGTTGAAACGGGGATGGAAAAACAGCAAGAAAGAGGACGTCCTGAACCGGGACTTGTGGGAGAGGCTACTGGCTCTCGCCGGGGTGCATCGTGTTCAGTGGGTCTGGATTCGCGGCCATAACGGTCATACGGAAAACGAGCGTTGTGACGAGCTTGCACGGCAAGCGATCGGCACGATGCAAAAAAGTACCGGGAAGTGAAGCAAGGTTGAATCAGTTTATTATCGAAGTGTCGGAAGAGGAGATCCGGCGGGAGAAGGAAAAGGGGCGTGAGCTCCGAAAAACCCGCTGGTGGAAAAATCGCCTGGGACGTGGCGTCTGTCACTATTGTGGCGGTACTTTCCCTCCTTCAGAACTGACCATGGACCATTTGGTTCCCATTATCCGCGGCGGAAGGAGCACACAGGGAAACGTAGTGCCTGCCTGCAAGGAATGCAACAGCAAAAAAGGGTATTTGCTTCCTTTGGAATGGGAGGAATATCTGAACTCGGTGAGGGAAGAACAATGATGCCGCGGGGAACCAGCAACTATACAACGGTGATCTATGACTGCGATGGCGTAATGTTTGAGTCGTTTGAGGCAAACTTCGCTTTTTATTCCAAAGTCATCGACAGGTTCGGCAAACCACCGCTCGACAGGAATAGTGCGGAAACCATGCGCCTTCTCCACACCTATTCCAGCAAGGATGTGCTTGCGAAACTGTTTGCCGACGACCCCCGTGAACAGGCTGCTCTCAGTTTTGCTGCCTCCATTGATTATCGGGAGCTTCTTCCGTTCATGCATCTGGAGGAGGCATTCGTCGAGACCGTGCAGGCTTTGCACAACAGGGTAAACCTGGCAGTCTGCACCAACCGCTCGAACTCGATGGAAATGCTTCTGGAGGATTTTGGGCTGACATCATATTTCGGCTATGTCATGACCGCGGCGAAAGTGAAAAACCCTAAACCCCACCCCGAACCGCTGTTGAAGATTCTCGAGTACTTCCGTATTTCTCCGGGGGAAGCTCTCTTTGTTGGTGATTCGGAGCTCGACCAGAGATCGGCCGAGTCTGCCGGAGTGCCCTTTGTTGCCTACAAGACCAACCTTCCTGGTTTTGCGCGAATCGATCACCATTCTGAAATCCTGAAACTAATTGAAACAAGAAATCCGGGCGTGAACGCCCTGGCTTGACTTGCTTCGGCAACGAAGAGCTGAACTGTGTGAAGTCGGGCTCAGGGTAAGTTGCCGAGAAATGATGGCGTGTTCCGCCGGAAGACAGAGGGAAAAATGATAAAAAGCATGACCGGGTACGGTAAGGCCGAGTCTGCCCTTGATCAAGGGAAAATTGCCGTAGAGATGCGGTCGGTGAACCATCGGTACGGGGAGGTTTCGGTTAAACTGCCCCGCGCACTTGTCTGCTTCGAGAACGAGGTGCGAAAAGTTGTCTCCGGGCGGCTGAAACGGGGCAAAATTGATGTCTTCATTCAGTTGGAAACTGCGTTTGCCGGCCGGCCGCCGGTAGTAAACGCTTCCCTGGCACGTGAGTATTATACGACATTTTCCGCCCTCAGTGAGGAACTCGGCATTCGTGAACCAATTCCGCTGGCACTGATTGTCTCCCAGAGGGATGTGCTGGCTGTTGCGGAAAATGATGTAGAGGCGGATAGCATGCGGGAGGAGCTTCTTGCCGTTGTGGAGAGAGCGATCGACGCAATGGAAACGATGCGGCTCCGTGAAGGTCGGGAACTGGTCGAGGATCTTCGGACACGACGAGCAAACCTTAGCAGATTTATCGATGAAATTGCCCGTAGAGCGGCTCTCGTTCCAGCCGAGTATGCGGAGAAGCTTTCGTTGCGCCTGGCACAGTTCGGAGTGAAAAACATGCCTGACGAGGCGAGGATTGCCCAGGAAGTGGTTTTGATGGCGGACCGTTGTGATATTACCGAGGAACTGGTACGCTTCGCAAGCCACCTCGTTCAATTTGATGCTGCGCTTGAATCCCGTGAGCCGGTTGGCCGAAAACTCGATTTTCTCCTCCAGGAGCTGGGTCGCGAAGTGAATACCGTCGGTTCAAAGGCCAATGATAGCGAAATTGCTTCCTGTGTCGTTGAACTCAAGACGGAGTTGGAAAAAATCCGCGAACAGGTACAGAATATCGAGTAGCCGGACCGGTTGATTCTGCCCCGTCCCGAAAGGCTAGGAGCCTGTCGGACGTAGGGTAAATCTGCTGCAAATCCGTCTGGACGGTCCATATTCCGCCGCTTTTTTGGTCAATAGAACAACTATTGCCCTGCAAAATCGACAAAATCTGTCCTCGCCCAGCCGAATTTTCGCTTTAGTTTCCTAAGTCCGACAGGCTCCTAGGAAAAAGGATTGTACATGAAACAAGAGGGTCTTCTTTATATCGTCTCTGCTCCGTCAGGTGCGGGGAAAACGTCCTTGTGCAATGAGTTAATTGACATTTTCCCAAACTTGCGGCATTCTGTGAGCTATACAACACGCATGCCCCGGCCCGGTGAGGCGGATGGAATCGATTATTTTTTTGTCTCCCGTGAAGAATTCGAAAGGATGTCGGCTGCGGGTGAATTTGCCGAGTGGGCAGAGGTACATGGCAACCTCTACGGGACTGCGGTCAGGACACTTGAAGAATACTGTTCGCAAGGTATTCACGTAATCCTCGATATTGATTGTCAAGGCGCACGACAACTCAAATCATGCTATCGCGACGCCGTCTATATTTTTATTCTGCCACCGAGTTTTGCAGAGTTGCGAAAGAGGCTTGAAGGCAGAAATACCGATTCTCCGGATGTCATCGAGCGCCGCATGCGTGTCGGCATGGAAGAGGTAAAGGAGTCCTCCTGGTATGATTACCTCGTTGTCAACGATGACTTCCCTCGGGCCCTCGAACAGTTGAAATCAATAATCATCGCAGAGCAATGCCGGACGGAGAGGGTCGTAAAAACCGTTTCCGGCACCTTTACCATCATATAAATCACAGTGACGCGTTCCGTGCGTCATCGCACAACGCGTGCGAAAGGAGTACACGTACCATGGCCAGGGTTACCGTAGAAGATTGTCTGAAAGAGGTAAACAACAGGTTTTTGCTCGTTATGCTTGCCTCGAAACGGGTCAAGCAACTCTATAAGGGTTCTACCTCTCTGATTGAGAATAAGGGCAACAACAAGAATGTGGTTATTGCGCTCCGTGAGGTCGCTTCCGGAAAGCTGCAATTCCAGATGATGACTCGCAAGAGCCGCTAATTTCACACTACCAGAGGGGCGGGGCCGAAAGGCGCCGTCCCTCTTTTTGAACCTGCCGTATTCCCATCAGTTTATTTCACCGTAGTAATTTCCACACCCGGCTCAGCTTCTATGATCAGGCTCAACGACATTCTTGAAAAAATACTCTCGTACAACCCAGCTGCTGATCTGGATGTTGTCAGGAGGGCCTACGTCTTTTCCGCCAAGGTTCACCAGGGACAGGTGCGTCTGTCGGGAGAGCCTTACCTGGTCCATCCCATGGAAGTGGCGGCGGTCCTTGCCGACCTCAGGCTTGATGTCCAAACCGTTGCTACCGGACTTCTGCACGATACCCTTGAAGATACTCTTACAACTTTTGAAGAACTGGTGACCATCTTCGGACCCGAGGTGGCTAATCTCGTTGATGGCGTCACGAAAATAAGCAAGATCCATTTCAAGACCAAGGAAGAGAGCCAGGCAGAAAATTTCCGCAAGATGCTGCTTGCCATGGCGAATGATATCCGTGTGATTCTGGTGAAGCTGGCCGATCGTCTTCACAATATGCGGACCTTGCAGTATCAGCCGGAAATCAAGCAGCGCAGCATCGCCAAAGAGACCCTTGATATTTATGCCCCGATGGCCAATCGCCTTGGTATTTCCTGGATTAAAAGCGAACTTGAGGACCTTTCTTTCCGCTACGTAAACCCGCAGCTCTACTACGATCTTGCTTCCAAAGTAGCGATGAAAAAGAAAGAGCGGGAATCTTTCGTCGAGGAGGTCATGGAGGTCATCTCCCATAAACTCACGGAGCATGGTATCGAGGGAGAGGTGTCGGGGCGAAGCAAGCATCTTTACTCGATTCAGAAAAAGATGGAAAGCCGCAAGGTCGATATTGATGAAATCTATGACCTTATCGCGATTCGGGTGATGGTCGAGGACATCAGATCCTGCTATGCGGTACTCGGTGTCATTCATTCCACCTGGAAGCCGATTCCCGGCAGGTTTAAAGATTATATTGCCATGCCGAAGAGCAACATGTACCAGTCACTCCATACCACCGTCATCGGCCCTTTGGGTGAAAGGATGGAGGTCCAGATCAGGACTGCGGAGATGCACCGGGTTGCCGAGGCCGGCATCGCCGCTCATTGGAAATACAAAGAAGGGAAAGGCTATGATGAGCGTGATGTGAAGCGATTTGCCTGGCTCCGGCAATTGCTGGAGTGGCAGCAGGAGTTACAGGACTCGCAGGAGTTCATGAATACTGTCAGGGTTGAACTGTTCCCCGAGGAGGTCTATGTCTTCACTCCGGACGGGGATGTGAAGGGCTTCCCCAAAGGGGCAACGCCTATCGACTTCGCGTACAGTGTTCATACCGATATCGGTCATCGCTGTGTCGGGGCCAAGGTGAACGGCAAGCTGGTTCCTCTGAAATACGAATTGAAAATCGGCGACATCGTTGAGGTTGTCACCTCGCCCCACCATACCCCAAGCAAGGACTGGCTGAAGATCGTCAAAAGCACCCGCGCCAGGAATAAGATCCGGGCCTGGATCAAGACCGAGGAACGGAAAAGAAGCGTTGTCCTTGGCCGGGAAGTTTGCGAAAAGGAATTTCGACGCTACCGGCTCAATTACAACAAGCTGCAGAAGACTGGCGAAATAAAGAGGGTTGCAACGGAGTTCGGTTTTGTTGCCGAGGAGGATCTTCTTGCCGCGATCGGTTATGGAAAGCTTTCCTGTAATCAGGTCCTGGGCAAGCTGCTGCCCGAGGAAAAGTTGGCGGAAACCCGTGAGCAGAAGGAAACCCGGGTTTCAAAGGTACTGGGCAAACTCAACAAGAAATCTTCCAGTGCCATTCAGGTCAATGGTATCGACGACGTGATGGTCCGGTTCGGGAAGTGCTGCAATCCCCTGCCCGGCGATGAAGTCGTCGGGTTTATCACCCGCGGCAGAGGCGTGACCATTCATACGGCGGATTGCTCCTTTGCCATGGAAAGTGACCCGGACAGGCGCCTGGAAGTTACCTGGAACAGGGACAAGGCTACTGCCTTGCCGGTTAAAATTCGAGTGACGTGCCACGATCAGAAGGGTATCCTTGCCAATATTGCGCAAGTTATCGCCAATTGCGAGGCAAATATTTCCAGTGCCTCTGTCCATAGCACCGTGGATAAGAAAGGCGAAAACCTGTTCGAGATCGAGGTAACCGACCTGGAACACCTGACCCGTGTACTGAATAACATCATGAAGGTTTCTGGTGTGATCAAGGTTGAACGTCTGAAGGGCTGATTGAATGGGCGGGGACGCCTTTTATGCTTCAGACCGGCTGGAAATTTTTTGGAAAGGTGGGGGGGAGGATATGGCGAAAGAGATTCTGCATACTGACAGGGCTCCGCAGGCGATTGGTCCCTATTCCCAGGGCGTTCGGGCTGGAGGATTTGTTTTTCTTTCCGGGCAGATTCCGCTTGACCCGGTAACGGGTCAGGTGATCGGAGTGGATATCGTTGCGCAGACGGAGCAGGTGATGAAAAACATTGAGGAAGTTCTCTCTGCTTCCGGTCTCGGCTTTGCGGACGTGGTAAAAACCACCATATTCCTCATCGATCTTGCTGATTTTTCCGCGGTTAACGAGGTGTACGGCAGCAGATTCCAGCAAGACCCACCGGCCCGCTCAACGGTGGAGGTGAAAGGGTTGCCTCGTGGAGTGCGGGTGGAGATTGAAGTGGTCGCATGTTGCCGGTAGAACAAAAAGCCGCGATGATTATGATCACCGCGGCTTTCTTCGTAGGGGGTGGACGAACGTGCCGGTGCGATTTGACGTAAACCGCCCAGCAAAACAGTTACAGGGCTTTTGTTACCCGGTTGGAACGGATGCAACGGGTGCAAACCTTGATGGTTGAAACGGTACCGTTTTTGACGGCCTTAACTTTCTGGAGATTCGGATGCCAGGTTCTGGATGTTTTGTTATTTGCATGGCTCACGTTGTTACCGAAGCTGGGGCCTTTACCACAGATGTCACATATTTTAGACATTTTTTACTGTCCTCCTTCGTTGACTGAAGCTTTTTTGTATATCAGATCGTGCTTGGTTTAGCAAGTTAAAATTACTGAAACAGGGCATGTTCACTATGCTGCCTGTGGCGGGGAATTACCAAAATGTCTTTCCTGAAGGGGCTCTTTGCCTTCATTCTACTCGTATTTTGCCTGGTTGTCTTACTCTTTATCGACTTTGCCTATTCAACTTTTTCCATGCGTCAGCGGGATGTCTCAACCGACGCTATTGTTGTGTTGACCGGTGGCAGAGGGAGGGTCGAGGAAGGGATACGCCTGTACCGTGCACATCAAGCCCGTTGGTTGTACCTGGTTGGTGTCGATCCCTCGGTACGAAAAGGCGATCTCTTCAAAGAGCAGGCGGGAAAACGGGGCGGGGAGGAGATTATTCTGGAGAAGTCGTCCAGAAATACCCTGGAAAATGCCCTGTACACCCGTGATCTTATTGCCCACCAAGAAATCAGATCCATCCGGCTCATTACCTCACGCTATCACATGAAGCGTGCCGTTCTCATTTTTACCTCAATTCTCCCCAAAGATATTGCCGTGTATCCCTGCCCCGTCGACAGCAAAAACCTGAAACAGGCCTGGTGGGCCCATGGCGGGAGCTTCCGTCTCCTGTCCGGCGAGTTCTACAAGTACTGTCTTTTTCGGGCATTTTTCCTTTTCGCACCGGGCGAACTGCGGTCTGTCAGGGGCGGCTGAGTGGTGCTACGCCTCGCCCTTTTCTTCGATTCTAGGGAAAAGTGCTTCTGCCTTGATAATGCGCGTGTCCGGCTGCAATCCTCCCCAGGTGAGTCCCGCCTCGGTAATCGGTTCGTGCCAGCCGAGGTATCCAAGTGCTTTTACGCTGGTTTCCGGCATGAACGGTGACAGCAGATGAAAAACGATACGCTGTGATTCCAGAATGCAGTACATGACGGTGGCGAGCCGACCGTGCTGGGCAGGATCCTTAGCCAGCGACCAAGGGGCGGTTTCGTCTATGTACTTGTTGCCGGCGGAGATGACTTCCCAGATTGTCTGAAGGGCTTTGCTGAAGGCCAAATCATCCAGGTGGGCGTCAACGAGTGCCGGAAGAGCCTCGGTTTTTGCCCGGTATGTCTGGTCCGTTTCCGTCAGCTCCCCGGCTGCCGGCAGGATGCCGCCGAAATACTTGTTGACCATGGCCGTGGAACGATTCAAGAGGTTTCCCAGGTCATTGGCCAGGTCAGAGTTGATCCGGTGGACCATCGCCGAATGGGAGAAATCACCATCGATACCGAACGGGACCTCACGCATCAGGAAATAGCGCACGGCATCTACCCCGTAGCGATCAATGAGCATGTTGGGTTCCACGACGTTCTGGAGGCTTTTGCTCATTTTCTGGCCTTCAACCGTCCACCAGCCATGGGCGAACACTTTTTGCGGCAGGGGGAGCCCGGCGGCCATGAGAAATGTCGGCCAGTAGACTGCGTGAAAGCGAAGGATGTCTTTTCCGATCAGGTGAACATCGGCTGGCCAGAAAGTGGTCATGTTCTCGGATTCGGAGGGGTATCCGAGTGCCGTTATGTAGTTTGTCAGGGCATCAAACCAGACGTAGATGACGTGGCGGGGATTCCCCGGCACGGGAATTCCCCAGGTGAAGGATGTTCTCGATACGGAGATGTCCCGAAGCCCTTCTTTGACAAAGGAAACGATCTCGTTACGCCGACTTTTCGGTTGAATGAACTCGGGGTTGGCTTCGATGTGAGCGAGAAGTGCTTCCTGATATTTACTCATCCGGAAAAAGTATGATTCTTCTTTGAGTTTTTCCGTGGGACGGTTGCAATCGGGGCACTTGAAATCTATCAGCTGTGTTTCGGTCCAGAACGTTTCACAGGGCGTGCAGTACCAGTCTTCATACTCGCCGAGATAGATATCGCCTTGGGCCATAACCCGTGAAAAGAATTCCAGAACCCCCTTTTTATGCCGCTCCTGGGTTGTGCGAATAAAATCGGAATAGGATATGTTCAGCTTGTCCCAGAGGGACTGAAAGCGCTTCACCACACGGTCGGCAAGTTCGAGCGGCGTTTCTCCGGCGGCGTTGGCCGCCTTTTCGACCTTCTGCCCATGCTCATCGGTTCCCGTGAGAAGAAAGACGTTGTATCCTTTCAGCTGCTTGTGGCGAGCAAGGACGTCGGCCGCCAGGGTCGTGTAGGCATGTCCAAGGTGCGGTACATCGTTAACGTAGTAGATGGGGGTCGTCACATAGTAGTTCCTGCTCATGGTTTCTCCTTTTTCTGTGTTGCACCCCCTCCGGAATCACCTCGGCCTTTTCGGGATTGGGATGATTCCGGGCGCTGATGCCCCCTCTGCTGTTTTTTCGGTTTTGGTTCTTCCGGTTCCTTTGCCTGCTTTTTGGGACGGTCCGATGTGTCTTCCGGCTTGATTTCGTCTCCGCGCAGGATTACTTCGTGGGCGTCGGTAGTTTTTACCGTCACCGTTCCTTCGAGAACGTTGGTCTTGATGATCTCACCTTCAATGTCACCGCATTTGATCTTCTTGCCGCATTTCGGCAGACCCTTTTTCAATGTGCAATATGTTTCATATTCATAGGCAAGACAACAGAGAAGCCTGCCGCACTGTCCCGAGATTTTTGTCGGGTTCAGTGCCAGGTTTTGCTCCTTTGCCATCTTGACCGAAACCGGTTCGAACTCGCGGAGAAAGGAGCAGCAGCAGAGTTCCCTGCCGCAGATGCCAATGCCGCCGACCATTCCCGCCTCGTCGCGGACGCCGATCTGGCGCATTTCGATTCTGGTATGAAATGCATGGGCAAGATCTTTTACCAGTTCCCGGAAATCGATTCTGCCGTCAGCGGTAAAGTAGAAAATGGCCTTGCTGCCGTCGAAAAGATATTCGACCTTCACCAGCTTCATGTCCATGCCCCGCTCTTTGATTCTGACGAGGCAGAAATCAAAGGCGTCCTTCTCTTTCATGCGGTTATTGGCGGCAGATTCCAGGTCTTCAGGCAGGGCCTTTCTCAAAACGGTCTTGATTCCTTCCGGGAGGTCCTCTTTGGCAACGGTGATTGGTCCCTTTATCACCTGGCCGATAGTTTTTCCCCGGTCGGTTTCCACGATGACCATGTCATCTTTCTGTATTGCCAGTTCACCGGTAAGAAAGTCGTATAATCTCCCGGCCTTCTGGAACTGAACTTTAACGATTGTTGACACAACTGCCTCCGGGGCAAGCCCCTGTTCTGTTTTTCGATGGATTTGCGCATATCATCGCGCCGTGAATGATGCTCATGCCTCAATTTTCCGGTATTGGACTCGGTTTCCATGTGCAGCCTGAATCGTGCCGGTCCGCTTTTCTGTCTGCAGGTATCCGGGAATCCTGCAGGCATCTTTGTCCCTGATGCTTTCTATCGTCAGTTACTGACCGGCAAGACCCATGAAAAGCACCTCGACCGCCAGCCGCGGATTCGCGTTTCTTGTCAGGGCCTGACGGGTCCGGGAAATCTGTTCCAACTTCTCAATCACGCTTTCCAGGGTATTTCGATCGGAAATACTTCGTATCAGGGAGGAAAGGTCCGTGTTGATGATCTCGGGAGAACCGGTGCGGGTGAGGAGAACATCACGCCAGAAAACGTTCAGCAGATCAACAAGATGAATAGCACTTTCCTTGTCCTTCGCACTCTCTTCCGCAGCTGCAAACAAGGGACTGACTTCCCCCGGGGTAAGGCCAACCACCTTTTCCAGGAGAGATTTCCGTGATTGCAGCCAATCACCTTCCAGTATTTCCTCGGCACGCTCAATACTGCCGCCTGCAAGGGCGGCTGCAATGCGGGCTGAATCGTCATCGGCCCCTTTGTCCCGCAGTTGCGAAGCAATCATTTCCGTGGGAAGAGAAGGGAAGCGAAGCTGCTGGCAACGGGAGAGAATCGTCGGAAGGACCGCGTTTACCCGGGTTGTGATGAGGATCAAGATCGCATCCCCCGGCGGTTCTTCAAGGGTTTTCAGAAAAGCATTTGCCGCGGAAGGGTTCATTCTGTCCGCATCTTCAATAATGCAGGCCTTTTTTGGCGCTTCGAAGGGCCGGTACGACAGTTCCTTCTGCAGTTCCCGTATCTGGTCAATCTTGATAAAGGCGCCGTCCGGCTGCAGGAGGTGGAGGTCGGGGTGTCGAAGGCCGGCAATCTTTCGACACGAGGGGCATGCTCCGCAGCCATCCGTGCCGTTACAAAATATCGCTTCGACGAGAGCGATGGCAACTTCCTTCATGCCACTGTTGTCGATGCCGTTGAACAGGTAGGCATGGGACAGTTTTCCGGTTGCCAGGGCGCGTCCGAGGAGCGAAATATTTCGGTCGTAGCCGATGATTCGGGAAAAAGACATGCCCTATCCTCGGGGAATGCGTGAAAGAACCGCGCTGCGGATGGCCGCGGCAGCCTCCGAAATGCCGAGAGTTCCGTCAACGACGATAAATCGGTCGGGGTGGGCTGCGGCAAGTTTCAGATATCCCTCGCGGACTGCGTGGTGAAAGCGGAGGGATTCCTGTTCGAAGCGTTCCTCGCGGGACCCGCTGGAGGCGTTTATTCTCGCCATGGCCCGTTTGAGACCTACCTCCTCCGGACAGTCCAAAAGAATTGTCAGGTCAGGGGTCAATCCACCGGTGGCAAGTTGTGCCAGGTTTTCAATCAGAGACAGGTCAAGAGAGCGACCATATCCCTGGTAGGCGGTGGTGGCATCCGTGTAGCGATCACAGAGGACGATTTTTCCCTCTGCCAGGGCCGGCCTGATCACCTCCGCCACGTGCTGGGCACGGGCCGCGGCATAGAGCAGCAGTTCGGCAAGGGGTACCAGTGCGCGGTTGTCCGCGTCGAGAAGGATGGCCCTGATCTTGTCTGCGATCGGGCATCCGCCCGGTTCCCGGGTCGCCACTACCTGACAGCCTGTTTCCGCGTGCAATTCACGGGACAGTAATTCAGCCTGGGTGGACTTGCCGCAGCCTTCTATGCCTTCTAACGTGATAAAATATGCCACTGAGGATACTCCGACAAACTCGTAAGCAAATGATGAATTATAGGTGAGAGGGGTGAATTAATCAAGCCAAAAACCCCTGTAATGCCTTATCGTGTTGATATAATCGGGAGAGATGGTTTATACTCCAATATCCTGCAAAGAGCTCCGGTCGGTGAGACCCGCTCAACAGGGAGAAAGGGTTGTTTTCGTATGAGGATGAGCAGGGAAGAGCTGCTGGAAGGCATTGAAAAGGCTCTTGACTATCGATTCAGCAATCGTGAGCATTTGATTGAGGCCCTTACACACCGGTCTTTTGTCAATGAGTCGCGTGGCAGCGTGTGCCGGGATAATCAGCGCCTGGAGTTTTTTGGTGACGCAGTGCTGGGGCTTCTTGTCAGCAGAAGGCTGCTTACCCGGTTCCCGTCCATGGGCGAAGGGGACTTGTCCCGTTTCAGGGCTTCGCTCGTGGATGAGTCAGCTCTGGCGGGAATCGCGGAAGGGGTCGATCTTGGGAAATTTCTTTTTCTTGGCCGCGGGGAGGAAAAGACCGGCGGCCGGAAAAAGAAATCCATTCTTTCTGACGGGTTGGAAGCTCTGATGGCAGCGGTTTACCTCGATGGAGGTATCGAGGCTGCAGAGCAGCTGGTTGACAGGTTCTTTGGACCTTTACTGGAAAGTATCGAAATCGATGCCATCGGCAGAGACAATAAAACGAGATTCCAGGAGCTGTGTCATGCACTATACGGCAAGGCTCCGCAGTATGTGCTGGAAGATATTTCCGGTCCCGATCATGACCGTTTGTTTGCGGTAACGGCGCGTATCGGCGAGACATACCTTGGCAGAGGGGTCGGCAAGAGCAAGAAAGAGGCTGAACAGGCTGCCGCTCGAGAGGCTCTCCGGGGGATTGAGGAGAGGGAGAGATCCGAGCCATCGTGAAAATACCCATTGTTCCGTTTTTTATTTCCCACCGGGGATGTCCGCACCGTTGCATATTCTGCGATCAGGAAAAGATTGCCGGGTCAAACGGCACCTTTCCCTCCGCAGCGGAAATACGGGACAGGGTAGCTGTCTATCGACGAACAAGCGGTTGCCGGGGGGTGGAAGTTGCTTTCTATGGTGGAAGTTTTACCAGCATTCCGCAGGAAGACCAGCTGCGGCTTCTGCATCCTCTTCAGGAACTGGTTGCCGCCGGTGAGGTCTCGTCCATAAGGATTTCCACCCGGCCGGATGCCCTTGATGACACAGCAGCAGCCTTTCTCCATGCTTCGGGCGTCACAACTGTCGAGCTTGGCGTTCAATCAATGGATGATGCGGTTCTCGAACAGTCCGAACGTGGACATAGCGCCGCGGATGTCGAGAAAGCCGTCGCCTGTCTCAAGAGTGAAGGAATCACCGTGGGACTCCAGCTCATGCCGGGACTTCCCGGCGATAGCGGAGAGAGATCCGTTTCTTCTCTCATGCGGGTCCTGGAACTCCGACCTGACTTTCTGCGCTTCTACCCCACGGTGGTCGTGGCGGGCACTCCCCTTTCCCGCCGCTATGCCGAGGGGCGCTATTGTCCGCTCACGCTCGAGGGGGCGGTAAGCCTCTGCAAGAGACTGCTTCACCGGGCGCTCCTGGCGCGGGTTCCGGTCGTTCGTATCGGACTGCAGCCGACCACGGATCTTTCGAGGGGGGGGGGCGATTCTCGCCGGACCGTACCATCCCGCCTTCCGGCAGCTGGTGGAGGCAGAGCTCTGCTTCGATCTCCTGGACCGGCTGATCGCGCCCGTTGAAGGTGGCAGCGAGCCGGTTTCCGTTAGCTGTGCACCGTCAAGGATTGCCGATGTTGTGGGCCAAAAGCGGTCAAACATACAGCGACTGCGTCGTGAGCGCGGCGTTCGGGTTGACAGGGTACGGGGCGACTGCAGTTTAACGCCCTTTGAAATAAGAGTTGAAAGTTCGTGCGGTACCAGAAGCGGAAATATTGTAGAAGATCTCAGGTATATATAGAAAATTATCATTCAGAAACTCCGGGCAGAAACCGGAAAAAGGAAAATTCTCATGTCTGATACACCATTCCGTTCGGGATTTATCGCCATAGTAGGGCGACCCAATGTCGGAAAATCGACACTTTTAAACCGGATCATCGGCGAAAAGATCGTCATTACCTCGGATAAACCCCAGACAACCCGCAACCGGGTCCAAGGGATTCATAATCTACCCGGCGCACAGATCGTTTTTATCGATACTCCGGGGATTCATAACGCCCGTTCGCGGCTCAACCAGTTCATGATGGATGCCGCACTTTCTTCCGTAAAAGGGGTGGATGCGGTTCTTCTCCTCGTGGATGCCAGCTCTTGTTCCGGAAATTCGGATGAACTGCTGCTGGAGGTTCTCGGCGGGATTAACGTCCCGGTGGTTCTTGCGTTGAACAAGATAGACCTGCTGCCGAAAGAAAAACTCCTGGAAGTGATTGCCGTTCATGCGCAACTCTACCCCTTTAAAGAGATTGTGCCGGTCTCCGCGGCTACGGGGGATGGCGTGGAAATACTGGTGAAGCTTCTTTCCGGGTTGTTGCCGGAAGGGGTCCCTTATTTTCCCGACGATATTCTCACCGATCTTCCGGAGCGATTTATCGTGGCGGAGATGATCCGTGAAAAGGTTTTCCGTCTGACGCACGACGAAATTCCTTATTCGACCGCGGTAAGCATAGAAAGCTTCAAGGAGCGTCCTGACGGTCTGGTGTCAATTTCCGCCGTTATTACCGTGGAGCGGGACTCCCAGAAAGGAATTATTATCGGCAAGAAGGGGGACATGCTGAAAAAAATCGGCAGGCAGGCCCGGCAAGAGATAGAACAACTGCTTGCGGCGCGCGTCTACCTGGAGCTGTTTGTGAAGGTGAGCAAGGACTGGCGAGAGAACCGCCGGATGATGAAGGAGCTGGGATACGAATGAGACCAATAGTAGCAATTGTAGGGCGCCCCAATGTGGGGAAATCGACCCTTTTCAACCGGCTGGTGGGGAGGCGCAAGGCTATCGTAGACGATATGCCCGGCGTTACCCGCGACCGGAATTATGCCCCGGTGGATCGCTTTGATGTTCCTTTTACCCTGATCGATACCGGTGGCTTCGAACCGGTGAGCGAGGACCGCCTGCTTCAGCAGATGCGTGAGCAGTCACGATTGGCCATGGAAGAGGCTGATGTGATTATGTTTGTCATGGATGCGCGACAGGGTCTTGTTCCCGCTGACCGGGAAGTGGCGGAAATGCTTCGCAAGGTCGACAAGCCGGTTTTTTTCGTTCTCAATAAGGTGGAGGGGGAAAAGCAGGAGACCGAACTGGGAGATTTTTATGGTCTCGGCGTGGATACCTTGTATCCCATTTCAGCAGAACACAATCGTGGTGTCGATGATTTGATGGACGAGGTGATTGCCACGTTTCCCCGCAAGGGTGACAGTGAAGAAGATGAGGGTATCACCCGTATCGCGGTGGTGGGGAGACCCAATGTTGGCAAGTCGTCCCTCGTGAATCGTCTCCTCGGCTTCGAGAGGGTTGTCGCGAACCCTGTCCCGGGGACCACTCGCGATTCCGTGGATACGTATTTTACTTGCAACAAGAAGCGTTTCCAGCTCATCGACACGGCAGGGATCCGGCGCAAAGGCAGGATCAGTCTGAAGGTGGAGAAATACAGCGCGGTGGACGCACTGCGCAGCCTTGACCGGGCCGACGTTGCCCTTATTGTAATCAATGCCGAAGAAGGCATCACCGAACAGGATGTGCGGATCGCCGGCTATGCCTGCGAGGCCGGCAGGGCCTGCATCCTGGTGGTGAACAAGTGGGACCTGGTAAAAAAAGACAACTCCTCGACCGGCAAGTTCATCGAAAACCTTCGTATTGAGCTCAAATATCTCTCCTATGCGCCGATTGTCTTTGTTTCGGCAGAGACCGGTCAACGAACGGGCAAGATCCTGCAAATGGTGAATGAAGTAATGGATGACTATACAAAGCGGGTAACGACATCCGAATTGAACAGGGTCTTCAAGGAAGCGATCACCTCACACCATCACCCTCTCCATCAGGGACGGCGAGTAAAATTCTATTACACTACCCAGGTGGGAACAAAACCGCCGAACTTTGCCGTTTTCACCAATTGCCCCGAGGGAATTCAGGAATCCTACGAGCGTTATCTTGCCAACCGCTTTCGGGAGGCTTTCGGTTTTTCAGGAACGCCACTCCGTTTTCTCTTCCGAGGGCGGGAACGCTGAATAGGGAGTAAAACTCTTTACTTGCAGGGGCGTATGGTTTATGCTTGCTCTGCTTTTTTCGGGACCTGATGGGCCGGTAACGACCGGTTTTCAAGCGAATCTCTCTTCTTTCCCGAGGTTGTTGTGCGGATAGTCATGGAACATGTTTTTGAAGGAAACATCTGTGCCGTCAGGGGGGGCGACGATCGTCGCTTCGGTCCGTTTCCAAACGGGAAAAGCGGAGCTTTGTCACTATGAGCCTTGTTGGTAACCTGGAAGACCTTGGGCTTGGAGAGATTCTCCAGATAGTCAGTCTCAGCAGAAAGTCGGGAGTTCTCTCCCTGTTCAGCAGGGGGCGCGAGGGGAAGATCGTCTTCCGTCAGGGACAGGTCATCCGGGCCACGATCGACGGTCAGCAGTCCCACTTGGGACAACTTCTTCTTAAAAACGGTGTCATTACCGATGCTACGCTGCGAAACGCCCTGATGCTGCAGGAACAGGAGGGGGCGCGTGAGCGTCTCGGAGTTCTTCTCGCTCAGCGTTTTTCCGTGCCCGTTGATCTTATTGAAGAGGTTGTCCGGCAGCAGATCGAAAATACCGTATATGCACTTTTTGCCTGGTCGGAAGGGTCGTTCGATTTCGAATTACGGGATACTGTGGATGGTATTGAAGATCGCCTGCAGGATCTGTCCCAGTGTTTTATGGAGCAAGGCCTGAATCCGCAGTTCCTCGCCATGGAAGGTTCACGGATACTGGATGAGCGACGTCACCGGGGTGAGCTTCCCCAGGAGGGTGAGTATCGCCCCGAGGTGGAGGAGGGCTCTTTCCTCGATAGTTGTGACCTTGCCTTCGACCTGATACCGGACACGGCTGTTGATGGAGACGCCACCGCATCTGAGCAGGGAAAAGAACGCATCATTGTTCTGGTGGATGATGACGAGCTGGTCAGGGAAAGGCTTACTTCACTGCTCAGCGGGTGCGGCTTTACCGTCCATGATTTTTCGAAGACAGAAGATACCCTGATCAAAATCGATTTCCTCTATCGAGACGGATTCCGTCCGACGGTTCTGGTGGACCTGATCATGCCCAGGATGGATGGTTCCGGCATCTTGGGCGGCCTGGAACTGATTGATCTCATCCATGATAATTTCCCCGATCTTACGGTCATCGTTCTGGCCGATCATCACAACAGCAATGCCGAACAGAAGGTGCGGGAGAAGGGCTACCCGTTACTGCTTAAACCCCGCCGGGCGGATATCCTGGACGCAGAGACCTTTCGAGTTTTCTCGGAGCATCTGAAGTCCGAACTGGCGGGCGGCTGCCCGGAGAAGTCCCCTGCACCTGCAAACCAGACCATCAACTTGCGGGATGAACTTTTTCGGGAGATCGGCGAGGAATTTATGCCGATTTCTGTTCCTGCGCCGCATGGTCCGGCAGTTTCCCTGC
>Ga0351951_1015_pt1 | contig 18516 bp, 12 predicted proteins | sample BONcelT113001H14_FD_205816 | JGI IMG/M metagenome (GOLD analysis project Ga0351951, IMG submission 205816) | Enriched cells from coal bed in the Powder River Basin, Montana, United States - BONCAT cells T11 rep3 HSBNCT.T11.300.1.H14 ...
AACTGGTGGGACCCGGTCTGGCCCGGCGACATGGAACAGTACCTGAGCCCGAACGTATCGGCCCGGATGCGGGGTGTGGTGGAAAAATGCTCTTTCTGCTTTCACCGCTACCAGTTGGCCAAGGACAGGGCCTATCACGAAGGCCGCCATCAGGAACCCCTGGGGGAAAACGAATACCAGACGGCCTGCGTGGAAGCATGCCCCGCCGGCGCCATGACCTTCGGTGATCTTAACAACCCGAAGCACGCAGTCTACAATCTCAAAAAAAGCCCTCATGCGTTCCGGCTGCTGGAAAGGCTTCAGACCAACCCGAAAGTATATTACATTTCCAGCCGGGAATGGGTCAGACGCTCGGGCGACAATTATCTGGCCCATGAGGAAACGGGCAGCATTAAGCGCGCAACCGCAAATCATCATTAATCGCAATGTGTAAGGAGCACGTCCAATGAAGGCAACCGCAGCACCATTGATTCCACCGGGTGTGAAACGCTGCCCGACATGGCAATTCGCCCTGTGGATCGGCTTGGCGGCCGCTGTCCTGGCATGGGGGATTTACGCCATTATCCTGGTCTGGTGGAAAGGACTGAACCAGACCAACATGAACGACGCATATGGATTCGCCCTCTGGATCTGGGCCGACCTGGCCGTCATTGCCCTTGGCGGCGGGGCCTTTTTCACCGGATTTCTCACCTATATCATCGGCAAGGATAAACTCAAGGCCATCATTAATTTCGCGGTGATCATCGGGTTCATCTGTTACAGCTCGGCCCTGCTGATTCTGGCCATCGACATCGGGCAACCGTTGCGGGGGTGGTTTATCTTCTGGCACGCCAATGTCCATTCCATGCTCACGGAAGTAGCCTTTTGTCTATCCGTCTATTTCGCGGTTCTGACCATTGAATTCATTCCCCTGATTCTTGAAAATCCGAAGCTCAAAGCCAAACCCTTCCTGCATCATCTTTCCCACAACATGCATGAAATCATGGCGGTCTTTGCCGCCACCGGCGTGTTTCTTTCATTTTTCCACCAGGGATCTCTGGGCGGGGTGGCGGGCGTCCTGTTCGGACGGCCGTTTGCATTCAGGGAAGGAATTTTTATCTGGCCGTGGACGTTTTTTCTGTTCACCTGGTCGGCGGCCGCCTGCGGCCCCTGTTTTACGATCCTGGTGACATGGCTCACGGAAAAAATAACCCGCAAAAAACTGGTCAAACAGGATGTGATTCAACTTCTGGCCAAAATCTCCGGCTGGATGCTTCTTACCTACATCATCGCCAAAACATCCGACACCCTTTACTGGGCCATAGTCACGGCTCCGAGCAAAGGGTTTGCACTAATGGATTTCTACTCCAACAACCCGCTCTACGGCATCTGGATTCTGATCGCTGAAATCGTGGTCTGCGGATACCTTCCGGCTTTGATCCTGGTTTCAAAACGCGGGCGGGAAAATGCTTCTCTGCTGATGCTGGCCGTTGTGCTCGCGGTCATCGGCATCAGCATCAACCGTTGGGTCATGGTGCTTCAAGTCATGGCCGCGCCGCTCTTTCCATTCAAGGAGTGGGTCATGTACGCCCCCAGCTGGCAGGAAATGGCCACCACCATCCTGCCCATCGCTTACGGCATTATCGTCATTTCACTGGCATACCGGTATCTGCCGGTATTCCCGCATGAAAAGGAACTTAACCCGGCCGGCGGATCGGGCCGGTAGCGGGAAGGAGGCTGCTGTATGTTTCCGTTTGTTTTCGAGTGGACATGGGGTATCGACCGACTTGTCTTTATGGGCGGACTATGGTACGCTTTATCGATTATCGGCATGGGCGTGGGATACTGTATCGTCAAATCCGTCATCGACACCTTGCAGAAAAAGGAAGACGGCGGTCACGGCCATCACTGAAACCGTCCGCCGGGCGCAATCCCCGGCAACAAGGTATGAATCTCATAGCGTTGACACACCCCGAAGGTGTCTCAACGCTGTGTTTTTTTTGACAACCTCGATTTGAAATAATCATTTTTCCGGGCATATCATGGACGACATCGTCATCACCGGTGGAAAACCCCTGGCGGGAGAGGCCTTCATCAGCGGGGCCAAAAACGCGGCCCTGCCCATTCTGGCGGCCACCCTTCTGACCGGGGGCCGCTTTCAATTCGACAACGTGCCGGTGCTGCGCGATATCAGCAGCATCCAGAGCCTGCTGGGGCTCATGGGAGCCGATATCCAAAAGGATGGGCACACGGTTTTTGTCGACACCGGCAACCTCTGCCAGTATGAAGCGCCCTATGAGGAAGTTAGGAAAATGCGCGCTTCCATCCTGGTGCTGGGGCCATTGCTGGCCCGGATGAAACGCGCCCGGGTCTCGCTGCCCGGCGGGTGCGCCATCGGCGCGCGGCCCATTGATCTGCACCTGAAGGGCCTTGCCGTTCTGGGCGCGGATATCTCACTTGAACACGGCTATGTGGAAGCCTCGGCCGAGCGGCTTAAGGGCGGGGAAATCTATTTCGACATCCCCACGGTCACGGGAACGGAAAATATCATGATGGCCGCCACTCTTGCCGAAGGGGTCACGATATTGCGCAACGCGGCGCGGGAACCCGAGATATCGGCCCTGGCCGACATACTCATCCGGATGGGAGCGGATATCGAAGGTGCCGGCACGCCCATGATCACCATCCACGGCGTACGGGAACTCAAACCCGTTTCAGCGCCCATTATCCCGGATCGGATCGAGGCCGGCACCTTCATGGTGGCCGCGGCCCTGACCCATGGGGATATCAATATCACCCGATGTGAACCGTCCCATCTCAAGGCCCTCATTCACAAGCTCGAACAGGCCGGCGCGAAAATCGACGTATCCGGTACCAGCGTGCGGGTAAGGGGCGGCGAAATGATCCTGAGCCAGGACGTCAAGACCATGCCTTATCCGGGATTCCCCACGGATATGCAGGCCCAGTTTATGGTGCTCATGTCCGTGGCCAGAGGATTTTCCGTAATTTCCGAATCCATCTTTGAAAACCGGTTCATCCATGTCAGCGAACTCAAACGCATGGGCGCGGATATCAGCATATCCGGCAGCCATGCCATGATCAAAGGCGTGCCCTCGCTTTCCGGCGCGCCGGTCATGGCCTCGGATCTGCGGGCATCGGCCTGCCTGGTGCTGGCCGGACTGGCGGCCAGGGGCGTCACCCGCATCAGCCGGATCTATCACCTGGACCGCGGGTATGAGGCCCTGGAGAAAAAATTTGCCGCACTCGGGGCCGACATCGCCCGGGTCCCGGCTCAAAATCCTTAAAAAAACATTATATTAATTTAAATTCGGATAGTTAAGATACCATCAAGCGGCTGTATAAACCATTGAAGGAAGCAGGGATGCACGCGCGGCCCGACGCCATTCCCGTTGAAGACAAGCCCGCCTATTTCCGGCCGGTCATCCCCCTGCTGCTTGCTCTTATGGCCGGAATCATGGGGGCCCGACACGGCCCCGAATGGATGACATGGCCCGTCGGAACCGCCGGCGTCGCGGCCATAATTGTTTCATTAAATGCCCTCATCCGGAATCGGAACGCGAAAACCGCCCCCCTGATCCTCTACGCATGCCTCGGATATCTGCTGCTTTTCACCTGGACCGCCGAACAAGGGTTTCCAGATCATGTATCGCGCTATATGGACGAACGGCTATATCATATCTCCGGAACCGTTATTGAAACGCCGGGCGTCTCGCGTTTACGGCAGACCTGCGTCATTGATGACATTGAAATCACCGGGGCCAGGCGTGATCCGTATCAGCAGGTCCGGGGCAGAATCCGGGTCAGCATCTACGGAACCGAACCCATGGTGCAGTCCGGAGACCGGATCGCCTTTTTTTCCAGTATCCGTCCGTTTACCAACTTCAAAAATCCCGGCGCGTTTAATTACCGGCAATATATGGCGGACCGGCTCATCTGGGGAACGGCTTATACCGACACCCGCAAGATCATGGTGACGACAACACCCGGGACAGCCGGGGCGGCATGGCGGATTCAGGAAATCCGGGAGTCGCTTTCCGGCCTGATCCACCGAGCCACCGACACCAACGCCCGGCCCGTTCTCATGGCCCTGCTCCTGGGGGAGCGCCGGCAGATACCGGAGGAGCTCCGGGATGCCTTCAACCGGGCCGGGGTGAGCCACATTCTGGCAATTTCCGGCCTTCACGTGGGCATTGTGGCCACGGCTGCGTTTTTCGCTTTCAAATGGCTGCTCTCTTTTTCGTCCTTTTTGCTCTGGCGGGGATGGGTCAACAAAGGGGCCGCGATTTTGGCCGTAACGCCGGTGGTGTTTTACGGTCTGCTGGCCGGGATGTCGCCCTCCACCCAGCGGGCGGTGATCATGATATCGGTGTTTCTGATGACCTTTCCGCTGGAAAAGGAACACGAGATCTTCAATACCCTGGCCCTGGCGGGGCTGGTCATTCTCATCTTTGATCCACCGGCCCTGTTTTCCGTTTCCTTCCAGCTTTCGTTTTCCGCTGTTGTCTCCATCCTCTACGGCCTTGAAAAATCCTCAAAAGGCCTTGCACGCATTACCGCGTCCCTCCCGCGTCCGGCAAAACCGACCATCGGCTTTGCGTGGGTCACATGCCTGGCCATTCTGGGCACAGCGCCGGTGATCATGTATTACTTCAATCAACTGCCGGTTTTCGGGGTTCTGGCCAACCTGGCGGTCGTTCCCCTGATCGGTTTTATCAGCGTGCCGGCCGGTCTGTTTTCCATCCTGGTCTTAAATCTTTTTTCCGCCGAGGCCGCCGTGCTGGGCCTACGCCTGAGCGCATGGTTTCTTGACGGGTCAATTTGGCTGATCGATCTGATCGCCCGATGCCCGTTCGCGGCATTTAAAACCGTGACCCCGTCGTTGCTGGAGATCCTTTGTTACTATTTATTTTTCTGGTGTCTGTTCAACATCCGGGGATCCAAAAACCGATCTGATGCATCTGAAAAGCGATGGCCGCATCAAAACGGAGAAACCATCGCTCAGATTGGCAGTAAAGAAATCCGCACTCCCGCCGTGCTCATTTCGGGGATAACCCGGAAAATAGCGGTGAAGGCCGAACCCGTTTTCCTGGTTCTCGTGATGGTGATCATCATCGCGGCGGCGGATGCGGCCTACTGGGCGCACAAGCGGTTTTTCGATGCTTCTCTTCGGGTGACGATTCTGGATGTGGGCCAGGGAAGCGCGGCCCTGCTGGAACTGCCCCGGGGACACTGCGTTTTAATCGACGGCGGCGGGTTTTCGGACAACACGATTTTCGATATGGGCCAATGGGTCCTGGCGCCCTATCTGTGGCGCAACAAGATCCGGACCGTGGACACGGTCATCCTTTCCCATCCGCATACCGATCATGTCAACGGACTGGTCTATATTTTAAAACACTTCCGGATTGGCCGGGTGATCAGCACCTATGAGCCCGCCGGCCATAGGGAATACCTGGAATTTATCGATCTGATCCGCGAAAAAAACATCCCGCATACGGATTTCAGTAGCCTGCCGCGATCGTTTCGCATCAACGGCGTGATGTTCGACCTTCTTTACCCGCCAGACGATTTCATGGGTCCGGATGCCGGGCGTCCGTGGCAAAACCCCAACGACAACTCCTTGGTCGTCCGGGTCGCCCACGGACCTCATGCCGTGATGTTTCCCGGCGATATTACGGCTGAGGCGGAAAATGAACTGATCGGCATGCATCCGGACGGGCTGGAGGCCGCGGTTCTGATCGCGCCCCATCACGGCAGCCGGACCTCAAGCACCCCCGCGTTTCTGGATGCCGTCAACCCCCGGGCAGTGGTCGTCTCCTCGGGCCGCCCGGCCACCTTCCCGGCTCCCGACGTAATGGAGCGGTATCAAAACCGGGGGATTCATCTGATGCGCACCGACACCCACGGCGCCGTGCGCCTCATCTCCGACGGCCGGCGTCTGACCTGCCGGCCTTTAATCGGCAAAATATTTATATTGCGATAAAATACAAATATATATACCCGATTTTGGAGAATAATAATAACACGAAAACCTCGCCGCAAGCCCCAGAAGAAAACCATGGATCGCTTTTTACTGCAAGGGCATTGCAAACCGGTCGCATCCAACATCCCAATGAGCTTAAAAAATCAGGTTTTTCGAACCCAAAAATCAGGGATTCCCCGATTGACTTATCCTGTTTTTTCATGCATACATCATTCGGGGAACAAACCACCGTTTACCCCGCCCCTTTATAAAAACAAAAAACATTAATTGAAGACGGAGGATCCAAAAATGAAACGTATTGCCTGCCTGGCCCTGTTATGCGTCTTTATCACGATGTTCTGTCTGATGGCCGTTGAGACTGAGGCGAGCACTATCGCCCAGAACTCGGCCTGGAACGTCACTCGCTCCGGCGCAACGCAAACCTTGCGCTTCGTAGCCTACGGCGACTCCATTTACGCCGGTTACATCAGTGCTACCAGTATTTGCCGACGGGCGGGCCCGCACAACGCCGCGGAATATGCCGCCGCAAAATGGGGCCAGAATGTCGAGGTCAGGCGTCGCTGCCAGTCCGGCGCCGTGGCAAAAGGTGTCTACGACCGGATCGTCAAAGACAAGTCCTACATGCAGACCTCCAATACCCGTCTGGTGACTTTTGAAATGTGCGGCAACGATTATCTGCAGGCCCGCTCCAGCTTTAAAAAACAGACCGGGACCTGCGACTACAGCGTCCTGACAAACGCGCTCAATAACTGCCGGTACTATACCGAGCAGGCCATCAAATACATCAATGCCAACGCCCATTCCAAAACGCAGGTGAAGATCGTCGGCAACCTTTATTACCCGGGCTATAATGCCGACAATGTCCTGACCAACTGCAAGGATCCGGCCACCGGGCAGCCCATTAACTGCCGCGACAAGTTCCTGCCGCTTATGGCGGAAAGCAACTGGGAAACCTGCAACCTCGCTCATCTGTACGGCTGGGTGTGCGCGGACAACTTCGCCGAATACATGGCCGGCGACTATGATTCCAACGGCGACGGCATCATCGACACCGAAACGATCCGCTACGTTCCGGGCGAATCTAAACAGTCCTATACCAACCGGATCATGAACGCCTATGCCGCCGGCCTCCTGAAGGACTCCAGAACAACCAAAATGATCTCGCCCAGCGCTTCCGTCAATTATCTCCTCTCCGACGATACGCACCCGACTTATCTCGGCGCAACGGCCGGTACACTTTTCAGCACGCCCGGCGGCAACGTTCCGGTTTACCATTCCACCACCGGCGCCTACCCTAATGGCAAAAACCCATCCTGGAACATGAACGGACATGATCGCATGGGCTGGAGACTAAGCACCCCCGTGCCGAACAGTCCGTAATCAAAAGATATACCCCCATGTAACTGCGCTGCAGGAAGTCTCTCGTTTCATTAAGGGACGAGAGACTTCCTGCTTGTCGTATGGCGCCTGCTGCTCTCATTAAAAATTTTATGCCGAATCCCTCTCATCCAGAATCCGCCATACGCGTTTCCTTCTATCCGGCCGCATGGCGCGTAATATCCGGGGCGCTGTTTGCTCTCAGCCGCGTAAGCCTCCTCATCATCCTGGCGATTCTGGCTATCGGAACCGAAACACCGGTGACCGAACCGCTTCTCGTTCGTCTCGTCCTTGCATTCTCGCTGCTGCCCGGCCTGGCTGCCGCGCTTATCAGGCGCGCCTTCGCATTTGATGCTGAAGTTCGCCAGGGAAATCTCATCCTTTATCGGCGCGACCAGCAAATCGCGGTTGACCTTTCCAAAATTGCCGCCATTGCCCCATGGCGCATGCCCCTGCCCGGCCCCGGACTGGCGATTTGGGCCGCCCCAGATGGCCGGCCCCTTAAATACCTGCTTCAGGCCGACAATCTTGATGGGCTGGTTCGGGAAATCAGTGAAAGCGGCAATGCGCCGTCCGTGAATGCATCCCACCCGTTTGTGATATATGCTCAGGCGCGATATGCCGCCGGTCTTGCTTCCTGGCAGCACATCCTGTTCAAATTCGGCGCCTTCCCTCTTCTGCCCGCCGTCATCTTCTTCCGACTGCATCAATACATTACTCACGGCAGTGCGTTCGGAGAATACCAGTTTCATGGGCTAAACGCCTACCTCTCCACATTTGCCTTCTATTGGATCATGATGGTCGTCTATCTGCTTCTTTATGCGAGCTTCTGGCGGGTTCTGGCCGAAGGCGGATCTCTGGTATCTGCATGGATTGCACCATCGCACGCCGTTACGATAAGGCGATGGGCCGAACGCGCCGCAATGATTCTTTACTACGGCGGCGTACCCTCACTGGTTGGCCTGCGCTTTCTTCTTTAAGATTGGCCTAAGCGCCATATTGATGGCTATGATGGATTCAATCCGTCGGCCGGCGGATTCCTTTGCCGCTGCTTCTTATGAGCGGCAAGACAAGGATAAGAAATGCCGCCGCCAGCGCTGCGGGTCCGAACCAGTCTCCGAAAAGCAGCATCAGCGTCATGCCGCTTTCTGGTCTGACAGACCCCACGAGGACGCCGCGCGCGTTCAAATCAAGCCTTTCGACGATCTCTCCGGTAGGCATGACGACCGCGGATATGCCGGTGTTTGTCGCGCGGAGTTGAGGCCTGCGCGTCTCAATACTGCGAAAGGCGGAAAGAATGAGAATAAATCGCGGTACACTGCCATATGCAAACCACGAGTCGTTTGAAATCGTCAAGATAACCTCCCCGCCGGCGCGCACAGCGGCGATAGCATGCGCCGGATCAAGGGCGTCGTAGCAGATCAGCGGCGCTATTTTCACCGACCTTCCGTCGGCAAGGGTCAGGAAAACAGATCTGGCCCCCGGTCCGGGGGTCCAGTGGCCGAGCCATGGCAGAACTGAACGCACAGCGGGATTGTCGAAGACGGGGGGCGTCCACTCGGTGAATGGAAAAAGCCTTGTTTTTCGGTAGGCATGAAGCTTCAGGTCATCGCCTATGGAAGAAAACTCCACAAAAAATGCGGCGTTAAATCTTTTGTCGCCCTCAAGGTCATAAGCGCCGAACACAAGGGGAACGCCGGTTCCCATCACAAACTCTTCGATGCCGAGATCAAGGTCGGCGGCTTCCGGACTCTCCGGCGCCTTAAAGGTCAACGGATACACCGTCTCCGGCCATACGAGAAGATCGATGTCCCCGCGCGCAAGCAATTCCAGCGACAACTCCTCGTGTTCATCCAGGATCGCCCGTACAGTGGCATAAGTGCCGAATTCAGCGGCAAGACGGTCATAATGGCTGATGCCGGCCTGCACAATGCCGACGGTAATCGCGTCGGTTTGAGCATCTCGAGCGGCGATCTGATGATAACGCAGAACGCCGTAGCCCGATGGAACCAGAACCAGTGCGGCAAGGCAGACAGCCGAAGCGAAAAATTTCCTCATCCACCCCCCATTGCGCGACATAGCGCTTCTAACCATCGTCAGCACGCAATCGTTGGCCAGAAGAATGATGAAGCTTAAACCAAATACACCGGCCACGTCCGCCCCCTGGCGGAGCAGATTGGATCCGAACAGCGGGTGGCCGAGGCTGACGGGAAACAGTTTCGGCACGGCCCATTCAACGCCGACATATGCAAATGCGCCGGCAAGGGGGGCAAGCGGCATAACACCAAATTTGCCGGTTCGGACAAGGCGGCGCGCCATTGCCAGGGCAACGAACTGCGGCTCGAGAAGGGGCGCCAATAGCAGCACGACCAGAAGACAGATGCCCCACTGCGCCCCGCTGTAATCATGAATCGCGGCGGGAAGCCAGTAGTAGCATGTGATGACGAGGGCCGCGCTCATGAGCAGCCCGGCAAAAAATGTGGCGCGAAGTGAAGTAATGCGATCCAGGGCGGCGAACCAGGGAACCAGTGCCACCCACCCGAAAATAAGCCAAGGCCATTCGGCGCGCGCATACAAGGCCAACGCAAGCCCACTCAGCAGCGCTGCACCGAGGACACGGATCATCAGTCCGCCGAAGGCTCCCCGCTGGAGAGCCCCTGCAGATCGTAGGAAGGCTCCATGGGTTCAGGCACCTCGAGGATATTGATGGGCAGCCCCTTAGGGACCGCATCCGGGGTAACAACGCGGTCAGGCGGCACGGAAACGGGCTCGCCGCGCCAATCCAGCGGCGGATGGTCCGGATGGTACATCAGGATGGGCTCAAGCTGTCGGCCGTCATCAGTCATCTGGTAATGACGCACATATCCTGACGGCAGCTCAAAATCATCCGGGACGATAATACCGGTCAGAAGCGGCGCGGTTCCCAGCGGCGGAAATACATGAATTCCCGTCAGGTCCTCTTCCCGGGACGTCTCGCTGTCCGATCCGGCGACAATGCCGGCAGGATCAACCTGCTGCTCCTGTTGCCCTGGTAAAATATCTTCAGTCGGCGGTGAATAATGCTGCTGCACATCCTCCGGCGCCCGCGCCATTCCCTGAGAAGGCGGAGCAGGGGAAGACCATTGCGCCTGGTCATGAGCCGCGGCGCTCCGGCGGGGAGCGTTATCGGCATCGACTGCCATCGGGGCCTCGGAAAAGTGCCTCAGCAATGTATGCGCGCCGATGATAAACGCAAGCCCAACAAGGCCCACGGCAAGCCCGAGAAGCCACACGCTGGGCTTCACGCCCCCCGCCTCATTGCTCAGGGCCCGGTTTCCGAGTGACCGCGGCATTCCCTTATCCTTTATCTTGCGTCGCTGCCGATCCCCTCTATCGGGGCGCGTTGGATTCTTCATGGTCACGGCATCCTCTTTCCGTTGGCAATCGAACTGCAATGATCTTCCATTTTATCCGGTAATTTATAAAAAATTGGTCTTTCGTGTCAAGGGGGCGTTTGGGGGCCAGCGCCATGCTCCATGACTATTCCATATTATTCCGACGTATTATATCTATCTGACCTGGGTTCATGATTGTTTTTAGTTCATCTCTAAATTTTAAAGCCCTCTCATCCCCCTGCTGGGCCGCGAGGCTCAGCCATTCATAGGCCTGCTCATGATCCCGGGGGACACCATGTCCCTCCGCATACATCATGCCCAAGTTGTATTGCGCATCCGCGTCGCCCTGATCGGCCGCCATACGGAACCACTTTAGCGCTTGGCCATAATCCCGTAAAACCCCATCACCATCCGCATACATCAGCCCCAGGCTGTTTTGGGCATAAACGTTACCCTGGTCGGCCGCCATGGTGTACCATCTGACTGCTTCCTGATAATCCTGCGTAACGCCGGTTTCTTTGACATACATCAAGCCAAGCTGGAACTGGGCCTGATCATAACCCTGCGCGGCGGACCTTGAAAACCAGTGAAATGCCGCTTCATCGTCCTTTGAAACGCCTTGGCCGCCGGCATACATCATCCCCAAGCTGTATTGTGCTTCCGCGTCCTCTTGCAAGGCAGCCATCGTGTACCATCTAAACGCTTCTTTATCATCCTGCGCAACGCCAGAACCATTGGCATACATGACTCCCAGGTTGTATTGCGCGTCGACATTCCCCTGGGCGGCGGCCAATGTGTACCACTTGGTCGCCTCCTTATAGTCTCGGGTCACCCCCCGGCCGTCATCATACATTTTACCCAGCCAAACCTGCGCATCCGCGTCACCCTGATCGGCCGCCATACGGAACCACTTTACGGCCTGGCCATAATCCTGAGAAACACCGTCTCCATTCGCATACATCAACCCCAGACTGTTTTGGGCAAAACCGTTTCCCTGGGCGGCGGCCATGGCATACCACCTGACTGCTTCCTGATAATCCTGCTTGGCGCCGGTTCCGGACGCATAAATCCAGCCCAGTCTGAACTGCGCGTCCGTATATCCCTGTTCAGCGGCCTTCAAAATCCAATGCAATGCCGCTTTATCGTCCGGCAGAACCCCATAGCCATTTGCATACATGTCTCCCAGGTTATATTGCGCCTCTGCGTCGCCCTGATCGGCTGCCATCTGGTACCATTTAACCGCTTCCTGATAATCCTGCGCCACACCATACCCCTCCGCATAGATCCCGCCGAGGCTGAGCTGCGCATAAATATTTCCCTGCTGGGCCGCCATTTTATACCACTTGATCGCCTCACTGTAATCCTGGGTCAAAACGCGACCATCATCGTACATGACGCCAAGCCATAGCTGAGCCTCCGCGAGCCCCTGCTCGGCAGCCATACGGAACCACTTCACAGCGGCATCATCGTCCTGCCCAATACCACGACCATAATAGTACATCTCACCAAGCGCGCACTGTGCGGCGGCATGCCCCTGCTCAGCCGCACCGGCATACCATTTCACAGCCGCCTCATCATCGCGTGACACCCCCCGCCCAACAGAATAGCGCCGACCCAATTCATATTGCGCATCAGCATCACAGGATTTCGCCTTTTCGTGCGTACTTTGAAATTGTTGGGCCTCTGTCGAATCTTTCAGCCCCGCCGGTCCCGGTGATTCGGACAACGTATCCACCGGACGCAACAGCGCCAGAATAATTAAGATGATATAAACATGTTTTGCGTCAGCGCTGGCAGAACCACGAGTGATCATTCCATTTGCGCTGTTGCGCCCTGTCGGGTCCTGTTTGCGCAGGCGGAGAACCACCAGGAACAGGACCCGGGAAAAAACAAACATGAAAAAAAAGGTAAGAAAAACAGCCGGCGCCAGGGATAGGATATTCATTGGAATTCTCTTTAACCATTGAGCGTTTAGGCCATAGGCACTCATGCCCCTCGGAGAATGCGACCTGAAGTTGAGTTCTCCGTCGATTAAGGCGAACGTTTTGCCGGAAGTCCTTCCAAAAAAAGGGGGATTTGAAAATGGATTTTATGGAAATATTTTTTGATTTTCAAGGGTTAATTGAAACAGAAGCGTATGTCTCTTTAAACCGGGAAATATGAGTTTTTAATTATAAGATATTGATATTATAATATACGACTATCAAAATTCAAATCGTTTTGGACAGCAATGATGGAATATGATAAAAAGTGTTAATCGCTTAATTAACAAATTGATGTGGTAGAGGGCTTGTTGATCGCCATCATGCGGCATTCCTGTGAGCAAAAGAAATGGATCTGTCATTCTTCATACCAACTGTTTTTTTCACCCTCTTTTTCGTGGTGGATCCCCTGGGGCTGATACCGGTGTTTATCACCTGCCTTGCCGGTTATGGCCCGGCACGGCGTCGAAACGTGATCATCAAGGCAACCGTAACCGCCGTCGCCGTTTCGATTTTCTTCATTCTGCTGGGCAAACCGCTTCTACAGTTACTTTCCATCTCACCAGGGACCTTTCTGGTGGCCGGCGGAATCCTTCTTTTTCTGGTTTCCATGGAAATGCTAACCGGTAAAACACCTCGGCTCACGATGCGGGATATTCAAACAGAAAACAATATGAGCGCGACCGAAGGCGATGTGTCGGTATTTCCCCTTGCCATTCCCATGCTGTCCGGACCCGGCAACATCGCGGCCCTGCTGATGTTCGCCTCCCAATCCTGGGGGGACCCGCTGCGGCTGGGGATTATTATTCTGCTGTCCATATCGGTCTTTCTCATCGCCATGGCGGTGATGTTTTTTTCGGTGCGCATCGAGGCTCTGCTGGGCCCCACCGGTATCTCCATTATCCAGCGGCTTATGGGACTTATTCTTTCGGCGCTTTCAGTGCAGTTTATCGTAAACGGGCTGACTACCATGAACGTCATTCAGTGATCCGCCGGTTTATGCACCAGACCGGGCGCCCGGTCGGTCCTACATGGAAATCGAACCCTTGCGGTAATCGGTGGCGCCGATCATGGCGTTGATCAGCACGGGCCGGCCGTCGCGGCTTTTCTGTTTGGCCTGGCCAAGGACCTCGTCGATATGCGCATTATGATTGATGAGATATCCCCTGGCATCCAGGGACTCGGCCAGTTCATGATACCGGTTGTATCGGAGGACCGCGCCCACGTCATCGCCTAAAATCACCGACTGGTCCCGGGCGATCTGGGTCCAGCCCGCGTCGTTTCCAATAACGGTGATGACCGGCAGGTTATGCCGGACAAAGGTGTCCTGCTCGATCAGCCCGTATCCGGATGCCCCGTCGCCGTAAAGCAGCCAGACATCGGCTTCGGGACGGACCAGTTTGGCTCCCAGGGCGAACCCGGCCCCCACTCCAAGAGTGCCGTATACGCCGGGATCCAGCCAGGAAAGCGGCGCGCGCGGATTGAGGATGTAAGACGCGGTGGCCACAAAGTCGCCGCCATCGCCCACAATGACGCTGTTATTATCCAGAACCGCGTCAATGGACCGGCACAGGGAAAGCGGGTTGGCGTATTGCGTATCCGCAGCCGCGAACGCGGCGATTTTTTCCTCCCCCTGCTGTTCCCCGGCCCTCAGCCGGTCCAGCCATTCCGACAGTCGATGCTGCTCCAGCCGGACCTGTCCGGTTAAAGCCAGCAGAAACGTGCCCGGGTCCCCAACAACAGGCAGGTTCGGTTTCCGGTTTTTTTTAAGATCCGCGGCGCTGCGGTTGATACCGATATAAAACGCTTTTTTGCCGATGCTTTTGCCATAGCCCAGCCGAAAATCACACGGCATTCCGGCAATCAGCACCAGATCGGCTTCTTTCAGGGCCTTTGACCGGCCGTGCTTGAACTGCAGGGGATGGCCGCCCCCCAGAAGCCCCCGAGCCATGCCGGTCAGATAGACCGGCATGTTGAAGCCGGCAAGTTTACGGGCAAGTTCCCCGACCCTATCCACCCGGAGCAGGGCCTGGCTGCCGATAATCATCACCGGCTTTGTGGCGGTTCGGATCCGGGCAGCGGCCGCTGCCACGGCATCGGTATCCACGGCAAACGGAACAATGGACTCCTTTGCCGCCAGTTCAAGGCTTTTTGGCGAACAGGCAAACAGCTTGTCCACATGACGGCGCAGATACCACTGAATCGCACGCTCCCGGATATTGCGGGGCCTCCCGGTCTCTTTAACATACCACTGCCGCACCAGTTCCGGGTCATAGAGCAGGTCCACGGGGCATTCCACAAAGACCGGACCGGGCACGCCGGAAACCGCCGCGTCAAACGCCTCTTCCAGGATCGGAACGATATCGCAGTCCCGGCGGACCGCAGCCGACCATTTCACCAGGGTTTTAAACAATCCGATCTGGTCGATGTCCTGGAGCGCGCCCCTGCCTTTTAACGCCGTGGCCGGGGCCCCGCCGATGAGCACCAGTGGAGACTGGGCCATCTGGGCGTTTTTCACGGCGGTGACGGCATTGGTGACCCCCGGTCCGGCCGTGACCACGGCTACGCCCGGAATCCCGGTGAGCCGGGACACGGCATCGGCCGCAAACACCGCCGTGGGTTCCTGGCGCACGTCGATGACCCGGATTCCAATTCTTTTCGCTTCAACCAGTATGGGGGAAATATGTCCCCCGCAAAGGGTAAACAGAAACTTCACCCCCTGATGCCGCAATACCCGCGCAATCTGCTCGCCGCCGTTCATCAGATCTCTCCTTCCGCGTATTTTCAAGTGATCAAGGGTCGATTCCATCGCGGAATCTTCATGCTTTTTTTCTGTTCCACCGGGGATCATGCGATCCGGGTCTACCGATTACGTCTCCGAACAATCGGGAATGGCCGCCGCCAGCTTGCGCATGTGGGCCTTTTCCGCCTGGGAAATGGACAAAAAGGCTTCTTTTGCTTCGACCGATTCCACCTTCTCCGCCATGGTCCGGTAAAGATCATAGGCGGCATATTCAATGCTTAACGCCGTCTCCAGCACAACAATGCAGGGGTTCTCCCCCGCATTTTGGATACGGTCCAGCACATCGGCAACAGGTTCGCCGCCTTCTATAATATCTCCCTTCAGGCTGTCGAAAAGGTCTTCAAAAGCCGGCGGATCAGGGACGGTTTGCCGCCAGAACCGGTAAATGGTGCGGGCGTGGGCCGTCTCGGCCAGGGCCAGTTCCCCGACTGTCTTTGAAAAGGACGCCCCCGGCCAGTTATCCCGCAGATGACTGTAGAATCGGAAAGCTCCTTTTTCCAGTTCCATGCTGGTCATCAGAAGCGCGTCATGCCCGGCGGTTTTGTCAAACACCTGCACTCGCGGAAATCCGGGCAGAACTTTGCCGTCCCATGACATGATGCCGCCGTGGAGTTGAAAAACCTGTTTTTCCGTCACCTCGGCCCCGGCGGCAAGATCGGCCGCGGCAAGGGATCTTCCCCCGACATGGCAGTAAAAAACCAGATCCCGGTCCGAGGGCAATGTGAACAGTTTTGACTCCAGCTCAGGCAGAGGGAACAGCGTGGCGCCGGGAATATGGGCCCTTTGGTATTCCAACGGCTGGCGCACATCCACCATCATATAATCTTTTTCATCCCGGGTGTTGATGTAGCTTCTCAATTCATCGGGGGTCAAGAGGATAATATCCTGATTTTCCATTGACGGTTTCTCCTCCTTTCCGGATGTTTTTAACAGATCATATCATCCCTGTAAAAAAGTTGGGTTATGATCTTATAACATCCGAGGGACACGCATCTTATTGGCCGCGGATATCTTAGTCTCTTTTTCCGATTACTTCTTTGAGTTCGTCGACATCCGTTATGGGACGGCCACAGGCAAAATCCCGGCACACATAAGCGGTGGTTTTGCCGTCCATGGGTTCCATTGATGCAATGAAACCGGCGATCCGCGTCAAAACGTCGTCCCCGGAAGACTGTTTGAAGAGCGCCACCTGATGGGGATAAAATCCGCCATTGAGCAACATGATCATCGCACGGGAAGAAGCGTCACCCGGATCTCCCGCAAGCACCACATCAAGAGGGCGTCCCAGGGCAAAATCGATCCCGATGAGGAACTGGGTATAGCCGGAAGGATGTGCTTTTATCGAACCGGAAACACTCCGGCCGAGGGCAGCCGCCTCTTCCGCCCATTGGGTCCGGCCGGTCATCCTTGACAGCCTGAGCAGGTTCAGGAACGCCACTGAATTGGCCGAAGGGATAGCCCCATCGTAAAGCGATTTGGGGCGTACCGGCAGGTCCCGGCTGGTCTCGGTGGTCAGGAAAAAGCCGCCGTTGCCGGGGTCCCGGAAATCGGCCAGCATCCGCTCCTGCAAACGCACCGCACGGGCCAGGTGGGCCGGATCAAAGGTGGTCCGGTAAAGCTCGCAAAGGCCCCAGATCATAAAGGCATAATCGTCGGCATGAGCTCCGATACCGGCCTCGCCGTCACGGTACCGGTGAAGCAGACGGCCCGCGTCATCTTCCAGGTGCATCTCTATGAATTTTGCGGCCTTTTCCGCGGCCGCACTGTATTCCGGCTGCATCAACACCCGGCTGCCCAATGCCAGGGCCGCGATCATGAGCCCGTTCCAGTCGGTGAGGACCTTGTCGTCCTTGAGGGGGTTGACCCGCTCTTTACGATGGTCAAACAGCTTTTGGCGCGCCGCCTCCCATCGGGATGCCATCTCCGGCCCGGTCATGCCGCTTTTTTCCGCCCATTTCTCCAGCGAAGCCGTCAAATGGATAATATTGACGCCGGTTTTCTGCTTTGTCGCCTCGTCGGTGAAATTACCATCAGCCGTCAGATTGAAAACATCCGCCCAGAAAGTTCCTTCCTCCGGCCCCAAAACCTGGATAAATCCGAATCGGGTCCAGACGTAAAATTTGCCCTCCTCCCCTTCGCTGTCGGCATCTTCGGCCGCATAAAAACCGCCCGTTTCAGCGGTCATATCCCGAAGCACGTAGGTAAAAATTTCCTCGGCGGTTTGCGCGAAAAACGGATCGCCGGTGATCTGGAATGTCTCCAGGCAGGCTATGGCCATAAGCGCCTGATCATATAGCATCTTTTCAAAATGGGGGAGCAGCCAGCGGGCGTCGGTGGAATAGCGATGAAAACCGAAACCGACATGATCCCAGATACCTCCGTGCCGCATGGCGGTCAGGGTATGGCGGACCATGTTCAGGGCGTTTTCATCGCCGGTGCGGTGATAGTGCCGCAGCAGAAAGGAGAGCCGGTGCGGCGTGGGGAACTTGGGGGCGGGATCGAATCCTCCGTACCGGGAGTCATAATCCGCGCGGATCATGTCATAGGCACGCTTTAAAACCGGTTCGGCAATCTCTTCGGCAGCATTAAAGGAAAACGCGCCGTCAAGATGACCGGAGATGCTTTCGGCCGATTCAAGTACTTTGGCACGGTCATCGTTCCAGAGACGTTTGATCTGCAGGCAGAGATCGATCAGACCGCCCTGGCCGAAACGGCCGCCTTTTGGTATATATGTGCCGGCAAAAAACGGCTTTTTATCGGGGGTCATCAGGATGGTCAGGGGCCAGCCGCCCCGGCGGGTGAGCATCTGGCAGACCGCCATGTAGACCGCATCCACGTCGGGTCGTTCTTCGCGGTCCACCTTGACGGGGATGAAGGTATCGTTGATATAACCGGCGGCCTCTTGGTCCTCAAAGGATTCCCGTTCCATGACATGACACCAGTGACAGGTGGCATACCCGATGGAAAGAAAGACCGGCTTGTCCTGATCCGCGGCTT
>Ga0351951_1018_pt1 | contig 17987 bp, 23 predicted proteins | sample BONcelT113001H14_FD_205816 | JGI IMG/M metagenome (GOLD analysis project Ga0351951, IMG submission 205816) | Enriched cells from coal bed in the Powder River Basin, Montana, United States - BONCAT cells T11 rep3 HSBNCT.T11.300.1.H14 ...
ACAGTTTTGGCCATGGGAAACGCGATGAAACCGGGAATCAGCGTGATCGACCCGACACTTGCGGCAATAAACATGCCGACGACGCCGGAGTTTTCGCCGAGCAACGCGTGGATGCTTTCCGGTGAAACAACCGCCATCGATGCTCCCAAAAACAATAGGATAAACATAAATGCCGGCAAAATGTTTTCAAAAGCTTTCCACGATTTTTTCAACGCTTGCCGGGTTTTTTGACGGTCTTGGGAAAAGGACCAGACAACGCCGGCAATTGCCATGCCGTAAAAGATAAAAACATCCATAAATTCACCACATATCCATTCATTTCAAATTCGTCCGGGTCTCAAAAGTACAGTTGCGCTCCCGAAAAACCGCGCCTTCGCCATTCCCTCTTAAAACCAAAATCCGTAAATCATGCCCATCGTTGTCGACATCACAACCACCAACGTCACATAGGTCAGCATTTTGACCGTACCCATGACCTGGCGGATGACGATCATGCTGGGCAGACTAAGCGCCGGTCCCGCCAGCAGCAGTGCCAATGCCGGCCCCTTGCCCATCCCCGAACCGATCAACCCCTGCAAAATCGGCACCTCGGTCAACGTGGCGAAATACATGAAAGCTCCGGCCATACTGGCAATCAGGTTGGACTGCAGGCTGTTGCCGCCGACCAGACCCTGAATCCAGGAATCGGGAATGATTCCCGCATCGGTTCCGGCCCGACCTGTCAGAAAACCTGCTATCAGAACCCCGCCAATCAACAGGGGGAAAACTTGCTTGGCAAAGAACCAGGTGCTGTCCAGCCAGTCTGTACGTTCTTCGCCGTCAAACCAGTTGAAACTGGTCCAAAGAACGAGGGTCAGACTGATTCCGGAAAGCCACCATTTGATTTGAAAAATCGTGGCAAAAACTCCTTCACTGGTCTGCGGATTGCCCCAGTTGGCAAACACCAGGAACGCCACCATCGAAGCATAATAAGTGATATCTTTCCAGGGCCTGCGTTTGGGTTCTTCCAGCTCTGTCTCCGGCATAGCCGCCAACCGCTGCGATTCCTCGTTGCGGAAAATCCAGCCCATGGAAATCCCGATCACGATGGAGAACACAATTGCGCCGACCGCTCTGGCAATCCCCAGTTCCAGGCCCAACACCCGCGCCGTCAGAATAATCGCCAGCACATTGATCGCCGGCCCCGAATAGAGAAACGCCGTCGCCGGTCCCAGTCCCGCGCCGCGGCGATAGATTCCCGAAAATAATGGCAACACCGTACAGGAGCACACGGCCAGAATCGTTCCAGACACGGAGGCCACGCCATAGGCCAGCACTTTATTCGCACCGGCGCCCAGATAACGCATCACCGCATCCTGCCGGACAAACACCGAAATCGCCCCGGCAATGAAAAACGCCGGAATCAGGCACAACAGTACGTGTTCGCGGGCATAATCCTTGAGCATTGTAAACCCTTCAACCAAAGCCCCCTGGACCCTTGCATTTTCAATCGGCAGAAAGTACGCACCGAGAAATACCCCTACCATCAACAGAAATTTATTTCGTTCACTCATGACCCACACTTCCTCAATAAATACTCAATATATAAGCAACTATAAATATATTACCGCGATCCGTTTTCTTTCGCAACCCCTTCTTGACATTTTATATAAAAACATTCTAATATATTGTTAGAGTTCAAATGAGGGAGTAGTGATTTCTATGTCTCAGTGTTCCTGTTCCTGCGGCTGTGGCAGCGAAGAAAAAGCCCGCCTGATTTATGCATGCTCAGGCGCTGCTGATGTAGGACACATCGCCGACCTTGTGGCTCGCAGATTGGATGACGAAGAATGGGGCGGCATGAGTTGTCTGTCCGGCATCGGCGCCGACCTGTCCGGCTTTATCGAATCGGCGCGAGAAGCCGACAATATCGTCATTGACGGCTGTCCGGTCGGTTGCGGCAAAAAAATGTTTGAAAAAAACGGTCTTCCTTATACAGAGTTTGTTCTGACCCAGTTCGGACTGGTCAAGGGCTCCACCCCGGCGGAATCCGAAGTAGTCGAGCGAATGGCGGAAGCGGTCAAGGCAAGTCGGCCGTTAAAGTGAGGTGCTGACGGTGATGACATCGCGCGCATTGGCTAAAATTTTCAAGGCGCTTGGAGACGAAACTCGTCTGGAGATCGTCAAAATGCTGGTTGGCAAAGAACGCTGCGTCTGCGCATTTCTCTCCTGTTTTTCCATGAGTCAGCCAGCGATTTCCAACCATTTGCGGGTGCTGCGCGAAGCCGGAGTCGTGATTGATGCGCGCGAAGGTCGCTGGATTTTTTACCGACTCAATCCCGAAGCGTTTGCAGCCATCGAGCAGCTGTGCCGCCTGACGATTTCAACAGAGCCCCCGGTTCGAATCGACCCGCTGGCAGAGCCGTGCGCCTGCCCAAAACCGAAGGAGGAATCAGCATGAGCAAGAAAATCGAAGTCCTGGGTACCGGCTGCGCCAAATGCCAAAAACTTGAAGCGCACGCCAAGCAAGCCGTGGAACTCTCCGGCGCCGACGCGACGGTAAGTAAAGTCACCGATATCAATCAAATCACCGACTACGGTGTAATGATTACCCCGGCGCTGGTGATTGACGGCAAGGTCAAAGTGGCGGGGAAAATCCCCACTGCCGAAGTGATTGCCGAGTGGCTGAAATAAGCGATATTGCGATAAAAAAGACTTCGACGAGCTAAGATTCGTCGGAGTCTTTTTTTATCGACTGCTTCCACCCAACAAAAACACTATAACGATTGCTACTTGCTTTTTGTCGCAATACAATCTATTATAATCATATAATCGTTTATGCAATTATATGATTTGAGTCGGAGGGTATTTATGGAAAAGCTGCTGGATGTTTTAAAGTCGCTGTCAGACGAAACGCGGCTACGGATTTTGAACCTGCTGTATGAACAGGAACTCTGTGTCTGTGATGTCATGGAAACCTTGCAGATCTCGCAAGCGAAAGCGTCGCGGCATTTAATCTATTTAAAAAATTCCGGTCTCGTAAAAGACCGCAAAAATGCCCAGTGGGTCAATTACACACTTACACGCGATGAGCGGTTTCTGTTCATCGATCATCTGGTGCACGGCACGCTGCGAAATCTCGACCTCTATCAAAAAGACCTGGCGAATCTTGCCGGCTGCCTGAAACAAAACAAGTATCGCATGCCTCAATCCCGATAAAAAAGAAACGCTGAATGCGCTGAAAGCTGGGAGATGCTCTGATGGTAATACTGGAATGGTTAAATAATCAACTGCTCAAAATGGAATGGCTGCACAATCTGGTTACGTTACTGGTTGAACAGGGATTTGGCCTCAGTACCAAGGAAAATCTCGGCGGAAGTATTCACTTTTTCATCTATGATGTGGTGAAGATTTTCATCCTGCTTGCTGTTCTGATCTTTGCCATATCCTATGTGCAAAGCTTCTTTCCGCCGGAGCGGACGCGAAAAATACTCGGGCGGTTCAGCGGCTTCTCTGCCAATATCCTGGCTGCTTTACTCGGCACGGTTACGCCGTTTTGCTCCTGCTCTTCGATCCCTTTGTTCATCGGCTTTACCAACGCCGGTTTGCCGATTGGGGTCACGTTCTCGTTTTTGATTTCTTCGCCGCTTGTCGACTTGGCTTCCGTCATTTTGCTGGCCGGCATCTTCAACTGGAAAATTGCGATTGCCTATGTAATCGTCGGATTGTTTCTGGCAGTCCTTGGCGGTACCATCATCAGCAAAGCCGGATTGGAGCAATATGTCGAACCTTTTGTATTCAAAAATAAAATGGTCGAAATGGACGAAGAAGAGTTGACGACCCAGGAACGGTTGACGTTTGCCAAAGACCAGGTGCTGGAGATTATCGACAAAGTCTGGCTCTACATCTTGATTGGCGTAGGCATTGGCGCCGCAATCCACAACTGGATACCGGAATCAATCATTTCCACCGTACTGGGCCAGGACAAATGGTATTCGGTGCTCGTGGCAACACTGGTGGGCGTTCCGATGTATGCCGACATCTTTGGCACCCTGCCAATCGCTGAAGCCCTGGTGGCAAAGGGCGTCGGCCTGGGCACGGCGCTGTCCTTCATGATGGGGGTCACGGCACTCTCCCTGCCCTCGATGATTATGCTGAAAAAAGTGGTGAAACCCAAACTGCTCGGCGTTTTTATCGGCATCGTTTCCCTGGGAATTATCATCATCGGGTACACCTTCAACGCGTTTAGTTACCTGCTACTGTAAATCGATAGAACGTCAAGAGGTTCATCAGGTTTAAACGAGTTGCCAGCAGCACCGAACGCTCTCAAATCGTCAATAGGAAAAATATGACGCCGATCCGACTAAGATCAGCGCCACATGAAAACCGCAATATGGGGCCCGCCGTTATTTACGGATGGGCCTCTGCTATTTGTTCGATTTCCACTACGCATTCCGTTTTGATTTTTCCTACCAGGAATTGCAATGCATCGATAACATGAGGCCGAATGTCGCCGCCAATCAACACATACATGATGTCGTCGCCCAAATTCAGCAGGCCTTCGTTCAGCCATACTTTCACATGGAAGATACCCTGCATTTTGTAAGTTTCGGCAATCACGGCATCCACTTTTGCGTCATCATAGGCGAACTCCATTCCCTTTACCTGCGATCCGTCATGAATTCCCTGTCGGACCTGAGCTTTTGGCGATTGGCGAACAATACCGTTATGGACCAAAAACATACCTTCCTGCAAAGCAACCGGATCTGCTTTGGCTGCTTTGAGCCATTCATCAATAGAAGGGGCGACCTTTTTCACAAAAAATCCTCCTTGCGAATTTTCACATACATAACATTATTAATATATCTGACTTGCATCACATATTCAAGCAAAGTTCACACATTTGTTACAGCCCGGTCGAAACGGGCAAAGGAACCCAGCTTCGACTGCGGTTTCAGCTGTCACCTACAGAAAACCGCCCGACAGGATGAGCCAGGCAGCCGCCAGATTGATCAGACCAATGGCAGATGCGTGAAGAAATAGATGAAGACGTAACCGGCGGGAATTATGCCCATGCCACAGATTATGATTTACTTGATGTCTACTCATGATTATCACTCCTGACAAAAAAGAAATGGTACGCTTATTTATTAGTCTATGATTAATTGTGTCAAAGCACATTAGCCTACCGGCACAAAGTTCAGCTACAAAAAGCCACGATATCTTATACCGCCTATCATTCCTCATGCCGTCCCGAGCGCCGCGATTGGGTCCAGCGCCATTAATAACCACTAGCCAAATTTTATCAGGCAAACATTTCAAAGGTTTGTCACAATTGTAAACAGAGTGTGAACTCTGCGTTTTTACATGTCGAAAAGCCAGACAGACCGCTTCTTCATACGGCTTGCCCGGCTTTTCGGTAGAAGAGGAGAATTGAATCTATCTCAAACGCCTGTCAATGATTCCAAATGGATATCACCGACGTATTGCGGTTCGCATCCGAAGCCAGAAATTTATCCAGCCATTGCAAAAAAGCAGCAAATAAATCTGCAAAAACATCCGTTTCGGTTATGACATCGACCTCGCCAATATGGGTCTCCGTACTATTGAGATTACTCGGCGCCAAAACCGCTTCGCTGGGCGCTGCTTCCAGAGGCCCCATCCCTGCCGAAGCGACGAGAGTGACCGTCAGGATCAGGCTGACCATGAATTGTTTTGTCATCTCCATCACCATCCTTTGACCTCATCATACAGCGGAGGTGTTAAGAAAAGATGGCGAATTTGTAACAAAATTATGAACTCGTGATGGCGTCAACCAACCCAAAACACTTTTTCCGGCGGAATATGCGCGTAAATCCGATCTCCGCCTTGCCTTGCCAGTCGGGTCCAGCTGGCGTGCTCCATGTCGCAATATAGAACGATTCCCTGGCAGTTCAGTGTGATGGTATTGAAAAATGTTCCTTCCAGCACGTCGACAATCAGGCCGTGAAACGTATTGGGCTGTCCTGGATTGTCGCCATGAAGTTGCAGATGGTAGCTGTGAAACCCGGCAAACATTTTTGTTGCTGCCGGAAACTCACGTTTTCCCTGCAGCGTCAAATTGCCGCAGCGGACAACGACAACGCCGCTTTCAACCGACGCGTCGACCTCCAGCAAATTGCGGCAACCGACAACCTGGGCGACTGCCAAGGTGGCCGGCTGCTCCACGACTTCGTGCTTGTCGCCGATTTGCACGTTTCTGCCCTGGGCATAGACCAAAATCCGATCGCACAGGCGATGGGCTTCTTCGATATTATGGGTCACCAGCAAAACCGTGCCGCTGAAATTGTTGCGGATTGTTTCCAGCAGTTCGTTCTCCAGATGCCGTTTAATATGGGCATCCAGTGCGGAAAACGGTTCATCCAGCAGCAAAATAGCCGGCCTGGTAATCAGCGTTCGAGCCAAAGACACCCGTTGCTGTTGCCCGCCGGACAGTTGATCGGGATAATGGTTTTCCCGGTCTTTTAAATGAAACGTTTCCAAGGTTTCCTGTAGTCGCTGGTTTTTCTCCCCGCCAGACAAACCGGCCAAGCCAAAGCCAATGTTCTCTTTAACGGTAAGATGGGGAAACAGAGCGTAATGCTGGAACACGTAGCCGATATTTCGCAGGCGTGGCGGCACATCAATGCTTTGGGCCGAATCAAACAAAACCTGGCCGTTGACTGCGATCCGACCCTCATCCGGGGTTTCAATACCGGCTATCGCACGCAGGGTCATGCTCTTGCCACTGCCCGACGGTCCCAGTACGCCAAGAACTTCGTTTCCCGCCTGAAACTGGGTCTGCAACAAGAATCCGCCGAAGGACTTGCGAAAACTTACATCCAGCATCGGTTAGCTCCTTAAAACCTTTTTGTCCAGCCGATTGAGCAAGAAAAGCATTGTAAAGGCTGTTACCGTCATAATTGCCACAAGCAGGTCGGCCAATTCCTTATTTCCGGCCAGGAGCGCATCGTAAATCGCAATCGGCATGGTTGTCGTTTTGTTTGGGATATTGCCGGCGACCATCAGGGTAGTGCCAAAATCGCCGAGCGCACGGGCAAACGACAGGACCACGCCCGACAGAATACCGCGCCAGGCCAGCGGAATCAACAGCGCAAAGAAAATGTTGAAATCGGTCCGCCCCAATAGCCGCGCCGCGTGGATCAAGTCCCGATCAATGGCGGCGAACGCGGTTCGCGCTGTTTTTACCATAAACGGCAGCGACACAATCAGGGCTGCAATCACCGCGCCGGTCGGCGTAAACACGATTGTTACGTTGAACTGTTCTTCGAGAAACCGACCGATAGCGCTCTGCCGCCCCAGCAAAATCAGCAGATAATACCCCAGCACGGTCGGTGGCAGCACAATCGGCAGCGTCAACAGCGAATCGGCCAGATCGGCGATTCTCCCGCCTGCCTTGCACAACGCCCAAGCGAGAGGAATCCCAATCGCTATGCTAAGCAAAGTGGCGCTGAGCGCCACCTTCAACGAAAGCACAAGAGGAAACAGATTCACATCCACTGCGTTCATGCTCTTTCCACCCTTGCCTCTACCTCTCGTCTATATCTCGCCCGGCAGGACGAATCCGTATTTTTTCATGACAATTCGCCCCTCGGGACTGTTGACGTACTGGATGAACTGGCGGGCCAACGCTTCTTGGGGCGTTCCCTTCACCACGGCAATGGCCTGGTCCAGCGGCGCATGCAGATCGCCGTCGATCAAGGTGAAACGGATATCCTCGCGCATCGACAGTGAAAGCGCAATGATTCCCGCTTCGGCATTGCCGGTCAGGACTAAATTAAGCGTATCCTGAATATTGTTGCCAAATACCAGCTTGTCCTTGATTTTGTCCCACATCGCCGCTTTTTGCAGCGCTTGCTTGGCAGCAAGGCCGTAAGGCGCATGTTCGGGATTGGCGATGGCAATCCTTTTAATTTCCGGCGCTGCCAAATCCGACAATTGTTTTACGGTGAATGATTTTTCCTTGAGTGTTGTCAACAGGCCAACCCGGCCTCTGGCGTATAGCTGTTTGGTGTCTGACACCACTTTCCCTTTGGCAATCAAATCGTCAACAAACTTTATGTTGGCGGCGGCCAGCACGTCAAACGGCGCTCCATTTTCGACCTGCTGGGAAAGCAGGCCGGTAGAGCCAAAACTATATACTACCTTGTTGCCTGTCGATTTTTCAAAGCTTTGGCCCAATTCCTTAAAGGCAACAGCCAAGTCTGCCGCCGCCGCAACAGTCAGTGTTTTCTTTGCCGCCGGCGGTTCCGGCTTTTTTGCCGCCTGTTGCTGTGAACCGCAGCCCCACAGGAAAAGAACCGAGACCAAAATCAAAACAAGACCGAACCGTAGCCAAGCTTTCTGTTTCATTTCCCTTGATGCCGCCTTTCACTTTGTTGCGTTTCGTTTAATATTTGTTGCTTCTATTCCATTTTCACAAACGAAACACAACGAAACCATTGTCAATATTATAGGGAATGATATAATAAAAATCAAGTTTATATTGTCAAGATTATAAGGAGGTCGCGGCGACATGGTGGACGATATTTCCTATACGGCGGAGGAAGTGGCCAAGATTTTGCGGATTTCCCGCTTTACGGTGTATGAACTGATCAAACGCGGCGAACTCATCGCCTACAAGGCCGGACGCAAGATGCGCATCGACGGCGCCGATCTGGCAAACTACAAAAAGAAAACAAAGGGCGAAGCTCCCTTTGTTCAAAATACCACGATGCCTTCAACCGGATCAGTGTTCGACATTCAGACCGGTTTGATCATTTGTGGTCAGGATGTGGTGCTGGACATCCTGACCCGCCAGTTGGAACGTCAGATGAGAACCATCCGGGTGCTGCGGCAATACGCCGGCAGCCTGGACGGACTGATTTGCCTCTACAACCGGACAGTCAATCTGGCTACGGTCCATTTGTGGGACGCCGACACGAACGAATATAACATCCCCTATGTGCGGCGTTATTTGCCGGGCATGCGGGCAACGATCATCAACCTGGTGTACCGGATGGAAGGTTTTTATGTGGCGCCGGGCAACCCCAAACAGATCAACAGCTGGGCCGATCTTTGCCGCAATGACGTTCGCTTTGTCAACCGTGAACGCGGCTGCGGAGTTCGGGTGCTGATCGACGAGAATTTGCGCAAACTGAACATCGATTCACGCCATATTGTCGGCTACGACAAAGAAGAAATGAGTCATTTGGCAGTCGCCAGCTGCGTGGCTCGGGGCGCTGCCGACGTGGGGGTGGGAACGGAAAAAGCCGCCATGCAGGTGCAAAACGTGGAGTTTATCCCGTTGCAAAAAGAACGCTATGACATGGTTATTTTGAAACAGGACCTGGATCGACCGCATTTCCAGGCACTCATTGCGATTCTCCGCTCGAAGGCGTTTCAGCAGGAAGTGTCTGGCATGGGCGGTTACGATATTTCGCGCATGGGCGACGTGATGGCGGAAATTTAAATAATACGATTTCACACTTTTGTTACAAATATGACACGCTTTTGAAATTTTTAGCCATTATACTATGATTAACAGCAAAAAACGCTGCGGCAAAAAAATAAAACGATGAATTAAAATTTAGGGGGAAAATCAAATGAACAAAAAACCAATCGCAACTTTGGCAGTAGCAATTCTGATACTCTCTTTGGCCTCCGTGTCGATGGCCGGTCCGATGGGCGGCGGAAAAGGCATGGGCGGCGGAATGGGAATGCAAGGCCCGCAGGGACAAGCACCGGCGCAACTCACTGAGCAACAACTCGCCGACTGGAAAGCCTGGCAGGAAAAAAACCTGCAGCTGCGCAAGGAGTATATCGGCAACCTGGTCAAGTCCGGCGCGATGACCCAGGAACAGGCTGATGCCCGGATCAAATCGATGGAAGCCGCGCAGGCGTTTCGCTCCAGGAACAATCTGGTCGCTCCAGGAGCCATGCGCAATGTCAAACTGACCGATGAGCAAAAAGTCGAAATGAAAAAACTGTTCGAGCAACGGCTGGCCATCCGCAAAGAAGCCCTGGCTTCTCGTGTAGCCTCCGGCCAGATTACCCAGGCGCAGGCTGACAACCAAATCAAGCGCATGCAGGATAACTTCAACTACAAGCTGGAAAACGGCTTGGGTTCGCAAAAAGGCGGTCGCGGCATGGGTGGCGGCCAAGGCATGGGACATGGCGGCAAGGGCGGCGGTCCCCGCTTCTAACACAAGATAAAAATTCCGTGAATAGTGGCGAAGAATGCGTTGGCAGTCTTCGTCACTATTCGCATTAAGAAGGGTTGCCTGATGGATAAACAGAAAATCCTGGTTGTCGATGACGATGCACGCATCCGCAAACTGTTGCGTCTGTATCTGGAAAAGGCCGATTTCTGCGTTACCGAAGCGGAAAACGGCCTTGAAGCCTTGTTGCAGTTGCAGCAGGATAATCCGGACCTAATCGTGCTGGACATCATGATGCCGGTATTGGACGGGCTGGAAGCCTGTCGTCAGATTCGCAAGCTGCGGACCACGCCGATCCTGCTGCTCACGGCCCGGATCGAAGCGGACGACAAATTGCTGGCCTTTGACAGCGGCGCTGACGATTATGTAGAAAAACCGTTTAATCCGCAGGAAGTCATTGCCCGCATCCGCGCCATCCTGCGACGACGGACTGCCGCAGCCCGGCTGCAGAAATCGGCCGACGAACCGACCGTGATTCCTGCCGTCCAGCACTGCTTGCTGGTCATCGATCCACAAGCGCGTTCGGTCAGGATTGACGGTGAGGAAAAAGACCTCACCGTCAAGGAATTTGATTTGCTCCTTACACTAGCCAGCCGACCCGGCCATGTTTTTTCCAGGGAAAACCTGTTGCAGACCGTCTGGAACGTCGATGCCAACGGCGATAGCCGCACGGTCGATATCCATATCCAACGCTTGCGGCAAAAACTAGACGACGGCTGCTGTCCCGCCTGGAAAATTGCCACTGTCTGGGGCATTGGCTACCGTTTTGAAATCAGTTCGCCAAAGGAGCCCCCGTCATGAGAAGATGGTCGTTTCAAGCCAAACTGGTCGCCGCGTTCATGCTGGTCATCACCGTTGTGTTGGTCGCCATCTTTTGGAGCGCATCCCTGTTCATCCGTGACCGGATGCTGAGCGAAAAACAGCAGGACCTGACGCAAAAGGGCAGCGAGCTGGCCAAGAAAATTGCCGCCTACAAAGAAAACCCTCCGCCCAATACCACGCTCGGCAATCTCCTCAGCGACATGGATCTATATCTGGATTCGCGAATTTGGGTTCTTGACGCCAACCGACAACCGCTCGCCTTTTCGCAGGGCGGGCACGGCGGCGCGCCTCGCGGCGGCATGGGGATGGGGATGGGACGACCCGGCATGGGCGGCGGCGGGCGTAACCAAGTCGCCGGAGATTCGCCGCTGCCAGGGGCTCTGCGCAGCTTTGCCGGCGAACTGGATACGGTATATCGCGGCAATTCATGGAGCAAAACCATCGTGCATCCGGTCTATGAAGAACAGATGGTAGTTGTCGGCGTGCCAATCCGTCTAAGCAACGGCAAAATCGACGGAATCGTCGTAATCAATTCGCCGGTAGTTGCCGTCAATGATTTTTTGCGCCATATCTACTGGTTCATCGGCTTGGGCGCTTTGGCCGGAATTTTGCTTTCCTTCCTTGTGATCCAGTTGCTGACGCGCAGCCTGGTGCGACCGCTGCAATCGATGCAATCTACGACCGGCGCGATGGCCAAAGGCGACTACAGCGCCCGGGTACAAGTCGACAGCAACGATGAACTCGGCCGTCTGGGCAGTTCAATCAACCAACTGGCCGAAGATTTGGGCCAATTTATGCTGGAATCAGCCAAAACCGAGAAGCTGCGCCGCGACTTTATCGCCAATGTGTCACACGAGCTTCGCACGCCGCTGACAATCATCCGTGGCTACTCCGAAGCGATAATCGATGGGACTGTCGATGATCAGGCGCAAATCGACAACTTTCTGCAAATGGTCCGTGACGAGGCCGTCCGGCTGGAGCGCCTGATCAAGAGCCTGCTGGAACTGAGCAAACTGCAGACCGCCGATGCCGGCTACAACTTTGTTTCGCTTGATCTCGCGGAGATTCTCCAACACGTCGGGCAAATGATGCTACCGCTGGCTCAGACCAAACAAATCACGTTGCGACTCGAACTGGACGAGAATGCGCCAAAAATCGAGGGAGATCGCGACCGCTTGGTGCAGTTATTGCTGATTCTGACCGACAACGCGGTAAAATACACCCCGTCGGGCGGCGCAGTAACCTTGTCTTTGGCGCAAACAAAAACCGGAGTCTTGCGTTGTTCAATACAAGACACCGGCGTTGGTATTCCCGCAGAGGACCTGCCCTACATCTGGGAACGGTTCTATAAAGTGGACAAATCGCATCGACCCGACGATGGAGGGGCCGGTCTGGGCCTGGCAATCGCCCGCCAGATCATCGACCTGCACAAAGCTACTGTCAAAGTGGTGAGCGAACTTGGCTCCGGCAGCCTGATCCAGCTTGACTTTCAAACCGCAACCGCTATATAAAGATTTAAACAAAATGATTCGTTCCACTCCGCCGCTGATGATCGCAATTTCCGTTCTTTTTCCGTCCATTACACCCGTTCCTTACCGCTGTTTTGCAGAAGGCCACTCAGCAATTTTTGCAACAGCCGCTGCAAAATGATTGCCGTTGGCGCCGATACCACAACCCAGACCACCATTCCGCGAAACCCGGTCCACCAAAGCCTTGCTACAGCCGAACGCCAGTCCTGGCTTACCAGCGCCTGCAGTCCTTCTATTGTCAGCTCAATCGGCGGGAACCCGAACAACTGGTCCCCCCATTGCCAGAAAGGGAGCAATAACAGTATCTGCAAGGGGTAAACCAACCAATTCACCAGCTGAATCGCAACGGGATTGAGACGGAACAGCCCCGAAGCCGCTGCACACAGAACCGTCGTCGTTCCCAGCGCTGGAAAGACGCCCAAGACAATTCCCGCCGTAAGGCTCCAGGCCAGTTTGTCTGCACTGACTCCCTGGAGCAGCAAAGCTTTGATCGGTTCTATTATCCGTTTATTCCAGAACCCCATACCCTTATCCCCCAGGAAAATTGACTCAGTACCCTTTACTATGGTTCTGGGCAAAACTTTTTTCATTTCCATCGCTGCGACCAACGGCAACGCCATGACGATGGTTTGTGAACAGGCGCCGAATGCAACCAAATTTCAATTGTGTGAAAGGGGGATATGAAACTCCGATAATTCTTCGGAGCGGCAACTCATGACTTGCAGATTGCCCATGAAAATGAGAGCCTGCATTCCGCCCCCACCATTACTTTTTCCACCACGTCGCGATTAAAAACGCCTTCTTACGGCGATCTCGGATTGAGGTGTCGAGTTCGGCCAAGTCTTTGCCGTTGCGAGTCCCCTTCTCTTTCACGAGTATTTTTCAGCAGGGGTAGTCTTAAAAATCGGCAAGGATAACGGTAATCATCGTTGCCTACAGCAACCGCACGATCAACAGATAGCCCAGCGTGGCTGTTAAAGCGCCGAGAACGCAACCCCACGCAATATCGACAAAGGTGATCAACAGCGGCCAATCACGAATCGTCGCATGATTGGTAAGGTCATAGGTAGAATACGTTACCAGGCCAAAGAAAATGCCTAATGTTAACGCCCTTTGCCAACTGCCTGCAGCAAGAGCGGGTTGCACAACGAACACCAGCATCCCCGCAGTAAAGATCAGATAAAAGACAAGCGCCGCAGTCAAATTCGGCTTTTCGGCCAACAGATACCCCAGGTGTTTCGCGTAGAACGACTTTGCTATCACCAGCAGCCAAAGCATATCCAGTGCCAAAAAAACGACCAGCAGGATAACAAATTGTTTCAGCGTTATCAAGGTAAACAAACTGTCCATATTGCATCCCCCATCTTTAGAAACCTGATAAATTGGACAGAACCAAATTGCACTGATTCTAATCCATCCTCAGTCTTTCACAACCCGGACATTTTTCCAAAAAGCGATATGTCCCCGGATCATTACGGCCTCAGCTGACGGGTCCGGATAAAACCAGGCGGCATTCTTGTCAGACTCGCCACCCACCTCGACATCATAATAGCCCGCTTTTCCTTTCCACGGGCACACGGTATGATGGTCGCTCGGTTTCAAAAATTCCATTTTTACATCCTGTTGCGGAAAGTACTGGTTCCCTTCCAATGCAACCGGATTGGCCGTTTCGGCAATCAGCGTATTGTTGAAATATGCCTTTACCACGCGAATCCCTTCTTTCACTTACTATTCGGCCTGAAAATTTGTCACGCATGCCCTATTTCCCGTCTGTTACCGTGCAGTAATATTTTTTGTCAAGGCCATACTCCGTTGTCAACACACATTTGCCGCAGACACAGCCTTTTTCTTCGTCGATGCAGCGACTCTTTTCGTACGCGCAATACATTCCTTCAAGGTGGTCGGTCTTGTCAATCCCTTTGATCAGATCCATAACATTCGCAGGCATCGATTTGATTTTGCAGGCAAAGGTATAACTGGGACAGCTCTTGCAGATACACTTGCGCATATTCTTGATTGTTTTCGGCACGTTCCCCATAATAACCCTCCTACCTTTTCAGCCTGTTTCAACGGGTCTAATACTGGAAAATCCTTTAAATTAATTATCCTCTGATGTTAAGTATCGGTCAAGAAAAAGTTGCAAAAATTACAAATGGCCACGATGTCTTCACAGACCGCTCATGTCGCCGGGGGCGGAGGCAGGCAACAGGAGCCGATGGGAAACCTATGCGTTCAAGGGCTGGATCGGGAGTTATGCCACATACGCCAAGTATTTTAAAAAACCGAAGGGCAAAAAACTGGGTAGTTGTCTTGTTGGCAGGGACACGCAAAAATTTTTACGAGGAGCTAAAACGGCTGATAAAGTAAAAGAAACTCCTGCACTGTCGCGCTCAATCCTGTTCCAAATTAAACTCCGGCGCCAGTACCATGCGCCCCGTCACACCGTCAAACCCGCCTTTCACCAGCTCGCAGGCCATAAACACATCCGGCGGCAATTCCAACTTTGTCGTAATCCCGAATCGTTCTGCCGGCAGATAGCCAAAACGCGGATAATAGGTTGGATGGCCCACCAGCAGGACAGATTTGAAACCCATTTCCCGGGCCGCACGGTGCCCGGCTTCAATCAGGCGACCGCCAACGCCTTTGCCCTGATACTCCGGCAACACCGCCAGCGGCGCCAACGTCAGGGTTTCATGCGGTACTTGGCCTTCTTGACGGATGACTACCCGCGTGAACATGATGTGTCCGACAATCTTCTCCTCCACCATCGCCAGCAAAGACAACTCCGGCACAAAAGGCGCACTGCGCCGCAGCCGCACTACCAACTCCTGCTCGTCATGGTCCGAATGCTCTGCCTGGGCGAACGCGGCCGCAACCAGTTCATATACCTCTTCACAATCTTTCGCTTGTTCCTGACGAATCATAACATCCACGGTCATTTCCCCCTGTTTCTGCTTAACCAACTTTACTCACCGTACTCGGTAACATAAATCCATGTCACTGCAAATGCACTCTCTTACAGGATGCTGTCACAAGATTATTTTACCAATATGTTTGCCGTTATTCCAGTATGAACCAAGCGGCCCCATCCATTCAGATAGCAGCCGCCAAAACATACCTCAATTCATTTCCAGCCTCTGCCGGGCATCAGTCAGCCATCTCTAAATTGATCATTTCTCGCCTTCTTGCGTCAATGGTTCCAGATGGAAATCACCGAGGTATGGCCGGCCGCGGCCGAATCGAGAATCTTATCGAGCCATTGCAGAAAAATCGCCAGCACATCTTCCAAGACATCAACTTCTGCGTACGGATCGTTCGGGGCCAATACCGGATCGACCGCTTCCAATACCGTATCACAAGACGCTGCCGCAACAGAATCCCAGCTCGCTGTAGCAACGAGAGTGACGCAGAAAACAAGGTTAAGTAAAAAACATTTTGTCATCTCGATCACCATCCTTTGATTCCATCATACCGCACAAATGAAAAAAAGTATGGCGAAATTGTGACAAAAACGCGAAATCGGGGTCTTTATTTACTTTGTTAAATTTATGACTCAAATCAAAACGAAGGAACCGGATTTCTCCAATGCCTTCGTTTTGAGTCGGTCACTCCATTTACAGGGTCAGCTTAACCCCTTTTGCATATCGTTCCAGCAAATCATCAAACCGGCTCAGGTAGGAAAAGTCATTCACGCCCCGGCGGTTTTGCGCCGCCAGCACCAGTTCGACCACTTTGTCGTTGAAGGGAGTGGGTATCCCCGCCTCCCGTCCTTTACGGCAGATGATGCCGTTAATAAAGTCGATCTCACAGTCGCGGCCCTTTTCCAGATCCTGCAGCATGCTGGCCTTCAGTTCGACGTGCTGACCCCAGATTTTTTGGTACAGCAGCATTTTGGACTGGATTTCCGCAGGGTCCTGGAATTCAAACGATTCCATGTCTTCGCCCTGCATTTTTGCCAGCCGCACACCCTGGGCGTGGCTGACCTTGATGCACTCATCGGCGATGAAGGCCAGGCAGGACATCGCCTTCGGATCGTACAGCACATTGCCGAACTTGCATCCCAGCGCAGCAGACATTCCGCTGAAAGTGGCGTTCATCAGCACCTTGGCCCAGCGAATACCGGTCAGGTTGGACAACACTTGAGTCGTTCCCACGCATTGCAGGTATTCTTTGACGAGCTCCAGTCGGGGACGTAGTACGCCGTCCAGTTCACCAATTTCAAAAGCAAACTTTTTCACGGCTTCCTGCGTGGTCGTCAACCTGGAAACCCCTGGACCCAACCAGGTCGCACCAAAACCCACCGCGCCGCCGATGGTCCGTTCCCTGCCGACGATCTCAGCCACGCTCTCTTCGGGAATCCCGTTTTGCAGCGTACAGACGATGCTTTCCGCGTGTAAAAGCGGCAGTAACCCTTTCAATACGACCTGATTGGTTGTTTGCTTGTTGAGTAAAAATACCAAATCATATTTTCCGTCCATTTGCTCCGGCGTATAGGCGCGCACCGGAACATTCAGTTCGATAAAGCCTGTGATGGTGGCTCCATTTTCATTCAGCGCCGCCACATTTTCCTGGTTGACGTCGATCAAATCGACCGCCTTTCCGTGATTGTTCATCAATGCGCCGACAATCGTACCGAGCGAACCGGCGCCGATGATTGCTACTCTCATATTCTCTGTCTCCTTGCTCACATTGTAATCGTTGCCATGAAATCACTTACTTGCCGGGATGGGTGCAAGCGCCACTTTTTCCTTGGCGACTTCGTCCGACTCCTGCCGAATTCTTCTTGCGACTTCTTTGGTTGACTCGCTGGCCTCTGCCTCAAAATAGGCTTCATATGCTTCCTTGGGCGGTGCACTGGTCGCGAACACGGCGATTAGCACAGCCACAAGCGATAAGGCTGCGCCGACGGCAAACGGATTGGTCGCATTCATGACCCTTGCCGCAATAAAACCGACCGTGCCGACAAAGATTCCTGCGTAGGCTCCGGCCCGGTTCATCCTTTTCCAGAATAGGCCAAACCAAACCGGCCACATGAACGCCGCGCCAAATGCTCCATATACATAAGTGAAACCCATCGCCAGCAGCATCGGCGGCTTGATTGCGCTGAGCACTGCAACGATCCCGAGAAGAAAGACTGAAATCCTCAGGTGATTCGTCGCTTTGGCTTCATTGATTTTCCGATTGGGGAACAGGGATCGATAGATATCGTAATAAATCGAGGTGCCGCAATGCAGCAGCATCGAATTGGCGGTGGAAACCGCCGCTGCCATAATCGCAATCAAGGTCATGGCTCCAACGAAAGGCGGCGCATATTGCTGAACGATCAACGGCATGATGTAGTCGGTCGTCTTGCCTGCTGGCAAACTGGGCAACAACGCTTTTGCGCCAAGACCGATGATAATCAGGCAGATGAAAATGG
>Ga0351951_1020_pt1 | contig 17857 bp, 7 predicted proteins | sample BONcelT113001H14_FD_205816 | JGI IMG/M metagenome (GOLD analysis project Ga0351951, IMG submission 205816) | Enriched cells from coal bed in the Powder River Basin, Montana, United States - BONCAT cells T11 rep3 HSBNCT.T11.300.1.H14 ...
CAAGATACACTTCCATGCCATTGTAGGCTGTAAGGTCGTAGGTATATTGCGTCCATGTAATTGGTGCTTCAAGGTAGGGACCGGCTGAAATTATGGTGAAGTTGGCCGGAAGCGTTCCTGTTGTCGAAACACCTACTTTAAATCGTTCCAGGCCATAGGTGTTCACATAGCTTTTCGCCCAGAATTTAAGCTGGTCGCCACTGACAACTTTTAGTTTTGGTGTTATTAACCAATCGTTATTGGGTGCTATGGTAGCAGCGAAACAAGCAGCATATTTACTTCCCGTGCGGGCTTGAATGGCGTTGTCGCTGGTCATTGGAGGGCTAACCTGTGAAGGATTAAAGATGATGAATGAACCGGTGTATCCCTGATTCGGAAAAGTATGAGCATTGATCGTATAAGTGGGACTGCCGTCACCATCAACCTGTGTCCAGTTGCCAAAAGTGAGGTTGAAATTGGTGTAGGTTTCAAAACTGTCTTCAATGGGTGGCGAAAGCCAGCTAAGCTGAACATCGGTATTGTTTCCTGATGTTGCCTGCAGTTGTCTGGGCCTGTGATAAGGACCTTCACCCTGGGTGATTTCATCGGCTTGCCTGCCTAATGAATAGGCATTGCCACTGCCAATAGAGTGAATTTTATAGTAATAAGAAGTGTTTCCAATCCTGCCCGTATGTGAAAAACTTGTTAGCCCTCCCATATACAGCACTGTTCCACCACCCGGAATTGCTTGACCCACATGGTAGGTGTTGCCGTCGGTCAATGTTCCGAAAGTTGGTGTTTCAGACCACAGCATGATAACATCGTCATTGTTGTTGTTCAGCCCCCAGCTGAGGTTCACCGTGGTTGCAGAAGGGGAGGTTGCTGCAAAATTTACCGGATCGTTGGCATCGGCCATGTTTCCGCTAAGTATCAGCGAGAATATCTGACTGCCACCTGAAAGAGTGCCTTTGTGCGTGATCTTGATCTGATAGACTGCCTGCGCTGTTGGTGAAGCAATATGCACCATTTCCACATTATCGCGGAAGTTGTCGCCGGTTGTTGCCGCATTGGCAGGATTTGCAGGATCAAGGATATAGGGTTGTTCAAGGTTGTTGTCCGGTTTTTGAATGCGCAGGTCAAGATCGTTGACAAGCATCAGGTTAGCCGGATCGAGAGAAAATGCCGGAGGGGTTCCCGGAACATCCGTCCATACGATGGTAGCCCGAAGGGGCGTATTTCCTTCGGCTGTAACGGGAACCACAATTTCCTGCCCCTGATTGATGGTAAGTTCGCGGATAAACACATCGCCTCCGACATTATCATCTTCTGTCATCAGATCGGCGGCTTTACGGGTATTTACCAGTCCCCATCCGAATCTGTAGTCAGGACCGGCAGCAGCGCCGGCTTCATCTGCTGTGTGGATCAGAAGCCCTTTCATGGTTGACGACCTGATCAGGGTGTTGCCATTGAGGTTGTTGTAGTGCTGAAGGAGCAAGCCAACGGAACCTGAAATACTCGGGCTGGCCATGGAGGTGCCGCTCATGGTGCCATAGGCAGTATTGGAAGAATTGTACGTAGAATACAGGCTGATACCATTGGCAACAAGGTCAGGTTTGATGCGCCCGTCGTCGGTTGGCCCCCATCCGCTGAAGGAGCTCATAACTACATCAGAGGGCTGCGAATAACCGCCCGGAATATCATTTACAGCACCAACAGTGATGATGTTTTTGGCCACACTTGTAAATGGCAGACAATCATAACCCGTCGGTCCGCCGTCAATCTGCCTTACAGCAGTTGACCAAATCCACTGTGTACCATTCCATACATAGTGGCCTGACGCGCCCCCATCGCCGGGACCTTCACCACGGTCGTTTCCGGCTGATTTCACAATCAGGTAATAAGGAGCATTAACCATAATCTGATCCCAGTTGACTGCTTCTGTACCATAAAAGCCAAATCCCCAGTCTTCAACAGGGCTGTAATCCACATTACCATACCAATACCAGCTGCCACCAAAGGAGTACCATCCTCTGATGGAACCATAAGAATGATTGGAGACCCTTAGTCCGCCGGCTGCAGCGGCGGCCATTTCTGAGGCGTCAAAGTCCCAATCATAAGCATTCAGGTTGGCCATATACGACATGCCTTTGGCCAATGGATCCACACCGGCAGCAATCATGGTGCCGCCAACGTGTGTTGCGTGGTTGCTGGGTGAGGCAGCTGCATCAGACTGAACAGCTCTTCCACCAAACTCCTGGTGGGTGATTCGTGTTGAACCACCATCCCACACACCGAGTGTCATGCCCGACCCGGTCAGGCTCAGGTTGGCAGCCCCGCCGGGCCAGACCTCGTCGGATGACATGGTGATCGCTGAATTAAGGTTGTCCGTAACATAATAAAACGGCATACCATTCTGAAACTTAATGAGCTCCATTGTTTTGCCGTTTTCATCTTCAAACCGGACAACCAGGCCTAATGAATCAGCGATCCTTAATGCTTCGGCTTTCTGCATTTCTTCCACTGTCCGGTGTTCCGATGCAAACCGCAAAAGCTCCTCTTTGCGCGTGAGGTCCTGGGCAATGATAAGCCCCGGAAAACAAATGGCAAGCAGGAAAATAGCTGTGATGGTTCTCATTTTACCTCAGGTTTGATGGTTGTTTTTTGATCAAAATTAATACAAACGAGACAAAAGTGCAAATACAGGCAATAAAGTAACGAAATATTTAATTAATGAAGATTGATTTATGAGGACTGATTCAGATAAGTTATTAAAAAACAACAGATTGACATAAATAGTAATGGTTTAATGAAAATTTGGGTGAATGAGCAATGAAGTGACTTATGCAACCTCCACATAAGGTGTCAGGGGTGTTTAAAATATTTATTGAAATCAGCTTAATGTTTTCGTATATTTGTTTCAGTCAGGCAATCAAATATGGAGCGTATGCACATAGCAAGAGTGAAACAGAAAAGCAGGCATTACGGCTTTAAGACGTTCATAATCTGTAATGTGTTTTTCTTTTTGTGGCTTGTGTCGGGTGCTGTCAGCACTGCAGGACCACAGGACAGAACTTTAGAAGGGTTGGTGGAGTTGATTGAAAATGCATTTGATTTGAGTGTTAAAAATCCCCAACAGGGAAAAATTCTTGCTCTGGAAGCTGTCGCAGGAATTAAAATGATTAAAAACGATACATTACTGTCAAAGGCCTATCACACAATTGGGAATTGTTACATCAATATCGGACAAAACGATTCGGCGATGTTCTTTGCAAAGCTGGCTCTTTCCCTTAAGAAATCTACAGATACCAGATTTGATGTGCAAAACCTGCTTGGCAGGCTGCACCATGAATTTCAATCATATGACAGCGCATTGTATTATTTCGGAATCAACCTGCACGATGCCGAAGAGATTCAGTCAGAGGAGTGGAAAGCAGCTACGCACAACAACCTTGGCATGGTTTACGACAGCAAAGGCGACCTCCGCAAGTCTTATGACCACTATGTGGAAGCACTGAAGCTTTACGAAAGCGTTAAAAATATGAGAAATGCCGCTATTGTGCTGAATAACCTAGGGATTATAAACCAAAATCTTGGTGACTATGATAAATCTACTGAGTATTTTAAGCGGGCGGTAGAGATAAACAAAGAGCTGAATGCTCTGGTTGATCTGAGTATGAACTACAGCAATCTGGGAATTACATACAAGGAGCTTGGCAGGCTTGATGAGGCTCTGGAAATGTACAAGGCATCATTGAAAATAGCCGTTGAAAACAATCTGGCACGAGACCAGGCAAGGATTCACCTGAACCTTGGCAATATTTTCAAGATAAAAGGCAATATGGAAATGGCTGAGCTGTCCTACAAGGAATCGTTAAAAGTATGTGAGGAGAATGAGATTCTTTTTGGTGTCATGCTCAATAATTACGCACTGGGAGCATTGTACAAGGATTTAAAACAGTACGTAAAAGCCGAACCGCACTTTCAAAATGCCCTTAAAATTGCGCTTATGTCGGGCCACCAAAATACTATGCTCGATTCATACCGAAGTCTGTCGTTGGTGTATGAAAAGCTTGGAAAGACTGAAAAAGCATTGGAATTCAGCAGGAAGCTTATGAGGCTGAACGACTCAATCAACGAGATCAACCACAAGCAATATGTGATGGACCTGCAAACCAGGTATGAAACCGAACGTAAAGAACTTGAAAACATTAGTTTAAGACTTGAGAACGAAAACAAATCAAAGACCATCAGACTGCAGCTGTATTTCGCAATCCTTGGTGGACTGATCATAGTGTTACTCACACTTTTGGTCATAATGATATTAAAAAGCAGGAAAAAAATCCGAAAAAACAATGAACGTTTGTCGTTACTGAACAACAAATACCAGCAGCAGAATCTGATACTGGAAGAAACCAACAGCACCAAGGACAAGCTTTTCTCACTGATAGCCCATGACTTAAGAAGTCCCTTCAGCAGTATGCTGGGTTTTTTGCAGTTGCTTTCAGAAGATTTTGATTCCATGTCGGAGCAGGAGAAGAAAAAAGTACTGGACAGCCTGTTCAAGCAAAGTTCGAATACATACAGCCTGATCGAAAACCTGATGACCTGGGCAATGAATCAGCGCGGACAACTTCAGTGCGAGCCGGGCTATCACGAGTTGGCAGGAATTGTAGCACAGGAGGTTGAATTTCTCCGTTCACGTGCAGAAAGCAAATCAATCCACATTAAAAACGCCATTCCTGAGGGCAGGAGTGCATTTGTGGACAAGGATATGGTGCGGGTTATTTTTAGAAACCTGATCAACAATGCCATTAAGTTTACCGGGGAACATGGTACGATCACAATTGACTCCGTCACCCATATTGATGAAATACAGGTGAATATTACAGATACTGGCAGGGGTATGACACCTGAAGAAATTCAGATGGTGTTTCACAACAACACATTCTATTCATCGCAAGGCACCAAGGATGAAAAAGGAACAGGATTGGGTTTGTTGATTGTCAAAGATTTCGCAGAAAAGAACAACATCCATATGGAGGTTTCAAGCACCCCCGGAGAAGGTTCAGTATTTACACTTCACATTCCGGTTCACGAATAAAAAAAGTTTCGGGCCCAAGGCAAAAACCCTGAACCCGAAACAAGTAACAAGAAACTAGAAACCAGAAACTAGAAACCAGCAACCAGAACCTACTCCTCGAGATCTTCCCGGTTCTTCCAGGCAGCATACACCTTTTTGGCGCCATAAGCGGCTCCAAGGGTGAGCAGGATACCAATTCCGGTGCCTATGGGTGCGCCACCGCCAATGGGGCCGCCACCCGCACTCGGGTCAACCGGCGGATCCGGTGGCTGGGCTAGCAAAACCTGACTGGCTACCATCATGGCGCTTACCAACAGTATGTTTCTTAAGTGCTTTTTCATGGTCGTATCGTATTATTGGATGAATAACTTAGTTGTGTAAACCCTGCCTTGTGATGTAACCCTTACTATAGCCACTCCGCTGTTCATGGTGCGGACTACTGACGGGCTGTTCATCATGCCTTCGCTGCTGAAAATGCGGCTGCCAAGCACATCAAACATCTCTATTTGTGCCTGTTGTCCGTTCAGTTCAGGGATACTGATATACACCTTACGGTCGCGGCTCCAGATGTGGTAGTCGCTTTTGGCCTCAGGCATATCTATTCCGGTAACGCCGAAGAAATGCAGGTTGAACCTGTCGGGGTCGTTGCTCTGGTTATGCACGAAACTGTAGGTTTGCTGTTCCTGCAGGTTAATCATCTCTCCGGTAGTTTTGTCTTCGAGGAAGATGGTTGCTCCTTCTTCAAAGCTATTGAGTTCGGAGAAGCTGAAGACTACCTCACCTTCATACCCACTTTCAAATCCTAATGGCAATACAAAGGATTCCATTGAGAATGGAACTGTGTTGATGCTGAGTTCGCGCATATCCGAAGCAAGTGTGAATAATTGAGGTGCAGCTTCGTTGCCACGCAGTTTGTCCACATCAAGGTTAGCTTCATAGCTCAGGCTGGCATCAGCATGGAACCTCACAATGGCCTCATCGCTGAATCCGTTGGCTTCGGCCCTTACCCTGAGCATCTGGTTGTTGATGGGGGTGTTGAAGAAGGCTTGAGCGTTGTGCAGACGGACACTATTGTTCATGCTGAGCACAGGGCTGGCAGCTGACGACTTCACAAAGAAAGCCTGTCCGGGGGCAATGTAGCGGCTTCCGCCGTTGGTGCCTGCCTGGGTTCCGTAAGCGGCGTAGTTCTGTGCAACAGGGTTCCATATCCATATGGCATCCAGCAGGTTGGTTTTTGTCCATCCTGTGGCAGCGTCCCAGTCAATGGCCGAAGGGTAGGGGTTGGGAACCAGGCTGTATTCATCAATGGCATCGGTGGTTGTTGAGGAAACAAATGCTCCGTTGTTCAGCTGACCAACGAAATTGTAGGTGGTTTCTGTGTTCGGGTAGAAGATCATATAACCCTGGTTGTTGTTCAGGGTGACGTTATCTTGAGTAATCTGGTTCCAGGTTTGCGTGGCCTGGTTGAAGCTGAACAGGTAAGAACCTGAAAACTGGCTGGATTGCACACTGTTGTTCAGCGGGATGGAAACATGGTGGTAGTAGCGCGACAATAAATCGGTGCTTCCGGTGATGTAGCGCTGCATGGTGGCCGGTACATTATCGGTGTTGTGGATGAGGGAGCCGGTGCCGGTGGCATCGCTTTCGATAACCAAACCTGCTGAGCCTGCGCTGTTGGTGAGGGTGCCGGTGATCGTTAGCTTTCCGGTCGTTTCAATAGTAAGGGATTGAGCACCGGCAATCTCTAAGTTTAACAAAGTGGCTGTGGTAGATAGTGTAGTGAAATTACCGAAACTGAATGACCAGGAGGGCCAAGTTTGAGGACCAGTGTTGGTAGTTACCCAATTCGCAGGGTTATTAATCGCAGACTTAAGGAAATTAATTGTACCGCTCGTAGGGCCATTGTAATATCCATTCTCTTGTGTTACAGCATTTGCATTCACATTGTTGGTTAGCCCGGTTGGAATAGCTGATGTATTGGAAGTAGTTGCGTCAGCCTGCCAAACTGCCCAATCCATATTAATGGCTGTAATGAAAACTGGTGAACTTGCAGTTCCTTGATAGGCAATTACCTGGTCTCCATCGCTACTTAATCCGGTTAAACCCGCTGACATAGTTCCACCACCCGTAACAGTTGTTCCTTCGATCTGGATTACAGAGCCAGCCGTGATGCCTCCCAACGGTGCTGTCCATGTGCCGGTGTTCTCGCCTGTTCTCCACGTATTATCTGCTTTCCATCCGTTATCAGTAAAAGTAATTTGCGTGTTTTCGTTGATGCCTACAAAAGTTACAAAGGCAAATCGGTCTGGGTTATCTGTGGCATAGGCGACAAATGAAATGTCACCAGGCTGAAGTACTGTTGTGTTATCAACTTCTGTTGTTGCCGTAGCTTCAGGCACACTGCCATCGGTTTTATAGTTAATGGTCACACCGCTTCCGTTGTAGGGGAATATTTTAAAGAAGTATTGGGTGCTACCGTTCAAACCGGTAAACTGGTACGACCCAACACCACCGGCTACGTTTCTGACCAATGTGCCATTGGCCTCAGGGGTTCCATCCACAGGATTTGCGATATCACCATAACCTATACTGCTTCCTTTGATCAGGTAGCCAGCAGCAGCAGGAACAGCGTCGGTCCAGCTCACTGTAATGGCTGAGGCCGAGTTTGCGGTGGCACCAAAACCGGTGGGATGGTTGGTGGGTTCCGTAATAGGATCAGTGACGCTGCCGCTACAAGTAACTGTTCTGTCGTCAGCCCCTGTGGAGCTGGCGGTGATTACCTCACTATTGTATGCACCTGAACTTAGACCGGCTTTCAGCCTGACATAAACAGGGGTTGAACTGACTGTTCCACCGGTTGGGGTGAGTGTAATGGGATTGGTTGGTGTAAATGAACCACCAGTACCTGTCGAAATCTCATAATTTGTAGGGGGAACAATCGAAATATCGGCTGTCAGATTGCTTCCGGAAATACTGAAGTTTTGTTCAGCCGATGGACCTGATCCATGAACATAGGTGAAACCTGTGAGGCTAGTGGGAGTTACCGCTATAGATGGACTTGGTGAACTGGCCTGTGGTGCAAAGTCAAGTCCTTTGATAATTGTTCCTGATGCAGTGGTGTATAATATAATATTGCTTGTTATGTTAATGGTTGCATTATAACCGGCAGCATCGGTAAGTTTTCTGACACTGTTTGCAGTTGCAGCCCCCTGACCAGTTGAAACATACAAGTTTGCTCCGGTTCCTGAATCTTCAGCTGCAAGGCCAAATCCTCCAAATGTTGTTGTGTACGTGCCATTAGCGACCCACGAAGCTTCAACCAGCGAATACTTTGCAATGGTTCCGGCTGTATTGCTTGATGCGCGCACTATGTATAAAACATCATAGGTTGAGCCGTTTTCTCCAGATGAGATCAGGTAGAAATCCTGATGGGAAGCGCTATTACTTAAACCTGGAAGACCGGTGAGTGTGCCGCCTGTTAGGGCACTTGATATGGATACCTCAGTAACACCCTCAGTACCAGAATTGCGGCCAACATAGACAACGCCTCCAAAAGATTTCATGCCCCTTAAATTGCCGGTAGGAGAAGGACTTGTTGCACCATTTGTGAATTGTCCTCCCTGGTCGGCAATATAGAAATTGGTATTATCCAATGTAGTGGCACAACGTGTTTGGTTTCCGGATGCTCCAGTATATGTTGTTGCAATGGTAACAGTTCCGGCATTATTGATTGTTACGGCAGCCCTGGGGTTTAACGTATTGGCGTTATTGACTGTATTTGTATTGTTGTGACCGGTAAAAATAAATAAAGACCTGTCATTGGAATTGGCAGCATATAAGGTGCTTGTGGCTGAACCTGATACACGTATGGCATTGTCACCTGTTCCAGGGATGCTGATAGTCTGTATGGCTGACTGGCTTTCATCAGTTTTGTTAATCTCAACAACACTTACCGTAGTGTTGTTGGCACTTGCGGCGGCAACAAGTACAGCAAGGTTGCTGTTATTAAATTGCCCCATTGTATTTGTCTGTATTCCCATAAGGAACAGCAAAAGGGGAATGATGATGTGTAAACGAAATTTGTTCATTGGGTTACATTTTATTAATTATCAGTTTATTTAGATTATATTAATTTTTGCTGCACATTACTATTAGTTTTCCCTTCATTAGCTGCCTCAAGTAGCAGAAACAATAGGTTTAATTATGACTTTTAATTCATCGCACAAAAAAAATACTTTTTTACCAGTTATATGTTATGTTATTGCTAATAAAACTTCATCAATGCATATTCTTTAGATTTGTTACGAAAACCGCCCCTGTGCTAGGTGCGGTTTTCGTAACAGAACTTTAATAGCAATATATAAGTTTACCGCACCACAAGTTTCGTGCGGACAACTTTACTGCTGTCTTTCAGTTGTCCTTCGATCACGTACATTCCAGGGGCAAACGACTGAGTATTAACGGTCAGTTGCTGGTTGTCCATCACAGTGCTGTAGATTAATGAACCATAACTGTTCAAGATTCTGATGGTTGTGCCGCTTGCTGCGGTGAGTGTGAATGAAGACCCGGCAGGGTTAGGCGCAACGGTCAACACATGTGTAAAGTTTGTTTCGCCCAGGCCGATGAGTGTGATGTTCACAAATCCGACTTTGGTTTCTGTATCCTCTCCGAAGATATTGGAAACGGTGAGGGAGACATCAAACTCGCCATTTGAGAAATAGGTAATTACCGGGTTTTGTGCTGCTGAGGAAGCAGGGTTTCCATTCTCGAATGTCCAGGCCCATGTAGCCGGATTGTTTTCGCTCAGGTCGCTGAAGGTATAAACAGCGCTGAAATCAACAATCTCGAAGGTGGCGTCAAAGTCAGCTTCGGGTGCGAGGCCAACATGAATGTAATCGGTCATATCTTTTGTGTCGCTGCCTTCGCTGTTTGATACAGTGAGGGTTACGTCGTAGGTGCCCGGCTCGCTATAAACGATTGCCGGAGGATTCTGGCCATTGAATGTGGCTGGTGTTCCCCCTTCAAATGTCCATGTCCAGGTTTCGATCACTCCTTGTGAAAGGTCGGTAAACTGGACTTCTCCACCCGGATTGATGATCAGAGGCTCGCCTGAAAAGTTGGCAATGGGTGCATCACTAACAAGTATATATCCGGCTTTTACAATTGTTTCTTCACCGAATGCATTGGTCAACGTAAGGATTACATCCCATTCGCCTTCGTTGTAGTAGGCTACTGTGGGGTTTGCGCTGGTTGAGGTTCCCGGGTCGCCGCCCAGAAATTCCCAGAAATAAGTATCAGGGGCATAGGGTGTGTCGGCTGTGAACGTGACACTTCCGCCGGGTACAATTTGTGTTGCACTGGCCGAAAAATCAGGCTGAGCGGTCAGCAGCATTGCAGTGGCACCACCAAGCGGGTTCACGGTGTTCATCCCATAAGGCCACAGGCCATCAGCAGAAGAGATTGTTTCGCTGGTATTTACTGATCCCGAGGCCCTGTCGCGAACCTCAACCCTGCGGATTCCGCTGGGGAGCTGGTTGGGGACCAGTCTGCCAAAGCTTCTGTCCAACGCATCAACATGGGTCTGGTAGAACGGTGCATAATTGGTTCCGCCACTGGTTCCGTCATTTTCGATGAAGGTTCCTGAAAGCGGGCGCCCGCTGCCGGCAGTATTGTCATACATGAAGGCAAAATCTTTGGGGTTGCCAAAGGCTTTCCCAACGACTCCTGTGCCAAGGGTCGAAACATTGTCTTCGCCAAGCGCGATCACATCAATCGGGCTGGTTGTTGTTACCCTGTTCTGAACCGTATTGCCTCCTGCTCCGTTGTTGAGCCTGATGCGCATATAAACTTCATTTCCTGCGGTGAATTTGGCATTTCCGGTGGGTTCGGTGACAAACCAGCCTGTATAGCTTCCTGAACCATTGGTGGTAAATAAACCATGTGTTCCTTCAACGGCAAAGTCAGGGTTGGTAGTGCGGATGAAATCGCCGGTTGTTGTGGCAATGATCATGTTTCCGGCTCCGTTGGTGGTTGGGCTGTCGTCACTTAGGACCACCTGATTGATGTATTTATAGGTAGCATTAGGTATCAGTCCGGATATGGTTACCCTGAATGCGTAGGGAATACGGTGGCTGGCAGGTTCATTGGCCATGATGTATTGAGGAAGGATAACTTCGGCAAGTGTGGCTTCACCGAGCACAGTTATGATTGTGCTGCTTGCCTGAGGAAGGCTTCCTGAGTTGGCATTGAGGGCATAACTTCCCTGCGTGTCGAAGGTAATGTCGTTGAAAACGGCAACACCTGCGACAGCATTTTTGACAAGGGTGCCTCCCACTGTTCCGGGTCCGCTGGCTTTGCTCAGTGTGATGCTGCCTGTGAAGTTTTCGTCTATGGTGAAATCAGGACGAAGTGCATGAACTTCAAAGGTGGCAATGGGAGCATTGATCTGGCCATAGGCAGGAAATTGGTCAAACACAAGCTGTGTGGCAACTGCAAGCACAGTAAACGGTGCGCTGGTGCCGGGAGTGAGGGTCATACCGCTTGTTGCCGAGGCAGTAATTGAGACTCCTGATTGAGCAACATTGTACAACACATTGTTGAAGGTAATGGTGTGCTGGCCTGTGTTGATTGTGCCAACCAGCGTTCCGCTGAGCGTTCCGGTGCCTGTGGCTTTGGTCAGCGTAACCTGAGTGTTTTGTGTAACTGCTGCAGGCAGGTTGTCAGCATCCTGCGCCTGAACGACCACTTCAAAAGGAGTATTCACCGAGGGGGGATTGCCGCCGTTGACAGACGTAACAACCAGTTTAACCGGAGTTGCTCCGGTGATTTCTGTTCCGCTGATGGTTACATTATCAAAGCGCCAGGTCCCTGCTACAGCGTAATTGCCTGTGCCAACACCATCCTCTGGTGGATACTTGGCATCGGTATTGGCACGCATATAGGCTTCATTGGCGCCATATGATAAGGTAGCATTCTGGTTGAAGGCTAAAGGTGAGAAAATCGAGACAATACGAACGCCAAAATTGGGGTTGTCGTTGGCTGCCGGGATTGAGCTGAGGTCGAAGCTGAAAGGATAAAATGTGTCATGCGGAGAAAGCCCCCCGTCATTATCATCCAAAACGTTCCAAGTGGTTCCATTGGTTGTGTATTGCAGTTGCGACCACCTTGATGCTGTGCCTGAAGCCCTGTGGTCCCAGCTTACAATAATGTTGCTGTAACCGGAGGTGCTGGCCAGAAATTGGGTTCCTGCAGTGCCTGAGTTTGTGGATTGGACAGGATAGGTAGTGGTATTCCATCCGCGTCCGCCGCCGTTGCCGGTAGCAAATGTGGCAGTTGTCCCACCGAGAAGCGAGGCTGTTCCAGAACCTGTTGATGGTGTAATAACATCACCCTCGAAGGTCCACTGTGTGATGACGACCTGTGCATGTATGGCTGAGGAAAGCCAGAAGAAACATGCCAGAAGGAAAACTGAAAAGTAAATTTTTTTGATCATTACTGTTTTATTAGTTGGTTTTATGGGATATAAATTTTTCTGGTACCAGAATTACCCGAGTCATTGGTGATGCGGACAAAATACACGCCTTGAAGTCCGGTCAGCGAAACACTGCTGACATTATCAGAAATTTGCTCCTGAAGTACAACCTGACCAAGTATGTTTAACACATCCAATTGTGCGTTAACGGATTTCAATCCATTGACTATCAATTGGTTGTTTCTTACAAAAGCAGTCCAGTTTTGTCCTGCATGTTCACGGATGCCAACAGGTTCCATAGCCATGACTTCTACATCATCGAACCTCCATGTTCCAGCAGGGCCATAGGGGCTGCCAGCCTCAACGCGTGACCTGTGGTAGGCTTCATTGGCATTGAAACTATTGCCGAGTCCGTCTTCAAAGGCAACCGGAGAAAAAACCGACACAACCCTGAAACCAAAATTCTGGTTATTGTCTGCATCCGGAATGGTGGAAAGGTCGAAGGTGAATGGATAAAAAGTGTCGTGGGGTGAAAGGCCACCTGCGTTGTTGGCAAGCAGGTTCCAGTTGGTTCCACCGTTGGTGGTGTAGTGTATTTCGGCCCAGCGGCTTCCTGTCCCTGAAGAGCGTTGCTGGAAGGCAATGCTGATTTTCTGGAAGCCTTGTGTGCTGACCATAAACTCCACTCCGGCAGTGCCCGAGCCAGCGCTCTGGTCAGGATAAGTGCTGGTGTTCCATGCCCTTCCGTCAACGCCATTTGCCCATGTGAAGGAAGTGCCTCCGATGTTTGTTGCTGTTCCTTCGCCAATAGCCGGAACGAGGTCTTCATTGTCGAAGGTCCATTTGGTGAGGGTTGTCTGTGCTTGTGAAAAATTAAAAGCAACGATTGCCAAAACAATAACTAAAACCCTAAATGTTAAGTAGATGTGTTTCATGATGTTATTTCTATTAATTGTGATTAATAAATTATGAATGATATTTATTGTGATTTTTCAGGCAATTGAAAGTCAATCCCCAAAAATACAAACAATCTTGGTATTTTCGTTCCGGTATTTATCTCTTTTATTAATTCTTATCAACGATTTTATGGAGTTTCTCCGTATAAAACGGAACTCAAGGCATCAGAATCACCTCAAGAGTCTGATCGTCTGACTGTGTTTGTTTCCTCTGTAATAAGCGTTTATTATCAAAATTCCGGTGTTAAAACCATACAGAGGGATTGAATTAACAGTTTCATAATGCCCAATCCTTACTCCGGATAAGGAGAATAACTGAATAAGTTCAAAATTTACATATTGGTCATCAAGTTTCAGGTACAGCACATCATCTCTGATTTCTGTACTGAAACCAATACGATGTTCATTTTTTGGCCATATCCCTGTTAAACCAGTAAGATCAGCTTCATAAAGAAAACCGGCCTGACTGTTACTTCCTTCAGAAGTAATATAGTAGGTATTGTCCGTAACGTGGTCAATTGCTTCCACTTGTCCTGGTTGAGCACTGAACCTGTACACAGTGCTTTGTCCGCTAAAGAAATTGGTTCCTGAGAAGTTTCTGAACACAATAATTTTATTGGAAGTCAGCAATGCTAATACTGAGTTTGCAACATTCAGGGTGGCAGCTGTTACCCGTGCTTCACTGGTTGAAGAGCCCAGGAAAACAGAGTCTGAAAGTCTTGCAATCTGGTTCCCGGGTTGAGCAGGCAGACGATATAATTTCGAGTATCCGTTAAAGGGGTTGCTCCTGTTTTTCGTAAAAAGGAACAAGGTGTCGTTTGCCCAGACAATTGCCTCAATATCAAAATTTTTGTTGGCGTTTGGCGGAGGAAAAGCTGTTTGGTCCTCAAAAGTAAAATTGATGCTTTGGGCTTCAATTACTCCACCTGTTTCATGAACAGGGTTGATCACGTGAATGGCAAGGTTTTTCCGGTCATTGTCATTGTTGCCTGCATCGTTGACATAAATATTTCCTTCGGTATCCATAGCAAGATCTTCCCAGTCAATATTATCAATATTGTTTATTTTCAGGGTCTTTACAATTTCTCCCAATGTATCTATGGCAAACAGTTCATTTGTGTTTCCTGAGTCGTTGTGTGTCCAGATTTTATTCGGGTTTTCAATGGCGATACCGGAGCTTTCTTTAAGTTGCAATGGAAGCCTGACAATTGTTCTCAGGTCAATTGAGTATTCTGTTACACCTTTCTGGGCTGCAAGATTAAAGACATTGAGCGTCAGAAGGAATGTTAATACGAAAGTCCAAAATTCTTTTTGCATCATTTCATTGCTTAATTGGCAATTCTTTTACAAATGTTCAATTTCTTTAATCCCTTCACGGTTAAAAATAATGCGGTAACGTTTATAATCGCATTGTTCTTCGTTCCTGAACTGCATCAGTATGTTGACAAAGTAGATTTTTTCAGCCTGTACAACTTCAATTTCGTCATGGTTTTCACTGTAATACAATGGAACTTGTGGGTTATCCATTTTGAGTGTAAAAGACTGCAAATTAAACCGGACAATGTCATTTAACCCTCTGGTTTTGTACTGGCTGGTTTTGTCAAGATTCTCTCTTCGCAGGCTCACAAGTTTTCTGTAAAGCAGTATTTTTTCGTCATTGTTGCGGTTATTTGCTTCCAATATGGCTGACCGGTTCCTGAGTTTGCGGATTTCGGGCGGGACTTTGTCTTCTTCAACAAAGTCCATCGCTTCCTTAGACCAACCTATATAATTGTCGTTAAGGGTTATACGGGTTTTCTGGTCAAAATAGTTTTTTCCCAGTTTGTGGGCGAAATAATACCTTCCCAGCTCTTTGATTCTGTCTTTTAGCATATAACTTACCACCAACGCAACAAAAAATGGCATGGTGAAATTGCCGTATTTCAATTGAATGGAGAATGCAATTGCTGTTGCAAACACCATAGATACGCCGGCAGCCAGGCTGTAATAAACCTGTTGTTTCAGTATCCCGTCTTTCTTTTTGTGTGCTGTTACAAACAATACGTTTTCGACATATTTTTTCAACAGGGCAAGTTTGTGTACAAGTTCTCTGTTTTTATCAGATGCGCCTTTCTTTGCTGATAGATAGCCCTTTATTTTTCTGTATTCTGCCTCAGCTGCAATAATCTCCCGGAACATATTTTGCAGTTTGCCTGTCTTTTTTTGATTTACGCAGGATTCTATTACTCTAAAGGCGTGCTGCTCAATGATGTTGCTCATAAATTCATCTCCGAATAAAAAATAATTCAGGATGTCGGTATGAATAGTAGCAACCAGAAGTTTTCGGTGCAGCCCTCTGTACTTTTTAACAATTTGTTCAAGATTGGTCTTATACTCATTTGCAATAAACTTGTATTCCTCCTTGTTTATGTTTGCAATGAGGTGCTCGCTTTCTTCACGCAAAGCGCTTTTCAATATTGACTGGAACATCTTGATGTGGTGTTCGAAATCTGAAATACGCGAGCGTGTGGGTTGAGAAACCATTCTTTGAATGGCTTCTTCGAGTTTTTCCATTGGCGAGCCTGAGCCCGAATGGATGTCTTTAAGCAGGTACACCGGAGTAATTAGCCTGATGTTTGATTTCAGGTCACGATAGAAATCCTTTTTGTCATAAGTGTAGGAATTAATATCAAGGCTATTTGGCACAAAAAACCAGGTGTTGACCGCGAAGGTGCTTACTTTTCTTTTGTTTCTTGCGTGAAAGCCAAGCTTGATTTCAACCGTCAGGTTATTATGGATTTTTACGATTTCTTCGATCATTATTGATTATAAGGTGTTATACCACGGTTCATCAGAAAAAGACCCCGTTTGGCGTGATACCGAGCAGTCTGAACCAAGTATCGCCTGCAAGGATAATCAGCAGCCACGAAATGATCATCATGCTGATTCCGAATTTAAAGGTGTCGGAATATGAATACATATCTGTTTCATAGAGCAGTGCAGCAGGTTTGCTGTTGAATGGCAGCACATATACATGCTCAATCATAAAAGCAACAGGAAGTGCAAGGCTGATGACCTCAAAACCAAAGCGGTTGGCAACACCAATGGCCACCGGGACAAAGATCATGGTGCGCATGGTTTTGCTTTGAAACAGCAATGCACTGAACGTCATTACCGCAGTCAGCAGCACATACAGCAGCCAGAATGGGGTGTTGTCGCTTATGCCGAGGTGATCAAAGAATGCATTCACACCTTGCGAAGGCAGGTCAGTGGCAGCAAAACCTGAGCCGAGGGTATAAGCTCCCGCCGAAAACAGCATCAGGTGCCAGGGTATGTCCACATCGTTCCATCTTACAATACCGATTTTCGGCAGCAGGGCAACAATTGCACCAACAAATGCAACCGAAGTTGCGCTTATTCCATGCAGCCTGTCAGTTGCCCAAAAACCCAAAATGACAGTGAAAATTGCTATTGCCTTGATTTCCTGAATATTCAGACGGCCCATGCTGTGCAATTCGTCCTTAAGTCTGTCCATACCTCCTTCGATGTGCGGATAACGCTCATCTTTGGCCAATGGAAAAAAGACCTTCATGGCCAGAATATACCCGATCAGCATCAATCCGGTCATCACAGGGAACATGGCAGCCATCCAGTCGGCGAAATAAACGCTGCCACCAATAGCGCCACCGATCAGGGCAGCGCCAAGCAGGTTGGCACCCGAACCTGTTACGAATGCTCCGGCTCCCAGGTTGATATTCAGCAGGTTTTGCAACACGATACTTCTGCCGAAATTCGTTTTGCCCGTACCGCTTCCTGCTCCGTAAATTGCGGCAATTACCATGAAAATGGGCAGTAAGATAGCGGCTTTGGCTGTGGTGGCAGAGATGAATGCCGATAGCAGGATGTTGATGAAGATGAAGCTGATAAAGACTGAACCGGCATTTTTACCAAACCTGAGAATAAACCACAGTGCAAACCGCTTTGCAACACCTGTAGCAACAAGCATACTGGCCAGCACAAACGACATGATGTTTAGCCACATCACCGGATGCCCCAGCTGGGCATAAGCCTCCTTTTCGGGTAGCACACCTGTAAGAACCAGACTGATGATCAGTATTAATGAAGTCAGGTAATTAGGAATAGCCTCAGTGATCCACAACACAATGGCTGCCAAAAAAATGGCAAGCATAAAATGGTTGTTGCGCACAAAGGCATCGTAGCCAACTTTTTGAAACACCCTGAGTGCTGATTCGGATAAGGATGCAGCATCAACCTGACTCAGGAAGGGTATGTTGACAACGAAGCCCGGAAGCAGGAAGGCTGCGATGGCGATGGGTATTCCGACCACAGCCAGTCGTTTCTCAAACAGTGATTTGCTCCTTTTGGGGAGTT
>Ga0351951_1013_pt1 | contig 17374 bp, 15 predicted proteins | sample BONcelT113001H14_FD_205816 | JGI IMG/M metagenome (GOLD analysis project Ga0351951, IMG submission 205816) | Enriched cells from coal bed in the Powder River Basin, Montana, United States - BONCAT cells T11 rep3 HSBNCT.T11.300.1.H14 ...
CACGGTCGAACCGATCCGCCCCGGCCGCAAGTATCCCCGGAACAAAACCGCCCAGCGCAAACGTTTCGCCCTGACCTACAAACCGCTGCGCTAACTTAATGACATTGAGGGCGCGATGGTCGTGCCGATGATGGTCACGAAAATCGTCACGTAGCCGGCGTCGAACTGGAAGCTCGGTCGCACGAGCGCCCTGGACACCTCTTCCCACGGCGGCCGTGCCAGGATGCCTGAAATCACATAGGCCAGATAGATCGCGCTGGCGACCAGGAAGATGCGCTCGACCGTCTTGTAGTTGCCCTTGACCATCAGCAGCCAGACGATCACCGCGGCCACGGGCACCGACAGGTACTTGGAGATGCCGAAGATCTCCATGCTGGCCGCCACGCCCGCGAACTCGCTGACGGTGTTCGCCAGGTTGGCGAATACCAGGATCGCGATGATGACCGCGGTCAGCCGCACCCCCATGCGTTCGCGAATCAGGTCGGCCAGGCCTTTACCCGTCACCACACCCAGGCGCGCGCTCATCTCCTGGACGATGATCAACGCCAGGGCCACCAGGGGCATCATCCAGAGCAAGCCATAACCGTAGTGGGCGCCGGCCACCGAATAGGTGGTGATGCCGCCGGCGTCGTTGTCCACATTGGCGGTGATGATGCCGGGGCCGACGACGGCAAGTAATATGAGCAGTCGGACGCGTATCGGCCGGAAGCGTTGCGATAGGGTCATGTGCCAGATCCTCGTCGTAGCACTAACGATACATGCGCGGCAGCCGCTTCTTCCACGCCGTGGGGATGATTTTGTCGAGCGCGTCATCCGCCGTGACGATCCCGTGGATCTTGCCCTCTTCATCCACCACCGGGATCGCCAGTAAGTTATACTTCGCGATAGCCTGCGCGGCCTGATCCTGGCTGTCGGAGGGAATGAGGGTCACGACGCGCTCATGCATGAAGCGGGAGACCGGTGTCTTCGGATGCGCCAACACCAGGTCCTGCAACGAGCAGACACCCGTCAGGCGATCATCGCGGTCGGTGACATAGATATAGTTGATCGTTTCCAATTCTTGCGCAGTGCGGCGCAGGTACGCGATCACCTGTTCGGCGGTCAGGTCGACGCGGATGGCGACGAAGTCGGTGGTCATGATGCCGCCGGCCGAATCCACCGGATAGGTGAGCAGTTTACGGACATCGTCTGCTTCGTCTTGCCCCATCAGGTTGAGCAAGTCCTGGCTGCGTTCCTCCGGCAGCTCGGCCAACAGGTCGGCGGCCTCATCGGGTGCCATTTCTTCCAGCAGGTCGGCGACTTTCTCGTCGGACATGGCCTCGACCAGGCTGGCCTGAAAATCGGGCTCCACCTCTTCCAGGGTGTCGGCCAGCGTTTCCACGTCGAGAGAGTCGAGCAGCTTGCTGCTTTCAGCGCGGCCCAGATCGCTGATGATCTCGGCCAGATCCGCCGGGTGCAGTTCTGCGATCTTGTCGCTGGACACCCGCAGGCGCATCGGCTGGTCGCTCGACAGCAACTCGACCGCCTCCCACGAGATCGTTCCCGATGAGGCTTTCCGGCCCAGGCGGCCGGCAACCTTCTCGGCCGGCTTGCCCAGCCCCAGGCGGCGCATCAGGCCCAGCCCGCCGATGTCCACGTTGGCGACGTAGAAGCCGCCGTTGACGCGCGCCAGTTCCAGATCGTTGACACGCACCACGCGCACCCCATCGGTATCAATGATTTGTTTGTCCAGTACATCACGCACCAGGTACAGATCTTGGTTGCCAGGCACATACGGCGCGATATCTTGCACGCGCTTGTTCAGCGCCACGGCCGGCGCCAGTAGCACCACCACATCGGCCAGCGGGATGATCAGTTGACCGCCGGCGCGCTTGACGATGATTGCCACCACCTGGGGATGTGGCAGATTGTGGCGCGGCACCGCGACCAGGTCATCCAGCCGGCCGATGCGTTCGCCATTGACATCTGCGACCGTCTTGCCGGTGAGTTCACTCAAGAAGGGCATGTGTCACCTTCCCTTCACATCCAATCGCGTCTGATAAAGATACGCGCCACAAGCGCCGCGAGACCGACCGATGCCACGATTACCACAGCAAAGGCGTAGGGCCACTCCTGCAGCGGCAATTGGACATTCATGCCGTAGAGGCTGGCGACCAAGACCGGCAACGTCAAGACGATGGTCATCGCTGCCAGGAACTTCATGACCGTATTCATGTTGTTCGAGATAATCGAAGCAAACGCGTCCATCATCGAACTGAGAATGTTACTGGCAATGTTGGTCATTTCAATCGCCTGCTGGTTTTCGGTCAGCACGTCTTCGAGCAGGTCCGAGTCGTCAGGATAGGCGGCAAAGTGCTGATTGCGCTGCAAACGCTCCATCATCAGCTCGTTGGACTTAAGCGCCGTGGTGAAGTAGACCAGGCTCTTCTGGTATTTCAGCAGCGCCAGAAGCTCCCGGTTGCGCAGCGACATCTGCAACTGATCCTCCAACAAATCCACCGCGCGGTTGATTTCCCGGAGATAGCTCAGGTATTTTGCAGCCGTGTTCAGCAGCAGGCGTAATATGAAACGGTTGCGCTTGGCTGTGCTCAAATCGCGCGTGCGGCCGCGCGTCAACTCCTGTAAAATCTCATTGTCTCGCTTGCTAATAGTCACGATGTGTTGGCTGGTCAACACGATGCCCATGGCATGGGTGGTGAATGGCACGTCGGCCTGCGGCGTTTCGGCTGCGGGCACCCGCGCAACGATAAGCACATTGCCATCCTCGCGTTCGACGCGCGCCCGCTCATCAACGTCCAAAGGGTAGAGGATAAATTCCGGCGGCACACTGAGCTCCTGCAGCCAGGTGATCTCCTCTGGCGTCGGATCAATCACATTAATCCAGCAGCCCTTAGTAACCTCAGCGAGCATCTCCAATCCGCGCTCTCCGGTTTTGTAGATCGTAATCATTGTTGGGTTCCTTAAGGCGTTGGCTGAAAGCAGACAGCGGGCGCGCGATGGCCGCGCGGAGATGACGCGCTGACAGAAGTTTGAAACGACGTCCGCGCGCGCGGATCTACGATTGCATAGGCATGGAGAAAACCAGCTCGCTTCAAAGCTGCCTCCGTTGCTGGGAGATATGACAGAAGAAGCGAGGTGTCACCGCCGGCTCATCACAGAGGGGATGATCCAGCGGGCGGCAGGGTTATGCCCGAGGGAGATCCGCTGCGCAGAGCGCGAATGGGAGTACCGGCCGGTAGCTCGCCTGGCCGCTGCTGTGTTTGATTCCCCGGCCGATATGGGCCGGGCTGGGACTACTGGGTAAGGGATCGTTGGACATCGTCTTCAATATGATTCTAAATCGGCCAAAAAGCGCCGAACAAACACACCGCGCTCTCAACAAAGAGATACGAAGGATCAGCGCCAAGCCGCATTCTACTCTTGTTCGGAGCGATGTCAAATTGGCGAAGGCAAGAATTTGCACTGACCTTACGCAGTCCCCCAGGTGGGCAGGCTGAAGGGCGGTTCCGATGGCGCGACGCCACGCAGTGAATCCAGCGCCCAGGCCAGCGCGTCCTGGTCGCGCCACGGGTGCTCGACCGTGCCAAAACACATGGACTGCTCGTGCCCCTTGCCGCAAAGGATCACCAGGTCGCCGGGTCGGGCCTGCTGCACGGCGAGGAGGATCGCCCGTTGGCGGTCCGCGATGCGGGCGTAGCTCTGCCCTTCCTGTCGCCCCGCACGTTCCAGCGCGGCCGCGGTCTCGGCCATGATCGCCCCCAGATCCTCCGTCCGCGGGTCCTCGGCGGTGACCACGGTGAAATCGGCCAGCCGCGCCGCGACTTCGCCCATCATACGCCGCTTCTCACGGTCGCGCAGGCCGGCCGAGCCAAGGACGACGATCAACCGGCCCCCCGGCGCCAACAAGCCGCGCACGGTGGTCAGGGCCTGGGTCAGGGCGTTCGGCGTATGAGCAAAATCCACGATGGCCGTGAACGGCTGGCCGCGGTGGATGCGTTCCATGCGCCCCGGAATGCCGCGCATGGCCTGCACGCCGGCCCGAATGGCCTCGCCCGAGATGTTCAGCGCGGTCGCCGCGCCGGCGGCCGCCAGGATGTTGGAGACATTGAAGCCGCCGATCAGGGGCGTGGTGATGTGCAGCGGCGGGAGGTGCGCGGCGGAAAACAAAAGATCGAACTCGGCGCCGGCCGGGGCGTGACGAATGCCGGCCGCATGCAGCGTCAGCGTTGGCGCGCTCGCGTCGGGCGGGCGGGCCGGCCGGCTGACCCCGGCATCTCCGATCCCATACACGATCTGCCGGGCAACCGGGATCGCCGCCAGGAAGCCGAACGATTCGTCATCCTGGTTCAGCACAGCGGTCTTGGTCAGCCCGGGCTTGGCGTGACTGGTCAACAGCGCGCGGAAAAGCTGCGCCTTGGCATCGCGATAGGCCGCGTAGGTGCCGTGCGCATCCAGGTGCTCGTGCGTGATGTTGGTGATCACAGCCACATCGAACGCACAACCGGTCACGCGGTGCTGCGCCAGGCCGTGCGATGTGACCTCCAGCACGGCGACCTCGGCGTCCGCGTCGCGCATCTTGGCGAGATAGCGCTGGATATCCGGCGCGTCGGGGGTGGTCGTGTGCAGCCCTGTGTCGTGCGCCGCGTCGCCGATCACTGCGCTCACCGTGCTGATCAGCCCGCTGCGGCGACCGGCCGCGCGTAGGATGCTGTGGAGCAGATTGGCCGTGGTGGTCTTCCCATCAGTGCCGGTGATGCCGACCAGCGCCAGGGCGCGGCTGGGGTGGCCGTACCAGGCCGCGCTCAGCCACGCCAGGGCGGCTCGGCCATCGGCGGTCTGGATGTAGGCCGGCGGCCTGACGGGGAGCGCATCAATGGGCAATTCGCCGACAACTGCGCCGGCCCCGCGCGCGAGCGCGTCCGGGATGAAGCGATGCCCATCCGCGCCGACCCCGCGATAGGCGACAAAGAGCGCGCCAGGGATGACCTGGCGCGAATCTGCCGTGATGTGGCTGACCTGGACGTTCAGCGAACCGCCGGCCCAAAGCACCGCGGGCAGGTTGTCCACCAGGCGGTCAAGCTCCATGGCGTGACCCTGTCATGGCGAAGTCTGCGGACGACTCGAATGCGTGCGTGTGGTCACGCGCACACCGGCCCAGCCGCACTCGCGGTTGGTGCAGTGATAGCGGCGCACCGGCACAAACACACTCACGACATGGTCGCGAGTGTGACGATGCACGCGTTGGATGTTGCCCTTGCAACGGGGGCAATGCAAGTCGGTCAGCGAAGCTGTGCGGCGTACCCGCCAGCGGACTCGCCAGATGATCGCCAGGAAAACGCCTGCGAGCAACGGGATCGCGATCAACTCGGACAGGCCGATGCTCGAGATGAACGTAAGAAACGCATCATCCAGCCGGCCGATCATTTTCAGACCGGTTTGAGTTGCCGTGCTGAGCCAACGCAACACCGAAACGCGAATCTGCAGGCGTTCGAACAGCAGGAAGATGCCGAGCAGCAGGCCGATCACGATCAGGATTTCGACCCAGTAAGCCCGCAGGAATGGTGGGATGGATCCACCGCGTCGCTCATGGCGGCGCCGTCGAAGCTCTTCAGGCATGGCGCATTCCTCCTCCCAGCAAGAAAATGGCTGGTATCTCAGCGATACCAGCCATCATATTTTACCCTACTTTGCGATCAGCGCAAAGCCAGCAGCCGCACCGACTGAGTCGCCCATTGGATCAGCGGGCCGGGGAAGAGGCCGATGAGCAAGGTCAGCGCGGCGGTGAGGAGCACGGCGACCTGCAAAGGACGCTCCACAACGATCGGCTCGGCATCCGCCTCGGCCGGCACAAAGAACATGATCCGCACGACGTTCAGATAGTAGAACGCAGAGACTACTGCGTTGAGCGCGGCGACCACGGCCAGCGGGATCAGCGCCGCGCGCACAGCCGCGCCGAAGACGAACAGCTTGCCCACGAAGCCGGCCGTGGGCGGGATGCCGGCCAGCGACAGGAGGAAGATGAAGAGCGTCACTGCCAGCCACGGCGCGCGACGGGCCAGGCCCGCGTAATCGCTGATCGCCACCTTGCCCGACCGATTCTCGATGGCGATCACCGTCGCGAACGCGCCGACGTTGGTCACCAGATAGGCCAGCAGGTAGATCAGCACGCCGTTGATGCCGCCGAACGGCGACGCGGCCGCGCTGCCGCCGGTGGTCGCCGCGGCCACGCCGATCAAAATGTAGCCGGCCTGGGCAATGGACGAAAACGCCAGCATCCGCTTGATGTTGGTCTGCCGGATGGCCGTCAGGTTGCCCAGGGTCATCGTCAGGATCGCCACGGCGGCCAGCAGCGCGGCCCACAGCGGTTGCAGCCCCCCCAGCGCGACCAGGGAGACCCGGATCAGGATGGCGAAGCCGGTGGCTTTGGAGGCAGTGGACAGGAAAGCCGTCACCGGGGTCGGCGCGCCTTCGTAGGTGTCGGGCGCCCACTGGTGGAATGGCACCAGGCTGGCCTTGAAGCCGAAACCGACGAGCATCAGGATGATCGCGGGGCCGCCCAGCCACACGAGGTCGGAGCTGCCAAGTTTACCGAGCGCCTGCGCCACGCCGCCGAAATCGGTCGTGCCGGTCGCGCCGTACAGGAGCGACATGCCGTAGAGCATCACCGCGGACGCGGTCGCGCCGTAAAGGAAATACTTGATCGCGGCTTCGCCCGATTTGCGATCTTCCCGGAAGAAGCCGGCCAGAATGTAACTGGTGATGCTGAGGAATTCCATCGCCAGGTAGAGCATCACGAAGTTCGTGGCGCTGACCGCCAGACAGATGGCCGCCGCCGCAATCAGCAGCAGCGCGTAGAATTCCCCGCGATAGGGGGTGCGGGTGCGCATGTAGGGGATCGCGGCCAGGATCACAAGCGCCACACCGATGATCGCCAGCGCCTTGAAGAAGATCGCGAACGGGTCGGCAGCCAGCATCGTCGCCACCTGCGCGGTCTGCCCGAGGCCGGGCAGCAGCCCCAGCGCGGCCGCGGCCAGGCCGATCAGCGCGACATAGGGCAGCCACGGCTTCGGCGGGCGCGCCGATGTCACCGGGTCTTCAGGTCGCCGGCCAGCGATGTCCAGAATGAACAACAAGGTCGCTGCCAGCAGCAGGATTAGTTCGGGCAGCAAGAAGATCAGGTCATTCAGGGTCAAGGGACTGCCTCCCCGGCTGGCGGATTAATCCGCCAGCCGAAAATGAACTAAGTGAGGCCTGGTCATAATTCATCAGGCTGCCTTCAAGAACGCCTTGAGGCCCACCCGCAATGGTAGACCGTGTTGGAAGCGGTACAAGAGCGCCAGTTGATAGAGCAGAATGGCGCCCAGGGCAAAGCGGCGGGTGTTGCGCAGGCCTTTCGTCGGCACTTGGCCGTGGCCGTCAAAGATGCCCTTGAACTGCTCGTTGAAGTTCTCGATGGCCGTCGAACGCAGCTTATGGAACACGCGGCGCACTTCGACGCCGTCACCGGTATGTGGATAAGAGCCGTATTGCGTAGTCAGCAGGATGCGGTCTGTTTCGTCACAGCATTCCTGCACGTTGGGGGCATTGTAGTGCAAATCGCCCAGCACGAAACGCGTCTCGGGCGGTAGTTCTCGCAGCAAGGCGGGGGCGGCTTCATTGTCCGCCGCGTTGGCGGGCGTCAGATCAGCCGCTAAAGGGATCCAGACCGCCGCGACGGTCGCCACCAAATGCAGTTTCCAACCGTAGCACCAGCCGTGCCAGCCCGATTTGGTCCAGTGCGCTTCGGTGTCAATCGATGTATGCGGTACGACACCCTGGTCCCGATCTTTTTTGTGCCACACCCCGCCATTGGCCAAAAGGATCGTACTGTCGATGGCGGCGGCCCGGCCATGCGCCGCCCACGGTTGGATGAGCGCCACCAAGTAGCGCCCCAAACAGCCAATCTGGGCCGGCAGCGTGGCGGGCATGGCTTTCAGACGCCGTTCCCAGGTACGGCGGGTTGGGTAGCGGCCTTCTTCCACCAGTAAGGCGCGCAGTGTCTGCATTTCCGAGGTTGGCTCAGCCAGTACGGCCAGCAACTCATGCACCTTACGCAGGTGGCGCACCAGCATGATGAGCAGCGCCTTGAGAAACAGGCGGTCTGAGTACACCCGGGGATGCCCGCGGGGCCGCTTCGCCGGCGGCGGGGGTACCGGAATACTATCCACGAGCTTGACTAACGTGATGAGCAGCGACTCCGACGTGATCATAGTGATTGCCTCCCAGCTTGGATTAGTTTGCCACCTCTATGATGCACCGTCAGCCGCGTTAGGTCAAGTCCTGGCTAGCCTAACCATTTATGACCAGGCCTCAACTAAGTAGGGGCGGGTTTCTCCACGTCCATCGAGAGCTGGCCGCTATTGCGCCGTTGCCACATCAAAAAGCATTGCGTTAATCACGATAAACCCGCCCCTACTTTCCGGCCAGGCCAGTCAACAGCGCCACGAAAGTGCCGTTGAAGAAGTTCAACAGCACGGCCGGGAACACACCGATCAAGACCATGAAGAAGACCAACGGCCAGAGGGTGATTTTCTCGAAGCGCGCCACGTCGGTCGGTTCGTGCCCTTCGGCGCCGGTCGCGGGATCAGTCCAGTGCTCGATCTTGTGCGGGTCGTACTGCCCCAAGAACACATACTGGACGATCTTCCACAGGATGTAGGCGGCGGTCAGCACGATGCCGAGCACGCCGACCGCCGCCCAGACGCTGACGATGTCGAACGCGCCGCGGAAGACGAAGAACTCACCCCAGAAGCCGGCCAGGCCGGGCAGCCCCAGCGAGGTGAACGCCGTCACCGCGAAGAGGCCATAATAATAGGGCAGCTTGCTGCTCAGCCCGCCGAACATCTTCAGGTCACGCAGGTGCGCCCGCTCGTAGAGCACGCCGACGAGGAAGAACAACGCCCCGGTGCTGATGCCGTGGTTGAACATGGTGAGCGCCGCGCCGTTGAGGGCCATGGCGCCGGAATCCACCAACTCCTTCGACCCAACCGCCAGCGCGGCCGCGCCCGCGCCCAACAGCACGTAGCCCATGTGGCTGACGGATGAGTAAGCGATCAGCCGCTTGAGATCCCACTGCGCCAGCGACACCAGCGCGCCGTAGACGATCGAGATCACGCCCAGGATGACGACGACCAGCCCGTAGGCTTTGAACGTCTCGGGGAAGATCGGCAGGTTGATGCGCAGGATGCCGTAGGCGCCCAGTTTCAGCATGACGCCGGCCAGGATCACCGAGCCGGCGGTCGGCGCGGCGGTGTGAGCGTCGGGCAGCCAGGTGTGGAAAGGCCAACTCGGCACCTTGATCGCAAACGCGATGAAGAAGGCCCAGAACGCCAGGCTTGCCATCAGGAAATTGTCGGCAAACGGCTTGAGCTTGATCGCCTCGACGATGTCGAACGTGCCGACCGACAGGTAGATGCCGATGATCGCCAGCAGCATCAGCACCGATCCGGCCATCGTGTAGAGGAAGAACTTGATGGCCGAATACTGCGGCCGGTCCTTCGGCTGGCCCCACACGCCGATGAGCAGGTACATCGGCACCAGGCCCAGCTCCCAGAAGACGTAAAAGAGCACCAGATCGAGCGAAACGAAGACGCCCGTCATGCCCGTCTCCAGGAGCAGGAAGAGGAAGAAGAACTCCCGCACCCGCGTCTTGATCGTCCGCGCCGAATACCAGAGGCCCAGGGTCGTCAGGAAGGTGGTCAGGAAGATCAGCGGCACGCTCAAGCCGTCCACGCCGAGGTGGTAGTGGACGTTGAGCGCCGTGATCCAGGGGACCTTGATCTCGAACTGGAAGCCGGCCACCGCGGGATTGTAGCCGGTTGCCAAGATCATCGCCAGCCCTAACGGCAATAAGCTGATGGCGATGGCGCCGTTCTTGATCAGCCGCTCCTCGCGGGCTTTGTCCAGGCCCAGCCACTTGCCCCAGGGCAGGAGGGTGAGAATGGCCCCGAGGAGGGGCACGAAGGTGATAATGGTTAGAAGCGAGTTGGTCATCAAAAAACCTCCGAAGAATTCGGATTATGTTTATACTTCACTTCGCGTCGTTTGTTCGCCTTTATTCCGTCAGCGACACCCTTTGTCCTTCGCGCCGCGCGATCTCGATGATGGCGCTGCTGTCGTCCTCCTGGTACTGGCGCTCACCGACGGGGATCGGCTCGATCCGGCTGTCGGTGCGAGCGGCAATATGCCACAGCATGTTTATGTCTTCGCGCTTGCGTGGGGCGTCGAATTTCGGTGAAACTATGAGCAGATCAATATCACTCCATTCATGCGTGCGACCGGTCGCCTGTGAACCAAAAACCACTGCCTGAGGCGCAGGTATCCCTTGCTCGACAAGCACCTGCAGGTAACGTCTGACTACTCGGATAATTGACTCATCAACCATGTGTGCGTCTTATCGTTGCCTCACTTCGGCAACACCAAAAACACCCCCAACATCACCGACACCGCCACCAGCCCCACCAACAGATAGTTCTGCACGCGGCCGGTCTGGATGACGCGCGCCGCGCCGCCCACGGCTGAGGTGACCGCGCCGACGCCGTTCACGATGCCATCCACGACCCGCTCGTCGAAGGTCTGGCCCCAGTCGGAGATGCGGCGCCACAACTTACCTACGCCATCCACGATGGGGTCAATGACCCAGACGTGGTCGAAGCGGAAGAGCCAGTTGGCGAGGCGCTGCACCCCCTTGACGAACACCTTACCGTAGAACTCATCGAAGTAATACTTGTTCTGCAGCACCGTGTAGACCCGGCCGAGCGGTCGCGCCAACGGATCACAGAGTTGCAGCGCGTCGTCCCCTCGCTGGCCGATCTGCGCGACGCCGCGATAGGCCAGCCAGCCGAGCAGCAGCCCGCCCAGGGCTGAGATCAGACAGATCGCCAGCGGCGCGAGGTCGAAGGGCAGTTCCGCGGCTTCGAGATGCAACGCTTCGGCCAGGCCACCGATCAGATGGTGGAATGGATTGCTGGAGAGTTGCCCCAGGATCGGGAAAGTCGTCGGGATGCCGACCCAGCCGAACGCGATGGCAAACACCGCGAGGGCCATCAGCGGGATCGTCATCCACTGGAAGATGCTGTCATGCTCGCTGGCGTGCTCGGCCGCGGCGGTGCGCGGCGCGCCGAAGAAGGTCATCACGATCTGACGCGCGGTGTAGAACGCGGTCAGCAGCGCGGCCAGGGCCAAGACGGCGAAAACAAGCTGGTTATGTGCCCAGGCATCGGCCAGGATCTCGTCTTTGCTCCAGAAGCCCGCCGTGACGATCGGGAAGCCCGACAGCGCCAGCCCGCCGATGATGAAGGTCCAGGCCGTGCGCGGCATCCGCCGGAACAGCCCGCCCATGTTGCGCATGTCTTGAGGGTCGAAAGCGGGGAGACCAGTAGACAAGTGTTCAGTAGACAAGTGGCCGCCGTGCCCCCCTGTTTCCTTGTTTCCTTGTCTACTTGTTTCCTCATGCCCCCCGTGCCCCTCGTGATGCCCATGCTCCATCCCGTGGATCACGCTGCCGGAGCCGAGGAAGAGGAGCGCCTTGAAGAATGCATGCGTCAACAGGTGGAAGGTCGCGGCGACGTAGGCGCCGATGCCGAGCGCGGCGAACATGAAGCCGAGTTGCGAGATCGTCGAGTACGCCAGCACCTTCTTGATGTCGTTTTGCGCGACCGCGATGGTGGCGGAGAAAAGCGCCGTGAACGTGCCAATTAACGCGATGACCTGGAGGGCCGCGCCATGCTCGACGGCGGCCATCAGCGGGAAGGTGCGGATGACCAGATAGACGCCGGCCGAGACCATCGTGGCGGCGTGAATCAGCGCCGAGACCGGCGTTGGGCCTTCCATCGCGTCGGGGAGCCAGACGTGTAACGGGAACTGCGCGCTCTTGCCGACTGCGCCGCAGAAGATCAAGAGCGCGATCAGCGTGGCCCAGGGCACCGGGCCGATCAGGATGATGTTCGTCGTGGTCGTCGCCAGATGCTCCAACGTCTCCGGCTTGAAGATTTCGCTGAAACTGAGCGAGCCGACCTGGGCGAAGAGCAGCAGCATCCCGGCCAGCATCAACGTGTCGCCGATGCGCGTGGTCAGGAACGCCTTCAGTCCGGCCTCTTTCGGCGTGATCTTCTTGGGGTCATCGTATTTGCGGGCAAACCAGAAGCCGATCAACAGGTAGGAGCAGAGGCCCATGATCTCCCAGAAAACGAGCAGCATGATCAGGTTATCGGATAGAATCAGGCCGATCATGCCGGTGGCGAACAGGGCGATATAGGCGAAGAAGCGGCTGGCGAGGGGATCCACGTGCCCCGGCTCGGCCGGCCAGCCGCGCTGATCGTGCGCGCCGGCCGGTTTGCCCACGCCCATGTAGCCGTAGGAATAGACGAAGATCAAGAAGCAGACGAACGGCACCATCAACAGCATCAGCGCGGAGAGGGGGTCAATCATAAAGCCGAACGCCTGCCAGGCGCGGCCGGTCGGCAGCCAATCGCGGAACATGCGGAAGGGGTGCTCGGCGATATCGTGCGCGCCGAACGCGGTGAACGCGATGGCCCAGCCGATCAGCCACGAGAGGCCGATCCCGCCCATCGCCAGCCGCGCGCTGAGCAGCTTGCTCCGATTCGCCCACAAGACAATCAGCACAAAGGCCAGAAAGGGCAGGACGGGCAGCAAGATGGTCAGATTGTAAATAAAGGGTATGGAAGATTCGTGCATAGCAGCCTCAGTGAAAGGCGAATAGCGAATAGCAAATGGCAAATGGCAAATAGCAAATAGCAAATGGTAGACGATCATTTGCGACAATAGCCCTGGACTGCGATTTGCAATCTGCAATCTGCAATCCGTAATCGTCTACCCCTTCATGTCATCCAGTTCTTCGACGTTGACCGTGTCGCGCTGGCGGTAGATGGCGATGAAGAGCGCCACGCCGACCGCGACTTCGGCCGCAGCGACGGTGATGACGAAAACGGCAAACGCCTGGCCGACCAGTTGGCCGAGCGCCGTGTAACGCCAGAACGCCAACAGGTTGATGTTGACGGCGTTCAGCATCAGCTCGACGCCCATCAAGACCGCGACGGCGTTCTTACGCGCCAGCACACCGAAGAGGCCGATGCAGAAGAGTGCTGCCGCAAGGATCAAGTACCAGGTGAGTGGAACCATGATCTTTACTCCCGTTCCCGCGCAATGATGATCGCGCCGATCATTGCGGTGACCAGCAACACCGAGGCGACCTCGAACGGCACGGCGTAGACGCCAACGAAATCCGCGCCGAGCTGTTGGATGGCGTCAGTCGGCGGGGCGCCAGTCGCGACCGGCCAGGCCACGCGCGTCACCACGGCGGCGAGGCCCACGAACAGCAGGGCCGCAAACCCACCGGCCAGTCCCCACTGGCTGTTGAAACGCGGCTGCTGCGGATCCATGATCCGGCGCGTGAGCATGATGGCAAAGATGATCAGGATCGAAATCGCGCCGATATAGATCAGCACCTGGACGACGGCCAGGAACTCGGCGTGCAATAGGATGAAAATGCCAGCAATGCCGAAGAACGCCGCAATCAACCACAAGGCGCTGTGCAGCAGATTGCGGGTCGTGACGACCATCAGCGCCGCGCCGAGGATCAGCACGCTCAACAGGACAAAGAAGATCTGCTCCATACTGGGATCCTTTTGATGTTGTTCGGGCGTAGAGGCGGTTTTTCGTGATTGGCATGAGCCTGCCTGTCATGGTAGCCGCATGGCAACCGCAAGCTCCCCATTGATGTAGAGAAACCCGCCCTTACAACTTCACGTAACGGCGACGCCTCGCTGTGCGGCGTAGCGTTTGGCTGCCCGGCCCATGAGCGTCAGCGCGACCACCGCGGCGGCGACGTTCCCGACCAGCACCAACGCCCATTGCAGTAGCATCGGGATCGGCAGCTTGATCATCGCCGCAATCCACAAGAAGTTGAACAGGCCCAAGGGCACCAGCACCTTCCAGGCGAGGCCCAACATCTGGTCAATGCGGAAGCGCGGCCAGGTGCCACGGATCCACATCAGCAGGAAGACGATCAGGACGGTCTTGGCGATGAAGTAGAGCGGACCGAGCGCGGGGATGATGCCTGCTAACGGCCCGCGCCAGCCGCCCAGGAAGAGCGTCGTGGCAATCGCGGAGACTGCCAGCAGGTTGCCGTATTCGGCGATGTAGAACCAGCCGAATTTCAGCCCGCTGTACTCGATGAAATAGCCGGCCACGATCTCCGAATCCGCTTCGACGAGATCAAAGGGCGCCCGACCCGTCTCGGCCGCCGCGGCCAAAATGTAGGTGACGAAGGCAACCGGCAAGACCAGCGCGAAGGGGATGGCTTGCAGCTCGACGATCTCACCCATCTTCATCGTGCCGACCAGCAGCACCACCGCGCCCATCGCGAGCACCATCGGGATCTCATAGCTCAGAAGTTGCGCGACGATGCGGAACGCGCCGATCAGCGCGAATTTGTTGTTGGATGACCAGCCGGCCATGATGACCGCGATGGTCGAGATGGAGCCGATCGCGACCAGGTAGAGGACGCCGATGTTGAGATCCTGGCCGATGACCCCGCGGCCGAAGGGGATGACCGTCCAGAGCAGCGCCGCCCCGATGAAGATCACCAGGGGGGCGATATTGAAGACCGGTTTGTCGGCGTTTTGTGGGACGATGTCTTCCTTCGTCAACAGCTTGATTGCGTCCGGGATCGCCTGGAAGATGCCCCACGGCCCCACTCGATTCGGCCCCACCCGGTTCTGAATGCGCGCGATGACCTTGCGCTCCATGACCGTCAGGGTCAAGGTCGCGATCACGGGCATCAGGACGAGCAGGATGGCGACCACAAGGTAGTTGACGAGCGTCACCGCCCAGATAGGCAAGAACGAACTGAGTAGCGAAGTCCAGGAGGCGCCGAGGGTTACGAAGAAGTTACTGATGTATTCCATATTATCGCCACTCCAGCGCGCCCTTGCGCCAGGCATAGAGCAACCCGCCGAGCAGGATCGCGACGAAAATCACCATTTCCACCAGGGCAAAGAGGCCAAGTTTGTGATACGCAACTGCCCAGGGGAAGATGAAGGCAACCTCGACGTCGAAGACGACAAAGACCAGGGCGTACAGATAGTATTGGGCCTTGAACTGCACCCACGTGTCGCCGATCGTCTCCATGCCGCATTCGTAGGTGGCGGCTTTGGCGGAATTGGGTTTCTTGGGGCGTATCGCCCACGCCAGGGCGAGACCGATGGCCGGGACTGCCAGGGCGATCAGGAAGAAGATCGCAACAAACAGATATTGTGATTGCACTGCCTCCCCTCCTTTGGGTGGATCACGCCCAGGCCCGCGACCGAACATGCAGGGCGGGCGCGGGCCATGTCGCAGATGTATCAGGGTGAGGTAATTGAATCGCTGCCAAAAGCGGGCGAATTGTAGCACAGGACACAATAGAATGCAAGGTTTGAAACCTGGAATTTAGGGCTGGCGCAGCCAGTGCGGGGTGTGTTTCAGTTTGGGGGCGCGCGTCATTGCGAGCGGAGTCCGGCGTGGTTTTCGCCGGACGGAGCGAAGCAATCCCCTCCTTTGGGGGAGATTGCTTTGTCGCAAACGACGCTCCTCGCAATGACTGCCCCAGGATTGAAACGCACCCGCCAGTGCGCCGGATTTGCACGTCCGGCGAAATGGCGCGACAATATGACTCAGCAGGGCACGATAGACCGCGTGGCTTTGTCCGGCGGCCTCCTCCCCCCGTAGCCCTGTGTATCATCTTCGCTGCCCCGGCATGGGGGCTTCCTCGATGAGATGACTCTCGTCTATCTCGCTGTTGCCTGGTGCGCAGGGATCTGGCTGGCCCATCAGCTTTGGGGGCTGGCCGTGATCGGCTGCGGGACGTCCGGCTGGCTGTTCGCCGCGCCGGCGTTGGTGTTGGCCGCGGCCGCCATGCTGCTGCGCCAGCGCGCGGCGGTGAGATGGGCGGCCGTCCTGCTGATCCTGTTGCTACTGGGCGGCTGGCGTTACCAACAACACCCCTTCGACGCCTGCGCTTCGGCGACCACCCTGGCCTCCTACAATGGTTCGGCTGAAACCCCGGTTCGTGCAACGATCGAGGGCGTGATCGCCGGCTATCCGGACGTGCGCGACACGCGCACCTTCTACCGTCTGCGCGCCGACACGCTGACCATCGGCGCACGCACGATTCCGGTGCAGGGCGACGTGTTGGTTCAGGCGCCGCGGTTTCCGGCCCACATGTTCGGCGACCGGATTCGCGCCAGCGGTCAGCTTGAAACACCCCCAGTTTTCGACGACTTCGACTATGCGGCCTACCTGAGCATGCGCGGGGTTCACAGCCTGCTGCGCCGCGCCCGCATCGAGTTGATCGCCCAGGATCAGAGCCGCTCCTTCTGGACGATCCTGTACGGCCTGCGCTCGCGCGGCGCCGAGTTGCTGAACCGGGCGCTCCCGGAGCCGGCGGCCGCGCTGGCCAACGGCATGTTACTCGGCATCGAGAGCGGCATCCCCGATCGGGTAGATGAAGCGTTCAAGGCGACCGGCACATCGCACGTGATCGTCATCTCCGGCAGCAACATCGCGCTTCTGACGGGCGTGCTGATGGGCTTGCTGGCGCGCGCGGTGGGGAAGGCACGCGCGCCCTATCCCGTGGCGGCCGCCGTCATCCTCTATGTGCTGCTGGTCGGCGCCGATCCGCCGGCCTTGCGCGCGGGCATCATGGGCGTCCTCTACGTGATTGCGATTGCCCTGGGCCGCGCCAGCACCGCCTATGTCTCGCTCTGCGCGTCCGCGCTGATCATGTGCTTGCTCAACCCGCTGGCATTGTGGGACATCGGCTTCCAGCTCAGCTTTTCGGCCACGCTGGGGCTGATCCTCTTCACGCCGCCGATCCAGGCGCGTTTCGAGCGGTTCTTCGCCCGTCGCCTTTCCGAAGATCGCCGCCGGCAGGTCATGGGGCTGCTGAACGACGCGCTGATCGTCACCCTCGCCGCGCAAGTGCCGACCCTGCCGCTGCTCGTCTACTACTTTGGCCGGCTCTCGCTGGTGTCGTTGGTCGCGAACTTCCTGATCCTGCCTGCGCAGCCGCCCATCATGATCGGCGGCATGGTGACCCTGGTCATCGGGCTGATCTGGGAGGTTTTGGGGCGTGTCGCAGCCGTGATCCCCTGGTTCTTCCTGACCTACACGACGGCCGTGGTCAGCGCGCTGGCGGCCGTGCCGTTGGCATCGGTGGAAACCGGGGCTTTGGGGCGGCTGCTGGCCGTGCTCTACGGCGCGGGGCTGGCCGTCGCGCTGGCGCTCCGCCGGTTTCCGCGCGTGCGCGACATGCTGCCGCCGCACGCCGGTCGCT
>Ga0351951_1026_pt1 | contig 17280 bp, 16 predicted proteins | sample BONcelT113001H14_FD_205816 | JGI IMG/M metagenome (GOLD analysis project Ga0351951, IMG submission 205816) | Enriched cells from coal bed in the Powder River Basin, Montana, United States - BONCAT cells T11 rep3 HSBNCT.T11.300.1.H14 ...
GGGAAGGTCAGCCGGCAGATTCGGCGGGAGCGTTAATATGGCGGTTTTGATTTCAACGGCATGATCTTCCGGGATCTCGACCATGCTGGTTTCGCTTTCCATGATGCGGATCAAAACGGATTTCTGGTTGGGTATGGCAGTATAAAATTTTTTTTGTCTGGAAACAGGAACCGCTGTGTTTCTCAGGACGATATTGAACACGATCTGTTCGTCTCTGGTGTTGTGGGCGACCACTCCGAAACTTTTGCTGGTAACGTTTTTTACCTTCATCATTGCGCTTTCAACGCTCGGCAGGGTATACCCGGTTTCGTCGGCTACCTCCCGGGCCGCCTGCGTTACGTCATCGGTGCTGAGTTCCTTGCGCGCGATCATCTGCGAGATATCATCGACATGGCTGATGGTTTTTTTGGATCTGGCGGAAAGACGCCGGATCAGATCGTCGTTCAGGGTCAATTTCCAGCCGTAAATGGCGGCGCCTTTGGCCACCGCTTCGTCCGGGTCGAATATTTTCGGGACGACTTTGAATTCGGTTTCGATCCGTTCCCTGACCTGGGGCATGCGGGATGCGCCGCCCACCAGAATGAATTCGTGGAAACTCTGGTATCCCTTCCCCCTTGCATCTTCCAGCATCTGACGGGTAAATTCGATGGTCCGTTCAATGAGATCCGCGGTGATCTCTTCGAATTTTGAGCGATTCATCGCAATTTTGACCCTCTCCCCCCCGTGGGTTACGGAAATCGGGGCGTTTGGCCGCTGGCTCAATATTTTTTTGGCTTTTTCCGCCGACAACTGGAGATCCTGCCAGGTATCCGGATCATCTAAAATGTCTTCATCTATTCCGGTTTCGGTCTGGAACATTTCCACCAGATAGGCGACAATCCGGTCGTCCCAGTCTTTACCTCCCAGGTGATGGTCGCCGCCCGTGCATATGACCTCCACCGCATCCTTCTTGATGTCGATCATGGTCACGTCGAATGTGCCGCCGCCCAGGTCATAGACCAGTACCACGCGATCATCTGTGGTGTCTAACGACCCATAGGCGATGGCCGCTGCCGTGGGCTCGTTGATAATCTGCCGGACGTTGAAGCCCGCGATTTCGCCTGCTTTGCGGGTAGCTTCCCGCTCATTGATGCCGAAATAGGCGGGACATGTGATGACCACGTCGGTGACTTTTTCCCCCAAAAACTGTTCCGCGTCCTGGGCGAGTTTTTTTAAGATATAAGCGGAAATTTCTTCGGCTCGGTATTCTTCGGCATTATGGACGAAAATAAAATTTGGCTCGCCCATGGACCGCTTGACGAAACTGACCACGTCATTGGGATAAAGTTTGGCGCTTTCCTTGGCGACATCGCCGACAACAATGCTGCCTTCATCGAAAAAAACCACCGAAGGTGTCGTACGCTCGTTTTCGGAATTGGGAATAATGACCGCTTTGCCGTACTCGTCCACGTAACTGATGGATGAGTAAGTCGTGCCAAGGTCGATTCCAAAAATGCGTTTTGAAACATTACCCATCAGATTATCCTGTCATTCGGCATATGGTTGTTTGAACATACATATATGTTGACCATTTCAGGCCTCAAGATCTTGCCTTCATACTCATAGCCGGGGCGCAGCCGAGCGGCAATGGTCCTGGCTCTGGCGGGATCATCGGTTTCAATCTTGTCCACCACCCGCTGTCGAACGGGGTCAAGCCGGTCCCCTTCGCAGGTATAGGGGGTAATCCCCTCCCATGCGAAGAGATCTTCAAGGTCCGAAGCGGTATTGACAATGAATTTTAAAAACTTCTCAACAGCTTCATCCTGTGCGGGGGTGTTGGTGTGGTGCGCAGTGAACTTTCGCATGTCATCGATGATTTTGATCACATCGATAAAAATGCGTTGCAGGTATTTCTGCAACAGGCCCTGACGGTATTCCTGAAGGTCCTGGTGCAGGTCATCAATAATTTTGTTCTTGTGGGCGTCGTATTTGAGTTTGCTTTCAAAGGAGAGTGACAGTTCCCGGATCTGCCCGCTGATGGTTGTCAGAGTGTCCGGTTCGGGAACGGTTTCGTCGACCGACGGCGCTTCTTCTGATATCGATTCTTTGAGATCGGCCGCCTCCCCATTCATGTATTCCTTTTGTTCGACGATTTCCTCGGACATCGGTTCTTTTTCATCGGAAGCGTCAGGAAGCGGGGCGGAGGAATCTTCCAGTGCGTTGATTTCAAGCCCGAGTTTTAAGAGGTCATTTTCCTGTGTCATTCTACACCATGAGCGAAGATGCAATCGGTTTGTTCTGATTTTATGGTTGATCCTGATGATTATATAACTATTCTAGAATATTAAAATTTATCTTTTTGTCAAGTTTTTTGTTGCCTGAAAGTCAATAACTTCTCGATAATTAGGGATATTCAATTGTGTGTGCCGGGAGTCATCGATTGAATCAGGTTTTTTTCCAGAAAATGATTTACCGACTGCTTCAGCCACCCGGTCCAGTCCGGAATACCCTCGCCGCTGGTGCAGGAGACTTCAAAGATTCGAATGCCCGCGTTGATCTGGTAAACCCGCTGTTTGAAAAGGGACATGTCAAAGTCCGAATACGGCAGTAGATCGATTTTGTTGACTATCAATGCCCGGCATTTGCTGAACATGAGCGGGTATTTCAGCGGTTTGTCGTCGCCTTCGGGCACACTCAGAATCATAATGTCCATGGCGGCCCCGGTGTCGAATTCCGCCGGACAGACCAGGTTGCCGACGTTTTCGATAAATACCAGGTCCGCGGACGCCGTATCAACGGCCTCCAGCCCTTTGACCACCATGGCTGCATCCAGATGACAGAAGCCGCCGGTCCGTAACTGGACGCTGGGGACACCGGTCGCGGCGATTTTTTCGGCATCCACGACCGAGTCGATATCCGCTTCGATGACGGCCATGTTGAAATCGAGTTTCAATGCCGCAAGGGTTCTTAGCAGCAGGCTGGTTTTGCCTGCGCCGGGCGAGGCCATAAGGTTCACCAGAAAGGTCTTTTCAGATGAAAGTCGTTTCCGGAGGTCATTCGCGGCCGCGTCATTGTCGGACATAATTGCCTCTTTGACCTCGATAAGTTTTACGCTGCTCATTATTCGGCCTCCATTTCCTTGATATAGTATTCTCTCCCGGAGATGATGGAAAAGTCTCCTGCTTTCCCGCAGCCGGAACAGCAGGTTCCGCCGATCTCTTCTCTGCGGATTTCCATCGTTTGCCCGCAGGGATTGCATTTCAGCACGATGGGCACTTTTTCAATTTTCAGTACGGCGCAGGCGGCAACCGTGTCCTTGCTCAGATAATCGAAATAATGCTGGATCCATTCGTTTTCAAGATCACTCATCTCGCCGATGATCAGGGTGATGGACATGACTTTACGGACCTGGTTCATTCGGGCGTGCTTGAGGACGATATCGAGTATTTTTTCAGTGACCGACAGTTCGTGCATGTCTGACCGCCTTGATCCGGTGATCCTTATGGGTTTGGATGAATAGCGATGATGATCAATAGCTTCTAACTTTATATAAAACGATCCCGGGTGTAAACAGATTATTTGCCGGCCGCAGGCAGGGACTGTCGTTTTTAACCCTCATTGACTTGCGCCTGGATTTATTCTATAATAATTACAAAGTGCTTGTAATAAGTCTTTTGCGGCCGAGATTGCGGGGTTAAAAAAACGCGTCCCGAAAGACGAGCGAAACAAACAGATTCGCTATAGTGCAGGAGGACCGCTTGTGAACCGGTTTGCGTATCGTATGGCGGGATATGCTATAAAAGCCTTTACGGATTTGTCCAGGGCAAGGGTACGCACCTACGGCAGGGAAAATATTCCCAAAGGCGCCCTTATTTTCGCCATCAATCATTTCACCCGGATCGAAACGCTGCTCATCCCCTATCAACTTCATCGTCTCACCGGGTTGACTTTCTGGAATTTGGCCGATTATGAACTTTTTGATGCCGGGCTTGCCGGGATTTTTAACCGCCTTGGCGTTGTTTCCACACGGAATCCGGATCGGGACCGGCTGATGGTCAAAACCCTTCTGACCGGAGAGGCCGCGTGGATTGTGTTTCCGGAAGGCCGGATGGTCAAAAGTAAAAAGGTATATGACCCTGCCGGGAAACAACGGGGACGGTTTATGATTGCGTCCCCGGACGGACCGCATCCTCCCCGCACCGGCACCGCGACCCTTGCGTTGCGAACCGAGTTCTACCGGCAGCGACTCCGAAGCATCCGGAATACGTTTCCCGAAGAGGTCGAGCGCCTGGCCGGACTTTATCAGATTGACCAGATAGCAAGCGTGTTTAATATTGAAACCTACATCGTTCCCGTCAATGTGACTTATTACCCCATCAGGGCAAAAGAAAACGCATTAAGTCGCCTGGCCGAACTCTTTATTAGCGAACTTTCCGAGCGGATACTGGAAGAAATCATTACGGAAGGGAACATGCTTCTTGCCGGCGTGGATATGGACATCCGGTTCGGCAGCCCCATACGCATCGCCCCTTATCTGAAAAGTTCGACCGTTCAAAAAGACATCGCCTCGCAAAAGCCCATCAATTTTGATGATCCCATTCCATCCCGACCCATGATGCGCAAGACGGCCGCCAAGATCATGGACCGGTACATGTCCAAAATTTACGGCATGACCACCGTCAACCATGATCACCTTCTGACAACCTTGCTCAAGTATTATCCATTTGCCGGAATTGATGAAAAGGATCTGCGTCGGCGGGCGTATCTTGCGACAACGCTCAATCTCCAGAAAATGGGAATTTATCGGCATGACAGCCTGCTCCAGAACCAGATTCACCTGCTCACCGATGACCGGTACGACAAAATTGATAATTTTATCTCTTTTGCCATCGATAAAAAAATTCTCAGACGGGATGGCGACAAATTCGTCAAAATGGTCGATTTTTCCGAATCAGGGGAGTTCCACCGGGTGCGGATTGATCACCCTTTGATTGTTATTGTAAATGAAATAGAACCCTTGACTCAGTTGCAGGAGCAGCTTGAGGCACTGGCGTTGCAGCCCGGTCTCCGTGTGAAACACCGCCTCCGGGAATACCTGATAAACAATGCCGCGTTTGCGTATGAAAGGGATTATGCGACATATGCCATCGCGGGGGAATCCAAGGGCCCGGAGGTGGGAGCACCGTTTCTGATTCGTGGGGAATCCCGAAAAATAGGCATTGTCCTGGTTCATGGATATATGGCCGCCCCGCTGGAGGTCCGGGCCCTGGCAGAGTATCTCGGGGATCGGGGATACTGGGTCTATGTCCCGCGACTCAGGGGGCATGGCACTACTCCGGAGGATCTTGCCGGCCGGGGCCACATGGAATGGGTGGAATCCGTGGAAGAGGGGTATGCCATCATGGCCGATTTATGCCGGAAAATCGTGGTCGGCGGATTTTCCGCGGGCGCGGGCCTGGCCCTGGACCTGTGCACCCGGGTCAGGGATCTGGCAGGGGTGTTTGCCATTTCGCCGCCGCTCAAACTGCACGATTTCTCGGCCCGTTTTGTTCCGGCGGTCAATCTCTGGAATCGCCTTATGAAGCGGATGAATGTCTCGTCAGCGCGTAAAGAGTTCGTGGAAAATCGACCTGAAAATCCCCACATCAATTATGTGCGGAATCCGCTGTCAGGCCTTATGGAACTGGAGCGTCTCATGGATCAGCTTGAAGATAAAATTTCAAGTATTGCCATCCCCGCTCTGATCGTGCAATCCTATGCCGATCCGGTAGTGCATTACGATGGATCGTTGAAAATCTTCAAATTGCTCGGGTCCGGGCAGAAGGAATACCTGATGGTCAACCAGGCCCGACACGGTATTGTCAACGGAGAAGGCGCAGACCGGATTTTCAGGGTTGTTGATGAGTTTATCCGGAGGCTGGAGAATTCTGCTCCGCCCGATGGCGGGGCTGTCTTGTCAAATGTATCTGAAAGAAAAGGATAACATGAAAAAAGTACTCATTGTCGATGACAGCAAGGTTCTGATCACTGCACTTCAGGGCGGACTGACAAAATATAAGGATCATTTTGAAGCCGTTTATGCCGGAGACGGTCTTGAGGCCATGAACTTGCTGGACGAACATTCAGTGTCGCTGGTGGTAACCGACATCCAGATGCCGGTCATGGATGGTCTGGTGCTGCTGGCGTTCATCCGGGAGCGATATCCTGATATTCCCTGCATTATTATGTCCTCTTATGGAGATGATGAGCTAAAGTCCCAGGTCAGCCCGGACATCATCCATTTTATTGAAAAGCCGGTGCAGGTCAAAAAACTGGCTGAAATGATCATCAACGCCTTGAGCAGCAAGGCGGTCGGCAGAACCGGGCGCATTGCCATCAGCGACCTTCTCAATCTTATTATTCTTGGTAAAAAAACATGTATTTTCAAGATAATACCGGAAAACGGCGATTCCGGTTATTACTATTTCTACCAGGGGGATCTGTATAACGCGGTATGCGGCGACCGGCAGGGCGCCGATGCCGTAAAAGCCATGCTGGATTATGACAAGGCCCGACTCGTTTTTACCAAAGCGCCGGCAACAAAGGGTGTGAAAAAAGTCAACGTGGACTTAATGCAGTTGATCCGGCAAGCCAAGGCGTCAAAACTGTCCGTGAAAGTTGAAAGATAACGAGGTCTTTTTGGGGAATTGAAATGGCCTCTATTCTTATCGTTTCCCCGGTTTTTTACTTGCCGGCTAAAGGGTTTTCAGTCGCTTGGAAAAAATCTCCTTTAATCGTTTTGGATTGGCCTTTCCCTGGGACGCCTTCATGGCCAGTCCCATTAAAAATCCGAAGACCTTTTGATTTCTTTTTTGAAAACCAGCGACGTCGGACGGATGATCCGCGATGATGCGGGCCACTATGGCTTCCAACTCAGTCGCATCCGATACCTGCTGGAATCCACCTGCCGCGACGAGTTCTTCGGGCCTGCCTTCTTTTTCCAGCATCTGCAGCAGCACCTCCCGGGCCGCCCCGGCGTTGATTCGATCCTGGTCCAGCAGAACAAGCAGTCCGGCAAAGCGATTCGGGGTCAGCAGGGTTTCGCCCAGGGACAGGTTGCGATCCCGAAGGGCCGGCATCAGGTGGGTGATAATCCAGGTGGCGGCCTTGCACGGGGTCACGTCTTTTTTTACCGCTGCTTCAAAAAATTCGGCCACGTCGCGTTCCTGGCTCATGGCAAAGGCTTCATTGGCGGCCAGATCATAATCGGCCATAAACCGTTCGGCTTTTCCGGCCGGTATTTCCGGCAGGTGTTCCCGGATCTTTTCCAGCCACGCGTCATCGATCCGAATCACGGGCACCGACGGGTCGGGTACGCAGGGCCCGGCGAATTTTGCCCGCATGGCCATGGTGACCCGCTTGTCCGGATCCCACAGCCGGGTGTGCAGGGTCACGGGTTCTCCCCGTTCGAGACTTTCGGCCTGGCGCATGATTTCATAGGCAATGGCGTCGCCCACATTGCGGATGGAGTTAATGTTTTTAACTTCCACCTTGGTGTTCATCTCTTGGGTGCCGTTCGACCTCAGGGAGATATTGGCATCCACCCGCATGGTCCCCTGTTCCATGCTGCATTCCGAGCTGCCGGTGCAGCGGAGCTGAGCCCGCAGGGATTTGATAAATTCCATGGCATCATAGGTGCTGTGCATATCGGGTGCGATTGGGCGCATCCCCGGGCTGATTGGGGCAGTCGCAGAACATTTTGGTGGCCGCGTTGAGCTGTACATGGATCTCAAGGCCGATAACCGCTTCATCTTTTTCATAAAGGGGGACGGATTTGGAATCTGCTTCCATTGCCGGTGGATTCATGTGCTGGAAACTCCCTGGATGTGGGTTGAAAGATTTGCGCCGGCGGCCAGGACCGAAACGTCGGCCATGCGGGGACCGATGAGTTGCAGCCCGAAATCCATTGCCGCGTCCCTGCCCGGGCCGGGAATCTGAAGCGCGGGCAGCCCGGCCACGTTGGCCGCCAGGGTTAGGCCGAAGGCGGCATAGGTGTCGCCGACGGATTCAGCCCGGAAGGGATCGGTATCACCTTGCCGCTCCGGCCATGACCCCGAGGACGGCCGCGATATCAGACAGGTTCCTGGCAAGGACGCCGACGCATTCCATTGAAGGCGCCAGGCCGATCAAACCGGATCGCGAGTTTCGTAAAAGCGCGTTGCCCCGCCGCAGCGGGGTTTTATCAGAATATCAGAAGCCTTTATCCTATATCGGCCTTGGATTAAAAAAATTTTTCGCGCGGCGCCGTCGCATGCGCCAAATCGGGTCGTCCCCGCGGAACCTTTAAATATCTTGAAATACAACGGCGCATCGTTTAATTGTCAGATGATGGAATATTGGAAAATGTAGAGGTGAACATGGGCGATGATAGAACTGAGGTCATTCTGGCCGATACCGGCAGCGGCATCGCGGGTGCGGTGAGCGGGGTTTTTGAATATTTCGGCGGCGGGGCAGAACGGTTGCGCGCCAGCCGGGATGTTTACATCAAGGTCAACGGCGTGGGCTGCGAGTCTTATGTCTACACCGACCCGGAAGTCCTGCGCGAAACCATTCTTTACTTCCAAAAGTGCGGGGCGCGTACTATCTACGTGATGGAAAACTGCACCCAGGCCAACTTCACCCGCCTGGTTTTCAGGGCAACGGGGTTTCTTCGGGTATGCAATGAAACCGGCGCGATCCCGGTTTATCTGGACGAGACGCCCTCCGTTCCCATTTTTCTGGAAGGCATCGAGGAGTTTGTCGATATTTCGCGGTTTGTTTTTGAGCGCCTCATTGAGCGGGGCCATGAAAACCTTTATCTTTCCCTGCCCAAACTCAAGACCCATTCCATGTCCCAGGTAACCCTGTCCATCAAGAATCAGTTCGGGCTCATCCACCAGAAAAGCCGCATCGCCGACCATAACTACCGGATCCACCGGAAGTTTGCCGACATCTACCGCGTGCTGCGGCCGGATTTTGTCCTGGTGGACGGCCTGATCGCCACCACCCACGGTCATTATCCAACGATTTTTAACGCGGATAAATGCATCGTGCCCATGAACATTCTCATGGGCGGCCCCGACCCCCTGGCCGTGGACGTGGTAGGGGCCGCCCTGATGGGTTTTGATGTCAAGGACGTCAAGCATCTGGAACTGAGCCGGGCAACCGGCATCGGCATCGGCGATATGGCGTGCATCGATATCATCAACAAGTCCCTGTTTGATGAACGCAAAAAGAATCTGACATGCGAACTGCTCGACGACTTTCCGCCGGATCTGGTTTTCTTACGGGGAAAAGAGCGGTGCTGCAAGGAGGGGTGCCGCCGCAATACCGAAAGCGTGGTGGAGATGATCTATCGGGATCATAAGGGAAAGGGCGATTTCACCATCCTCATGGGAAAGGGCATCGACAAACAGGCGGTGGAAAAGATCACCGGCCGGGTGCATATCGCCGGAAGCTGCGCCATCCAGGATAACGGGGTCGCCCTCGAGACCCGCCTGGGCAGGCGCCATGTGACCATGAGTCCGGGGTGCAACGACCTGGCCCTGACCGTCTACGGCCTGTGCAAACAGATGGGGGTTCACCCCATTCGGTTATCAAAAGTGAACCCGCTTTCTTCCGCGGTCCTGCTGGCAACCGCCCGGCTCAAGGGGTCCCGGGCCAATATCGTGCCTTTGATTTAATAAGGAGGACGGCATTGTGGCAACAACACAGCGGCGTTACTGGCTTATGAAGACCGAGCCCTCGTGTTTTTCCATTGCTGATCTCAAGACCGCGCCCGGCGGCGTGACGGCCTGGGACGGGGTGCGCAATTACCAGGCCCGCAACCTGCTGCGGGATGAGATTCAGGCCGGGGACGGCGTGCTGTTTTATCACAGCGGCATCAAGGAGCCCGCTATTGTGGGGATTGCCGAAGTGGTGGCTCCCGGATCCCCGGATGAGACGGCCATGGATCCTTATGCCGAACACTATGACCCCAAGGCCGGGCCGGACAATCCCATCTGGTATAAGGTGGATATGGCGTTCCGGGCGGACCTGAAAAAACCTCTGACCCGGGCGGATCTCCGCCGCCATCCGGATCTGGCGGACATGGCGGTGTTGAAAAAGGGAAACCGGCTGTCGGTGCAGCCGGTGACGGAAAAGCAGTGGCGGGCTGTGATCCGTGCCGGCGGTTTGAAAGATCCACTGACATCCGCCTGAAACAAAAAAGGCAAACGCAGAAGCAGATAAGGAGATATTGTCCGTCGGATGAATTCTGAGAAAATATTGCTCACAGGGGCAACGGGTTTTATCGGCAAGCGCCTTCTCTATGAACTCGACGCGCGCGGCTATAAGGTCCGGTGTCTGGTTCGGTCGTCGGAAACGCTTACCCTGCCGATGCCGTTAAACCATGCGCCGGAGATCGTATACGGCGATCTGCTCGACCCCGGCTCCCTTGAAGGCGTATTTAAGGGCATGGATACCGCTTATTATCTGGTCCATTCCATGGGAGGCCGTAACATCCGGCAGACTCTGGCATTTGCGGAAAAAGATCGCGTCGCGGCCCGAAACTTTTTGCAATACGCGGACGCGGCAGGGCTTTCGCGCACCATTTACCTGGGTGGACTTGGCGATGTTGCCGATAATTTGTCCCATCATCTGGCCAGCCGCCAGGAAGTGGGCCGGATTCTTCAATCCGGCCGGATGAAAACCACCATTCTCCGGGCCGCGGTGATCATCGGCGCGGGTGGAGCGGCATTTGAAATCGTCCGGTACCTGGTGGAGCGGGTTCCGGTGATGATCTGTCCGAAATGGGTTTACACCAGATCCCAGCCCATTGCCATAGATAATGTGCTTCAATATCTGGCAGGATGCATGGAAAACCAGGCCACCGCGGGCATGTCTTTAGATATCGGCGGGCCGCAGATTCTAAGTTATGCGGATCTTTTCCGGATGTACGCCCGGGTCAGGGGCTTAAAACGGATTATTTTCGGCGTGCCGTTTGTTTCCCCGCGGCTGTCCGCCTATCTGGTCAGCCTGCTGACCCCTGTGCCGTCGGGCATTGTGCTTCCCCTGGCCGAAGGCCTTCGAAACGAGGCCATCTGCAGGGAAAATCGCATCCGCGAGCTGGTGCCCATCCGCCTTTTAAATATGGAACAGGCCATCTGCAATGCCCTGGCCGAGGAAGAGCAGGGGCCGGGAAAACTGCTCTCACAGCAGTCGTGTTTCCTGCCCGGGGATCTGGGATGAGTTGCCGGCGTTTTAACAACGGAAATCATAAATGATCATATCCGCTTCTATTGAAATATATGCGCCCATGACACTGGTATGGGAGGTGTTTACCGATATCCGTCAATGGCGGGAGTGGAACCCGGTATGCCGGGAGTGCCGGTTTGAGACGGGAAAGGCCATGCAGGCCGGGGCCTGTATCTCGTTTACGCTCAACCCCCTGTTCGTGCCGATCCGCATCGCCCCGGTGGTGAATTTTTTGGAGCAGGGCCGCAAGGTGGTCTGGTCCGGCGGGCGATTCGGCATCCACGCGGAGCATACGTTCGTTTTTAAACAGACCGATGCTTCGTCCGTGATCATTGACAGCACGGAGGTCTTTTCCGGTTTCATGCTCGTTCCGGCCAAAATTTTCGGGCTGCCCGCGCGGCTTCATACCCTTTCCATCCGTCTGCTGGAGGCGATTAAGGCCGAAGCTGAAATGCGTTTTCAGCAACGCGGAAATCCGCCGTCAACGGGCCGGGCCAAAACATCCGGTCGGCCTGCTGTTTCAAAAGATCGAAGTAAAAATTGAAAATATCTTCCATGATGCATCCGAAAGTTCATATCGCCTGTTTTGTGTCATCCCACGGATTCGGCCATGCCGCACGATCATCGGCGGTGATGAACGCCATTTACGAACAATGGCCCTATGTTTATTTCGAGATTTTTACCGAAACCCCGGAATGGTTTTTCAGCCAGTCTCTTCAGGCCCCCTTTGCCTGTCATCAGGTAAAAACCGACGTCGGTCTGGTGCAGACGTCGGCCCTGCGGTTTGACCTGAATAAGACCATCGCCGCCCTCGATGTGTTTCTGCCCTTTGAGAATCAAATACTGGATGAACTGGCGGATATCCTCCATAAAAGAGACTGCCAGCTCATCATCGCCGATATTTCTCCCCTGGGTATTGCCGTGGGCCGTCGGGCGGGAATTACATCAGTGCTGATTGAAAATTTTACATGGGACTGGATTTATGATGCCTACCAGGCGGCCGACCGTCGTCTGGCCGGTCATGCGGCGTATCTGGCGGAAATTTTTGCCGCCGCGGATCACCATATTCAGACTGATCCGGTTTGTGACAGCAAAACAGCGGCTTTCCGCGCGCCGCCCATTGCACGCTCTCCGGGCCGGCCCCCGGATGAAACGCGGGAGCGTCTCGGGCTTTCCGCTAAGGATAAGATGGTATTGATCACCATGGGCGGCATTCCGGAAACATTTTCGTTTTTAGACCGGCTCGACCGTTTTGATCCGGAAATTCATTTCGTGGCGCCGGGCGCGTTCGCGGAGCTGCCGGTTCATGGCAGGAAATTGAATCAGGTGACTCTGCTGCCCCGTGCGTCCGCTTTTTACCATCCGGACCTGGTGCATGCGGCCGACGCGGTGGTGGGGAAAATCGGCTACAGCACCCTGGCCGAAGTCTGTTGCGCGGGTGTGCCCTTCGGTTATATTCCCCGACAGGATTTTCGCGAATCAGCGGTTCTCGGCGCATATGTGCAGGAAAAAATGAGGGGATTACCGATTTCCGAAGAGGCGTTTATCAGCGGTGACTGGCTCCATTGCGTCCATGAACTGTTTTTAACGCCGACAAAGCCCGGAAATGCCAACAATGCCGAAAACGGGGCGCGGATCGCGGCCCTGCATATCTGTGCGATACTGGCATGCGAAAAGGAAATGATTGAAGTGGTGACCCCGGACGGCGGCCTGATCGGCGCGGCTCCGAGAAAAAGGGTGCACGGCAACAACCAGTGGATGCACCGGGTGGTTCATGTCCTTGTTTTTGATTCACGCCAGCGACTGCTTCTGCAGAAACGCTCCCTCAATAAACGTGTGGCTCCCGGTAAATGGGACACCTCCGTGGGCGGTCACGTGGACTGCGGAGAAACGCTGATGGCAGCGGCCCGGCGGGAAATGAGGGAAGAACTGGGCATATCTCCGGAACCACCACGGTTTATTTACCAATACATCCATTCCAATGATTTTGAATCCGAGCTGGTCTCCACCTATATCTGCCGGTATGACGGCGAAATCAGGCATAACCCCGAGGAAATCGACGCGGTCCGATTCTGGGAGATGCGCGATATCGAGGCGCGCCTGGGCGCCGGTGTTTTCAGCGATAATTTCGAGGATGAATTCCGGCGGTATAAAGCCTGGACACTTTGAATGAAAAAAATATTTTGATATAACGGTTTTTCAGGAGGTTGTATTTGGATGAACTGCGAAACGGTTATGGAGGATTTAAAAAGTTTCTGGGAGATTGTCGTTGATGTATGGCAGCAGGGGATATTCGGCATTCAGATCGGGAAGGTGCTGACAGCGGTATTCGCACCATTTTCTGGGAGCAGTGGTTCGAAATAAAGGAGAAACTGGCTTTGAAGGTCAAGGAGATCGTCGAGGGCGCGGGCACTGGTTTCGCGTTTCCGTCGCGGAGTATATACATGGGCAGTCCCGCAGGCGAAAAGCCCGATGTTTTCGTGCCGCCCGGCGATCAGAGTCGCTGAAACCTCCTGTTAAAACTTGACATATGCGCCAATCCCCTGATATTGAGAAAAGACAGGTCATTTTTCCATCCCTAATTCCTTGAATGCGGCTGTGATGACGGCAAGGAGGCGGTGTTATCCGTAGACTCATGACAAAATGCATGCGGATTTTCATTGTCGCAACGGTTTTGATCCTTTTTTGTTTTTTACCTTCCTGTGCTGAACAGAAAACCGCCGTGTCTTATGAAGAGCACGCGGAAAGACTCAAACAGACTTTCGAGTCGGCCTTGTTTACCTTGCCTCCTTCAAAACAAAGGCATTATGCCATGCGCTTGTATCGCGTAACCGGCGATAAACGTTATATCTATCCGATTATTTTTGATCTTTTTATAACATTAAGGAATCTCTACTATGATGAACGCGGGCTGTATGATCCCGAATATATAAGCCTGGGGGAAGTCTATGCCTCGGGCAATGAATTTATGGAAACTACCGATCAAGGGACCATGCACCCCTTCCAGCCCTGGGGTGAAGAGATGGCCTTTTATCGGAGACTTTGCAGAAATCTGAACAAACTTCGCCAATATAATCTTATGCATTCAACGTTTTATCCTGCGGCGGATGAAATGGTTGAAGCCTTGCGGGCCCAGAAAGGCAAGCTGTCTGCTTTTCTGCTCGACAGGGAGCTTATGAAAACCTCCGGCGCGCAGTTGGCCAATTATGTTTATTATCTTTACCATTTGAATGTGATTGATTTGCGCCGGGCCTATCTAGAAGGCTTAGAAGAAGTGCTGATGAGAGAGCTGAAGGATTCGGCGCTTTCCGACACGCAATACAACGATAAGATCTATGCATTGACCCATGTCATTCTTGCGGCCAGTGATTACTATCAGCAATATGTGGACAGGCGGGAGTTTATCTGGATCCTGGATTATTTTGAGCAGAACATCGATACCATTTTGACCCGGACCAAGCCCGATGTGTACGCGGAAGTGGGACTTTGTTTTTTATTAATAAAAGATAAGAATAACAGTGCGTTGAAAAAAATAAAAAATGCCGTTGCATCCAATATTGATGCGGAAAAGAAGATGATTCTTTCCGTGAAGGGAAGTGATGATTTGTCCAAGGGCGAACACCGAAATGTCCTGGCCATCATGCTTCTGGATTGGCCCGAGGTTCTTTTTCAAGGCCCTGATTTGAAAAATATGATCGAATTTCAGAATCTGCTGCCCATGCAGGAGCAGGATAATGAGTGGATTTCAGGATAACCGTTCATGCAAAGCGGGGCTGTTCCGATCAATCACCCGCAGTCTCCGGATTTTTCGCATTTCCGTTCCCGCATGCGCAGCTTTCTTCTTTCCTTGGCCTGGTTATGCCGCCGGATGTCGTTCTCGGTTTCCGGAATAAGCGGCGGGATTTCGGATGGCCTGGAATGTTCATCCAGTGCGACAAAGGTAAGATAGGCTGACGCCGTGTGCCTGGTTTTTCCGGTCATCAGATTTTCCGATTCCACCCGCACGCCGATCTCCATGGATGTTCTGCCCACGTAATTGACGCTTGCCATGACTCTTAACAGGTCGCCCACCAGCACGGGATGATGAAAATCGAGCCGGTCGATGGAAGCGGTGACCACGTTTTTTTTCGCGTGTCGTATCGCCACGATGCCGGCGGTATTGTCGATTAATTTCATGATGGTGCCGCCGTGCACATTTCCGGCAAGGTTGGCGTCCTGCTGCGTCATCTGCTGGATCACCGTCAATTCCGTTCTTTCAGGTTTTTTCTCTTCCATTTTGTTCTCCAGCTTTTCATCAGTCATAAACCGATTCGCGCATCAACGGGATCAATGTCGCCATTTGTAGAGTTGATTGGAAATCATACCGCTTCCTCCGATAAAAGTAAACCACCACCGCTTATCGGGAGAATAAAGCGGCCCGTCGGTGCCCCCGCGGTTATGGTCTCAAATCAATCAAACGGCCAGGCGTGCCCGGGGGTGAAACCGGGCATTGATCCAGAGCGAAAAAGCGATCACGGCGCCTCCCATAAACAGACGGCCCAGGTCTGCGTCGATGTTCCAGATCAGAATATTGACCAGAAGCCCGGCCGGCACCAGGGCGTTGTTCATGACCGCCAGGGTCCCGGCATCCACCCGGCAGGCGCCCCGGTTCCATAGAAACAGTCCGAGGCCCGAAGCCGCCACGCCCAGCCAGAAAAGGATGCCCCATTGCAGACTGTTGGTGGGCAGCATTTGCGGATTGCCGAAAATTAGAAAGGACGGCAGCGCGATCAGCAGGGCCCCGAGGAAAAAATATCCAAAGGTGCGAAATGCGGGAAAAGGCGTGGGATAACGGATCATCAGGTGCTTATACCCGACCTGACCGGCCGCAAACGCAATATTGGCAACCTGTAAAAACAAAAACCCGGTCATAAAATCCCGGCTCAGGCCGTCATAGCGGATGATGCCCGCCCCGATGGTGGCAACCACTGCCGCCAGCAGGGCCACCGGCGAAAATCGACGGTGCAGGGCGTCGTCGATCAACGTGACGTAAAGAGGCGTAAAAATGGTGAACAGCAGTACTTCCGGGACCGTCAGATAGGTAAAGGACCGATACAGGCAAAGATAGGTGATCCCGAACTGCACCGCGCCCGTGGCGGTAATGCCCCGTCGCAGCCCGGCCGGCACATCCTTGATCCGGATAAACGGCAGAAAAAGCAGGGCCGCGATCAATACCCGGCTGAGCACCGCAAAATCACTGTCCACACGACCGGCAAGAAATTCCCCGATCAGGCTGAAGGAAAAGGCCCAGAGAATCGTGACAAATATCAGCGCACCCATAATGTTGGTTTTCCGATATCGGATCAGCCTTTAAGTACTTGTCAATAGACGCCTTTATCCGGGCTGACTCGCCGCAGTCTTCCGATCTCTTCTGAAAAGATCCAGGGCGCAGGCGACCCTTTCGCGGGTGCTTCGCATCTTGCCGGCAATAGTCTCGATTTTACGAAGACGGATAAGAAGGCCTTCACCGTTGGTCATTTGAATGGCAAGTCCGGGTCTGGCGTTGAGTTCCAGAAGCAGGGGGCCCCGGTCCTTGTCTAACACAATATCGGCGCCGATATACCCCAGACCCGTCATTTCATGGCAGCTCGCGGCTATGTTGAGAATATTCTCCCAGTCCGGAATGTTTACGCCGTCCAAGGGGTTGCGGGTATCTGGATGCACAAAAACCGGTCTTCCAAACTGCAACGCGCGGAGCCCCTTTCCCGTGACGATATCAAGGCCCAGCCCCACGGCGCCCTGGTGCAGATTGGCTTTGCCGTCGGAGGCTTTGGTGGTCAGGCGCAGCATGGCCATGACGGGATAGCCCTTAAAGACAATGACCCTTATATCCGGAATACCCTGATAGGAGTATCCGTCAAAAAGCGGATCCATCTGGATGATGTCTTCCACCAGCGCCACATCCGGCGTGCCGGCCAGGGAATATAGACCCGCGATGATATTGGATAGATGACGCTGGATGTCTTTTTCTCCGATTTTTACGCCCGACGTCTTGATAAAGGCGTTTTC
>Ga0351951_1027_pt1 | contig 16992 bp, 12 predicted proteins | sample BONcelT113001H14_FD_205816 | JGI IMG/M metagenome (GOLD analysis project Ga0351951, IMG submission 205816) | Enriched cells from coal bed in the Powder River Basin, Montana, United States - BONCAT cells T11 rep3 HSBNCT.T11.300.1.H14 ...
TTCTTCCCAACACTGTAGCCGTTTTCCTTTGCAATCAGATATTCCATTCACATCTCCTGATTAGACTGATCAAAATTATTCTGAAATTTCAATAAACCACAAAGGTGATTTTGTCGAAAAATTATTTTATTATATTTTACCTTATTTATCCTATTAATTCAAGCACCTAACCTCAACAAATTGGCCGGGTCATTCCAGCCGCACCGTTCTGAAAAGAAAGATTCAGTTTCGATCTTTCAGGTTGCAGACCATGCCAACCGAAAAACCCGGCACATGCGGCAGCCAGCAAATCGGGGTCGCCGTAAGGGTTTCCTGCCAGTTTATTGATAGCCTCCGCCAAAATGCCCGGAAATCAAATCCTTTATGGTCATCGTGAAGGACTTTTTCCATCCATCCCAGCGTCTGGTTGCAGTGAACTTATTCATTATTAATTTCTTCTTCCCGATATAGAACCTGAGTTTCCCACCCTAAGTAATTTTGCCTGGAAATGAGCACAAAAATGAAAATTACAGTGCACTAAGATGGGTAATGCCAACAATAAAACCTGCATCCGCTCATGGTTCGACAAGCTCACCATGAGCGGATTCGGTCAAGCTATATACGACAGGAACAAATAAAAAGTTTCTCTTTCTTTGAACCTATGTTTCCCACCTTGAGCGATTTTTATCCAGCAATGAGCAAAAAATTGAACAATTCAGTGCACTAAGATGGGAAACTCGGGGGAAGGACTTTTTTTTATCCTTCCCAGCGTCTGGTTGCAGTGAACCTATTCATTATTGATTTCTTCTTCCGATATAGAAAGATTTTCTTTCGTAATCAGAAACCTCATTCATACCTCTGTTAACGTTCCTTCAAATCGAAAAGTCTGTTTGCCAATATAGTCCAGTAATTTATAGAAACAATGTTGCGTAGTCTTTCTTATTAAAAAATCAGTCGTTGTGGTAGGATTATCTGGAAAATTCCATTTCCCTTTTGCAAAGGATAAAATGACCAGAATTCTTTTTGCTGCCGGCGGGTATGTTGAGGCAAAAAAATGTTTTAATGGTGAATACCAGCTAACAATCCATAAATCCGGCCAACAATTATCATCGTATCCTACGCTCAATACAAAATATCCTCTATCTCTCGTTGAGCAGATACTCAACGTGAAAGGATTGGATTTTTTATTTGATGAAATCCGGCGAGAAGAAGATCCCGATTATGTTACCTGCTCAATGGAAATTGAAATCCTCAGCTATGTCGCGCCAACCGATTTTGCCGGTAAACGAATCCTCGATTTCGGCTGCGGCAGCGGCGCTTCGACCATCGTCCTCAAGCGACTTTTCCCTGATGCTCATATCGTGGGGATCGAATTACGATCCGATTACATAAAGATCGCAGCTGAGAGGGTAAAATTTTATGATCTGAGCGGCGTCTCCTTCCTGCTCTCACCCAATTCAATGAGCCTGCCCCCGAATATCGGCCAGTTCGATGCCATCATTTTGAGCGCTGTATTCGAGCACCTTCTCCCTGATGAACGCCCTGTCCTGCTTTCAGATCTCTGGTTTCAACTTAACCCTGGTGGAATTCTATTCCTCCGCGAGACCCCATTCCGTTATGCACCGATCGAATCGCATACAACCGGTCTTCCGTTACTAAATTACCTGCCTGATCGGCTTGCACATGCAGTTATCCGGCGATATACGCGCTTCAATCATGGAGAGACCTGGGAAGAAATGTTGCGCTTCGGAATTCGGGGTGGTACAGAACGCGAGGTTATCAGAATCTTACAAAACACACCGGACGCTCCAGTTCTGCTCGATCCATACCGGAACGGCATCACCAACCGGGTGGAATTATGGCACCGCCTACCAACCGGAAGGCGCTTTCATTTGATCAAGAATCTTATGAAATGGGCCTTTGAAATTGTCAGGCGCCTGACCGGTATGAATATTACCCCCCAGCTTTCACTCGCAATTCAGAAAAACAGATAGTTTTCTCAGATTTTCTATTGACCCTTCGGACGGGCAACAACACCGACCGAGAAGCCCAAAAAGGTTGGCAACCAGCCAAAGGGAATGGCGTTTATTTCCAGAATTTCCCAATCCTGCCGGAGTTGGTTAACCAAGCGCCTGTAATCGAACCCTTTATGGTCGTCATGTTTAACCTGTCCCATCTTTCCGAAAGTCTGTCTCACAACGTCCCCGAGGCTGTAAGTCGGGTTCATTTTTTCCCTGAAAATCAGGGTTTTTACCAGGTACTTGCCAAGGAAAATGATCCCGGTTTCATTGGGTATGGTGATAAACAAAAACCTTCCAACCGCTTCTTTCAACTTTGACAGATATTCATCAAGCGTATCATCGGGGAGATGTTCAAGTGTTTCCATGCAGATAACAAGATCAAAGGTATCCCCGGAAGGGTTTAATTGTTTCGGCAGGCTGCATTCGACGAATTGATAAGCCGGATTTTCGAAAGCTGTTTTGGCAATATCAAGACCGTTTTCCCAGTTTGCATCGTAACCCGAATATTTAATTGGAATCGGATCAAGGAATGAAATCGTCTTTGCGTCAAAGCAGCCTAATTCCAGTACTGATGCCGGTTTACCCCACCACTTCTTTGTTTTTTCACGCAGCCAATAAAAACGTGCATAATGCAACCGTGATCTGACGCCCTTTGAAAAAATCCTCTCATTGTATGACAGCTTATCATTCACGAGATAACCTCTAAGTAAACTTTTGTATAGGCTTCAATGATCTTTGCGAGGTCATAATTCATCGTAATTCGTTTCCGGGCTTCTTCGCCCATCCTTGATCTTACTGACTGAGGAAGCGTCATCATTTCGATGATCCCAGACGCCAGGGCGAATGGGTTACGTGGAGGAACGATCCGGCCAGTGTCTGCCACAATAACGGCAGCATCACCAACGTCAGTGACCACGCACGGCACAGCGCACGCCATTGCCTCGCCAACTACATTCGAGAAGGCTTCGCCATATGCCGAACTTGAAATCGCCAGATCAAACCCGGCGGTGATTTGTGGTATATCACTGCGCCGCCCAAGCAGGTGGAACTTATCCACCAAGTTGTTTTTTTGGATCCAATCCTTCAGGAATTCATTTTCTCCATCCAACCTGTCTCCGCATAGAACAAAATGAATGTCCGGCAGATTCTGTGAAACAATCTTACCGGCTTCTATGAAAGTCTGAAGGTCTTTTTGTGGGTCAAAACGGGCAACGAGACCGATGATGGGCGCCTCCATGGCCAGATTGAGATGACGCCGCAACCACCTTCTAGCCTGTGGATCTGGTTTGAATTCCTTCAAGTTGAAGCCATTTGGTATCATCCACATTTTTTGACGGTCGTACCCAAGGGTTTCATGGATGGTTTGGGCACGCATGGAACAGACCAACACTGATCTGGGCAGGAAATGCGACAACCAGGCATTAAGACGTACAATCAAGCGGGTTCGCATCTTGCTGGTGGCTTTATCAAGGGTGCTGTTTCGGATGTTCCAGATGGTCGGCATCCGGCCTGCAACCAGCGCAGCTGCACCGCCAATTAAATCGGCATGATACATCCAGGTTTGGACGAGTTCCGTGTTGGCGACTTGTAAATTGGAAGCTAACTTAAAAATTCCGGCCGGGTTGAGGCTCCCTGGTTTCATTCCAAGAGAAGTAACTTCAATTCCAATATCCTTGATCCTGCGACCGATTGGGCCTTCATCGGTCAGGGAAACCACTCTTGAAGAGATCAGGCTGCGGTCAAGACCATCCAGCAATTTATAAAGCATCATCTCAGCTCCACCGGTATCCAGGTCAGTGATGACATGAGTGACACGGATTGGCCGATGAGCTGACGCCTGATAACGCGGCTTGATTGTATCAAGGTAAACATCTGTATATTTATTTACCGCCTTGGCCAAATCGTAATTATTCAGGATCCTTTCTCTGGCCTGGAGGCTCAATGCGACCTTATCCGAAGGCGAAAGGTTGATTATCTCTTCAATCCCCTCCGCCAATCGTTCAGGGTTGTGTGGCGGTACGACACGCCCTGTTGCGCCAACGATCGTACCCGAATCGCCAACGTCGGTGACAACACATGGAACTCCGCAGGCCATGGCCTCACCGATGACGAGAGGGAAGGCTTCTCCATAACTGGAAGGTAAAACCGCCAGGTCCCAAGAAGCAGTCACCGCTGCCATATCCGTCCGGCGTCCTATCAGGTGGATGCGTTCTTCACCAATGATGGGATAAACCAACTTCATAAGATCTTTGTTTTCGCGCACCATTCCATCGCCGCACAAAACGAAATGCAACTGGGGGTATTTCCTGAGCAGCAGAGAAGCCGCTGATAGCAAGTTGGGATGGTCTTTTTGAGGATCAAAGCGTGCAGCAGTTCCAGCGACAAAACTTTCCTGTGGGATTCCAAGCTCCTGCCTGATATTGATCTTTGCCTGCAAGTTCAATTGGAATTCGGATAGGTCGAAGCCATTTGGTATGAACTGCATGCGGTCTTTGCGATAACCTGCAATTAAATGCACCTTCAAAGCCGCCTGGGAGCACACGATGATTTTCTTCGGAACGAATCCCGAAAGGAAGGAGTTGATGCGGACAATCATCCTGGTTCGGGCTTTGCTTTTCTTGGGATCAAGGGTGCTGTTGTGAATACCCCAGATCACCTTTCTCCTCCCCGCCGCCCAGGCTGCCAACCCCCCGATTAGATCAGAATGATACATCCATGTCTGGACTAAATCGGTTTTTGATTCGCGCAAGCTGGAAGCGAGCCGGAAGATGCCAGTCGGGTTAAGACTGCCTGGCTTCATTCCGAGCGATGTCACATCAATGCCAATATCCCGGATCTTCTTGCTGATCGGACCTTGATCCGTCAGTGAAACCACCCGCGATTCAATCATGTTCCGGTCAAGCCCCGTTAGTAAACGGTAAAGCATCATTTCGGCGCCGCCGGTATCCAGATCGGTGATAACATGCACGACACGAATTGGTTCAGTCATTTTATATGGCCGTTTTGTGGAATCAAATGGAAGGAATTCCCGTAGAAGAACCCGTATTGGTTTTTTTCTTTGGATGGAGACCATGTTCCGCAGACACTAAAAACGCCGGTCGGTTGTGGAATGATTCTGGTGTCTGCTACGAGCCACACGTGGCGGCCATCCACCAGGTCGTAAGAAAAGGTCAGCGTTTTCGGCGGCGAAACCGTATCGAGTTCTTCTGTAATGTCATAAAACGGGAAATCATGAATGCCTTTCGAAAAATCGCTCCACCGGATCATCGGCAGCCATGTTTGTTTCACTGCCTGATCTTCAACCACCTGTAAATACGAACCCGGGTTGATTCGAATGGTGACCGCCTCCTCACCCTGAGGGCAGGCGCTGGGCTCTATTACTGGGGGTTTCGCAATCGTCCAAATAATCAAAGGCCCAACGATGGCGGTCAGGCAATAAAAAAGAGCAAAAGCAGGACTGATCCAGGAAGAAATGACCATATCAACGGCTGGCTCTGGCGAGACTGATATGCCGCCTGGTTTTCTTCCAATCGCGGCTCTGATCAGCATAAGCCCTTCAGATAATCCCAGGCAGGCAATGATGGCAAACAAAGGTATCACTGTGGCGTATGTGCGGATCTCGGCGTCCAGCGGAGGAACGAATGGGACTGAAAACCAGATCCCCACAATACAGGCCAGCACGAAGGAGAAATAACCATTCCGCCATCGAACTGTTGCAACGACTAAACCAACCAGACTGAAAAAAAACAGGATCAACCTGACGACCTTTGTAAAACCCGCTGTACCACCCTGGACAAAACCGAACATTCCATAAAACTCTAGCGATAGCAGGCTCTCCCAGGCTTTGATGGAACCTTTAACGAGTCCGATGGGATTTTGTCTGATCTCGTCAAAGGCCAGTGAAAAAAGCCTCTGAGATAATTCCGGCTCATTAAGAAGGGTAAGTTCAGGATGATCGATCTGGTAATGAATCCAACCCTTCCCCCCCACAGCTGTTCCATAAAGGGTATACGAAAAATTGGAAAATGGCACTGTGTCCTCATCTGAAGCCGCATTGAATATCAGCGAATTTCCTGCGAATCCAATTCCGGCTGCCAATAATCCGGTTGCCAGAACCATCCAAACCCGGAATCTGGAACCATCCCGAAAAAACCACAGCGCCCAGAGAACAAGGGCCGGAAGGATAAAAAACGGGCCAGCTCTGGCATTTAAAGCAATGGAGAGGCAGGCAAGGCCAATGGCAAATTTGACAAGGTTTCGATCGGTGATTGATCGCCACAACACAGCGAAGGCTGCCGCGCCCATGGCGAACCCCTGCGTCTCTGTCATGGTTGAACCGATAAACCGGCGAAAAAAAAGGAAGGATAATACAAATGCCAGGCCGGCAATCAGGCTTCCGTGTGTTCTGCGAATTTCAACCGAAAACAGGAAGGTGGAGATGCCCGCCAGGACGACAAGGATAAGAATTGAGATTTGCAGGTTTTGAGATGTAATCCCAAGCAGGAATCCAAGCATGGCCGGAAACAATGGCCTGCGGGCGGCGAAACTGTTAAAATCAAGCCCATCCACCAGACGCCGCGCTCCAAGATAATACCCGTGAGCGTCATTCAAAGGGAAAAGGCCGGTCAGAAAATTCAAGTCGCTCGCGCCGCTCGCCCAGACGCCAACCAGTGGAATGAGGTAGACCAAAAGGGCAATAGAGAAGGTCACCCACATCCATATTTTTTCTTTTCTGGAAAAGAGAAGGAAAAAGAGCAGGAAAACCAGCGGTCCAACTGTTGTCAGGTCTTTACGCACAAATATGCCTGCATTGCCCGGAGAAAACAAGAACCAAATAATAAATCCGCCGCAAATGACCACTGACAGGGTGATGGTTATCCATTTGAAACCGACAGGGGACGAGTTTGCCTTTACTCTTGAATCAAGCCAAACCAGGAAGAGAATTCCCTGGAACCCTGCCAAACCCGCCCAGCCAAGCACAGGCGCCATCCGAAAAAAACCGGGAGATGAATTCATGGAAACAGAAGAAATTCCCCAGATCGTCCATAATCCGGCCGCGAAAAGGAAGGAACAAATCAGGTGTAAAACAATAACGATTTTTCTCGTTAAGAAAAACCTGTCAAAACAATCCCTGCCGGATGAGAGAACCCGCCTGTGGAAAACAAATAATCCCGCGATAACCAGCGTAATTCCGGCCATCGCCGCCACAAGCAGCAGCCTTTGCATGGAAAGCCCCAAAAATATGCTGTTCTTAGGATCGCCCGGGATGGATAAGAGATAAAATACGGCCGCCGCCCCTTCCAACGACGCCAGAATAAAGAACAGATCCAGAAGAGTGTGGTCGATCTTTTTCATAGGGACGATGGCGTTTATTAAATAAACTTTATCCTTCCCGCCGCGAACAGGACCATTTTTAATAACAACCAGCCGTGCGACCAGCGTTGGATATTCGTGCTGCCGTATGTCCTTTCCCGATATCGGATTGGCAGGTCGATAATCTTCATATTCAGGCGGGCTGCCCCGAACAGCAGGTCGAAATCGCCGAAGGGATCAAAATCACCAAAATACGAGCGGTTGGCAGAAATCTTTTCATAGTCCTCTTTCCAGAGTACCTTCGTTCCACACAGCGTATCTTTGACCGATTGGCCAAGCAGCCAGGAAAAAGCCATACTAAAGAATTTGTTACCCAGGAAATTCAAGAACCGCATGGCCTGTTTTTCCATGGGGTAAACCAGACGCACACCGTTAATGAAATCCCCTTTTCCGGCATAGAGAGCTTCATAAAATCGGGGCAGATCTTCAGGCGGCACTGTCAGATCCGCATCCAAAATCATCAGGACATCACCGCTGGATTCCTTGAAACCAACTTTTACCGCGTCACCCTTGCCGATTCCCGGCTGCCTGAGAAGTTTTGCCTTCCTTTCCGGGTGGTTCTTGATGGCGCGTTCAATGGCTTCATAAGTATCGTCTTTTGAATGTCCCTCCACAAAAACCAACTCAGTTCCGGCGCCCATCTCAGGTGTGCGCTTGAATATATTCTCGATATTCCCGGCTTCGTTTCTGGCCGGCACCATAACAGATACGATGGGCTTCTTTTTCTGCTCCCGGGCGTCAGGCAGCAAACGCGCTACAACGAAATTGGTCAACGCCATGTGGTTGAAAGGCCATAGCCTTGCCAGGAAACGGTTGAAAAACATTTCGATCAGCGGCGTGCGCACCGGCCAAACAATTTCCGACCATGTGCGGATGATCTCAAACCCGGCCAGGTTGAACAGATTGCCGATATCAGGAACGGTCAGCCAGTTCTGATATAGCGTTGGCTTGGCAAGGTTCAGTTTTTCGGCAAACGCGAGAGGTGCTTCCCAAAGATGGCTGTAGGAATTGATGATGATTTTCGTGTGGTTCGCGCTCATCAAGCGCACCTGGTTTAAAACAGCCTGAACATCCCAAAGATCGTTCACCAGGTCGGAGAGAATTATGACGTCGAATTTCTTATCGGTGAAAAACTCGTGCGCATCGGCTTCGATGAAAGATAAATCCGGGTGGCGTACCTTTGCCCGTGTGATCATACCGCTCGCAAAATCTACACCCACGCCGTAAGACGGCGCCAACGCAGCCAGCAGGTCGCCCTGCCCGCATCCCAGCTCAAGGATCTTTTGTCCAGGTGCGACCAGGAATCGGTACACGTGTTTCAACCGGTCATGGTAATACCCGCCAAGTCCTCTCCAACCGTCCAACTTCCATGCGTTGGCCTCGCTGTGCTCTTTTCTGGCTTGCTGATATTTTTGATAAGCTTCTTGAGTCCCGGTTTTTGAACTCCCTTGTGCTTCGGTAATCATTCTTCAATAATTCCTTTTGTCAGGTTTATCAGGGCAATTTCCGTGCGTTTTACCATGCGGTCCACGCTGAAATTCTCTTCTATTCGTTTTCGGTTTTTCATGCCGAGAGTGTGCCTTTCTTTTTCGGAAAGGTCCAGCATCCGCGCCAGACCTGCCGCCAAATTTTCTACATCTCCAACAGGCACGACCGTACCATAATCTTCCACAAGGATTCCCGAATCCCCGGCATCGGTCACAACGCACGGCACGCCGCAGGCCATGGCTTCGGCAATCGCGTTGGAAAAACTTTCGCCGATTGAAGCCGAGCAAAGGATATCCAATGCATTATAAACTGCCCTGATGTTTTTTTGACCGGTCAATAAAATAATACCATCTGAGATGCCAAGATCTTGAGCCAGGTTCTGTAGTGAAGCGCGGTAAGCCGCGTCGCCGTCGCCGACGCAAATAAATTTTACGTCAGGCTTTTTCCGTAACACTTCAGCCGCAGCTTTGAGGAACGTAGCGTGGTCTTTGACAGGATCAAGTCTGCCAACCAGGCCCACAACCTGAACTTTATGTGAGATTCCCAGCCGATCCCGCATTTCCCATCCTTCTGCTGGCGATGGGTAATATTGGTCGGTATCAATCCCATTGGGAATCACCACCATTTTCTTCGACGCGAAGCCATTTCGGATGTGGTTGCTTTTTCCGGCGTATGAGTTAACGATAATCAGATCAGCGAAATACGACAACCACATTTCCATCTTATAAACCAAACGTGTCAGCAGGTCGTATTTCGTCAGGTCCATGTAGGCGTGCCGCACCCCCAAGATAACTTTTACCTTTCCCATGATACCTTTAACCATGACAGCCAAAATGTTCGACATGCTCAGATAGCTGTGGAGAATTTCCGGCTGTAAATCTCGAAGTATTCTGAAAAGTTTACTAAAAAATGGGAAGACATCCCAACGGCCGCTTTTTTCCAGCGAGATTATTGGAATTCCGGTTTTCAGGAATTCGGCTTCCAGTTCACCACCCTTGTAGTAACAAAGGATGATAATATCAAAGGCATCATTATTCATGTCCTTTACCAGCGTCAGCAACTGTCGTTCAGCTCCGCCGAAAAATAGCGATCGGATAAGAAAAACGACACGGATTTTTTGGGGATCTTTTGGAGGAAAAATCATGGAGAACCAGAAGCCATTATGTGTTTGCTTATGCTGACCTGATAAATACAAATTCATTCCCGGCAGAATTTCGCGTGGTGATAAGCTCAGTCAATTGAAAACCACGATCGCGGCAGAAACGGAAAACTTCTTCAGGTTTGGCCACCTGGAAAGGATAACCGCCCACCCAGTCGATGACATCATCCCAGGGTGACATGCCTCGCTTCTTTATATAATTCTTCCAACTGTAAAGAGTGTTTCCTTTTAATAGGTCTTTTATGAGAGTCGGACCCCAAAGACGAACAAACGAAGGAAGCACTACCAGGAATTTCAAAGAGGAAGGCAGATAATTGTAGATCAGCTTTACCCGCTTCCATACCCGACTCATAAAACCCTGGTCGTTATAGATCATGGTAAAAAAAATCCCACCGGGTTTTACCCTTGCGAGGGCAATATCCATCCCTTTCCACATATCACCGGTGTGGTGCAAGACACCCCAGGAATAGCAAATATCCCACTCTCCAAGGCCTTTCATATAATTTTCATCCAGGACATTGCCTTGCATAATCTCCCATCGATCATTACCCGGGAAAAAACTGTCCTTCAAACTGTGAGTACAGGCCACACTCTGCGGATCATAATCAAGTGAAAGAACTCTTTCTGCACCTAACCGCATGGCTGCCAGGGAAAATAAACCGCTTCCACAGCCAATATCGAGGAATGATAATCTTGAAAAAGATTCAATGTGAAGCATATTCTTCAATGAATTCTCTGCTTCAATGATGCGTTCTTCATTCAACCTGAGGAGAAACCTTTGCCAGTTCTTTCCAAACGCAAAACGTTGTTTTGAGTCGGTCACATGTGAGTCGATTTCTTCACCCGGGGTTCCTGGCATATGTTCTCCAGTAAAATGGTCAGATCTTTTCTAACGACTTGTTGATTGATAAATGGATTATCGATTTTGAAAATCATGCACGATGCTTCTTTCAGCATTTTTAATTCTGGGATCGGTTGTCTGAATTTCCCTTGATTTGAAGAACATTTTATCATGTCCACCGGCTTTACTATCAGCGGAGGTCGAATTACCCTCGTGAAGTTTTCATTTACCAGGTTGTTTTTTCGATGAAAATTTCTGAATCAAGTAAATGCTCATGGGCGCCATCAATAAAATGGGAATAACCCAGATCAAGATATAAGATGCTTTTTCAAGGTATCGGGTTTTTAATAAATAATTCCCGATTCCATAGCCATCCGACACGAAATTGTCTTTGCTTCCATAAACCCTTTCGAGATGCGCGATGATATCAGGCGGGTATCCTTTTTCGGCGTAATGGCGGCTGATCAGCTCCGGGTTTTTCTCAATCTCCTGGATGCTCGCGGGAATGATCACCCCATAATCTGTATCAACAATCCACCAGGTGTCGTTACCTTCGTCAATCAAGACCGAAGCAACAACATGGCCTGATAGGCCGATCATTTTTGTTTTCCAGCCTCGTGCATATAATGCCTCCGCGGTGATAATGGCATGCTGAGAGCACATCCCCACCCCGCGTTCAATCGCGCGTCGATAATCGGTAAACTCAAATTTATGGAACCTTTCAGGCGCCATGATTCCCACCATGAAGAGCAGGTAGTTTTCCTGGAATGGTACTCGAAGATTGTAACTTTCACTGCCTTCATCTTCCCAGTATTGTCCAATGCCATTGTGAATCGCATCGGCGGCTTGATATAGATACTCAATTCTGTCTGGGATTTCAGCGTCCAAGGCTTCGTAAATTTGGTCTTGCGATAAGGTGATATCGTTTTGGTTAAACCGGTTTATTTCTTCTTGCAGGTTTGGATTGCGCAGTGAGGTTGTTAATCCGTAAAAATTCACCGACAGAAGGAATATTCCACAGGCAAACAGAACAGCTTGTATTTGCGTAAGTTTTGGTTTCATAACCTTTGGTTATTCAAGATTCTTATTATTTCGTTATCTGATAGAAATCGTCCATCCAAGACAAGCCGTGGTTTTTCAGGGGAACATTCTATGAAATTATAGCATTACCAACCAGGCAATCAAGGTAGGCAGCAACCATTCTGCGATAATAGCGGTTTTCCTTTCCAATTACCGGGAAAAATTTGATAACGGCGTCAGGCTTATCATACGCCAAAGATCGTCTCGAGTTCCGTGACAATGGTCATGCTTGTGTTTCCATTTCCCAGGAGCGGTTCTTTCTTCGTCGGCGGTTTGTGGGTTCTGACCGCGGATAAGATTCTTTCAGTTTCAGCTCCTGCAAGGCTGCTCCAGCCGGCCAGAACCAGGTCAATCCAGGCAGTCGTATCGTCCACAATCACCGCCGGGACGCCGGCAAAAAAGGCTTCGCGGGTCACGCCGCCTGAATCGGTGATGATCAGCCGGCTGCTCATTTCCAGGAGGAGCATATCGAAATAACCAACCGGTTCTATCATCTCAAGAGCTTGTGATTGGGTGATGGAATCCGCGATGTTGAAGGCTTCAATCATATTCCTTGTGCGGGGATGAACCGGGAAAATGACTCTTTCGCCCAGGTTAAGCAAGGCAGTGACAATCCCTTTTAATCGATCGGGATTATCGGTATTGACAGCCCTATGTACAGTCGCAAGAATATATTCCTTCTGTTTAAGGCCAAGCTTTTCTAAAATCCTGGATTTTCTCTGCGCTATGCCGCTGGATTTGTTGAACGAATCCAGCATGATGTCTCCTGACCAGATTACATTCCTGACAACGCCTTCGTTTTTTAAATTTTCTACCGCCCTCTCAGATGCGCAAAAATTTACCTGGCTTAAATGATCGGTAATCACCCGATTGGTTTCTTCCGGGATTGTAGAAGGGTGAACGATGGTCATATCAGGCCAAAAATTCCGCTCACCGCTTTCCACGTGGACGAGGGGAAAATTTGCCTTGACCGCAGCCAGCGCCGCCGCCAGGGTTGAATTGGTATCGCCGTATACCAGGACTACATCCGGTTTTTCTTCGGATAATATTCCTTCCAATTTCATCAGAATCGTTCCGATCTGCTGTGATGGTAATGCGGAACCAACTTCCAGGTGATATTCAGGTTCTGATATGCTCAGTTCCTCAAAGAAAACCTTTGATAAGGAATAATCATAATGTTGACCGGTATGCACCAGAATTTCACGATGTCCTCGGGCATGAAGAGACTCGCGTAATTCTGCAGCTTTGATAAATTGAGGCCTCGCGCCGATGATTGTTAGAACCTTCATAGAATATTTCTTCCTGATTTTTTTCAATACTACCATGAACTGATGAAATTTTTTCTCGATAATCCCGGCGATACCTGTTGTTAGTGTTTCTGCGGTAAAATTTACATGCATCTTAAAACAAAACCAAAAGCAGTCTTTGAAAATTTTTAACTGGCAACATTAAATTGGATGATATTAAACCTCATTTTGATCCAAAGAATGAGTTCGCCTGCTTGTCTTTCGATCAAATCTCCGACCAACTCTGGGATGATTTCGTCGATGGCTGCGATGAAGCCTGGCTTCATCACCGGTATAAATTACAGCAGGCAATTTCTACCTGGCCCGGAAAACAAAATATCAGTTTTGCTGTCGTTTCACCTTTAAAACCAGACCAGATTCTCGCCGCTGTCCCCTGTCAGTTGATTCGGGCAAAAATTGGCTGTATGTTCAATTGGAATGCCATTGAATCGATGGGAGCTCCCGCGTTGAGAGCCAACCTGGATGAAGGTACCCGTCGCCGCCTTCTTAATCATGTGGTGGACTGGTTGTCAAATCTTGCAACTTTAAACGATGTTTATGAAATCCGGTTTTCTGTTGATAATCTTGCACCAGCCAATCGAGGCGATCAAATCAGGTTGTTGAATCCTTTGCTCGAACTGGGCTGCGATAATGTGGTTAGCCAGACCTGGATGATTGACCTGAGAGAAGGCGAAACGGCCATCTGGAAAAGAATGGAAAAACGCGCTAGAAACGCAATCAGAAAAGCAGAAAAAATCGGCGTAAGCGTTCGAGAAGCAAAAATTGGCCGCGACCTCGATATTTATTATGATCTGCATTGCCGCACTTATCGAAGAACAGGAGTCCGTCCACACCCCAAGGCATATTTTGAAGCAATCTGGCAGGATTTTCTCAGCCAGGGAAAAGCGAAGGTTTTTTTCGCAGAGTACAACGAACAAATAGTGGCCGCGGAAAACTTCGGCGTCTATAAAAATGGCGCCAATTACTGGACCGGTGCTGCAAGTAAAGAGGGTCTGGCTGTTCAGGCGAACTCGCTTATCCAATGGACAGCCATTCGGTGGATGCTGGAGAATGGGATTGAATGGTATGAAACCGGTGAAGGATTTCCTTTTGCCCGGGAAGGAAAGCGTAAAGGCCTAAACGATTTCAAGAAGAGCTTCGGCGGTAAATTGCTGCCGTTCTATCGAGGCAGGATTATTACAAAAAAGCGATTCTATCGTGTTTATGAATTGCTGAAATCATTCAAGGCGTAGATTTCCGGGCTCAATTACTATTACTAACCGGCTCCTTTTTTTCTAATTTCTCTTCTCATTGGAATTGATTTTCCTATAGAACAATTTTTCACGATTATAATTAAAGACGAGGAAATTATTTCTTCAGGAGAAATATTCTTCTTGGCCGGATATTAGATGGCCAGCAGCCATTCTTTGTTTTTTATAACCCACCAATTTCTAAAAGTTCTTATCTGGCTGGGCTGGATCTGGACTTCATGGGAAAAAAAGTTGAAGGATCAAGTTATATGTCGCAGAACCCAAACAGGCATATCTACACAAAAATATATACAGAAAATAACGTAACGCTGGATAAAATTATTAGTTCGTATGACAGATGGCTGATCAACTTTTATTTCTCCTTGATTGATAAATATGGAACGGGAAAAGATGTGCTCGACCTATGCTGCGGATCAGGTTCGTTGCTGCTCCCAAAGTTTCATTTGATGAAAAGCGCCATCGCTGTTGATTTTAGTTCCATGATGTTGAATGCGCTGAAAAGGAATCTTATTGGGGTTATCCCTGATAACCTCAAACTGATCCTCGGCGACGCCAATTATCTGGCTCTAGAAGAGGGGATTGTGGATTTTGTGTACTCCATAACATCCCTTTATCATATCCCCAATGTAGACAAAGCCATCCGCGAAGCAGGCAGGGTTTTGAGGCCGGGAGGCATTGCAGCTCTCGAACTGGGAAATCTCTACAGCATCAACACCATCGTTTGTGACCGCTACTTCAAGGAACAATCATGGGCAAAATCCTATCACATACCGTACCATGATATGCGCCGATTTCTTTCACAGGCAGGTTTGAAAGTTTTGGAACAAAGGTCTTTCCAATTGACCCCCAATTACGGCGTCCCGCGCAGTCTTTTCTACCTGCAGCCAGTCGCTGGACGCTATCTGAAAAGAATCCTTGGTGTAACCATCCACGGCCGGATGTTGGATGAATATATCAGCAGTCTGTGGCCGTTAAAATTCTTCTCCTTCAGGCATATGTTCATCTGCCAGAAACAATAAGATGTCCAAGATCAAACGCTTCGTCAGCCTCTTTTCTCCCCATTCCATTCAGTTTATTCAACCCTATTGGAAAAAAGAACAATGGGCAATTTTACTGGGCTTTTTTAATCGCACCAAATATTCACAAGCGCCACGTCTGCTTGAGAATGCGATCATGAAACAGGATGGAGAGATATTTTGCCGCAGTCTCAACCTGGGACGTTCAGCCATCCAAATCGCGCTCGAATCCTTTCAATTCCCACCTGAAGCTGAAGTCATCCTTCCATCGTTCTCTTGCGCCGGCGTGATTACCCCCGTGATTTTTGCCGGTTTGCAGCCGGTTCTGGTGGATATCGATGACCATTTCAATATTGCGGCAGCTTCCGTCAGGCAGGCAATTTCATCGAAAACCCGCGCCATCATTCTTCCGCACCTCTCAGGTAAACTGGCCGGCGATTTTTTTGAACTCCTTGATATAGCCAATAAAACCAGTATAAAAGTGATTGTCGACGCAACGCAGGCTCTTGGATTGAAAGTTGACGATCGCTCAATCGGAACTTTTGGCAATGCATGCATTTATAGTTTTAATGGTGGAAAAATAATCCCCGGATCAGGCGGCGGTTTGTTGGTTTCCGATGATGAAGAAGTCATTTCTCATATCAAATGCAGAAAGATACCTTTACCCAGGGATGAACGCGGAAATATCAGGATATTCCATTACTTTCTGAAGCATGGACTGCATAAAATCAGCCATCCTTTTTACGGCATCCGTGATGCGGTGAATCATAGATTCGCCAATAGACCTTCACAAAATCCCGACATGTGGAAAAACCACGCGTACCCCGTCGAAGATATGGACTCGATCGAGTCAGCGCTGGCCCTGTCTCAACTGAAATACCTGCCTGAAATCATCGCCAATCGCCGGCAAAATGCTGAAAGACTCATCGTCTCCGATGTGCTGCAAAACCTGGGATTTCGGATTCCCGACAGCAAGAACCATCTCTTCACGAAGTTTCTGGTAACTCACGCGAATGCTCAAGTTTCCATGAAGGTCAGAAACACCTTGCATGAGCACGGCATTGAGACTGAACAATTTTACACCCCGCTTAACCTGCGTGACATCGGTAAGACCGCCCGAAAAGTTGATACCCCCAACACCGATCGCTTTTGGAAGGGAGCCTTCGCGATACCTGTCAACCCCTGGCTTGGGCCTCAGGATATGGAACGCATCATCCATGCCCTGAAAAAAACCGTCCTGTAGCAATGAATTCAAATAATTGAAGGTCTACCATTAAACCGCTATCGAAAAGCAGCGCCTACATCATTTTCCGATTCCTGGCGGAATCTACATCACGCGCCAGCACATTGATCACTTTTCCGCTGATGGCTGCCTACCTGGGAACAGAAGGTTATGGCGTCAATTCCCAGGTTAATACTCTCATTACATTTCTTGTTCCAATCGCGACGCTCGGGTTGGGATTCGGCATCGTTCGTAT
>Ga0351951_1028_pt1 | contig 16906 bp, 15 predicted proteins | sample BONcelT113001H14_FD_205816 | JGI IMG/M metagenome (GOLD analysis project Ga0351951, IMG submission 205816) | Enriched cells from coal bed in the Powder River Basin, Montana, United States - BONCAT cells T11 rep3 HSBNCT.T11.300.1.H14 ...
CCTTTTATACCGTGGTTCCGGGGGCCTGTTTCCGGGAGCGGGCCGCAGCCACCAGTGTGGGCATGTTCGCCTGCAAACTCATCATTGAAAAATTTGATCCCGCCGCGGCCCTTCAGATTTTGGCGCAAGCCGACAAGCGCCTGCCCGGCCGTTACTATATCCGGTTTTACATGGGGCAATGCTATCTGGCCCTTGATGATCCGGAAGCCGCCTACCGGCATTTCAGCGGCGCCCTGGAACTTAAACCCGACCCCCAGGATATTCCGTCCATTTACGTTCACATGGGCATCTGCAGGAAAGAGCGGGAGGATTACACGGGCGCGCTGGAAATTCTGCGGCAGGGGCTCAAATGGGATGTGGAACGCACGGACATCCAAAATCTCATGGGTTTCTGTTATTTCAAGCTGAAGCAGCACGAAAAGGCCATTGCCGCCTTTCAGGAGGTCATCCGCCTGAATCCCTCCTCGGCCATCGATTACGCCAATATCGGTTCCAACTACCGGGACATGGGCGATATTGAAAACGCCGTAGCCTATTACCGTATTGCCTTGGACATTGATCCGGAAATTTCATTCGCCCGGGAAAATCTGGAAAAACTCACCGGGATTTAATGGCGCTTGATGCCGTCCCCGGGCGGGTCGGCAAAGATTTGTCAGTTCGCTCAATGCGCATGTTGCCGGACGCGTCGGTTGATCCGCTGAATTTCTCAAACTCGGGCTTCGCCCTCAAACAGTGAGAAATTCTCAACGCGGATCAACCGCCCCGTCTTTTTCGACAACATACGCAAATCCGCTCACAGACAAATCTTTGCCGACCCTTCCGCCATTTGATCTAAAGCGCCATAACCGCAGAAAATAGAGACTGGAAAATAGAAACTAACTGATCCTGTTCCTGAATTCTGCGGTATTTGATTGCCGTTGAATATACCGACCGGGAACCGGGGTGACTCTGGGGAAATGGTCAAGAGGATTTTCATCCACCAGCAGGGTGCAACCGTATACGCTTTCCAGCGTCTCATATGTCAGAACATCCGTCGGCGGACCGAACTGCGCGAGTCGGCCCTGGTGGATCAGCAGCAGCGTGTCCGCATACATGGCGGCAAGGTTGAGATCATGCGAGACCATGACCACGGTGATTTTTTTTTCCGCCTTCATTTTTTCCATCAAATCCATGATCCGCAACTGATGGGCAAGATCGAGTGCAGCGGTGGGTTCGTCAAGAACCATCAGTTCCGGATTCTGGCAAATGGCACGGGCGATAAAGACCCGCTGGCGCTCGCCGCCGGAAAGCTGATCCAGCCGTCGGCCCGCCAGGTGATCCACTTCGGTAAAAGCCATGGCCTGGCGGGCAAGAGCCGCATCCGCATCCGTGGCCAGGCCGAAAATGCCCAGATGCGGGGTCCTGCCGAACAGCACCACGTCCTCGACGACAAAGGGAAAATCCATTGGAATGAGCTGGGGCACAAAAGCGATTCTTCGTGCCATCTCCTTCCGGCCGTAGGCCGTCATGGGTCTTCCAAAAATATCGATTTCCCCCTGTTTCGGTTTCAGCAGTCCGGCGATGATCCTGGCCAGTGTGGTCTTGCCCGAACCGTTGGGACCGATAATGATGAAAAATTCGCCCTGCCGGATAAAAAACGACAACTCGTTCAATACATGGGTTGTTTGGTAAGCATAGGACAGGTTGTGCGCCCGCACTGCCGGATTCATCGGGATGACCTTTTCAGCAGAAAAATAAACACAGGGGCCCCGATCATGGCGGTAATCACACCCACCGGCATTTCACCGGAACGGGGAAGGGTCCGGGCCAGCAGGTCGCAAAGCACCAGGTACGCGCCCCCGCCGAAGATGCAGGCCGGAGCCAGGACCCGGTGATCCGCTCCCAGCAATAGCCTGAACAAGTGAGGAATCACAAGCCCCACAAAGGCCACCAGGCCGCAATGACTCACGGTGGCGCTAACCATAAACGACGTGATCATCAACAAAGCCACGGTCACTACCTTGACGTTGACGCCCATGGAATAGGCGGTTTCCTTTCCCATCATTAAAAGATTCATCGCGTTTGACAGCCAGAAAATAACGATAAAGCAGGGGATGACCATGACAGCCAACAGTAATGCCTCGCCTATTCCGCCGGCCGACAGATCCCCCATGAGCCAGAACAGGATATTGTGCACCCGGGCATCATGGGTCAGAGAAATCAGAAACATGATCACCGCCGAGCAGAAGGCATTGACCATAACGCCGGAGAGGAGCAATGTCTCTTTTTTCAACAGCGTCGGCCCGGAAGCGATCACCAGAACCAGGACCAGAGTGGCGATACCGCCGGAAAAGGCGAGAAAACTGACGCCCGGAAAGTGAGACAGGCTCAGCAGGATTCCGATAATGGCGCCGATGGCCGCGCCTCCTGAAATGCCGAGAATATAAGGTTCTGCCAGGGGATTGCGCAACAGTGCCTGAAACACCAGACCGCCCAGGGAAAGGGTGGCCCCGACCATGGCGGCCATAAGCACCCGGGGAAACCGAAGCTGCCAGATGATCTGATAATATAGCGTGTCCGGATCTCGAAAGCCGCGCATGGTCTCGGCAATGGTATCCCAGCCGGAACCGGCGGAACCGAAAAAGAGCCCTGCCGCCATGGCCCCCGCCAGCATGAGCAGAGTAGCCATCGTTGTCAAAAGTATGCGCTTAACCACCGCCACCATATCCCCGGCTTCCTCTATACGTTATCCGGTTTTGGATGGATCAATCCCACCAGGAGTTCAAGGGCGTCGATCAGGCGGGGCCCAGGCCGGTCAAACAGACCGGAATCCACCACAAGGACACGGTCGTTTTTCACCGCCGGCAGCCGTGCCCATTGGCGCCAGCCGGCCACCACGGCATCGGATTCGCCTTTTCCGGACATGGTAGTCACGATGATAATATCCGGTGACAGCAGCAGGACCTGTTCCATGGTAAATCGCGGATAGGACGGCTGATCGCCGGCCAGGTTGTGGCCGCCGGCCCGGATGATCAGCTCATGGATAAAAGTGTCATGACCGGCCGACACAATGGGCGATGCATTGATCTGAAAAAAAACCCCCGGCGGATCCCCGATCCCGGCAATTCCGGCTGCCACCCGGTCCATACGCCGGCGCATATCCGCGACGATCTCTTCGGCCTTCTCGGATGCATCCAGCAATCCCCCGATATCGGTGATGGATGCCATGACGCTTTCCAGGCACCTCGGGTTGACGGCATAGACAGGTATCCCCACCGCCTCGATGCGCATGACGACCTGTTTAGGATTACCGTCCTTTACGGCGATACAGAGATCCGGCGCAAGGGAGACGATCCTTTCCAAGTCGGGATGGATATAGGAACCGATCGTCGGCAGTCTTTTCGCCGATTCCGGAAAATCACTAAAGGTGGTGATTCCTTTCAAACGGTCGTCGCGCCCTAACGCGAAGATAATCTCAGTGACGCTCGGCGCCAGAGCAACCACGCGCTCTGGGGTAACCGGCACTGAAACCGATCGGCCATCATGATCCACCACGGTCCTTTTAGCATCCCCAACCGTTTTTGAAGAAGCCGCCACAGCCGATATGGCTAAAAATACGGCGATAAAAAACCACGCACAAAACGCTTTTATCTCTTTTTCCGCTGACATAGATGAAACCCAAGGGGTATAAAGTTGCTATTTTTCTTATTTTCTAAATGGTTATCCTCTTGTTTCAACTATTTCAACTCATGTCAAGGCCAAACTGGGAACAACAGGTCAAACTGGAGACACGGTCCGAGCCCGACACCGATGACCTATAGACACGCTTTTCAACAACATTTCCCGACGTTTTCCTTGCAAAAAAAATGATAATGCCATAATCTCATTGTCAATTGTTGCCGGATCGGGAAACATTTTCCAAAATGACAAGCATCATGCGGACCCTGAGATGAATATGCATGCCTATCTTTTATTTGGAATCGATGACCAGTCGTATGCAATTGATGTCCATACGGTTCGGCAGATCATCAGGGCTGTTGAACTGACGCCCGTTCAAAACGGTCCCGAACTGTTGCTGGGCCTGCTCAACATGCGGGGACGGATCATTCCGGTTCTCGATATCCGCAGGCAGGTCGGCAAACCCCTTCGGCAACTCCTGGTGACCGACATGATAATTATTGCCGACGCAAACGATCATATCATCGCCTTCACCGTTGATGATATTGAAACCGTCGCCGAATGGAGATCCGCGGATATCGCCCCCTCAACCGGCATGTTCCCGGGCATCGAAGATATCATCATCGGAACGATTGGCCGCAACGGCCGAACTGTTTTGGTCTATGCCACGGACCAGCTCTTTTCGCGCCGGGAACTAAACCGGGTCATCGACCACCTTGATCATCATAAAAAACCGTCATGACAAATAAAATTCCAGAAAACCTGCTCCAGATTCTCAGCCGGTGGGTTGTTTCACGAACCGGTCTCCATTTTCCCCGAAAAAAATGGCACTCTCTGGAAAAAGCCGCGCATAACACGGCCATGGCCTTCGGAATGGATATTCGCGCCTTTCTGGAAAGTCTTTTGCCCCCCTGTCCTGACCCGCGGCTGCTTGACGTTCTGGTCACCCATCTCACCGTCGGCGAGACCTATTTTCTCCGCGACAAACATATTTTTCAATTGTTAAAGGATCATATTATCCATGATCTGGTATCGCGACAGCTTGCAAACAATGAAAAAATCAATATTCTGAGTGCCGGCTGCGCCAGCGGCGAAGAGCCCTATTCCATTGCAATTCTCATCGATCACGCCTTTCCGGCAATCCGGAAGAAGAACATCACCATCATTGGAACGGATATCAACGAGCTGTCTCTGGAAAAAGCCGGAAAAGGGATTTATTCGCAATGGTCCCTCAGGGAAACCCCGGAGCCGATCATGACCCGTTATTTCACACCTGTTGGCGACGGCACCTTTGCCCTCTCCGACCGCATCCGCAAAAAGGTCCGGTTTTGCTGCTTAAACCTTATGGAAAGCGACTATCCCGCGCACCTCTGTTTTCGCGAACCGTTCCATCTCATTTTTTGCCGTAATGTTTTGATGTATTTTGACGATCAAAACCGAAAAGACATTCTCACGAAACTGATCGGGCTCACGGCCCAAAACGGATGGCTGATCACCGCGCCGGCGGAAACCGGTTTCGTGCAATCGCCCGAACTCATGCCTGTCCGCTTTGCCAACACCATGCTGCACCGGAAATGCGCGCCGGACAAAACCATCGGAATGCAAGGCAACAATTTTGTCAGAGCATACCGGTATGCGGCGCCTGAACAGGCTGCTCCACCATTCCGACCGGCCGCACCGGAGTCGATAGGAGTCATAACCCCGCCCAACCGCCGTGATGAAAAATCCGATATCGCGGTTTACCAGGAAGCCATTGACCTTTATGAAAAAGGAGACTACGCATCGGCGGTGTCCAAAATGGAACACCTGATGGACAAAATCACCGCCGCAAGCGCCACCTTTCTCATGGCGCCGGAAGCCATGAGTCTTCTGGCCAGAGCCAACGCCAATCTCGGCCGTATCGCGTCCGCCCGCCACTGGTGCGAGAGGGCCATCGCATCCGAGAAACTAAATCCGGAAATCCATTATCTTCAGGCAACGATCCTGCAGTCTGCCGGTGATATTCCGGCGGCGATTCAATCCCTCAAACAGGCCCTTTTTCTGGACCCGGATTTTATTATGGCGCACTTTATGATCGGATTGCTGACAAGATCCCCGACAGGTGAAAAAAGCCTGCAAAACGCCCGGGCACTGCTCAAGAAGCATGATCCCGACGAAATTTTACCCTTTTCCGAAGGCATGACCGCGGCCAGATTATTAGAGACGATTGACGGCATGATCCAGAAACAAAGGACATTAATGAGATGACCGGCCCGTATCCACTCAGACTGAAAAACCCGGCGGATATCCTCAGGGCACGGGCACGAAAACTGGCCGCGGAAGAAACCCTGCCGGATCAGACCGACTACCTTTCAGTCCTGGCATTCCGGCTGGCGAAAGAATCATACGGCATTGAATTGCGCCACATCAGCGGGGTGCATCCGCTCAAGGGATTGGCTTATATCCCCGGCGCTCCGAATTTTATCCTCGGCATTATCAATATGCGCGGACAGATCCTGTCGGTGGTGGATCTGAAAATAATCTTCGATCTGGGCGATGACGCATCCGGAAACAACCGGATGGTCATTATTTTAAAAAATGTTGATATGGAATTCTGCCTGGCTGCCGATGAAATCATCGGCGTCCATCAGATTCCCGCGGAAGGCATTACCGCATCACTGCCGACATTGACCGGCATCCGTTCCGAATACCTGCTCGGCGTGTCCGGTGACGGTATGGTAATCCTGGATGGGAAAAAACTGCTCAATGCCCCTGAAATGCGCATTGATATTGTGCCTTAAACCTGAAACCACAAGGCTGGAGGGCTCTGGCGATGTTCCGCTTTATTGCAAAAAGTATCATGGTAAAACTGATCATCCAGTTCTTTCTGGTGGGGCTCACCCCGGTTCTCATTCTGGGCGCTCTTACCTATTACTATTCAAAGGACACGCTCAAAAACGCAGCATACGATCATATTGTGTCCATCAACGAGATCAAGAAGGAACAGACACTGGAGTATCTGCAAAACCGGATGAGAAACATCGTTCTTCTCTCGCGTTCGGAACATATCCGTAAAATGCTGGAAACCGGCGCCTACAACGAAATGCGGCCTGTTTTAAGCTACCACATGGATGTCTTTGCTCTCACCGATATCATCCTGCTCGACTCCAACGGCCGCATCCTCTATGCAGCGGCCCGGGACCGGACAGGCGGTCCCGAAGATGATGCGGAGACATTCTCGGGGCAGATCATCTCACAAATGACGGAAACCATCATCGCTTCACATGAACCGCTGATGACCGATATCACCCTTTACAAAACCAATGCCCGCCCGGCTTTGTTCATGGGCGCTCCCGTCTATGACGCCATCGGCGATCTGGATGCCGTTTTAATTTTTCAAATCGACGCCGGACAGATACATTCCCTGATGCTGAACCGGGTCGGCAGGGGAGAAACCTATGAAACCTATCTGGTAGGCGAAGACCTGCTGATGCGTTCGCCTTCACGTGATCCGGAACGGGACACGGTTTTGCGCCAGCAGGTCGATTCCACCGCTTCCCGAATGGCCCTGGAAAAACGTACCGGCATCGATAAAATTACGGATTACAGAGGCAACGACGTGCTGTGCGCTTATGCGCCCATCGGGCTTACAGAAATCCTGGGGACGGATTTCGACTGGGCCATCATTACCCAGGTCGACCGCACCGAAGCGTTTGAACTGCTCGACAAACTGCGTGACAATATCTTCTGGACGGTCGCTTTACTGGTGCTTCTGGTCGGTGTCGTCGGTTTTTTACAATCCAGAATCATCGCCAGACCCATCAACGATTTGTCATACCGCATCGTACTGCTCAATGACGGCGACTTTACCGTCAGTCTTCCCGATTCCATGAAACAGCGAACCGATGAAATCGGCCTGCTCATGAAAACATTTAATGACGGCACCAAACAATTCCGCAAGCAGATCCGGCGGATCGCCGAATCAACGAACCTGCTCGTGGCATCCATCAGCCGCATATCCACCACCGCATCGCAGCTTGCCGCCAGCGCATCCGAGACATCCACATCCATCAGTGAAGTCACCACCACGGTTGAAGAGGTCAACCAGACTTCCCTGATCGCCAGTGAGAAAGCCCAGTACGTCTCACAGATCGCCGACAACGCGGCCAAGATATCAAATGCCGGTAAAAAGGCCACCGACAACACCAAGTCCGGCATCGACCGGATCAAATCGGAAATGAATTATATCGCCGAAAGCACCATCAAACTGAGCGAACAGACCAAAAACATCGAAGAAATCATCAACACGGTTTCCGATATCGCCGACCAGTCCAACATCCTTTCCGTCAACGCCGCCATTGAAGCCGCAAAAGCCGGGGAGCACGGCAGGGGTTTTTCCGTTGTGGCACAGGAAGTCAAAACACTGGCCAACCAGTCCAAGGATGCCACCAACCAGGTGAGGACCATCCTCGAAGACATTCAGAAAGCGACATCGGCTGCCGTAATGGCAACGGAAAGGGGAATTAAAACCGTTGAAGAAGCCGTGGAACTCTCCGAACAGGCCGGCAGTTCCATCGACAGGCTGGCCCAGCGGGTAACCGAAGCCGCTGAAGCCGCCATGCAGATCACGGCTTCCAACCAGCAGCAGTTGACGGGCATGGATCAGCTTTCCCAGGCCATGGAAAGCATCAATGACGCCACGCAGCAGAACCTGGGAGCGGTCAAACAGCTCGAAGAAGCCCTCAAGGGTCTTGAGGAAATGGTCCAGACCATGAAGGATATCACCTCCACCTATAAAATATAAGAACATGAATCAGGATCTGCATCAACTTCTCATGGATGCCTTTCAGATCGAGGCAAAAGAACGCATTGAAAGCATGTTTCTGAATTTAGACGCCCTGGAGAAATCCACCGGGGTGGAAAATAAACAGAAACTGCTCGAAGTGATCTTCCGGGAAGCCCACAGTCTCAAGGGTGCGGCGCGTTCGGTCAACATCGGTCCGGTGGAGGGGCTGTGTCAGATCATGGAAAGCCTGTTTTCCACCGTAAAGGACGGCAACACGGATTTCTCCCCCCAGCTTTTCGATATGCTTCATCAGGCGGTGGCGGCCATTGACCAATATCTTGCCGGAGATCATTCCGGATCCTCGGATCTGATAGCGATCACGCAAAAACTGGGACAGGCCGTCGGCGTATCGGGCGCGGCGGACGTTTCTCTCGATGCCGGGGCGACGGAGCAAAAACAAATCAAAGCCGCTGCCAAAGAAACAGTTGCAGCAACCGCTGACCCCAAAGCCCAGACACCGCCGCCGCAAAGCCCGCCGAGGCCGCCGCTGTCGGACACGGTCCGGATCAAAACAGCCAAGCTGGATCGCCTGCTCTTAAAAACCGAGGAACTGATTCCGGTCAAACAGATATTGACCCAGCACCAGGAGCAGCTGAAACAGGTCCGTGACACGCTAAAATCCTGGGCGAAAAAAACGGGCCAAACCCCGCCCGTCATGGCCGGGATCGTTGAAATGACGGCCGCACTGGAGCAGAACAGCCGTCTTTTCGGCGCCATGATCGACGATCTTTTGGAAGAGGTCAAACAGACCGCCCTGCTCCCGTTTGAATCCCTTTTCGCGGTCCTGCCGCGCATGGTCCGGGACATTTCCCGCGCCCAGGGCAAAATCGTTGATATCGAATTTTTCGGCCAGAACATTGAAATCGACAAACGGATACTGGAAATACTTAAAGATCCGTTCATCCATCTGATACGAAACGCCGTGGATCACGGTATTGAAACACCGGAGACCAGAACGCGCATCGAAAAACCGGAGCAGGCCGTTATCCGTATTCATGTGGCGCAAAGCCAGGGCAATACCGTTGAAATCAGCGTTGCGGACGACGGCCGGGGGCTCGATATTTCCAGAATAAAGGAAACGGCTGTTAAAAAGGGCATTGCGTCCACCGAACAGATCCAGACGATCGATGACGCGGAAGCGGCCATGCTGATATTTCATTCCGGCGTTTCAACCAGCCCGATGATCACTGAACTTTCCGGCCGGGGACTGGGCATGGCCATTGTCAAAGAAAAAATCGAGGGCATCGGCGGCCGGATATCTATCGAAAATCTCCCTGAAAGAGGGACTATTTTCCGGATATTGCTGCCGATCACGCTATCTACGTTCAGGGGAACGCTGATTTGCGCATCCGGCCATTATTTCATCATTCCCACCGCTCATGTGATCCATATATTGATGATCGCCCCGGAAGACATCAAAAGCACTGAAAACCGGCCCATTATCATTTTCAAGGGCACGCCCGTCTCCCTGGTGGACCTGGCCGTTATTCTCAACCTGCCCCGGACCAACGGGGAAACCGTAAAATCAACGCACCGGAAAACGGCCCACCCGGCCCTCATGGTTTCCTCAGGGGCTGAAACCATTGCCGTAATGGCAGACGCCGTCATCAGCGAACAGGAAGTCCTCGTGAAAAATCTCGGCAAACAGATCCGGCGCGTACCCAACATCTCCGGCGCCACCATTCTGGGAACAGGCCGGGTCGTGCCGGTCATCCACGTCGCGGACCTGATCCGGACAGCGGCCGGCAGCGCCCCGTCGCCGCGACTGACCGGGGTCATGTCACAGGAGGCGGCGCCGGCCAAAACCCTCCTGATCGTTGAAGACTCCTTCACGTCGCGGACCCTGCTGAAAAATATCCTTGAAGCCACGGGATACGACGTTTACACGGCCATTGACGGTCAGGACGGATTTGACCAGCTCAAGTCAAAAACTTTCGATGCCGTGATATCGGATATTCAGATGCCGCGGATGGACGGCATCACCCTGACGAGGCGAATACGCTCCGACAAGGAACTAATGGCCATCCCCGTCATACTGGTCACGAGCCTGGACGCCCGCCAGGACCGGGAACTGGGCATGGAGGCCGGCGCAAACGCATATATCGTCAAAAGCAGCTTTGACCAGAGCAATCTGCTTGAAGTCCTTGAAAGACTCTTATAAATTTTTTAAAAGGTGATCGGCAATGGATATCCATAAAAAAGACTGCACCATCCTGCTGGTGGAAGACAGTCGGACCCAGGCATTGAAATTTCAGTATATTCTGAAAAAACACGGCTATCATGTCATCCATGTCCAGAACGGACTCGAAGCCATGAGCGCCATGCTCAACAATGATATCTCCATTGTTATCACCGACTGGATCATGCCGGAAATGGACGGATCAGAGCTATGCAGGGCAATACGAAAACACGATTTCGGCAAATACGTCTATATCTTTCTGCTGACCGCCCGGGATTCCAAAAACGATATTGTGGAAGGTCTTGAAGCCGGCGCGGACGATTATCTGACCAAGCCGGTGGATGACAACGAGCTGATCGCACGCCTGTCCAGCGCTGAGAGGATTGTTCAACTGGAATCCTCGCTGAAAAAACGGAACCGGGAAATCGCGCTGCTTTCGATCACCGATCCTTTGACACAACTCTATAATCGTCTCTATATGAACGAACATCTTCCAAAAGCCATTAAAAGAGCTGCCCGTTACGGGCATCCTCTTTCCATCATCATGACCGATATCGATCATTTCAAGTCGGTCAACGATCAATATGGGCATCAAACCGGTGATATGGTGTTAAAAACATTTGCCAAACAGATCACTCGGTCTCTCCGGACGGATCTGGACTGGGTGGCGCGATTCGGCGGAGAGGAATTTATCATTGTGCTGCCGGAAACCGACCTGAGCGGTGCCACCATCGTGGCCGAACGGCTCCGTCTGATGACCGCGGATATGATGACACCGTCCGAATCCGGTACCGTTAAAATCACCGCCAGTTTCGGGGTTGCCGCGTGGCATTATGGATCGTCTGAATCGACGGTCACCGACGAAGATATGATCAACGCCGCCGATCGCTGCCTTTACAAAGCAAAGGAAAAGGGCCGGAACCAGACCACCGGAATGATAATATGATTAATGTCTTAATCGTTGATGATTCGCTGACCACCCGGGAATTCATCAAACATATTTTCAGCACTGATCCTGAGATGCGCGTCATCGGCGAAGCCAAAAACGGCGACGAAGCCCTGCGTTTTGTCCAAAGCCATCGGCCGGACGTGGTGATCATGGACATTCAGATGCCGGGCATGAACGGATATGAGACCACTCAGGCCATTATGGAAATCTGTCCGGTACCCATCGTCATTCACAGCACGCTGGCCGCGCCGGGACAGACCGAGGTCGTTTTTCAGGCCATGAAAGCCGGGGCCGTTGCCGTATCCCTGAAGCCATCGGGACCGGGCCATCCCGAATCCAGGCTGTTGATCGAAAAACTGATTCGAACGGTCAAACTCATGTCAGAGATCAAGGTGGTCCGGAAGACTGGTCACCGGCGGAAGCCGTTCGAAACCGGCGATATTTCAGGCCGACTGGCAGGAAGGGCCCGTCAGGGGATTGAGATCATCGGCATCGGCGCATCAACCGGCGGCCCCCCGGTATTGCAGACACTGATTTCCAGCCTCTCGCCCGGGTTTTCCATCCCGATCATTATTGTCCAGCATATCGCCGCCGGATTTTTATCCGGCATGTTGACATGGCTTTCCCTTCATTCCCAAATGATACTTTCCATCCCGCAGTCCGGAGATGTTATCAATAAGGGCCATATCTATTTCGCTCCGGAAGATCATCATATGGAAATCACTCCGGCGCGCCGCTTTCTGATCCGTCCCATCGCGGATAACAACGCGCTTAAGCGCCCCATCACGCATCTTTTTTCTTCAATGGCGCAGGTTTTCGGAAAAGCCGCCGCCGGCGTTCTGCTGACCGGCATGGGCAACGACGGCGCGGTAGGGCTTAAGGAAATGAAACAGCACGGCGCGGTCACGCTGGTGCAGAACAGGGAAAGTTCCGTTGTATTCGGCATGCCGCATGAAGCCATCAAGCTGGATGCGGCGTCTTATGTGCTGTCGCCGGCCGAAATCGCTTCGTATCTCAATCTCATCGGATCACAGAACCCGGCGGCAACATAAACAATTCATCTTTAACCTTCCTTGACTGGGACCCTGTTAAATGATAGGAGGCATGAAACCCTGACGCCCGGTCCGGCGGCAATGGTGAAAAAGAGGCCTGACGGAAAAAGAGCAGACAGGAGCGCACATGTATCGCGAAAATTATATTACTTCTCTCCGCATGGAACTGGTGGCGATGGTGGAAAAATACCTGACTCCCGTCGCCCGGGAATACGGCTACAGCGATGTGCCGCTGGAAAGCACCATCAAGTGGCGTCCCATGGTATTGATCCTGGGAAACTATTCCTCGGGCAAATCCACGCTCATCAATGAATTCCTCGGCGCGGACATCCAGGCTATCGGACAGGCTCCCACGGATGATTCCTTTACCATCATCACCCATGACGCGACGGTTCCGGATACGGATCCGGTGCATGTCACAGAGGAACGGGACGGCAAATTTCTGCTGCATGATCCGGAATATCCCTTTGAAATTTTAAAAAAGCACGGACAGCGGTTTGCTTCCCATTTCCGCATGAAAAAAATCAATTCCCCATTTCTAAAAAACCTGGCACTGATCGATACTCCCGGCATGCTTGACAGCATCACCGAACGGGATCGGGGATACAATTACCAGGATGTCATCGGCGATTTGGCCCAGCTTGCCGATCTGGTCCTGGTTCTGTTCGATCCCCACAAGGCCGGCACCGTTCGGGAAGCCCACACCAGCCTCAGGGAAACCATTTCCACACGAACTTTTGAGGACCGGGTCCTGTTTGTATTAAACCGCATCGACGAATGCGCATCACTAAGCGATCTTCTCCAGGTTTACGGCACCCTCTGCTGGAACCTGTCCCAGATTACCGGGAGAAAGGATATACCGGCAATTCACCTCACCTATTCGACCCGGGCCGCAAAGCTTCCTGAAGGCGGACCGGTCGGAGATCAGATTTTTCTCTATTATCTTGAAAATCAACGTAAAAAATTGAGAACCGCCGTTCTGGAAGCCCCCCGGTACCGCCTCGACAACCTGGCAACCTTTGTGGAAACCCATGCGGAGCGGCTGGACCATCTGCTGGAAGCCCTGGTCTGTTACCGGAAACAATTGCGAAAGCACAATCTGAAATACGGACTGATCGGTGTTCTGACCGCGGCGGCGACGGCCGCCGCCCTGATATTCGCGGCCCCGGGCATGGGAATTCCCTTTACTCCTGCCGATCCCATGGGTCTTTTTGCCGGCGCAGGCATAGCTGTCCTGCTTTTTCTATTCTGGATCAGCGTTCCCATGCGTTTTATGAAATCGATATTTCATCGCGGCCGTTTAAAAAAGCTCGACAACCTCATATCACTGGAGACCCAGACACGCCGGGATGTCTGGCAGGCCATTCGCGGCCTTGTCTATAAATATCTTCAAAAAACCCAGGGCCGGTTTTCATTGAATCATGTCCGGCATCAATATGCAGCGGTGCATCGCCTTTACAGCGAAGGCAGCCTGGAAATTCGCAAAGCATTAAATGAACTCTCCACCATCAAACCCGAAAACGACATACTACCCCTGCATGGATTACCGGATGCGGCAGGCCCGCAGTCCGATTCAAACGGTCCTGATGCGGAACCGGCCGCGGATGCCCCCGGAACGCGCGGGGACAGAGCCCGCGAGGACCGCCAAAACCGAACCGAGTCCGGACCAAGCCCGCGGTTGACTTTTCTATGAACCCTCCTCCACGTCCGGAAGATGAAACCCTTGCGCTGAAACGGGTCTTGCATTTTTTAAAATTTCGACCCCGGAGCCGTAAAGAGATTATGCTTTACCTTAAGGAAAGGGGTTTTTCTCCCGAAACGGCGTCTCTCGTAGTCGATCGCATTGAAGCATCCGGGTTGTCCGGTGATGCGGAATTCGCGCGGTTGTGGGTGGAAAGCCGTCTGCGGCACCGCCCCAAAGGAAAACGCTCACTGGCTTTCGAGCTTCGACAAAAAGGGATTTCAGAAGATCTCATCGAAACAGCGCTTGCGGATATTGATGAGGAAGCAACGGCCCTGTCCGCGGTGCATCAAAAACGCAGACAATGGGAGCGTCTGGATAACATTGACGTTTACCGGAAAATCATCGATTTCTTACGCAGAAGAGGCTTCCCTTTCGCTTTATGTCGACAAATCGCAGAACAGATGATTCATGAAAACGGAATCACCTGACAGAAAGACAATTCGGCAAATATGGGATTTTACTTGTCATGGCGAGATCAGGCGGCCGGCGGCGACATGTCATGATCAAAGGAAAGGGCGTTTAACACGAATTCAACGATAACCTGCTCGAGTTTTTCGAGATCCGTGTTCCGTCGGATCAGCATGAAATAAAACAGACTTCTTTCAAACAGGCCGAACAGGAGTACCGCGGCGACCTCGGGATCTTTGGTGCGTATGAAGCCTTTAAGAATCGCTTTTTCAACCTGCTCGCGGATCAATTCAATAAAAACCGACAACATTTCCTCATAGATTTCCTTAAACAGCCCGACACTGGCCACCCCTTCCCGGAAAAGAAGTTCGGCCACGGAAAGATTTTCGCCGTAGATGGCGATGACGTCCCTGACCACGCCGTGCACGTTTGCAACGATTTCATCGGCCGTTTCCCCGTCAAAGAGGTGCTCGCTCCGGTCGATAAAGAGACGCGCCAGGCGGGAACTGAAATCATTGCAGATGTCTTTAAATATTTCTTCCTTGGATTTGAAATAATTATAGAAAGTTCCCTGGGAAACTCCCGCGGCCGACACGATGTCGGAAACGCGGGTATTGGGGAAACCCTTTTGCTGAAAGATCCGTATCGCCGATTCAATCAACGCGGCCCTGGTTCTGGGATCACCCTCCATGTTTTCTCACCCTCCCCGCCGTGACTGACAAATCAGTTACAAAAAACTTCAAAAAAAATGATTCCTGCACCATCAGGCAGTCATGAACGTTCATGCCGGATGGGGTCGTCGGGCCAGAAATTCTTTGGCCAGGGCCTTGAAATCCGCCGCGCCGTAACTGCCGGTCCGGTGATTGACCACGGGCTTTCCCGCATCGGCGCTTTCCGCGACAGCCGTGTTGGTGCGGATCAGGGTGTCAAAAACCAGTCCGCGGTAGCGCGCATCGCCGCGCAGCCGATCCAGGATATCCCGGCTGATGCGGGTGCGCTGGTCAAAAAACGTGGGCACGATGCCGCATATTGCAAGATCGTAATTAATTTCAGCTTTAACATCAGCAATGGTGTCGAATAAACCTTCGAGTGCATTGAAGGCATAAGGCTGGGTCTGACAGGGCACCAGGACCTCCCGGGCCGCGGTAAACACATTGATGGTCAGCAAAGACAGACTCGGCGGCGTATCCATGAGCACGACATCATAATGGTCGATGATATCGGCAATGGCTTCCTTTAAGCGGTTCTCGCGGCCGTTCTCGTCCACCAGTTCGATTTCCGCCCCCGCAAGATCAATGTGGGACGGAATCAGATCCAGTCCCTTCCATTTAGTGGGGACCACGGCTTTGCGGACAGCGCCCGCCCGCGGGTCCGTGATCAGATCGTAGACACTGGGCATGCCGTCGGTGATTTCCACACCCAGCCCCGTGCCGGCATTGTGCTGCGGGTCCATATCCACCACCAGAACGGTTTTTCCCTCAAGGGCCAGGGCCGCCGCCAGGTTAACCACCATAGCCGTTTTGCCGACGCCGCCCTTCTCATTGGCCACGGCGACCAGACGCGTTTGATGCGCTGCCATATCCGCTCCTTCTTAAACCAAAGGTTAGTGATTCCAGGCCCGGAGAAAACTGAAATCCGCTTTTTCCACAACCCGCTATACCGTTTTGAGCGCGTCCTGAAACGCTTCGCGAAAACGGTCCATCCGATGGCGGATGTCCGCGACTTCCGAGGAAACGGCCAGGACATCTTCCGACAGCCGCGACCTGTCCTCCTGCCTTGCCGTGGTCATGTCCGTCATTTGGGCCAGATCCTGCGCGTAATCATGGAACCGTTCCATCATGGAATCATGAATGTGTTGGGACACGCCGTCCACCAGCTTGAATATATACTGAAACTTCAGGTTTTCCCTGTAATTTTTAAAATGGAACAGGATACTTTCCCGGGTCTCGGATTTCATCCGCCGAACCGCGATTTTCAAGGCGGAAATCGCGCTGGCCGTGTCGTTTTGCGCGGGCCGACGCAGCAGCCGCTTGAAGCGCTGCCAGAAATGGTGGGCCCCCAGCCGCATAACCGCTTCGGTCCGGATGGCGGT
>Ga0351951_1030_pt1 | contig 16684 bp, 15 predicted proteins | sample BONcelT113001H14_FD_205816 | JGI IMG/M metagenome (GOLD analysis project Ga0351951, IMG submission 205816) | Enriched cells from coal bed in the Powder River Basin, Montana, United States - BONCAT cells T11 rep3 HSBNCT.T11.300.1.H14 ...
TGATACCGATGCCAGAAGCGGCAGCTTTTCCCGGATGAATATCTCCACCCCGATATTTTCAAGCCCGATGGCATTGAGCATGCCGCAGGGGGTTTCGACGATCCTGGGCGGCGGATTTCCCGCCGCGGGCTTAAGCGACAGGCCCTTTACAATGATGCCGCCCAGTCGGTTTAAATCCACTATCGATGCGAATTCCGTTCCAAACCCGAAGGTTCCGGACGCCGTCATCACCGGATTTTTAAGGACAATACCACCAATATCAACACTGAGATTGACTTCCGGCATCTTGTTTTACGCGCCCTTTCCCTTAAAAAAACAATGGAAAAACCGCTTGACGAAACCGCCGCGCGGCGATAATTGAAGGTATCGAAAAAAGTCAGGTTTTGCCCGATTTCCAGGCAAAAAAACTTTTCATGAAAACATCATAACCGATCAAATCCGGCTGCAATCATAGTGCATAATAATCAAGCGGTCAAACGCTAAAACGACGGCGCCGCGGAAACCGGGAACTGGAATCTATGTCGGAAAGACAGTTGAGCCAATCGCTGCGCATCTGCCTGCTGGGCTACCGCAGCAACCCCCACTGCGGCGGCCAGGGGGTCTATATCCGGAACTTAAGCCGGGCCCTGTGCGACCTCGGTCACCAGGTGGACGTCATTTCCGGGCCCGAATACCCCGTTATCGACAACGGCGTGCGCCTCATCAAACTGCCGGGAATGGATCTGTATAATCCCAAAGATCTTTTCCGGATGCCGACCATGGCCGAGCTTGGCGACTGGGCCAACTTTGTCGAGTGGTTCGGCATCGCCACCATGGGTTTTTCCGAACCCCTTGCCTTCGGCATGCGGGCCCGGGCTTTTTTAAAGCATCAGAGCCGCCGTTATGATGTGGTGCATGACAACCAGAGTCTGGCATACGGCCTCTGGTCCATCAAGCGCCGCATTCCCACCGTGGCCACCATTCATCATCCCATTACCGTGGATCGGGCCTTAGAGATCAAGGCGGAAATTCATCCGTGGCGGAAATTCAAGCAGGTGCGATGGTACTCGTTTATCAACATGCAGAAACGGGTGGCCCGGACATTGCCATACATCATCACGGTCTCCAAATGCGCCCGCAAGGACATCAGCCGGGATTTTAAAATCCCCCAGCGCCGGTTCAGCATCATCCCCAACGGCATCAACACTGATCTTTTTTATCCCATGCCTGAAATCGCGCGTGAAAAGAACCGCATCATCGTCACCAACAGCGCGGACACGCCGCTCAAAGGGCTTTTCTTTCTGCTCCAGGCCGTGGCGGAGATCTCAAAACAACGCGATATCCGGCTGATCGTGGTGGGCGCGCCAAAGAAAAACAGCCAGGTGGCCCGCCTGATCCGGACCTTAGACATCGGGGACAGGGTTACATTTACCGGACGGATCTCCCATGACGAATTCGTCAAAGAATACGCCAGGGCTTCAGTGGCGGTGATTCCATCCGTATACGAGGGATTCGGCCTGCCCGCCGGAGAGGCCATGGCATGCGGAATTCCGGTTATCAGCACCACGGGCGGGGCCCTGCCGGAAGTCGTGGGGGACGCCGGCATACTGGTTCCGCCGGCAAACGCGGCGGCCCTGACCCGGGCCATCATTGATATCCTGGATCATCCGGAACTGGCCCGGCGCCTGGGGGCCGCGGGTTACCAACGGGTCCAGCAGCATCTCACATGGACGGCCGCTGCCCGGAAAACCGTGGATGTGTATCGAAAGGCGATCCATGATCACCGTTGATTTCAAGCGAATCAATATTGTACCGGGACACCGGGTTCTCGACATAGGCTGCGGCCAGGGCCGCCATGCCGGCGGTCTTTCCCGGATGAAGGGTATCTTCATCGTGGGAGCGGACCTGAATCCGGAAAATCTTACGGCCACAAAAAGCCGGCTCGAACTGATCCGGACGCTGGGGGAAAACGGCGGCAGCGCGTGGGGTCTGACGGCGGCCGATATCACGGCCCTGCCCTTTTCCGATGGCGGTTTCGACCATGTGATCTGTTCGGAAGTACTAGAACACATTCCCGATGAAGCCGCCGCGGCAGCCGAACTGATCCGGGTCCTGAAACCCGGCGGGAACCTGATTGTCAGCGTTCCCCGCTTTTTTCCCGAAAAAATCTGCTGGATGCTCTCTGATGCCTATTCTTCGGAAGAAGGCGGGCACATCAGGATATATACCAAAAGCCGAATCCTGTCGCTGTTTGACACGCCTGAATTAAAAGGCCTCGGCTCCCATTTCGCCCACAGCCTGCATACCCCCTACTGGTGGCTCAAGTGTCTGGTGGGACCGGCCAGGACCGATTCGGCCGCGGTCAATCTTTATCACCGATTTCTAACCTGGGACATCATGAAAAAACCCCGGATCACCCGAAATCTGGATCGGCTGCTCAATCCCCTTTTCGGCAAAAGCCTGGTGGTATACTTCAGAAAGGCAATGTGAACGCAGGAATCTCTTCAGGCCGACGACGCCGGAGCACGCCCAGGGTCTTTGTGCGGGGAAGTTCGGTAAAAAGGCCGGATGACAGGGCCATCCGATAGATATGGTAAGGCGCCTGCCCGCCTTCTTGGGGGTTTTCGAAGATATCGTGGATCAACAGAAATCCACCCGGCATGATGTGTCCGGCCCAGACGCTGTAATCTCCGTAAGCCGCGGCGTCGGAATGACCGCCGTCGATAAAAACCAGACTCAATGGTGTTCCCCAGAAGCGGGCCGCAAGCGCTGACGGGGCCACGATGGGCACCACGGTATCCATAAGCCCGGCCCGGAAAAGGGTCTGACGGAACAAGGGAAAGGTGTCGATCCGGTTGAACCGGTAGTCATAAGTTGAAGGATCAAAATATCCTTCCCCGGGCTGTTGCTCCTCGGAACCGGTATGGTGATCCACGGCAAACAACACCGTGTTCTGATCCCGGCAGGCGGCCCCGAGGTAAAGGGTCGATTTGCCGCAATAGCTGCCGATTTCAAGGCACGGGCCCATCCGGCCCGCATCTATGGCCACGTCATAGAGCCGGCGGCCTTCGTCCGGATCCAGAAAACCCCGGGTCTGTTCAATGAATGCCGGGGCGATATTCATGACATGTCCTCATAACCGCGGGCCAGGACTTCGCGCGGCTTGACCCCGTCGGACGGGCCGACCACCCCCTCTTCCTCCATCATTTCGACGATACGGGCGGCCCGGTTATAGCCGATGCGCAGGTGGCGCTGGATCATGGAAATGGATGCCTGTCCGGTGCGCGTCACCAGGGCCACAGCCTCGTCGTACCGATCGTCATATTCCTTTTCGCCGTCATCATCCTTGCCGTTTTCCGGGGTCTTGAGGATTTCATGATCGTATTCCGGCGGTTTCTGGGCCTTTAAAAATTCCGTAATCGATGTCAGTTCTTCTTCGGAAATATAGGAGCCGTGTATCCGCTGGAGCTTGGCCGTTCCCGGCGGCAAAAACAGCATGTCGCCGTTGCCCAGCAGGGCTTCGGCGCCGTTGGCGTCGATAATGGTCCGGGAATCGGTTTTCGACGACACCTGGAATGAAAGCCGCGTCGGGAAATTGGCCTTGATCACGCCCGTCAGGATATCCACCGAAGGCCGCTGGGTGGCCAGAATCAAATGGATGCCCGATGCGCGCGCCATCTGGGCCAGGCGGGTCAGGCTGACTTCCACATCCCTCGAGGCCACCATCATCAGATCCGCCAGCTCGTCGATGATGATCACGATATAAGGCAATTTTTCCGGCAGGGCTTCCGTAACCGCCTCCCACCCTTTGCCGGCCGCGGCGGCATCCGCGGCAGCCGCCTCTTCCGCCGGTTCCGTCTTTTTGGGCCGCCGGTTGTACTGGCGGATATTTCTGACCCGGGTTTCGGAAAGCAGTTTATACCGCCGCTCCATTTCCCGGACCGCCCAGAACAGGGCGTTGGTGGCTTTTTTCATGTCCGTGACCACCGGCGTGATCAGATGGGGAATTCCGTCATACATGGACAGTTCGATCCGCTTGGGATCGATCATGATGATTTTAACGTCTTCCGGCGTTGCCTTGTAGAGCAGACTCGTGATCATGGTGTTTAGGGCCACGCTTTTTCCGGTTCCGGTGGCTCCGGCGATAAGCAGATGCGGCATGGTTTCAAGGTCTGCCACCACGGGATTGCCGACAATATCTTTTCCCAGGGCAAGGGTCAGCTTTGATTTGGCTTTTTCAAATACCGGGGAAACAATGATGTCCTTGATCACCACGATTTCCCGGCGGGCGTTGGGCACTTCAATGCCGATGACGGCTTTTCCCGGTATGGGCGCGATAATGCGGATGCTCATGGCCCGAAGGGCCAGGGCCAGGTCGTCCGCGAGATTGACGACCTTGTTGATCTTGATGCCCGGGGCGGGCGCGAATTCAAACCGGGTGATCACCGGACCGGGAAGCACGGTCACCACATTTCCCCTCACCCCGAAGTCGTCGAGTTTCTGTTCCAGCAGCTTGGACATGTTGCGCAGATTTTCATGATCCACGTCATCGATCACCACTTCGGGATCTTTTAAAAACCCGACGGGCGGCAGTTCAAAACCGCTGTCGGTCCGCATGGAGGCAAATTCCTGCTGCTTTGGTATGGGGACACTGCGCAGGGGCCTTGGCGGCTGCATTTCCTTGATGGTGATATTGTGTTCCGGCCGGATGTCGGATTTTTTTTCCTGTGGATCGGGTTCACGAAAAACGGGACGGGACGCATCCGCAACCGGTTTCCGTCTCCGGGCCTCTTTTTCCGGCTCATCCGGTTGCGGTGCCCCCTGCGGGAGTTTCCTTTTTATCGACCCGAGTATTGTCGCAAAAGCCCGTTCCACACCGGCGACGATCCACAGGAAAACCGTTCGGGCCTGGGAAAAGACCCATCGGGAACCCCGGGCAACGCGCAGGCATGCCCGTAGTGCCTTGCCGGAAAAATTGACAACGGAAACCCCGGTTGTCAGGACAAATCCGATGAGCAGAAAAAAAATCAGAATCAGGGTGCCGCCGGTCACATTGGTATAATGGTCCAGAAAATTTTTAACCCATGATCCGATGATCCCGCCGGCCGGATAAGCGCGTTCGAATATGACGTAAAGATCCTGGTAAAAGGCAAACAGGCTGCCGGTACCTATGACAAGCAGAATTCCGCCTACGGCGAAAAATAACGCGCGGTGAACAGACGACGACCTGATACTGAAAAATTCGATGCTGGCGATCAGCAGGAGAAGCGGCATCCAGAAGGCCCCGACGCCGGTCAGAACGACCATGAAACCGGCAAGATGGGCGCCGAAAACACCGAAAAAGTTAAACGGCAATCCGGATGGGCCGGCTTTGCTCAGAAAACACGGATCATCCGGGTGATACGAGACCAGGCTCATCAAAGTGAGGATCACCAGAAAAAATAAAAAAATCCCGATTATTTCCCTGCGCATGACTTTTCACCGTGATACAAAGAATATTTGGAAAATAACGGCTTCATAATTCGAGAATAAACGGCAGGATCACCGGCCGGCGCTTAAGAGTGAACGTAAAATACTCCCTGAGGCCCCGATACAACTTCTGGCGCAGTACCTCTGCCCGGCGAGACGGATCAACAAGCAAGGCGACCTCTTCGATGATTTCCAATAGAACGCACTGGGCATCGTCAATGATATGCCCGGTTTCCTGCTCAAAAACCAAGCCTTTGGACACAATTTCAGGGCCGTATACCACAAACCCGGTTTCCGCATCAATGGCCAGGGTCACCACAACAAGGCCCTCTTCGGAAAGCAGGCGCCGCTCCTTGAGCACTGAGCGGCCCACATCGCCGATACCCTTGCCGTCAACCAGGATACGGCTGGCGCCCACGGATCCGCTGATCCGCCCGCCTGACGTATCAAATTTAAGGACCTGGCCGTTTTCCGCCAGCAGGACGCGTTCTTTTGGAATCCCGGAGGCTTCGGCAAGATTGGCGTGATGAATCAGGTGCCGGTATTCGCCGTGAATCGGCACAAAATAGCGCGGCCGGGTCAACGCGATCATGGTGCGCAATTCTTCCCGAAAGGCATGACCGGAAACATGAATATCGGAAATGGTTTCATAAACCACGTCCGCCCCTTTGCGAAACAGATTGTTGATGATCTTTGCAATGGCCTTTTCATTGCCCGGAATGAATTTTGACGACAGGATTACCCGGTCTCCCTGCTCAATCTGCAACTGCTTGTGCGTTCCCGCGGACATGCGCGCCAGGACGGACATGGGTTCCCCCTGGCTGCCGGTGGTCAGTATCAGTATCTCCTCCGGTGCGTAATTATCGATTTCCGGCACATCGATAACCAGGTCCGCGGGAATATCGAGCAAGCTTAATTCGCTTGCGATGCCGACGCTCAACTCGATGCTGCGACCGTTAAACACGGCTTTCCGGCCCAGCCTTTCGCAGAGGGAAACGATCTGCTGTATCCGGGCGATATTGGAAGCAAACAGCGCGATGATCACGCGGCCGGAACTGGCCGCAACAATCTTTTCAAGGGTCCCTCCGACCTGCCGATCGGAGATCGAGCGGCCCTCTTTTTCCACGTTTGTGGAGTCCGACAGCAGCGCCAATACCCCTTCGTCCCCCAGCCGGGCGAAACGGTCCACATCCGTGGACATGCCGCTGATGGCGGTTTCGGTCAATTTGAAATCACCGGTATGGACGATCAGTCCCACAGGGGTCCGCACCGCAATCCCCACGCCGTCCACCACGCTGTGGTTGACACGGATAAATTCAAAGGTAAACGGCGCAATGTGCAATTTTTCCGAAGGGGTGATGGTTTTGAGCAGCACCTGGGAAAGGATGTCGTGTTCTTCGAGTTTGTGCCGGAGCATGCCGAGGGTAAACGGCGTAGCATAAACCGGCACATTGACTTCTTTGAGCAGGTGAGGCATTGCGCCGATATGGTCCTCGTGCGCATGGGTCAGAATAATGGCCGCAACTTTCGACTTGTTCCGCCGGATGTAATCCATATCCGGAATGACATAATCCACACCGAACATATAGGCCTCGGGAAACATCAGTCCCGCATCGATGATCACGATGGTATCTTCGTATTCGAATACCATCATATTGAGGCCGATTTCCCCGAGTCCACCCAGGGGTATGATTTTCAGCATGGACATTATTCCATTACCGGCAGGCATGCCGATCAATTTATAATTTTCAGATTTTCAAGTATCGCGTCAACAACACCGATGGCCCATTTCATCTGCAATTCGTCGGCATATCGGATGCAATCGCAACGGATCCGGTTTTTGGTGCGCACCAGCAGTTCCACTGCAATGGACGTGGTCGTCAATTGAACCACCACATAAAGCGGATGGCATTGCTCATGCCGGCGTTGATCTTCACTATACAGTGAGGGTTCCAGCGGCATCCAGTAAAGGGTTTCCATGTCGGCCGGGCCGAAATGCGCATCCAGATAATCTTTTATCCTCAGTTGGTCCGCCAGCCTCAGTTCATCGATAACATATTGTTTCATAAATCAATAAATACCAGACCTAATTTGAATTGACAACCAGGATTTTATAGGATTCGGCCCTTTTCAAAAGCGATGAGTCTTTTTTTCAGGTCCGGACCGCCGCCGAATCCCCCGATGCCGCCGTTGCGGCGCACCACCCGGTGACAGGGGACCAGAATGGGGAACGGATTTTTCGCCATGGTGTTCCCCACAAAACGAGAGGCTCCGGGGCGTCCCACTGCCGCGGCAATATCGCCATAGGTTTTCAACCCGCCAAAGGGTATGTCGGCCACGGCCCGCAATACCTGTTGCTGGAGGTCCGTCAATCCTTCCATGTTGAACAAGCGCCATTGCGGGGATATGGGCACGCCTTTAAAATAGTCCATCAAAAGCAAAACGATCCGGTCCAGTTCATCAGCACCGGTAGACGGTCGGGATAACGCATCCGTCGCGGAAGACCACTCCGGGGCCGGACGGATGGGGCCGGAATCCGTCTCCCAATGGGGAAGGGTAATTTCCGTTATGGAAAAAGGTGCTGCACGATAATACAATACCATGATGCCGATGGGAGTCCTTACCGGCCAGCGGCTGTCATCATTAGTTTTCATAAGGATCAAAATTCTCCAGATTATCAGATGCATCCAACGCAAAAGGTCGCCAGGGGGTCACTCTTTCCAGGTCCGGATTTTGTTCAATTTCCGCTTCAAAGGTTTTTGAGATCTGGATATATTCCAGATGGGCCGTATCCCGGATTCGGACCACCCTGGCCATATCAGGCGACATGACGCCGCAGGTTTTGAGGCAGGCATCCAGGCACCGGCGGTCCGTATCAAAATGAACCGGTATCGCCCCCTTTTCCGGAGAAATGGCCGTTACGGCATTGACAAATGTTTTTTCCATATCGATCTGCTTTACCAGCCGGGTCGACGTAAAATCCGCCAGCCCGATGCCGTTGGCATTGCCTCCCGAACCCGAAGAGAGATCACGAACGAAAATCCGGGACACCCGGGGTCGCGTAAACACGCTTCCGGCAAGGTCGCGGTGTCTTCCGGTGACGTTAGAATCCATGCCGATGCCGGAAATATCTTTTCCGATGACATCGACGATGAGAATATCGATATCGTCAAATGGAAGGCGCGCCATCATGCCTGCCGACTGCCTGAGCAGCTTTTTCTCGCGGTCGATCAGGTCATCGGGCTTGAGGACATCAACATGGGCCAGACGGCCGCAGCCGTCTTCCACAAGGGCGATGCCGAATAGCACGTTGACCTTTTGCAGCACCAGGGCGGCCGCGGTCTCAATGATGCCGAAAGAACGGCCCACGGCGGCCCTGTGAAAGGCCGCGGCGCCTTCGGCATTGCCGAGCCCGATGGTCAGCATTTTACACAGACCGCTTTCAATATCGGCCTTGAACTTGGTATGGGGCTTGACCCGGTTGATCACCACCAGATGATCCGCCGCCAGTGCCGCCGATGAAAAATGGATATTCACGCCCCCGGACATCACTGCAATACAACGAGTGGACATGTCGGCCGCAACCGGCACTTTCATGCCGGATTCCGTAATATTGAGCCTGGAAAGGATCTCCATCTGACCGGCCGGCGTAGCCCCTCCATGGCTTCCCATGGCCGGTACGATAAACGGCGAAAAGCCTCTCTCCTCAAGACTGCGAAGACATTGATGCACAATTTCATCGATCCGGTCGATCCGCCGGCTGCCTACGGCAACGGCAACGGTTTCCCCCGAATTCAGGGGTCGGAAATCACCGGCGCAATGGATGGACGCTTCAACAACGCCATTGAGATCGCCCAGACCGCGGGCAATGAGTTGCTGCCGGACGTAGGCCATACATGGAAAGTCATCAAGCGGAGTCATGCGTTCAGTGCTGGGAATGAAGGAATTAATAATGTTGCCGTATAGGCGTATATGACAACAGGCAAGGGAAAAACGGCGACGATAGATCGACGTGTTTCCCCGGCCCGCCCCTTATACAAGGCTGCCGGGGAAACCGATGGAAACAGGATATTAAATTTCTTCGACGGTAATGGCGCCGGGTTCACAGACTTCAATACAGCTTTCGCAGCCAAGGCATTCTTCCGCATTGACCGGAACGGATTTTCCGTCCTGTATTTCAAAAACTTCCACCGGGCAAACATCAACGCATTCTTCGCATCCTTCGCACTTTTCGGCATCAACAATAGGATTAAAAGCCATTTTTTCAAACTCCTTTCATGAATAGATGTATAGTAGCATATTAGGATATACGGACCGACTTTTGATGTAAAATTTTTTGAAAAAATTCCATATGCCATTTATGGTATCGAGTCAAGAACTCTTTTTTTCTGGTCTCTTCGTTTCCAGAAGACCGACCGGAATGTTGCGGATTCCCGGTTGAATCGCATGTGACACATCATCCCCGGACAGGGTAAGGTTCAACAACTGCTCCAGAGTTAAATCAGGAAAAAGATAAAGACTGAAAACAAAGTCTTCTGCAAACGCCGCGGGTAATTCAGGTGGAAACAATTCTCCCCTTTCTTGCGGCTTCGCGGCGACCGCATCCGCCAGATACGCCGCCCATAATGCCCGCTGTCCGTCGTCTTCGGAACAGGGGATGCCGTCCCATGACTTGACAAGAAAACCGGTCGGCACATGATTGATAAGCGCTTCACACACTGCCGGACTCGTTGTCAACAGCAGATCAACATCCGCATCAGCACCCATGCCCGCCAGACGATACCAGGAAAGGAGCCTGGCCCCGGTCATGAACGCTCCAGGATCATCCCTTGCGGGATAATCGCTTACGGAATTCCCGGTTTCCGCATCTCCCTTAAGTGCGGCAACCATCAGTGCCATGTTTATTTCAGAGGCGGCAATGGCCTGATCCACCGTTTCCTGCGCCATGTCGTAATCCTGGGCCGCCAGAAGAAAAAGCCGGGCCGACAGGAGCGGATCAGGGACAACGGCCTCACGGGGCCGCCTTCCCAGAATTTCCGAACGGATCTGGGTCACAAAAGTTTCCGCATCATCAACGCCGTTAAACCGGTTTTTCAAGGGTCCGATGCCGCCTTCATGGAAATCGCACCATTTACGGTAGGCATGGTAGAGGTTGATGAGTTGTTGCTCATCTTGGCGATCCGGCACGCGAATATCAATGGGTAGACGTTGCGCCAGGGCCGTCAGCGACGACGGAAGTTCCTGTTTAAGGGGCCGGTGGAGCGCGATACCGCCGAAGCAGCGGCAGACGGCCTCGGCAACAGGCGCCGTAATATGGGTGAATGGAAAATAAACCGGTATCATTTTTTTCTTATTCCGTTGTGGTTTCCGTTATTGTGCTGTGATTCTGGTATCGTGTATGGCAACCCCCTGTTTGCGAAGCAGATCACGGATCCGATCCGCCCGTTCGAAATCACCCGCTTTGCGGGCATCTTCCCTCTCGGCGATCAGGGATTGAATGTCAGGCGCCATCTCGTCGGCAGGGAAATCAAAAATCCGCATGACCTCGTCCACGCTGTTTAACGCGCCGAGAATCTTGGCGGCGTCATCCGGGCTGAGCCCCTCCCGGCGGATCAGCGTATTGATTTTCCGGATGCATCGAAACAGGGCCGCCAGGGCGGCGGGAAAATTAAGATCATCATCCATGGCATTGATAAACCCCTGCCGGATATCATAAACGATCTGATCAATTTCCGGAAAGGGCGCGCCATGGTCAAGCCGGACAAGGGCCAAAACACAGGCATCAATCCGTTTTAACGCGTTTCTGGCCTGAAGCATCCGGGACTCGGAAAACATCAGGGGCCGCCGGTAATGGGCGCCCACAATCCAGAACCGGATCTCCCTGGGCGTATATCCCCTGTCCATGACATCGGCCAGGGTCGGCAGATCAACCGCGCATCTTTCGGGCGCCACTCTCATCATCGAACATTGAAATAACGATCACGCATACTTGCGGCCGCCAGCGCCTTCACATATTATTTTACCCGGCCCGATATTATTCCACTTTGAAAAAAGCCTTTCCTTTGGTATTGCAAACCGGGCAGGTATCGGGAACTTCGTTTTCGCAGGTATAGCCGCAAACAGAGCACACATAATAATCCGCTGCCGGCAGCGAATCCAGGTTGTCCAGTGCTTTCTGATAAAGTTCGGCGTGAATTTTTTCCACTTCGTTGGCATAGGTGAAGCTGCGATGGGCGGCCTTGTTTCCTTCGGCTTCGGCTGTTTTGATCATGTCCGGATACATGCTTTTAAATTCAAAGGTCTCGCCGTCGATAGCCGCTTTCAGATTGTCAGCCGTGCTTTTGATTTCGCCAAGGGTCCGCAGGTGCGCATGGGCATGCACGGTTTCGGCCTCTGCCGCAGCGCGAAACAGTTTGGCGGCCTGAGGATATCCTTCTTTTTCCGCCTGTTTGGCAAACGCAAGATACTTCCGGTTGGCCTGTGACTCACCTGCAAATGCTTCCTTTAAATTTTTTTCCGTCTGGCTCATTGGTTTTCTCCTTTTCTGATGAAAATGATAAACATTGATCGTGTGATTCGGACTTTTGCCTGATGATCACTGCTATCTCATAAATACGCCTTATTTTACAAGAAAAATGCTCTAAAACATTGTCATGACGGGGGCCGTCAAAAAAGGGCGTATGGTTCATTAATTTGAAGATCCTCCAGCACACGACCCCTTTCCGGTAACTTTATAAATCGCCTTAAGCAGTTCGGTAGACGATTCGCTCTTGCTCACAAAAGCCGCCGCACCGGCCTCACGCATCTTCCGGGCGATATTCTCACCGTCAAACATTGAAAGCCCGATCACCTGTACCTCGGGCATTTCTGCTTTAATCCGGCGAGTGGCTTCGATACCATCCATCTTCGGCATGGAGATATCCATCACCACCAGGCTGGGATTGAGCTGCCGCGTCAATTCCAGGGCTTCTTCCCCGTTGGAGGCTTCACCCACCACCTGAATATCAGGCTGGCCCGTGACCAAGCCGATCAGCCCCTGACGCAGAACCTGGTGATCGTCGGCAAACAGCACCCGGATGTCTTCTGAATTCATCGCTGCTGTTTGATTTACAAAAACTTGAGGCCGCGGTTCATTTTTCCGTTTGTATGATTGCGGTACATTTATTTCACTTAAACTGCGGGGAACCGTCAAGGTGAACCGGCAGCCATGCCCCGGAGCACTATCGATCACCAGATTACCTCCAATGGCGCGAGCCCGCTCCCGCAAACTCGCAAGCCCCAGACCGCTTTTTTTTACCGAGGAATTCAAAATCTCAGGATTAAAGCCGCAGCCCTGGTCGCTGATGGTGAGAACAACATTGTGATCAAAAGCGGAAAGAAGGACGTTTGCGCTTTTTACACCTGAATGCTTGACGATATTGAATAACAATTCCTGGACAGCGCGGAAGATAAAGACTTTTAATGACGAATCTTCAACATCCTGCACCTCCTTTTCCAAGTGAATCTTCAAGCCGAACTGCTTATCTTTCTCCAGAACCAGCCATTCCAAGGCCGCGGCCAGGCCGAACTGATGCAGCACCGGCGGGCTTAGTTGTTGTGAAAGCCTCCTGGATGTGGCAATTGCATCTTCCAGCAGTCGATCAATATTTACCAGAACCGGGTTAAGATTCGCTTTCTGAGAGACGGATTGCGTCTGAAACCGTGCGCTGACCAGAATCTGTTGGAGATCATCGTGCAGAATCTGGGCAATCCGCTGCCGCTCCCGTTCTTCAGCCTCAACCATCTCAACCGCGAGTGTTTGGAGCTGCCTGGCCCGCGCCTCGGCAATCTCCGTACGTTCGGCTACCTGCTGTTCCAGTGTTTGATTAAGACGGAGAATTTCCGCCTCCGCCCGTTTGCGTTTGGCGATATCTATTGATGTGGAAGTCAGGGCGATGGGGTTGCCATTGGCATCATAAACCGTGGCAGCCGAAACCTGAACATCAAAAAGCGTACCGTCTTTTCTCCTGGCTTTGAGGTCACCGATCCAGGCTCCCTCAACCAGAAGGGCTTCCATTATGTTTTCATATATATCATCCACTAACCAGAAATCCCGGAAAGGTTTTCCTAAATACTCTTCAGGGTCATCAAAACCCCATAGTTTTTCAAAAACCGGGTTGGCATAGGTCATCATCCCTGTAAGGTCAGAAATGGCTATTACACTTGAAGATGAGCTGAGAATGTATTCCTTGATAAGCAGATTTTCCTCGACCTCTCTTTGGTCGGTGATGTCCTGAACGATTGTCAGAATATGATCCCTATTTCCGTAACGCACGACACCGGTCGATATCAGGACGGTGAAAATCGTCCCATCCTTACGCCGGTGTTTTCTCTCTATGGTATGTCTCTGTCCGGGTTCAGACAAATGCCATATGCGCAGAATCTCATCCTTGTCCGACTGATCCGGATGAAGATCGAACACAGTCAACTCCAGCAGTTCCTCTTTGGAATATCCGGATTGTCGGACAGCCGTCTGATTGACGTCGAGAATGCGGCCCTCAACGTCATGAATATAGATGCCTGAGACGGATTGATTAAACAAAGAACGATACTTCTCTTCACTTTCTCGTAAAGCCCGGTCTAATTTTGCTGCGCGTTCTCGCGTCTCAAGGGCACTGGCATCGCCCGGCGCTCTTTCCGCCTCTGTTTTATCATTTTTATGTAATGTCATAGATTCCGACTCAAGATGATGGATCACTCTTCTCCACATACTTTTTTTGAAATGAGAAACCGTTTGCCGAATTATTCTTTCACGGAGGATATTTTCAGAATATTTATCCTATTAACAAGAAGAAAGCAACCTCGGTTTTCATTGACGATCTACTTTGCCTGTCCTGAAATCCAAAATTGACACCCGGTGGGATCTGATGTATACAAGGGACCCGGGCGATCATGCCGCTCCCCGGTTTTAAAAGGTATGGCGGCAAGACGGGCCGGGAATCTTATGACGGATAAATGAAAACAGGACGAGAAAATGAAACTGACCGATATTTTAACGCTGGAACAATGGGTCGCCTTTGAAATGGATATCCATAAACGCTCGGGCCTGGATACCAATGTGTTTGGTACGGACGGCATCCGGATCACGGATTACAAACAGTGGGTCAACCGGTTCTGCCCGGCGATCAAGGCCGATGATCGTGGCCAGAGCTTCATCTGCGCGGTAGCCCATATGAACATTGCTGAAATGGCGCGCCAGGCCAAAGAGCCCGTGATCGAGGAATGTGACGCCGGCCTGCTGAAACTGGTGGTGCCCATCTTCATCAAGGACGAATTCGTGGGCGCGGTAGGGGCCTGCGGGCTGCTGTTGGAGGAAGGTGAAATCGATACGTTTATGGTCAACAAGACTCTTGGCATGGCCGAAGAAGATATCGCGGCAATGACCCATGACATCCCGCATATGCCGCAATCCGATGTGGAAGAGCTCGCGGGCTATATCCGGGAGCAGCTCGATCGGATTCTTGCGGAAACAGATCCGCGCAAATAAACAACCGGGCGCCGACCGTGAACCTGTTTCTGGCCCGGTGCGGAAACTGTTTTTCTGTCTTTGCAACGGGCGCATATCCGGATTACGGGTACTGTAGCAAAAAGGGGGCAAAATGCCCCCTTTTCTTTTTATCAGTCCGTTCGGCCCGGATGGTAATTCCCGCCGCGTAAGCCGCTTTTCCGCCTTAAATTAAGGTTTTACGACAATTACTTCGATACCTCGGCATTGATTTTAGACCACATGTCAAGCACTTTACGGGTCTCGGCATCCGCATCAAAGGTTTTACCCTGCTGCATGGCGATCTGCTCGGAGGTCTTGATGGCATTAACAAGGAGCGCAGCCACCAGGGCATTGTTGGCCGCTGCCGGCATTGCAGCCACGGCCGCCGCCGGAGCCGCCGCCGTGGCAGGGGCTTTTGCCGGAGCGGGTTTCGCTGGTGCGGGCGCGGCCGCTGCCAGTTTTTTAGCTTCGGCTTCAGCCTTTGCTTTTTCTTCAGCCAGCCGCATTTTCTCGGCTTCCGCCGCATCCGCCTTGGCCCTGGCTTCCGCTTCGGCCCTGGCGGCGGCTTTGGCTTCCGCTTCCGCGGCTATCTTGTCCTTATCCAATTTGACCCTGGCCAGCCACTGGCTCTGGGCGTCAAGAGCTTCTTTGCTGACATCACCGGAGATCATGGCTGTTTTCAGATTGCTGTCGGCGGGGGATTCGTCATTGAGCCAGATGCCAAAAAAAGCCTGTTTGAAATCAATGCCTTCGATGACGCCCACAAACCCGTTGTTCTTGTAAACTTTCAGGCCTTCGGCCGGCATATAGGCGAAATCGACAAAATTGCCTTTTTCAAATTTCTCCTCAGGGAAAAAATCCTGCAAGGCATCAAATCGGGTCCGAATCATTTCAAAGTCTCCGCCGATGGCATCAAGCGAACTTCGGATACCCTTTCTCAACGCGCTCATCATAGTGCCGCGGCCTGTATCGCTGATGATATTCAAACGGATAACCATGGCTTCGTTTGCCATCATAATTTTTTTTGCATCCGTCTGCGCGGATTTTAGATAAAGGCCGCCGACGTAGGGTTTAATAATCATCATCACCACACGGGTGCCGACCCCGTTTAAAACCAGGATTTCGTCCCCGATCTGAAGTGTCTCGGGCATATCCACCCCATCCACCTCCCTGGCCGAAGATACCGACACCAGCAAAAATACGATCATCAGGGCAATACTCGCTTTTTTTAACATAACCGACTCCTTTTTTGATTGATTGCCGTTTAATGAATAAAACATTGTTTCTTAACAAAACGAGCTAATACCACTGTTTTGATATTTTTTACAGTTTTTTTACGACGATTCATAAAAAAGAAACCAGCACAGCGAGACTGATCCGTCTCAGATGTTGAGGGAACCGATCAGCTCCCTGATGTCACTGATCCCATGTGCGTTGAGGTATTGCTCGATGCCGTCGATGATTTCCATGGTGGCGAGGGGATTGACGAAATTGGCGGTACCCACCTGGACCGCGGTGGCGCCGGCAATGATAAATTCCAGCGCGTCGCGCGCGCACATGATCCCGCCGATACCGATAACCGGAATCCGGACGGCCCGGGCCACCTGCCAGACCATGCGAACAGCCACGGGGCGGATGGCCGGCCCGGAAAGACCGCCGGTGATATTGGCCAATACAGGGACGCGTTTTTCAATATCGATGACCATTCCG
>Ga0351951_1033_pt1 | contig 16493 bp, 15 predicted proteins | sample BONcelT113001H14_FD_205816 | JGI IMG/M metagenome (GOLD analysis project Ga0351951, IMG submission 205816) | Enriched cells from coal bed in the Powder River Basin, Montana, United States - BONCAT cells T11 rep3 HSBNCT.T11.300.1.H14 ...
CCCCGAAGGTGCCGCCCGTCTGAAGCTTCGGGTCGTAACGGTACTTGGTGGTGGCCTCCATATCCTTGGCCGCCATCCGCTGGTTGAATTTGTCTTCGAACCATTCGTCCGCCACGGAGCGATCACGGAAATCCTCATCAATATGGGTTCCGCCATATATGACGCCCACAAGACCATGCTCCTGAAACAGCTTGCTGCCGAAGCCGCCCCTGCCGGCCCAGGTATCTACCGGGGTAAGCACCCCCTTTTTTACCGGAGCCGAGGCAATGGCGCCGAAATCAGTATAACGGGCGGCCGGACCGGCGGCCAGAACCCGGGGATCCTTTTCATACCGCTCCCCGAACATCCGGATGGCCTCTTCCATCACGGCATAGACTCCTTTTCGGCCCTGGTCCCAGATCCGTTCGGCCGCGACCGGAACCAGTTCCAGCCCGATTTCTTCGCCGTGGCTGCGGTTTAAGTACAAGAGCGAAGGCTGCGGGGCTTTGCCCATGAGGCTGAGCATGTTGATGCCGAGGTTATCAAAAACCAGGGCCGCCCCGCCCATGGAGGAGATGTAAAAACCGTGCCAGCAGGGAGAAATCCCGGCAAATATGAGCCGGTTGGATCCGGGAAACACGGAGCCGGCCAAGAGCCCGGCGCCGATGGTCAGGGCATTATGCTTGAAGGCCAGATGAATCCCCATATCCACGGGGCCGAAAAAATCGCCCACACGGTAACGCTGCATGCGGTAAAACCCCGTGGCGGCATCTATCATCAGCACTTTGAGTTCATGTTTTTTATCAGACATTTCGACCTTCTCCTGACCGTCCCATGCCTGTATAACGCGGTTGGCGCAATGGTTGCCGTTGGAAATAACGATACCAATATTACCGGCGATCTGCCTGGTACACATATAGAAACGCCGCCGAAATAACCCGGCGGCGTTTCATCACATTGACTATCAGAAGATCCTTGCCAAACGCCAATTTTAACGGAAAGTAGACTCCGCCTTTACCCCTTCATTTAAAATAACGATTTCCACCCGGCGATTCTGCTGCCGCCCGGCTTCGGTATCATTGCCGGCGACAGGAAAACGCTTGCCATAACCTTTAATGGTGATCCGTTCCGGTGGAACCGCCGCATTAATAAGCGCCCGGCGAACGCTGTCCGCTCTTCTTTCCGATAGCCCTAAGTTATACTCATCACTTCCCCTGCTATCGGTATGGCCTTCAACCAATGCATTCCGGTTTGGATTATTTAAAAGAAAATCCGCCACTTTCTGAATGGTCCGGACGGCGCCCGGCTGGAGTTCGGCCTTTGCGGTTTCAAACAGAACATCACCAAGTGTGAGGACGATCCCCCGGTCGGTTTGCTTGGCCTGCAACTCCTCCAAATCCTGCTGTAATTTTAGAAGCTCTTCTTTTGCTCTTTCAGCTTCAAGGCTTGCCTGCTCTGCTTTCATCGCCTTTTGTTCAGCGAGTGTCCTCATCTGATCCGCCTCAGTTCTGGCTTGCGCTGCCTCCTGCACCTTCCGGTCAGCCAATTGAAGGGCCTGATCCGCCTCAGAAGCTCTCTGCTCGGCCTGCCTGCGCGCTCTTTCGAGCAGTAAAGACTCATTCTCTTTAGTTAATAGATCAATGCTATTTTCAGCCATCTTTTTATCAGATTGCGCCACCGCGACCTGAACCTGACGATACGCCCGGTTGGCTTCTCGCTCCATACTTTTAACATTTTGTGCTTTTTCCGCTTTTTCCAGGGATTTTTCAGCTTCATAAAGGGCGACAGCCGCATTTTTTGAGATATCAGGATTATTTTTTGCTTCCAGATAAGAAGCCCTTGCCTTTGCAAGAACCGGATTAGTTTTAGGTGTTGCGCAACCCGCTATCAGAAAAAAAACCATAAAAGGCGCAACCCATACGATAAATCTCAGCCTGACCTTTAAATTCATATTTTTCATTGATATATCCTCCTCTTTAATCTTTATACCAGCATGATTATCTATCAAATTTATTCCAACTGTTATTGCGTTCGGTCTATTTCCTTGCGCAGCGAATCGATATTGTCCTGCATCTTTTGCGATAACTCCTTTGACTTTTCAGCCCTTGTAACGGCTTCCGCCACCTGCGCATCCAAAATAGCATCTTCAGCCATTTGGTAAGCTTCTTCATGGTTTCCTTTGGCCATGAATTCCTTTGCTTTTGCGATTTTTTCCTGCGCGTGCCTGATGTCTAGCGGCGCGTAGGACAGGGCATCGGCTTCTATCGCCCTGCTGACCGCCATTTCCGCGTTAGATATTACATCATGCGGCGGCTTTATTTTCGACCCGCACCCTGCAACCATAATAATAGTTAACAAAATGCATCCGATCACGCCCATCCATGTTTTTTTTTCCCATTTCATAGTTGATCCCTCCGATTTTTTAGGATTTTCAAAATCTATTTCCGGGTGACTTATTGACTCTCTATTATTAATTCAATCTTTGTGCCAGGTTGCAAAGCATAGCGGCGCACTACTCATTATTTTGATTTATAAGAATAATCAGCTTAATTAATAAATTCAGGACACTCTTTAACAGCCCATAAAAAAGGTCATATGTTGCCCAGTGGCAACATATGACCTTTTTCAGACATTTCTATGTTATGGGTGGCAAGAGATAAAGGCTGACCCGACTAGAAGCTGTTTCAAAAACCTCAGATCAGGTTACGGAGCAAGACGCAGGCCGATGAAAAAGCGGAGCATATTTTCAATATATGAGGGCATTTTGAAGAGGGCTGCAACGCTGCCATTGGGCCTCAGATGGGGTTTTGAAACAGCTTCTAATCCGGTATCGGATCAGCGCTTCCCGCCGGCGAAAAGCCCGCTTCTTCCAGCTGAATCGATTCCATTTCCGCTTCCATTATAATCCGGGCCGCTTCTTCATATCCTTGCATGGTAATTTCATATTTTTCCGCCCGGGCAGTCTCCATGGCCTGCGGGGTCGGCATCATAACCGTCTCTTCAGAGTCGCACGCGCCAAAACCCAGAATCATTACCAGCAGCATTTGGGCCATAAATATCCGTACGAAAATGTTGTTCATTTTAGCTCTTGTCCCTTACTGCCTGCTTCGTAACACTATGGTTTAACGGCCTTTATACCGGCTCAAAATGCTTTACCGTGATCAACCTGCGATTATTGATCACTGCCCCCAGTTCTCCGGTTACCCTTATTTTCCGGTGAACCAGCTTCATCAACCGGCGACCGGGTTCGGTCAGGCCATCGATTAAATATTCCTGTTCCTTGTATGTCGATAACGCAAAGGACCGGGGATTCCCCTTTTCATCCCAGTCTACGGGAATGACAACGCCCAAGGCGGTTATGTGTTTTTCATTATTTTCATTCAGCGTCATTTCAAGGTCCTTTAATTTCATCCCCGATGATTTAATTGCAATCATCGGGCCATTTACCATCATTTATCGATCCGGGATTGAAAAATCGTTTTTATCCGTTGGGAAAGCGCTGGGGGATATGGAGTGGAAATCGGATGATTTGATGAAAACTTGTCGTAATTGCAATTGGCGAATTTACGGTTACGCCTTGAATTCTTCTTTGGCAATACCGTATCGCGTCATGAGTTTATGAAACTGACGGGTCGTAATGCCGGCGTCTTCGGCGCTCTTGTTGACCCGGCCCTTATAGCGGGTCAACAGGACCCGGAGGTACTGCTGCTCGAATTCCTCCAGAACACCGCGCCGGGCCGCGGCAATGGGGATTTTTGCGTCTACGGCAAGGGCGTTCCGATACGGACCGTTTCCCAGCAACTCCGGGGGGAAATACAGAGGGGTCAGCGTGTCGGCGGTTTCCAGTATATAGGCCCGCTCCAGCATATTCTCCAGTTCACGGATATTTCCCGGCCAGGCGTAGCGCTTCATGGCGGCGATCACATCCGGATGGATCGCTTTGATCGATCGATTCATCCGGGCATTTAACCGCGCCAGAAAAACTTCCGCCAGAATCGGAATATCCTCGGCTCTTTCCCGCAAAGGGGGGATTTCAATGGGAAATACATTGAGTCTGAAATAAAGATCCCGGCGAAAAGTCCCCTGGTCGCACATCGCTTTTAAATCCATGTTGGCCGCGGCAATTACACGCGCATCGGTCTGGATAACATCCTCACCGCCCACCCGGGAGAAGGTCCCATCCTGAAGAACCTGGAGGAGCTTGATCTGAGCGGAAGGGGTGAGCGTGGCGATTTCATCTAAAAAAATGCTTCCCTGCCGGGCGATTTCAAATTTTCCCAGCTTTCGCCGGACCGCGCCGGTAAAAGCCCCTTTTTCATGTCCGAAAAGCTCGCTCTCAACAAGGGTTTCGGGGATAGCGCCACAATGAACGCTGATGAATCTTCCTTTTTCCCGGTTGCTGTGCCGGTGGATCAGACTGGCCAGAACGCTCTTGCCCGTGCCGGTCTCTCCCGCAAGCAGCACCGTGGCCCGGGTCGGCGCAACCAGACGGATTAATTCATAAACTTTTTTCATCGCCGGATGATTCGTCTGGATAAATGCCAGGGCATCCGTTTTCCAGAACTGGCCTCGGAAATAATCAAGTTCCGACTGGACGATCATTTCATTACTGATGCACTCGGCAACATGCCGAATTTCCTCGGCATCAAGCGGTCGTGTTACGTAATCGCTCGCCCCGGAACGCACGGCTTTTACGGCATCCCGGATACACGCCTTGTCCGCCACGACAACGATTTCGATGGTGGGAAAATAATTCTTGAAGGCGTGAATGGTTTCCTGGTAATAACGTCCATTGTTGCCGAGCATATCGATGTCGATGAATACAAGATCTGAGCGCCGCTGGGCCAGGAGCTCCAGTGCCTTCCCGGCATCGGAGGCGAGCCTGAGGGTGCGCGCCTGTTGGAACGCCAGGCGAACCTGTTCAATATCGTCAGGATTTTTGGAAACGATCAGAATATGTTGCATTTTCCCATACCGGAACCGTCAATTCTGCTTTTTGAGAAAACCGGAATCATTAATTCTTATTTTTTTGTTATTATCATTAATTAATGGATTTGTAAAAAGCTGCTTATCCCGCTACACGATATTTTTTACAGTAAACAACTTCAGGGAAGTCCCTTGGAAGCTCCCCCCAACGGCTGAGGCCGAGACCGAGCCTATCAGTAATCACGAATTTTCAGAATATTACATTTTTATGAAATCATAAAAATTTCCTGTTATCCCTGCGTGATTCAAAAATCAAGTTACTGAGAAAAAATTCTATTTTACTCACTTTGTGAACAAGATCATGGATATCGGGGTGGAAGTGAATAAGTTGACTTTGTTCAAAGCCAACTTACACTGTAATAGAAGTCAATTAATTTTCTTACCCTGTAATTGAAGTCAATCAATTCATGGTATAAATAATGCAAGTGCATTTATGTCTATATCAATATTTCGAATGCGACGATTATTATTGACAACAAGCGGCGACACCATTTTAATATTAATTATCTGCATTCAATGGATGGAATTAATGTATAATTAAAATCCTTCTAAGCTCCGGCGTAAAAGGTTATCAAAAAATGACACAAGAACCGGTCGAAAACATTGATTATATAAAAATGAATAAAAATAAAATCGTCTTTTTCCTGACCATGATCTTCATTAGTCTCAACGGGTCGGCCGCCGCAGCCTCTTTCCAGTATTCCTTTGCGGCCGGGCGGGCGGAAATGGCGGACGAACGCAGTGTGATCGGATTTTTTCAGTATCATACCGTCGGCTACAAAGAGACTTTGCTGGATGTAGCCCGGAATTACGAACTGGGATACAATGAAATCGCCCTGTATTATCCGGATATTGATCCATGGGTACCCACAGCCGGTACCCGCCTGACCATTCCAAGCCGCTGGATACTGCCCCCGACCCGGTATGAGGAAGTGGTCATTAATATCCCGGAAATGCGGCTCTATCTTTTCATGAATAAAATTGGTATGGTAAAAACCTATCCGCTGGGCCTCGGCCGCGAGGGATTTGAAACGCCCGTCGGTACGCACCGCGTGGTGACCCAACAGATAAACCCCACATGGATGCCGCCGCCGTCGGCCTGGGAAGAATACGGCAAAACGCCCGTGCCGCCGGGGCCGGACAATCCACTGGGAGATTACTGGGTCGGATTATCGGCCAAACATATCGGCATTCACGGCACCAATAATCCCTGGGGTGTGGGCAGACTGGTCAGCCGGGGATGCATCCGGATGTATCCGGAGCATATTTCCAGATTTTATGAGGAAGTCAGCATCGGCGCACGGGTGGAGGTGATCTACGAACCGGTCAAGGTCGGAATTGAAAACGGTTTGATTTACCTGGAAGTCCATCCGGATATTTATGAGCGGATACCTGACCTCTTCCATCACGCTGAGTCGCTGATTAAACAAAAAGGCTTATGGGAGTATGTTCAGCAAGATGAAGTGATTCGATGTGTTGAAGAAAAAACCGGAGTGCCGTTTCCCGTTGGATCCGTTTTATGAAAGGAGGTGATAGCCAATCGGAAACTTCAGGATGTCGTGATTCGTTAATGTTCACTAAACATATAATAACAAAACAAAAAAGGAGAAACAAAAATGAAGAATCTCAAAGGATCCAAAATGTTTCGTATCTGTATCATTCTGCTGGCTCTGGGGTTCATGGTCAGCGGCTGCGCCACCACCGCCCAGGTGAAACAACTCGAGGACCAGATTAACGCGGCATCACTGAAAGCCGACAATGCCATGTCCGCTGCCGCTGCCGCACAAAAAACAGCTACTGATTGCTGCGCCACCGACGACAAGGCCAATCTGGCAGCCAAGCAGGCAGCCGACAGGGCCGCCGCCGCCGCTGACAGGGCTGAAAACGCCGCCGCCAAGGCCGAGGCCGTTTTCATGAAACACATGAAAAAGTAAAAGGAGGAACAAACGATGAAGGTTCTTAAAAATTCCAAAGTAATTCGCATCTGCATCGTTCTGCTGGCACTGGGGTTCATGGTCAGCGGCTGCGCCACCTGCGCATCGGTAAAGCAACTCCAGGCACAGGTTGATGCAGTTTCCCTGAAAGCAGATAACGCCATGGCCGCAGCCGCAGCCGCCCAGAAAACAGCCGATGATTGCTGCGCCACCGACGACAAGGCCAATCTGGCAGCCAAGCAGGCAGCTGACAGGGCCGCCGCCGCCGCTGAAAGGGCCGAAAACGCCGCAGCCAAAGCCGAGGCCGTTTTCATGAAAAACATGAAAAAGTAATTTGCAGCAAGAAAAATAAAGTCCCCCCTGCGATAGAGGGCGCGCCTAATGATTTTTTGCGGCCCTCTATCGTTTTTTTATACTCTTTTTTCCGATTTTACCCACGAATTTCCTCTTCTGAAATCTCCAGCAGGGGCGCGAGATCCGGGAGCATCATTTTCAGCACCTGTACCGGAAGGGAACTGGAAAATGCGTAATCACCGGCTGTAGGGCCGGCGACATAAACGGTGATGGTACCAAAAAAGTGGTCCCCGATGAAAAAAACAAAGGTCGCGGTCCGGTTGACCACCTTGTCACTGATGATAATGCCTCCCGGACCAAATGTCCTGTACCGGTGATCCCCGGTGCCTGTTTTCCCGCCGATTGACGCGTATCGCCCGCCTGACAGGGAAATTCCTTTCTGCAGGCGACGGGCCGTGCCGTCGGTCACCACGTCCAGCATGACCCTTTTAACGATTTGCGCCACCTCAGTCGGCAGCACCTGCTCTGGGGCGAGTTCCGCGCGCTCAAGGAGGGTTTCATAAGGCGTGTCCATGCCGAAATGAAGCCGCTGTATCCTTACCATCGGTTTCCTGATGCCGTTGTTTAAGATAATGCCGGACAACTCGGCCAGTGCCCCTGGACGGTCCGCTGAACTGCCGAGGGTGGTGGCATAAGATGGGATCAGGTAATCAAAAGGATAGCCCAGACGCTGCCATGCAAGGTGAATGTCACGAAAAGCCTCCAGCTCAATAATTGTCCGGATCCGCTGGAACTGCTTGTTCCGGCTCCTGGTCTTAAACAGCCACTGGTAGACTTCCTGGCGCATGGCCTCACTGTCCGCGATGACCTGCCGGACACCCGCTTCCGAATGATCCCGCAAATACCGGACCACCCAGAGCTCCAGGGGATGGACATTGGCGATGTATCCAATATCGGCCAGGCTGAATTTCCCGGGCGCGTAATCCGCGTAGAGCTTTTGTATGAAAGACACGGTCAGGCGGGAATCCGGCAGGTACTGATTCAGAAAATCGGCAAAGCCCTCGATGGTCGCTTCCGGCCTCAAAAACCTGAAAACCGCGGCCAGGTGAGCCGGCGCCGGCCGGACTTCCTCAAACAGCAGGTGCAGGGCCGCCTCCGGCGTTTTTCGGCTGTATTGATCGTAAAACCGCCGGATAAAAATAATCCCCTCCCGGTCGGCGAACACGGACAGCAGCCGACGCTTGTCCGATTCGTCGATTTTTTCCAGGGCTCGGGGCGTAGTGCCATAGCGCTGAAAGATGTGATAATGGACGATATCCCGTATCAAGCGGATAAAGACCAGGTTGACGGAATTTTTGAAGGCATCCCGCACCGACATGACCCGGTTGTTGTCGGCACGGTTGAAATTGGAAAAGGTATGCACCCCGCCGCCTGTAAAAAAACGTTCCACCGGGCTGGCCGAATATTGCCGGGCCATGGCCGCGGCGAGCATGGCCGTAAGATCCTGTCCCGGGTTGCTCCGCACATAACCGACGGCCCAGTGGGACAGGGGATCCAGCGTTTGCAGGCCGGCCATGCGCGCCAATTCCGCATCATTCATGCCGCCGTAAACCCGCTGGAGTTCCGCCACGATTTCCAAGTAATGCACCAGGGTTCGCAACTTAGCCGAGGACCCCAGATCAAGCTTGGCCTGCTCGTCGATATTAAACGGGCCGTCATAGGTATCGGTCTGGACCCGCAACTGGTTGCCCATAGTTGTCGTTTCGTACAGACTGAAACTGTACACCACGCCGGTTGGATCGCCCTTTTCCAGAAGGTACGGCGCAATCAGCCCCGCCCGTTCAACATTATAAGGACTGCGGAGCCCCATGAGCATGTCCGTCGCCCTTTCCTGGAGGTCCAAGTCGATGGTGGTCTTGACATCCAGATCCAGGCGATCCATGTCATAAAACCTTTCCATCCCGAGATTGGCAAGAAGCCGGGAGCGAACCAGGTTGGCGGCTTTGCGCCGAGCCGGATCGAGTCGGTAAAAAATTTCAGCTTCCCGTGAAAAAGAAAGGCCGGCCGCCAGGGCTGCTTCACGGACCGCGGGCGATATCAGGCCGTTTCTTGTCATCACCCGCAGATAGCTTTCGGTAAGCGCCTCAAGGGATTCGCGACTGGACACCAGATATGCGGATGGACGGCGCTGGGCCAGGAAAAGACTGAGGGCCGCCTTAACTGCCTTGCCTGTCTGTTCACGCATATGGAGATCAGGCGCCCCCTGTTCCAGGTCCCACAACAGACGGTTGACCGTCTCAAAATCCATGCCGTACCAGGCCCAGAGGCCATCACCGAGGCCGATGACCTCACCGTATCCCGGAGCTGCGGCCAGGGGGATGGAATTGATGTAATCCAGAACGATGCGCCGTCGGGCATCGACGGTCCATTCGCCCCACTGGTAAGCCCGAAGAGAAGCCGATGCGATCTGCCGGAACTTTTCCCGGGCGTCCGCGGTGAGGCCATCGGGTGAGTGCCGGAACTTTTCCATCTGGGTGGCCAGGGTGCTGCCGCCGGCCACGTGATGATCATCGTCGAAAATTGCAATGGCCGCGTCGATAAGCGATTTGCTCTGACGCTTCCACTCAATGGCGGGATTCTGATACGGCGACGGGGTTTCAAACAGATAACGGTTTTCGATATACAGGAGCATACGGATCAGGATCGGTGGCACAACGCCGTAGCCGGGATAGACCCGCTGAGGAAATCGGGCGCGCATGATCTGGCGGTCCCTCCGATCAAAAACAGCAATCCCCGCCTGGGTCTTTTCGGGATAGACAGGAAAGATCCCCAAATCCTTATAGCGTAGCAGCTCCGGCGACCAGCGGGCCTGGGCCGTGACCGCATATCCGCCGGCCGTGAGTTTTTCCTGCCATTCCGGAATCCGGACATAGCCCATCCGCAGATCATAGGGCCCATGGGACGGAAACCGAATGTCGGTGGTTCGGCCGGGGACGGCCTGCCAGTTAAAACCCGCGGCAATGCGGGAAAAAACCCTGGCCTGGATGCGCGAAGTTTGCATCTCCCGGACAGCCAGAGCCGCAACCGCACCAAGCAGTAAAAATAACAGACACCAAGCGATGAGGCGGCCTTTTCCGGAGTGTTTTTTGGTTGTCGCCTGTTTTGTCATTGTTTCATTTCATCATTAATATATAACCACATGCGTTTTACCAACCCGTCGAGTTCCACGCGGGACGACAGGATCATTATACAAAACATCTTCCAATTTAATGCAATTTTTGTACCCTTAGAATCAAATATCCGATCCGCCGGCCATCCGTAAAAAATCTTCGTATTGACATCTCCTGCGAAAAAATTATTTTATCCTATAACCCATTCGTAACTTTCACGGGATCGTAAGATTCATTTCCTGTTAAAAAACCCGGCCTTTGTCCGGGTTACATCAACGGGCAGAGTTGCAATATAAGAAGAGACGCCATGAACCGGCGCATAGATGCGCTGTTATAAAAATCGGAAAAACTTTCCAGAGGGATGCAGCCATACGCAGAAACTAAAATTTTTACGGAGCCGTCAAACAAGATTGTTGACGAAACCGTTGTTTTACCTTAGCAATAAGATTATTGGTTTTTCAATGCCTAACTCTTGGAAAAACTCCAAAAAATTTGAAAAAAACAAAAGAAAGGACCGGCCATGATACGCCCCATGCTCCCGCCGGACATGCCCTTCTGGATCGGCAAAATGCTGCCGAAAAACCATATCCGGTATATAATCGACGTGGGAGATCAACAGCAAATGCATGTCATGGAAGCCGGCCAGGGTGTGCCGGTTTTGATGATGCACGGCAATCCGACGTGGGGGTTCTTGTATCGCCGGATCATGGACCGGATTGCCGGCGAGGCATTCCGCTGCATTGCCCCTGATCTGATCGGGCTCGGATTTTCGAGCAAACCGCGATCCATTCAATGTCACACTCTGGAAAACCATGCCCGGTGGCTGGGCATCCTGATCGATCAGCTTGACATCGACCAGGAGGGATTGATCTTTGTGGGCCAGGACTGGGGCGGCCCCATCGGGCTGCGGGCTCTTGCGGACAGGCCCCAATTGCTCAAGGGCATGGTAATTTTAAATACCGCCGTTGCCCCTCCAAACCCGGATTTCAAGCCCACCGCCTTTCATCGGTTCAGCCGGATGCCGATACTCAGTGACATCATATTCAGGATCTTTGGTTTCCCCCAGAATATGCTTCATAAAGCACAGGGGAACCCGGACAGCATCAGCGGCAATACCGCCAGGGCGTATCAATATCCCCTGCGAAAATTCCGGGAAAACGTGGCCCCTCTGGCCCTTGCCCGCATGGTGCCCGACACCATGGACCACCCGTCCGTCCGGGGGCTTGAAAAATGCCGGGATCTGGCCGAATCCTTTACCGGGCCCTGTGAAATTGTCTGGGGCACTAAAGACCCGATCCTCGGCCGGGCCTTGAAACGGGTCAGGGCCATCCTGCCGCATGCCCGCGTCACCGAAACCACCGCGGGTCACTTCATTCAGGAGGAAAAACCGGATCGCGTCGCCGAGGCCGTTGCCCGTGTAGCCGGGGCCGTTACAGCCCTTTCTTCTCAAACCAGATAAACAGCAATATCGCCGCCGCAATAAAAACCGGGATGATAAACCAGTGGCTGATGCCAAGGACCTGGGGAAGCGTTATTTTGCCGTAATCCCCCCATGTATAGACCGTTTTATTAAGCACGGGATAGGCTTCGGCAAAGATGCCGGCACCAAATATCATTCCCAGGATACCCCATAGCGCGTCCCACCGACCTTCGCCCACGGCGCCCGCGGAAGTGCCCGGGCAATATCCCAGCAGGCCCCAGCCGAACCCGAATATCAGGCCACCGATGATGACCGGCCCCAGAATGGTGGTTTTAATGGAGAGACTGGCCAAGCCCAGGTCACTGAGCAGATACACGCCGACCATGCCTACGATGACGCTGGAAAGCATGAATTTAACGATGGTCATGTCCATGAGCCGCAACGCCCCCAGTTGCTTGTCGTATCGCAGGACCCGTCCCTTTTGCAGGAGAAACCCGAACAGCAATCCGGTTACCAATCCGTAAATGAGCATTTTCATGATCGGTCACCTCCATAAACAAGGCGGGCGACAATCACGCCGCCGATAAAAAAGCAAACCAGTGCAATAAAACCGCTGACCGCCAGTTGAAGCGAACCGCTCAACCCGTGTCCGCTCGGTCAGCCGTCGGCCAAGCGCGCGCCGAACATGGCCACGGCCCCGCCTGCAAAGGCTACCAGAGCACGTTTGCCCACGCTGCCGGCTCCGAATCGCCTTGCCCACATGTCCGGAACCGCCTGGAACTTGAATGATCCCGAAGTCACGGCGGAAATAAAAGATCCCAGCAAAATGCCCGCAACGAACATCCACTGCCAGTCGATTTCGGGCACGACCTTAATGAAATATTCCATTCCGGCCACCCGTTCCGGTCCGAAAAGCTGCTCGATCATACCGGCGGTCCGCACGAAACTGGTGGACGCACCGAAATACTGACCCGCGAACCATACGGAAAATACACCCACGAGTCCGGCTAGAGCGCCCGCCAGATATGGGCTCCACCCGCCATTGTCAATCTTTTGCATGTTCACCTCCGCATGAGAAATATTAAAAATGAAAGATATTTGGATATAAATATACTATTCAGAGCCATCTTTGTCAAATTTTTGGGGAAAATGAAAATCCAATCCATACCGACCGTAAATGTTTTGACCATATACCAAAAACAACGGCGCCTTTTTTCTTGACATCCACAAAAAAAGAGAACATATTTGCGTACACTTGTACGAACAATTGTTTTTACATTTACAAAAACAACAACCCGAGCAAGTGTTTCGGAAGAGACGATTTTAATCATCTATATAAAGGAGCGAGCCATGACACCAAAAGCCATCGAGCACATTGAAGCATTCAAAACCAGGGGCCGGGACCATCACGACAGCTCCGGCAAAGGCGTGCCCATGAAAAAATTCAAGCCTTATACCGACTTCGTATTGAAAAACCTGGTCAAACAGGGCGACATCATCCATCCGGAAGCACTCCTGCCCACGGACGGACGGCCGGTGGTGGCTATTGTTTCCCACGGACCGGGCGCCGCGTGGATTCCCCTGGTGGCCCTGGTGGGAAAATTTTTTTCCGACAATGATTACGGAGATATCATCGGCGGCATGTATCCGCACAAGGCCCTGTTTTTGATTCCGGGCTTCAAGGACTATTACCGCCGGGTCCTGGGAACCCCCACAGACGTCAACACCGTGGACGAAATTGTCGGCCTGCTGAAAAACAAGGAAATCGGTCTGACCGGAACGGCCCCCGAAGGCGCCAACTGCCTGCTCTCCTTTACGGATTATGTGGCCCCGTTTCGATCCGGAGGCATGATCGCCGCCGCGGTCAAGGCAGACGCGGCCATCTGCCTGATGGCCCACCAGGGCGCCGAAATCTGGAATCTGCGGATCAATCTGCCGTTCGGCCTGACCGTTCCCGGAACAAACGGCCTGCGCGGCATCAACATCACGCTGCCGCCCTGGAAAAAACTTCCCCGCTATATGGTCATGTGCCGGCGCTATCAACCGGCCATCTCCGCCGCCGACCTTTCCGGCAAACCCAAAGCCGAAACCCGGCGGCTGCTCGGAATGGAAATCGCGGCCATCCGGCGCGAATTAAACGCCATGACCTGCGAACTCCAGGCTTTGATGCCGCAAAATGCCGCTGAAAAAACCGCGGAAAGGATGCCATCATCACTAGTGCGATGGCAGGAAAAAAAGCGCAGGATCGCCGCATCGCTTTTCCCGGAAGACGACGCTTATGTGCTGAGTTAGGCGGCCCGGACGCGGAAACCGCCACTAAAGTGAAAAAGAACGATTTATGAATATAACCAATTTATTATAAAGGAGAACCCCCATGTATGCTTCCATGACCAAACCCATCGATGCCGGACAGCAATTGTTTAACGAAGCCCTGATGGGCATTGCCGCCCCTCTGCGCGGCCTGATCAACACGGACAATGACCGGGTCGGAATCGCCAAAACCGGCGTACTCAAAACCATTACCGACATGATCGCCCGCCGCACCGGGGACTGGTCCATCACCCCCCAGGACAAAGAGACCATGGATCGGCAGATGATTGTCTGGAATTTTCTTTTAGACTATTATTTCCGCGCGGAAACCACCGGATGGCAGCGCCTGCCCGATACCGCCGCCATGCTGGTGGGCATTCATTCCGGCACCTGGCTGACCATGGATGCCTGGAGTTTTTGCGCCGCATGGTACCGCCGCTTCAACGGCGAGCGGGTGCTTCACGGAACGGCCCACGACGTATTGATGGCCCTGCCGGGACTGGGCGCGTATTTTCGAAAAGTCGGCGTGATTCCGGCCAAGCGCGAGTCGGTGGGCGCGGCATTTGCCGCCGGACACGACGTGGTCATCTGGCCCGGCGGCGAAGTGGATGCCATGCGGTCGTGGAAAAAACGGGACACGGTGGTGCTGGGGGGCCGCAAGGGATTTATCCGCCAGGCGATCCGATCCGGCGTTCCCATCGTGCCCGTTGCCACCGTCGGCGGTCATGACACGGTATTCGTGCTGGCCGAAGGCCGGAAGCTGGCAAAGATGCTGGGGCTGAAAAAAATCCTGCGCTGCGATATGGCGCCGCTGATTCTGGGGTTTCCCTTTGGCCTGACCCTTGAGGCGTTTCCCATGCACATCCCGCTGCCCGCCAAGATCCGGACCGAAATCCTGGAACCCGTGGAAATCGATGCGGACCCGGATCGGGCCGACGACAAGGATTACCTGGACAGCAAATACAAGGAAATCGAAGGCAAGATTCAAGACGGGGTCAACCGTCTGGCAAAAAAACGCAAGGGATGGGTGTTCAGATAGACCCTTGGAACCCATGCCGCCTGGCCCGTCACCGGAATTGTTTTGAAATGGCTTCTATTGAAATTATATCCGATTTTGATAGAAATACGAATGGCAATGGTCGGCAGTCCATGATAGATTAAAAAGCATGCCGCCGGCATCCGCAAATGGAGGAAGAAAACAAATGGCTTCACGCAGCGAAGCAAAACAGCAAAAAGAAAAAACCAGCCGGACCTTAATCGAATCGGCTTTAGAGCTCTGCGCCGAAGAAGGCTACGCCAGCCTGAGCCTTCGGTCCGTGGCACGAAAGGCCGGCATCGCGCCCACCTCCTTTTACCGGCATTTCCGTGAAATCGATGAAATGGGCGTGGCAATGGCGGATCAGGCCAAAGACATGCTCAACGACTGGCTGACAACGGCGCGAAAGAAGATGACGCTACCGTTGATAAAACCGAAAGACACGCCCGAACAGATATTAACATCCATTAAACATCTGACCCGGCCGTTTGCGGAAACATTTACCGCCTGTTTTAATGACAACCCGCGGCTGATCCACCTTTTTTTTCAGGAACGCACCGGATGCGCGGACCCTCTGCGGGTCGCCATAACCGATGCCATCGACGGATTGATCCGCAACCTGACGGAAATCTTAAAACAGCCCGGCAAGGCCCTCCCCTGTGACGCCGAAACAACGGCCATGATCGCCGAAGCCATGATCACCCTTGTCAGCCGGGGCATCATGGAAAGCGCTTTGCCTCCCGGCGTTCAATCAGCCGAACATGCAAAGCGCGCGACGGAAACAACCATTCAGAAACTCAATCTCCTGTTGCTGGGAGCCTTGATTGCAAAACAGACAAAACAGGGGTGATGCATGGATAACATAATTGAAAAGCTTTTCGAAGCCCATGTCCAACATGAGTTGAACCGTTTCAAACCCAGGGCATTCCAGCAGACCATCCGGGCAGAAACAGCGGCCTTGTTTCAATGGATCAAAAATATAACGCTGCGGGAAATCGTCACCCCGGAACAGATTATCGGCGTAATCGATCGCAACGTGGTTAAACTGCCCATCGCCGGAGGGATCACGGAGTTGACCGGAGAAATGAGCCGGCGGGTCCTGGCCTCCCCGCAAAATAAAACCACCACGCTGGAACACATCTTCCCCCGGAAACCCTATGACGATATTGTGGACAAAATCGGCGGTCTGGAAAAAGCCAGGCAGGATCTCATCCACCACCTGGTCAACAGTTCGATCTATTCCCAGCAGATTTCGGAAGTGCTGTTTACCGGCATCAAGGAATATCTGCTGACTGAAAATATTTTCGCCCAGAAAGTCCCGGGCCTTGCTTCCCTGATCAAAATCGGAAAATTCGCCGTCAACA
>Ga0351951_1034_pt1 | contig 16407 bp, 15 predicted proteins | sample BONcelT113001H14_FD_205816 | JGI IMG/M metagenome (GOLD analysis project Ga0351951, IMG submission 205816) | Enriched cells from coal bed in the Powder River Basin, Montana, United States - BONCAT cells T11 rep3 HSBNCT.T11.300.1.H14 ...
AGTCCCTTGGCCTTGGACCGCAGCAGTTCATCAAGGATGGCGGCCACTGTTGCGGGTTGCTGCTCCGCAAAACGCCGGCGGACCACCCATACGGCAAAAACAAAGGGCAGGCCCGTAATGGTGTTCCATTCCTCGCACAAATCCCAGGTATACGGAAAGCGCTCCCGCCAGGGGTGTTTTAAAGCCGCATCCCCGATCACCAGCCCGGCGTCGTCTTCCGGGCCGAGGTCGTCCGGATGCAGCACGGTGCCGGTTACAAAACAAGGCGCAATATGGCGACGGGCGAACAGATATTGAATCAGGTCGGCAGCAGCAGCCGAGTGACGGGTCAGTGTGACGGTTTTGCCATGCAGATCCTCAAAGGGAAAGCGGCTGACCAGCAGCACGCTCATGACTTTGCCGAAACAGGCAATGGCCAGGTTCGGCAGAATCAGCCAGTCATCAAAATTCCGCGCATAAGCCGATGACGACACCGAGCTGATATCAAGGCGGCCCTGGGCCATCATCCGGTTCAGGTCGGCCGGCGGTCTGGAAATTACTTCCGCATCAAAGGATGATCGCGGAGAACCAAAATCATAATAGACCGGATTCACATTGATATACTGTATGCGGCCAACGCGCGCCAGCGGTTTTGAATTTGCGGAAAGGCTTTTTAATTCGTCCATTATAGGCTCAATTATATAAGCGATATTAAATCAGGATCGGGCCGGTCATGCACCAGGGATTGGATTACTGTTTGCGGGGTTGTTGCATGAATCGGCACATAAATCAAGTCGGCCATAAAGCCGGGTTCCAGGCGGCCGAGAAGAGCGCCAAGTCCTAAAGCCGCGGCCCCGTTGCAGGTGGCCATGGCCAGCACTTCCGGGGGGGGGAGATGCCGGGAAATGATTTTGCCAGAAATGCCATTTCAGCCCAGATTGACGCATCAGGATTGCTGGCCGGGCTGTCGGTGCCGAGGCAGGGTTTGACGCCGGCGTCCAGCATGGCGGGCAGATCGGGAAGACGGCCGTGCAGGAACATATTGCTTTGCAAACAGAGGCAGATTTTTACATTATGCTGGGCCAGCAAGTCGATATCATTCTTGTCGGCATAAACCAGGTGCACGGCCAGTGTGGCATCATCTAACAAACCAAGCGTGTCCGCGTATTCCACGGGAGATTGTTGCAAAAACCGCCATTTGGAAAAATCAATTTCCCGGGCCCGGAGCAGATCGGCCCAGGGACCTGCGCCGGAGGCAATAAATTCCATTTCCGCGGCGGATTCGGCCAGATGGATGGCAAAAGGCAGGCTCTGCTGCCGGGTGATGTTTTTCAGGCGGATCAGCAAATCCGGGGCCGTGGTATGGGGCGCGTGACCCGCAAGGGAGACGGTTTTGGCAGCTCCGATGCGCTGACACAATGGATCTTTCCATGCGCTGCCGAGATATTCCCGAAAAAAGGTTCCCAGGACCGGCAGTTCACGAAAAACAGATTCCGTAATGCCGGAAGTGGAGATATCGCCTATCGCCAGGACCCCTTCGGCCAGGGACCGGCCATATCCGTTCCGGGCCGCGCTGATCAGATCCGCATCCGCGGCATCGGCCTTAAGGGCGATGACCGATTCCACCCAGGCAATAAAACCTCTGTTGGAAACGGTTTTGCCCCCAAGCGCGCAAAGTTCCATGTGCGCGTGCGCATTGACCAGACAAGGCATGAGCAGGCCAGGGCCATGATCGATGATGGTTCCGGAATCAGCATCAGCCGCCCTGCCCTGCCCGGAGCGACCCACCTCACGAATGCGGCCGGCCGCCGTTGTGACATATCCGTTGGGAATCAGGGTCCAGGGATCGGCCATGATCCAGCCGGCCCGGTGCGTGACAGGTCTCATGGATTGCAGCAGACTACCCGGCATTAGATGAAACCACGCCCGGCTGGCCAGTTGAATAAACAGCAGGCGTTGCCGCGCCGGGTTCAATCATCCGGTAAAAGCAGTCCCGCTGCCGGGCCTGATATCCGGCGTCTTCGATCAAACGGACGATTTCGGATCCGGGCAGGCGAAAACAGACCCCGGCGGCGGCCACGACGTTTTCCTCGATCATGGTGGAGCCGAAATCATTGGCGCCGAAAGTCAGGGCCAACTGGGCGATTTTGTCCCCCTGGGTGACCCAGGAGGCCTGGAGGTTGTCGATATTGTCCAGCATGATCCGGGAGACCGCCAGAACGCGCAGATAATCGACCGCGCCCGCCGGTGTCACGTCAATGCGGGTATTATTCGGCTGAAAGGTCCATGGGATAAAGGCCGTAAATCCCCCGGTTTCATCCTGAAGGGCCCGGATGGCGACCAGGTGTTCAATGATCTGTGGCCGGGTTTCAACATGGCCGAACATCATGGTGGCAGTGGTCCGCATGCCGAGATGATGGGCCGTGCGCATAACATCCAGCCACTGGACGGCGGAGCATTTGCCCGGCGATACCTGTTGCCGGACCGCATCCACCAGAATTTCGGCGCCGCCGCCGGGAATGGAATCGAGTCCTGCCGCATGGAGCCGTTTGATGACTTCTTGAACTGAAAGCCCATGTTTTTCGGATAAAAAGAAAATCTCCGGCGGTGAAAACCCGTGGATATGAATTAAAAATTTCGATTTGATATACCGCAGCAGATCTTGAAAATAATCAAGGTCAAGATCCGGATGCATGCCGCCCTGGAGCAGGATCTGGGTGCCGCCCAGTGCCAGGGTTTCTTCGATCTTGCGATCCAGTTCGGCCCGGTCGATCACATATCCTTCCGGATGCCCGGGAGGCCTGAAAAATGCGCAGAACCGGCATCCGGAAACACAGATATTGGTATAATTGATGTTCCGGTCGGACACAAAGGTGACCACTGGTTCGGGATGGCTCCGCCAACGGATGGCGTCGGCAAGAAAGGCCAATTCGTGAAAATCAGCCGATTCCAGAAGAAAAAGACCTTCTTCCTGGCTGATACGCCGGCTGTTTTCGATTTTCTGTTTAATCGTTTCCAATTGGGTCATATGATATTTTCTTATGTGTTGATGCCGTGGTGAAAAGTTGATTTTGAGCGAGATCGTGGATTTCGCGCCCCGAAAGACGCTCGAAGCGAAAAATTCGACTTTTTACCACGGCATCATGTGTTAACCGGCCGGTAAAAGGAATCCCGTTCCACCGGTTCAAAGCCTGCTGCCCGGATCATCTCCTGCATCTGTTGCCGGGTCAGGCCTTTGGCTGAAGTGGCGCCGGCCATGTGCGTGATCTTTTCCTCTATAATGGTGCCGTCCAGATCGTCGGCCCCGTAGGCCAAGGCCACCTGGGCGAGTTTTTCGCCGATCATGACCCAGTAGGCCTTGATGTGCTCGAAATTATCCAGAATGAGACGGGCCGCGGCAATGGTTTTTAAATCATCAAACGCGGTGGTCCGTGGAATATGATCCAGGGGCGTATTGGCGGAATGAAACGCCAGGGGAATAAAGGCCGAAAAACCGCCGGTTTTATCCTGTAGCTCCCGCAGCCGGATCAGATGGGCCACGCGCTCCTCAATGGTTTCAATATGGCCGTAAAGCATGGTGGCATTAGATGTCAGCCCGGCCCGGTGAAGTTCGGTGATGACCGCCAGCCAGCGATCACTGCTGATTTTAAGCGGAAACAGTTTTTGCCGAACCCGGTCGCTCATGACTTCGGCCCCGCCGCCCGGCGTCATCCCCAGCCCGGCCTGCTTGAGCGCGGCAATGGTCTCGGCAAGGGACATGCCGGAAATTTTGGAAAAATAATCGATTTCCACCGCGGTAAACGCCTTGATGGTGGCGCCTGGCCTGATTTCCTTGATGGTTTCGAGCAGATCAATATAATAGTTAAACGGAAGGGCTGGATTCAGGCCGCCCACCATATGGATTTCCGTGATGGGTTCATCAATGCGGGCCAGCAGTTTTTCACGGACATCTTCTATGGACAGGGTAAAGGCCGAAGGATCGCCGACATTTTTGGAAAACGCGCAGAACCGGCATCGGTTGATGCAGGCGTTGGTATAATTGACATGCTGGTTGTAGACAAAAAACGCTTTATTCCCGTGAAGGTTGCGCCGGACATGATCGGTCAGGCTGCCGATGCCCGTCATATCATGGCTGGCATATAAGGCCATGCCGTCAGCCAGGTCCAGCCGCTCGCCGGCCTGGATTTTTTCCATGATCGGATTGAGTTTTTGGTCTTTTATCAGCATTTGTAAATTAGATTATTATCGCGGGCCGGAAAAATTTTTAAATCCATTCCCATTAAAAAACTTTTTCCCACGCCGCTCGTTCGTCTGTTTAAGGATAAGCCCGGCGGCTAATCCGTCGATGTATGATAAAAAAGGCTTTTTCAGGTTGCTACAATGTAGTAAACAGGGTGCAGGAAAATATCAAGAAAAACGATTCCAATCCCATAAAATATCCAAAAAACGGTCGGTAAAAGGAATAAAACACCATGGATATTATCACTCACAAAACCATCAGCACCCGGTTGTGCGGCACGCCCGTTTCCGTTGAAAACGGGGCCAGCCGGGTTTCTCTGGAAACCGACAAGGAAATGGCTGTTGATGATTTCGGCCTGGTGCACGGCGGGTTTGTTTTCGGCCTGGCCGATCATGCCGCCATGATCGCCGTGAATCATCCCAATGTGGTTCTGGGCGCGGCCGGCGTTAAGTTTTTAAAACCGGTGCGCGCCGGCCAGACCATTATTGCCGACGCAAAGGTTTTGGACCGGCAGGGCAGAAAACAGATCGTGAGCGTGGATGTGCTGTCAGGCGATGATACGGTATTTTCCGGAGAATTTACCTGCTTTACACTGGACAATCATGTACTGGCCCCGTCCGGATCATGATCTGGCTCCCTCATATACCGTATTTTTGCAAATACGCATTTTGGAAAAATCTGTTGTAAAAACCGTGAAAAGCAAAATCCGACGGGGTTTACATCTGCCGGTCCGTGATAATACAAACGCTAAAAATGATAGGGGCCAATTAATATCATGATCGATCTGATTCAGCACCGTATCGATTCCCTCCGGAAACGCCTGCATGCGCAGAATCTCGATGCTTTTCTGGTTCTGTCTGAGGAAAACCGTCGGTATCTGAGCGGTTTTACCGGAGAAGACACGCAATTTGATGAATCCGCCGGGGTCCTGATCATCACCGGTGACGCGCTGATTCTGGCCACGGATTCCCGATACGACCTCCAGGCAAAACACGAAGCAACCCTTTACGAGGTGATCTGCTACCGCAAAGGCCTGGCCCCGGAACTTCCGGAAATCCTCAAAAAACTTTCCGTTTCCCGAATGGGCTTTGAAAGCCGCCGCATGAGCGTGGCCCTGTTTGAAAAAATCAGGCATGCCTGCGATACCGAAAAGGTTGGTGTCGAACTGGTGCCGGTTCCGGACATGATGGATCATCTGCGGATGATCAAAGATGACACCGAAATTAAAGCCATCAGGGAAGCCGCCGCCATTGCCGAATCCGCCTTTTTATCAATGCTCAACATTCTCCGGCCCAACATGACCGAAACCGAGGCGGCATGGGAGTTGGAAAAAAACATGCGCGCGGCCGGAGCTCAGGCCCCCTCTTTTCCGGTTATCGCCGCATTCGGCAGAAACAGCGCCCTGCCCCACGCCATCCCCGGCAACCATCGGCTCGTCCCCGGACAACCGCTGTTGTTTGACTGGGGCGCCAGATTAAACGGTTATTGCAGCGACACCACGCGCACCATCATATCGGGGGCGTCTGAAGAATTTAATAAAATTTTTACCATTGTATATGATGCCCAGCAGATGACCATTGATGCGATCCGGCCCGGCATCCGGTCCAAACAGGTTGATGATATGGCCCGCGGGCATATCGCGCAAAAAGGGTTTGGCGATTATTTTGGTCATGGGCTGGGTCACGGCATCGGCATGGCGGTGCATGAAGCCCCATCCGTCAGCTCGCTGGCCGAACGCGACATGGCGCTTGCCGAAAATATGGTCTTTACCGTTGAGCCCGGCATCTATCTGCCCGACTGGGGCGGGATCCGCCTGGAAAACATGGTGCGGGTCACGGCTGACGGCGCGGAAGTTTTAAACCGCCTGCCCGTAAAAATCGATTTTTTCGGATGACCTTATGCCGTCCTCCCTGCATCCCATCGTAGATCGTTACATTAATTTTCTGCTTGTGGAAAAAGGGTTGGCATCGGCCACCATTGAATCCTATTCCAGCGATCTGACCCGGTTTTCCGATTTTCTGGAGAAACTGAAAATCAGCGATATCGTTAAAACCGATACCGCCGTGATCCTGAAATACTTAATCCATCTGCGGGATGAAGACCTCGAAGCCCGTTCCCGGGCCCGGCACCTGGTGACATTGCGGGGGTTCTTCCGGTTCCTGGTGCAGGAAAAGATCCTTAAACAGAACCCGGCCAAAATCATCGATCTGCCCAAATCCGGACTGAAACTGCCCGATGTGCTGTCCATCGATGAAATCCAGGTCATTTTGAACACACCGGACCCGAAAACCTTAAAGGGCGCGCGGGACGCGGCCATGCTGGAACTACTCTATGCCGCGGGGCTTCGCGTAAGCGAATTGATTAACGTCAAGGTCCAGGATGTCAATCTTGAGGTCGGTTTTGTCCGGACCATGGGAAAAGGGTCCAAGGAGCGAGTGGTGCCCATCGGCAGCCACGCCAGGGAAAAAATCACCGATTTCATCAAACATGCCCGGCCCCGGCTTTTAAAACAGCAGGTCAGTTCATATCTGTTCGTGGCCCGGGCCGGAAAACCCATGACCCGCCAGGGTTTCTGGAAGCTGATCAAACAGTATGCCCTCAAGGCCGGCATCGACAAAGAAATCACACCGCATACCTTCCGGCATTCCTTTGCCAGTCACCTGCTGGAAGGCGGGGCCGACCTGCGCTCCGTCCAGATGATGCTGGGGCATGTGGACATTTCCACCACCCAGATTTATACCCACGTGGCCCGGGAGCATCTGAAGCGCATGCATGAGAAATATCATCCCCGGGGATGAGCCGGAATTATGATGCCCCTGTAAAAGTCGATTTTGAGCGAGATCGTGGATTTCGGGGGAAAGAGCGATTTTCGCGGATGCGGTAAGAATGGCAAACTGTTTGAGGCGCTTGCGACGAGTTTTTGCCATTCAGCATCTACGAAAATTGCGACCCCCGAAAGACTCTCGAAGCAAAAAATTCTACTTTTACAGGGGCATCAATTATGTAATATCCTGATAAAACACCCGCCCTGCCCGCCGAACCCCTCTTTTCCTTCTTTTTCCGGTCGCGGCGTCGGGGGCGGCCCGTTGGATCCGCCGGTGTCCGGATACGGCGCGCCATTGGAAACACCGATGGCGTCCAGATCAAATCCCGCGCTGCCGGTTGTGGGAAAAGGGTCGTAGATGGGGTTGCCAAGACTGTCCGGATAACTGCCGTCGCCGATGATATCGATGAGACGGATATGGGTGACGCGATCAAGATCCACAACCCCGGATTGCACCGCATCCTTTTCGGTCAGATCCGAAAGATCAAAGGGCGTGCCGTATCCCTGGCGGTATTTGCCGGCAAGACCATCGATCAGGGTTGCGTCGACAGTGCCATATCCGGAAACCGGCCCCGGCGTCAGGGAGACGCTGTCAAACCGGACAAAATCAATGCCGTTGCTGGATACTTCCACGTAGGCAAGTTCGAGGTGATAATCGTTGAATGCATTTTCAAACACCGCGAAATCCCATCCCTCGCCGTTTTGTATGGGCGGATCGAAAATTAGGGTGATCCGGCCCCCGCGACCCAGGGAAACCACGTTATATGAGGTACCCGAAGCTTTGCCGACGGCCTGTTCAGGCGTCTGCCACGCCGCATCCAGATGGGTGCCGGGTTCATAGTTTTCATATCCGGTTGCCCATCCGACAAAGGCCGGATCATCCATGTTAATGGCGGTGGAACCTTCCCGCCCGGCCGGCGGCGCAAAAGGAGCGGCCCTGCATTCGAACGGGCAGAAAAAACCGGGCGCGGTTGCCGCTATAATCAGGAATATCAGAAAGGCTTGCGGTCTGCGCCATGGCTTGCGGCCGCACAGACGCGGGAACTTTAAAAACATGTCCATCGGATGCCTCCGAATATGGTCCGTCCGGGCATGGGATAGTGAGATTCACTGTATGCGCTGGTGGAGTATAATTCATCAAAAAGGTTGCTGACGCCGGCAAATACCGCCATATCCTTATAATGATAGGTGATTTTTCCGTCAAACACCACGTAGGCGTCGAGTTTTTCGTATCGGTCATTGCCTAGATCATTGCCGTCATAACGCGATCCTGAATAATTTCCCGATAAGGCAATATCTACAGGAGACATGGGCTGCCAGTTGAGACCCGCAGACGCCGTATGCCGGGGCACCAGAGGGATGACGTTTCCGCTTCCATCAAACCGGGCGTCCGTGTACGTGTAATTGCCCCAGCATCGTAAAGAGTCGGTTGGATAAAAGGTTACATCGGTTTCCACGCCGCGGCGTATGGTTTTGTCTTCATAATTCCGGTTGATGTCGCTGTAATAAATCTCATCGTCAATCCGAATGTCGAATAAGGCGATGGTCAGCGAGATGCGGCTTCCAATTTTCCGGCGGACCCCGATGTCGAAATGACCACCCTCCTGGGGCCGCAGCCCTTCCTCGCTTTCGGAGAATTCATCCACGTTTGGGATGCGGAAGCTGGTGGCATATCCGGTAAAAAAGGACGTATCGTTCGTCAACGCGTATGTGGCGCCCAACGCATACGCTTGATTATCCCATTTTTTTTTGGTGATATCCCCATTGATCCAAAGCATTTCATCATCAAAACGCTTCTTCTCATCGGTTCGGAATCTGCCTCGAAAATGGTTGGAACGCATGCCGGCATTAAACATCATCTGTTGCGTGAGCCGCCATTGATTATTAATAAAGATGCCCGCGCTTTCCGTTTGGCTGTTTTTTCTGGGACCGCCGGGGTTTTCCGTGCGGATGTATTCGGTTTCAGCATGATCCATGCCCAGTTGGAACAGATGGATTCGATCAAACAGATCGTAATGGTTCGTATAGTTGAGATCGAATTGCCTGGTGTCCTCATCAATGCGGCTTTTCTGGAGGTCTCTGGGAATCAGCGGGGTAAATCCGAGGATATACCGATTATCCCGGAAACGGTATCCCCGGTTAACCGTCAAGGCGCCCAGGGAATCCAAATCCATTTCAAAACCGGCCCGGCCCTTATATTCCTGCGATTCCCCGCGATCATCCGGGCGGTCAGTGCGAACTCTTCGGGTCCGGGACTGGACATCCGCTGCGCTCACCGGACCCGGAAGACCGTACTGATCTTCATAAGCCATGCCGGACAGCTTAAGTGAAAGGCGGTCCGTGACCGCGTAGGCGGTTTTGGCGCCGAAATCCTTTTTTCTGAAAAATCCGTTATCCCGGTAACCATCCGTATCATGGAGTCCCGCATTGAGATCGATATCAACGTCCCTGATACGGCCGGCGAAAGCGGCCCTGGCCGTATAGGCGTCATACTGCCCGGCGGACGCATAGATGGTTGCCGTGGGCTTATCCGGCGCCTTGCGCGTGATGATATTAATAACCCCGCCCACGGCGCCGGACCCGTAAACAACGGATCCGGCGCCCCGAACGATTTCAATGCGTTCGATCTGTTCGATGGGAATTGAGGAAATCGAAGGGCCGGATTGGTCCGGCGCGTTGACGGGCAGATCATCGACCATGACGATCACGTTGCTCGATGCCGTATCTCCCATGCCCCGCAGATCGATCACCGCCTGCCGGTCGTTTCCGGATGCGGTGCGGATATTGATCCCCGCCTCCCGCGCCAGCAGATCAATGATGTTATCCCCTGCCGCCGCCGCGATATCCTCGCGGGTGATGACCGTGACGTGTTGCGGAATATTTTCAACCGGCTCCTTAATTTTACTGGCGGTTACCACGATTTCATCCAGTGAAATATGGACCGGCGGGGCTTCATGTTCGCTGTTCGAATCATTTTCAACGGCAAAAAGATATGCCGGTCCGGACATGCACAGAAAGCACATGCCTAAAAGAACTATTTTGAGATACATGCGGTACATTGGCTTGCTTGCCGTTTCTATCGTTTTTGAAAATGATCTTATCGCAGAGAAATTCCAATAAACTTCTCTGAAGTTCATTACTGCAAAATTACCGAGCAGAGGGATAAACAACTTCTTGCAATATAATGATAAATATTGGCCGTTTAATATCGGATTGTATTGATAAAACAGGTGCTGTCATCATCGTCGAGATTTTTATCCAAATGATCCAGACAGAAATAGGCCGGCGTGTTCATGCCCCATTCCTCCATATCGGTGGAACTTAACGAAAAGGTAAGCTGTTTGATCGATCCAAGGCCGCTTAAATCCACCCAGGTCCAGTTATTTACGATGTTTCTGCCGTCCGCGAGGTTGAATTCAACGGTGCCGGTCTCGAGGCCGGCAGCATTGATCCCGGTGATGGTCAGCGTAAACCGGTCGTCGGCAGTGAATTTTTTGGCGAAATCATCGCCGTCGCGCATGGAGTAATACGCATAATTGGTATTGGTGAAATAAGCACCGGTCACCCTTTTCTCTTTTTCGAGGGTAATGGTGGGCGGGTCTGCCGCAAATGTGCTGACATAAGCCACTGCGTATATTTTACTGCCCCGTGCGCCGCTGCCGGGAATCGCGTTGTATTGGGCATCAAATCCCGCAAACATGGTGTCGGTCAGATTGGAATAGGCAAAACCATCCCAGGAATCCCATTCCATATCGTAATTGTTGTTAAACGTAGCCCCCCGGCTTACAAATCCTCCGGACCCGTCCGAGCCGTTCCAGTAACTCTCTGACGCCAGTGTGAGATCTTCGAAATCAACGGTTTTGGCAACCGTTGTGCTTCCGGAAAATAAACCCGCAACCAGTAAAACAACCATTAATGTGAAACGTTTCATCTTTTACTCCTTATGCCTTATGGTTAAACCATCCAATGTTTGGGCGTTGCCGCCGACAATATCAACCCATTTGTTTTATTCGAGCAGGGGAAACCTGGCGCTTTAGGCCGGGATTCTTTATTTCCCCCCATCAAGCCGATGCCCTTGCCCCTTGCCGCGTAAAACGCAAAATGGGAAATCCACGAATCAAAACGATCCGAAGATTTCCCATTTTTATCTTTGTGATCGGGTGGGGCAGCGCTTAGACCTGGAAAACCTGTCCCTTGCATCCAGGCAGGTCTTCTGACTCTTGGATCATCTTACTGGCCGCGTCTTCCCACAGTTTCCCGCAGTGACATCATGCGACGGTCATACCCAATTACAGCGGCGGGTCCGCCCCCGATTTCCACGGGGTTCCCCTTTAAGCTGCATAGCAGCACCTGAATGCGATGCCCTGAACATAAAAAGACCGGATACAAATGTCAAGAATTTATTCAACAAGATTTGTTCAATACCGATTTCCGGCGCAGGGCTATGTCAGGCTGTTTTGCGGGCATCTGAGGATTTGATCAAATTTTTACGCAAAGAAACAGGGGAAATCAGAACCAGAGTCCGGGCCGCGCCGGAAATCGGAAGGCGATAAGGGATTATTCGTATGTCCGTGTTTTTAGCGCCGGCAATAAATTCATTCAGCTCCCGAGAAGATTCCTGTCCCTTCATGGCGATCATAAACCCCGTCTTTTTGAGAAAAGGGGTTCCAAGAGATATAAAGCGCTCAATCGACATCACAGCCCGGCAGATCACCACATCAAAGGCCTGCCGGTATTCGGCCCGGCAGGCCGGATCCTCGGCCCGAGCCTGCCGGGCTTGCGCTGAAAGCAGTCCGAGTTGCCGGATGATATAACTGACAAAGCTGATCTTTTTGCGCGAACCGTCGATCAGTGTCATGCTAAGGGACGGCATATAAATTTTCAAAGGAATCCCCGGAAGCCCACCGCCGGTGCCGATGTCTAAAACCGACGCGTTTTCCGGAAGATGATGGCCCGGCATCATTGAATCCAGAAGGTGTTTTTCAATTACTTCCACCGGATCGGTAATGGCGGTCAGGTTGATTTTCTGGTTCCAGGCGACCAGTTCGGAAGCAAATGCTCCCAAAAGAGCAACCGCTTTATCTGTCAGCCCGATATCGCAGACCGCGGCCTGACGGCGCAGCAGCTCCCGCCATTCCGGTGAATTGATGTGCATTGTGTGTCACCCTTTCGCTGTTTGCAACCCTTTAACACCCCTCAACTACCTGCCGAATCATCATTTATTGACATTTTTACATATCGGTGACAATCTGAAAATCAAAAAATAAAGATCCGTTACAGTTGATGTTATAATAATGGGGGAAGCCGGTGATATGACTACCCGCGATTTCATAATTCATGGTATTGTTGCCCCTTTATTGGGGCTACACGAAAGACTCAATACAAATACTTATAAAAGATCGATATGAATAAAAATTTTTCAAATTTGATTAAATATATTTTAGATAATTTTATACCTCCGATTTTAAGAGATAGTGAAGTTTTTATGCATATATTGATGTTTCTGGCGTTTGGGAGAAAAAAAAAATATTTTATGGAATTCAAAGCTAAAGTGCCATTTCTAAGTAAGGAAGAATACCAGGAATATTATAATATACTTAAAGATGATCATTTTCAGACTGAGACTGACCTAAATTCAAAATCCCTTTCTGTGATTTTAGAAAACATAGTTGGTGAAACTGTGCTTGATGTTGGCTGCGGTAAAGGTTTTCTTGCGAGACAAATTTATGCAAAATATAAAATCGATGTAACAGGTATTGATATAATTTTTCCTCAATACGATGATGAAATTAAGTATCTAAAAGGTGAAGCTGAAAATATACCATTTGAAGACAAAAAATTTGACACTGTTATTTGTTCACATACGCTGGAGCATATACCCAATATTTTAAAAGCCATTAATGAAATCAGAAGAGTCGCTAAAAAAAGAATCATTCTTGTTGTGCCACGAGAAAGAGAATATAAATATACTTTTAATTTACACGTGCATTTTTTCCCATACAGCCATAGTTTTCATAAACTGTTAAATAATAAAAATGCTAAATGTCTCATATCCGGAACGGATATAGTTTATATTGAAGATTGCACTTAAAAATCTAAGTGCAGATGTTTTTTTATGAAAAGTCATTATGAAATAAATATTTTCAGGATAACCGGATACAAAAAGAAAAGGATCGTGATAAAATTTGAGCAAAGTATTATATAATTTATTAATTTATTTATCCCTTATCTTTCTTTGTATTGCCCTTCATCGGGCTGATTACCTTAAAATCCCTGCAATTCAATCCCCCCCTCTTTTTTTGTTTTCCTTTTTTTTTCTTTTTGCCGGATTTATCGGAAATGCCTATGCATGGCAGAAATTACTTAAACAGGCCGGATTCAACACGATGTTTAAAACATGTGTAGCCAGCGTCGGACTGCCAATATTCGGTAAATATGTTCCAGGTAAGGTTTGGGCCATCCTGGGGCGCTCAGCGCATATCGCGACAAAAAATAACCAAGATATGAATAAGCTGAGCATCCTTTCGCTAAGTGATCAGATTGTTGGACTATGGGCGGGACTTACTCTGGGATTTATCGGATTATGTTTACTCGGCGGCTTCAGCCTTTGGGGGTGGTTAATCACTGGCCTTTGGATAATTTTAACGGGTATGGTTTTCAGCTCGTTTTTTTCTTCACTTGTTCCGACCCTGTTACGATTTATTATTCGAAAAGACATAACCCTGCCCCACCGGTCCATGCGTGATATATTTTTGCTTCTACCATTTTATTTCGGGTTTTGGCTCATGTGGGCAGTCGGCTTTTATCTGCTGAGTATCAGCATCGTGCAAACCGATATTTCCGTTTTCTCTGGATTGGGTTTCCCCCTCTCCGGCACAATTGGAATATTGGCGATTTTCTCACCCGGCGGTCTTGGTGTACGGGAAGGCATTATGGCGGGTTATCTGATGTTGACTGGTTTATCCCTTGGCGAGGTTACAACAATTGCCGTAACTGCGCGACTCTGGTTTCTCGCAGGCGAAATATTTATTTTTGTTACAGGGTGGGTGGCCAGCCGAACTGATGCTCAAACACCAGAATAAACGCGATCAATTATGAAACTTCATTTTAAATCCTTATTGGCCTCCATATCAAACCACATGGCAAACAGCGTAAACAGGCTGCCGCTCATAAATGAGAAAAAGGCTGCGAGCGCGTTGATGGCCGGAATATGATCATAAAGAATCCAGTGATAAAAAACCCTTGCAAACAGCAAAACCATCATCAAATAAAAAAAGGCGCCTATAAAATAAAAAAAGACAAGAGGGTGAAAATCCCGGATGATATATTTTTCTTTCATGCGCCAGAAAAAAAGTTTAACTAACAACCAGCCGATGGTGAAAATCACTCTTCTTATCTTAATTCCGGATTTTTCGCCGATATTGTAAACCGGCTCCACAGGTACGTCTTTTACCTTGAAATTATGGACGTTCAGCCTTACCAGAAGATCATTTGGCTGCCCATAGGTTTGATACATTAGATCCCAGTCAATGGCATTAAGGGCCTTGCGGTTGATGGCTGCATATCCGGATTGAGAATCAGCAATGTGCCAGTAGCCGGATGCAATTTTTGTCAGCAGGGATAAAAAAGCATTCCCAAAATATCGCACCTTTGGAATTTTCTGATAAGCCTCACCTGTAAACAGGCGATTCCCTTTGCTGTAATCCGCCGTCCCACTGACGACCGGGTCAAGAATGGCTGGCAGATCTTCAGGCGCCATTTGACCATCGCCCGCCATCACCACTGCCACATCAAAATCATTGTCTCGTGCGTACTTATAACCAGTAGCGATTGCCCCTCCCACACCTTTATTTTGTTCATGCGTGATTAAAAATACCTTACTATTCGTTTTCTGGTGTTTGCGGATCACCCCGACTGTTTTATCGGTGCTTTTGTCATCAACAACTATCAGCAGATCCACAAAAACCGGCATGGTTTCAATCACCCGGCCGATTTGTGTTTCTTCATTGTGCGCGGGAATGACAACCCCGATTTTTTTGCCTTTATACATATCAGGGGTTGTCCTTAATAATCACAACAACCTGTTTCATATCAGCACTTTGCCTTGTTGCATAATTTTCTTGGCAAAAGAACTGTTCATTTTAATAAATCTTTGATGCATCGGAATGGTATGAACAATCAAATCGGCGTCAAATTGTTTTTTCAACTCCAAGAGCCGTTTGGAAACTTTTGACTTGATCCGCATTTTATCCGCAAAACTATTTGGCATATCAAGATCTTTTGTCACCACATACAAATCAATATCACTGTTTTGTTTTTTGGAACCCCAAGCACGGGATTCGGAAAGGATGACCATTGCAGGATCTATGGGTTTAAGGCATTCAATGATTTTCTCTTTTAAAATTTCGTCATCGGTGTTCATACGTTACCTTTTGATACTTCTTATTCCTCGACAAAATCATGTCATATATCATAATTTTGATGTATCATATACCACAGAATCTTCAATCAAAACAACATAAACTTCCCTCTATGATAAATCACTTAACTCAAAATATCAGAAAATGACAACCCGATGAAACCATTATTTATCAGGGCCGAATGGGATGAGAAAGCGGCAAATGGAAATGATATAACCCAAGAACTGCCCTTTAAGCTTTTAACCCGCCGTTTCGAAGTCACCAGGCGAGAAGGAACACCCAAATTCGTTTTGTTGTCGATAGTGTAATAAAATCCAAACACACCGCAAACGCCGTATTGAAACAGGCAGGATTGCCCAAGAAATTTTAAAGATATTTTTTCAACAATTCCGGCGGAATATGGCCGACATGCAACTGGTCATTGATGATGAAGCCGGGCGTGGCGTTGATGCCGTATTGCAGGCCATCCTTGATATCTTTCCAGAGTTTCTGCCACAGTGCGTCATCTCTCAAAGCCAATGTCATCTCTTTGGCGTCGAGTCCGGTTTGTTCGGCGATAAACTTGGTGTTTACCGCCCCTCTTTTCCGGGCGATATCAAACAGCAAGTCATTGACTTCCCAGAATTTATCCTTTTCCGTCGCGTAGATGGCCAGAATGGCCAGCTTGGCCGAACCGGAATAAAACGGTTCGGTCACAATGGGATTGATCATATGATCCATGGAAAAATGGCGGTGAATCAGACGGATTTTATCCGGATGCTTCTGGATCATCCGGCGCAGATAATAATGATTCTTTTTGCAGGGGAAACACATGTAATCGGCAAACTCGGTGATGACCAGCTCCGGATCCTCGGCGCCGATCCATGGATGGCCGTCTTCGGTAACGCCTCGAGGCATTCCCGTGGATAAGGCGGGTGGGGTGAGATGCCAGTATTGAGGTAAAA